>Ga0129306_1002726_pt1 | contig 14850 bp, 16 predicted proteins | sample P827metagenome_FD_94438 | JGI IMG/M metagenome (GOLD analysis project Ga0129306, IMG submission 94438) | Capybara group fecal microbial communities from Wisconsin, USA - P827 metagenome | ecosystem: Host-associated > Mammals > Digestive system > Large intestine > Fecal | place: USA: Wisconsin...
GTGGTACTGGCTGCATAATCTTCGTCTCCTTCGTCTTGAATGTTTGTTCTCATTCTTGACTTAGTCGAAGATTTTCATACTGTCGAGGTTCGTCGATTACACAGAATTTTCGGCGGTCTCTGTTGATCCCTTCTAGCGTATTCGATGAAAGGCCGTTCTTCAGAAGCTTGACGTAAAGGAGTTTGATATCGCTTTTTCGAATATTTGAGATTGGCTTGTTTGCAACAGGTTCATCCTGAACATAATGCTCCCACATATACATATAGTTCGAAATAGTGGATTTCTTCAGTGTGGCCTTGGTTTCCATATAGGTTTTAAATAAGTCGTTGAGGGTGAGCCTGGATGCCTCATAGGTGCGGATGCCGTCGTACAGATCCTGCTCGATTTGACGCTCCTTCTCACGAAGTCGATTGAGATCGGTGTCGTAGACGTATTATCGTTTTCCATTAAGCATGTAGGTATAGAGATATCTTCCGTCAGCGCGTTGGCTTTCACGGACATGCAGATTACGGCCTTTGTTATCTTTGCGGATCTTTGCCATCGTGATTTCCTCCTGACATTAAGAATAGATGCCGAGATAAAATCAGGCTATCTCGGATAAGATCATTGTAATGGGAAGGGGGACAGACAAGAAAAGCTGAATTACCCATCTAAATAATAAATAGGGATCCAGCAACGAAAATTCTGCACATTTGGAAAATGAACTGTATAACTGAGCGCTATACATCGGGACTCAAGCCAAACCGGAAAAAGTAGACATTGATAATAAGAAAGTGGACATTGGAGCGGAAAAAGTAGACATTCAAAATTTGCTTTCTTAAAAGGTGCTGGTATAGAGGGAAAATATAAGTTTTCTCCAGTACAAGGATCCCTCTTCTGAATTGGAATATAAAAAGGACCGGCAGACTGTTCAAAGTCTGTCGATCCTTTCAGAGTGTTTCTGCATTTAATACGCAGAATTGTAATCAGATCAGTGTAATGGGAACGATCAAATTATCTCGGTCAAAGGCCCCCAACTTATCTGCCATGCAGAGAACCGCACCGGTTCCGCGCTGCAAGGGAGACTTGTCAATCAGGTCAAACACCTTTGTCAACTTCTTGGGCGGTGTGGCCATCTTTTTAATCTCTACTGGGAACAGCTTTCCGTCCCGCTCCAACAGCAGGTCGATCTCCTTGGCATCCGCATCCCGGTAGTAATAGAGAAACGGCTCCAAACCGGAATTCTGATAGGATTTGACTACCTCAGCCACGGCATAGTTCTCCAGCAGAGCGCCGTTCATGGCACCTTCCATTGCAGTCTCCGCACTGGTCCAACGAGTCAGGTAACACACCAATCCTGTATCATAGAAATAGAGCTTCGGTGTGGACACCGTGCGCTTGAGGACGTTGTTGGAATAGGGCTGCAAAAGGAATACGATGCCCAGCGTTTCTAAAATATGAAGCCAGCTTTTGGCGGTAGCCTGATCAATCTCCGCATCATCGGCAATGCCTTTGTAATTGACCTGCTGACCTGTACGCGCTGCTGAAGCACGCAGGAAACGCAGGAATTTCAGACTGTCAATGCCGGAAGACAACCGTCGGACATCTCGCTCCATGTAGGTGTCGATGTAGCTGGAATAGAAGATGTTGGCGCTATCATATTTGCCGGTTACCAGAGCCGGCATGCCTCCGCGATAGATCCGCTGAAACATGGCAGGGGTGTCGCAGGGAGAAACTTGCTCTTGACGAAGAGAGAGTACATCCAGATCAATTTGGAACGGAACGTTTTCACTACAGCCGAGTATCTCGCTTTGAGAGAGCGGCGAGAGATGAAGCAGTGCCACACGGCCTGCCAGAGATTCCTGTACGCCCTCCATCATCTTAAAAAGCTGTGAGCCGGTTAGCCAGAAATCACCGGGCTGCTTCCGCTCGTCAACCATCATCTTGATGTAAGGGAACAACTCAGGCGCATACTGTACCTCGTCAATCAGAAGCGGGGGTTTATGAAGTTGGAAAAACATCTTGGGATCGGTTTTCGCCAACTCGCGCTCAGCAAGATCGTCCAGTGTGACCTTCTTGCGGCCACGGCCTTCCTCGGACATCAGATGCTCCAGCATAGTCGTTTTACCGACTTGCCGGGGGCCAACAATCATAATAGCCGGGTACTGCTGTGTGAGTTCCGTTACAATGCGCTCCATATGCCTTGGGATATACATAAATCTCACCTCGTATTTCGGGAGAAATTGGACTACACACATATTTTACCCGAAATATTTGGTTTTATCAAGAGCATCTTTTGAAAAATGGAGTGTGAGTTCGACATTCTTGAAAATTTTAAGGATTAAAACACGAAGAGTGCGAAGATTGTCGTGAGCGGTAATGTTTCAATAGGGATAACTGGACAAAAGTGAATTATTTCGCAGGAAAACGGAATATAATTGAAAGCCGATGGCTTGACAAGCCAGAGATATACCTTTATTATAAATGCGTTTAGAATTCCAAAGCGTATGCCGTTGTGGTCTCAAGCGACTACAACAATTACTACAACAAACGCATGGAATAGGATGGAACGATATGAAGCGATATGACATCAAAGCATCTGAAAAGGTTCTTGATGAATGCCAAAATGGGCTGATATGGAACACTATGGTGCGGGATAGCCGTCGTCATGCGCTTGTCCCCACTATGAAGCCTCTGGACTGACAAGAAACGGCATACCGACGAGGGTTGACCCATCGGTATGCCTTTCTGTACGTTGAGGGGATTGTTGGATTATTTCGAAACGGCCCGAAAAGGGAAGGGAAAGGAGACTGTTTTGAAGGCGCCTTTTCTGTTTGGCGGCGGCAAGAACCTGAATCCCACCCGGCTCATTGCATTGGGGTTCGGGCTCATTATCCTGCTGGGGACTCTGCTGCTCCATCTGCCGGTCGCGTCCCGGAGCGGCCAGTGGACCTCCTGGCTGACCTGTCTGTTTACCGCCACCTCTGCTACCTGCGTCACCGGATTGGCCCAGGTGGATACATTTCTGCACTGGGCTCCGTTGGGGCAGCTGGTGATCCTTGTTCTTATCCAGCTGGGTGGCCTGGGCTTCGTTACCCTGCTCACCCTGATCTCTCTGGCTCTGGGGCGGCGGATCGGCCTGTCCCAGCGCCTGATGATGGCCTCCGCCCTGAACCTGTCCAACACCGCCGGCGTGGTGCGGGTGGTGCGGCACGCCCTGATGGGTACCTTCCTGCTGGAGAGCGGCGGGGCGGTACTGCTGGCTACCCGGTTCATCCCCCGGTTCGGATGGGGGCGGGGCCTCTGGTTCTCTATTTTTCACAGCGTCTCCGCCTTCTGCAACGGAGGGTTTGATCTGATGGGGGAGCATACCGGCCCCTTCTCCAGTCTGGCGGGTTTCCAGGATGATCCGGTGGTGCTGCTGACCATCATGGCCCTCATCATCCTGGGCGGGATCGGCTTCTTTGTTTGGGAGGACTGGCTGGAGCACCGCAGCTGGAAGGGACTTTCCCTCTATTCCAAGCTGGTTCTGACCATCACGGGGGGCTTGATCCTGTTTGGATGGTTCTTTTTCCTGTGGGCGGAGTGGAACAACCCCCAGACCCTGGGTTCCATGTCCACGGGGAAAAAGATCCTCAACGCCCTGTTCCAATCGGTGACCCTGCGTACTGCCGGCTTTGCCACGTTGGATCAGGGGGGCATGACCGACAGCACGGCGGTCCTGTCCATTCTGTTCATGCTGGTGGGCGGTTCCTCCGGCTCCACCGCCGGCGGCATCAAGACGGTGACGGCGGGGGTGCTGCTGCTGGCCCTGTGGGAGAGTCTGCGGGGCGAGGAGCAGGTGGTGCTCCGGGGCCGTACCATTCCCGCGCGGCGGGTGCTGGATGCCATGACGCTGACCCTGGCGGTGGCGTTGCTGTTCCTGGCGGGCTCCATGGCCATGTCCCTGATAGACGGCCTGCCGTTTCTGACCGCCGCTTATGAAGTTGCTTCCGCATTGGGCACCGTGGGCCTGTCTATGGGAGCGACCCCCGGCCTGAGTCCGGCCAGTTCCCTTTTGATCGTTCTCTTTATGTACCTGGGGCGGGTGGGGATTCTGACCTTCTCCATCGCCTTCCTGACCCGGCGGGCGGATAACCGGCTGCGTTACCCTACGGCGGATATTATGATCGGGTAAACCGGCGGCTGCCGACGCAAAAGGAGTGTATCTATGAAAAGCTTTCTGGTCATTGGCTTGGGCCGGTTCGGAAGCGCCCTGGCCCAGGAACTGTGCGCCCAGGGCAACGAGGTGATGGCCCTGGATCTCCGGGAGGACCGGGTCCAGGCCGCCGCCGACTTGGTGACCCGGGCCGCCGCGGGAGACGCCCGGGACCCGGAGGTCCTCCGGGCGCTGGGCGCCCGAAATTTTGACTGCGCCGTGGTGGCTTTCTCCGCCGACGTGGGGGACAGTGCCCTCATTACCCTGAACCTGAAGGAGCTTGGGGTGGGCAAGGTGGTGAGCAAGGCCAGCAGCGCGGTCCACCGGAAGGTGCTGGAAAAGATCGGCGCGGACCAGGTGGTCTTTCCCGAGCAGGAAATGGCCCTGCGTCTGGCCCGGAACCTGTCCAACGTGGACATTTTGAACTTTATCGAGCTGTCCGAGGACTACTCGGTGGTGGAGCGCCGGTGCCCCCGCCAGTGGCTTGACAAGACCATCCGGGATCTGGATATTCGGGCCCTGTATCGTCTGAACGTGATCGCGGTCCGTCAGGGAGACGGGACCATGCTCATCGCCCCGGGAGGCGAATACCTCCTCCGCGACGGAGATTGTATGGTGGTGCTGGGTACCAATCAGGATATTGAGAGGGTGGACAAACTGTGACAGCAGAGCGCATCACCAGCCGGAAGAACCCGCTGATGACCCAGATCCGAAAGCTGGCCTCCAGCCGCTCCGCCCGCCGGGAGCAGGCACTGTTTCTGGGGGACGGGACCAAGCTGCTGGAGGAAGCCCTCCGCTGGTCCGCACCCCTGGCAGCCGTGGTGGCGGCGGAAGGTACCGTCCTGCCGCCTATGCCGGACAACCTGCGGCTGGTGGAAGTGCCGGGGGACGTTATGGCCTCGATCTCGCCTATGGAGAGCCCCCAGGGGGCCTTGTTCATCTGCCGGATGCCGGAGACAGTTCCGCCCCGCCGCCTGGAGGGGCGGCGTTACCTGGTGCTGGACGGTCTCCAGGACCCGGGCAATGTGGGCACCATCTGGCGCACTGCCGACGCCCTGGGGGCGGACGGGCTGTTTCTGGTGAACGGCTGCGCCGACCCCTGGAATCCCAAGACGGTCCGGGCCACCATGGGGGCCTGTTTCCGCCTGCCGGTGTACGAGACGTCGGGAGCGGAACTGTCTGCGCTGTTGGAGGGGGCGGGACTGCCCCTGTACGCCACCGCCCTGCTGGAGGATACAGTTGACATAAAAACGGCGGACCTGAGCCGGTCCGCCGTGGTGATCGGAAGCGAGGGGCGCGGGGTCTCCCGGGAACTGCTGGAGCTGAGCCAAAAGACGCTGAAAATCCCCATGCGGGCGCGGTGCGAGTCGCTGAACGCCGCCGCCGCCGCCGCTATCGTCCTCTGGGAGATGGGGGGTTAACCGCGAGTCTCCGGAGAGGATTTTCTACCGGCTCCGGTGGCCTCATAGGCCCAGGCCAGCAGAACCAGGGAGAGAGCCAGCATGCCGAGGAACAGCCGGTAAGCCGGGACATAGCTGCCGGTGGCATCGGCCAGGATGCCTGGGATGGGTCCCACCAGAAGGATGCCCAGGGCATAGATGGTCTGGACCCACTTCAGCCCCCGGGCGTAGCCCTGGTCCCCCCAGAGGTCCTTGGCCCAGACGGGGGGAGAGACGGCGCTGAGCGGCAGCCCAAGACCGCCCAGTGTCATGGCGGCGAAGGCCAGGGGCACGCTGCCCGTTGGCGCCATGCAGCACAGCAGGAAACCGGTGAGGACCAGGAGATAGAGCAGATAGTTGGAGCGTCTGCCGCCCAGACTGTCCACCGCCTGGCCATACAGGATCTTGCCCACCATGAGGCACAGGCCCATGCAGGAGATCAGCTGGGCAACCACGTCGGGGGCGTAGCCCTCGGTGGAGTAGAGCACGCCGAAGTTGATGATGCCCAGACTGGTGGCGGAGCCCACCAGAAAGGCGGTTATTAGCACCAGCCCCCGGTGCAGCGCGGTAGCCTTAGGCGGCGCGGGCCGGAGGGGGGGACGGGCGCCGCTGTCCCCGCCGGTGCGGTAGGGGGCCAGCCCCTTGTCCTCGGGATAGTCCCGGACCAGCAGCCAGAACAGAAGGGCGGCCAGCAGAACAAAGGCGGACTCGCACCAGAAGCCGGCTCTCAGCCCGAAGCCCCGGATCAGACGGCTGAGAGGAACCGGGGCCAGAATGGTGGCAAGACCGGTGCCGGCGGAGATCACCCCCAGCGCCAGAGCCTGCCGGTCCTGAAACCAGCGGTCGACCAGCAGGGAGGCGGAGATCATCCCGCCCCAGCTGTAAGCCAGGCCCACCAGAGCGGAGGCCGCGCAGTACAGGGGGAACTGGCGGACGGCGCCGAACAGGAAGCTGGACAGAGCCAGCAGGAGCAGGGCGCAGGTACAGGTGCGGCGCAGGCCCAGCCTGTCGGACATCCAGTTTGCGGTCATCATGCCCACCAGGATGAAGAAGCTCCGGACGGTGACGATCCAGGAGCCCTGGGTGTTGGTGAGCTGGCCATATTCCAAAAGATAGGGCTGAAACATGGAAAATACATTGACCCCCAGGCCGATGGTGGTAAAGAGCAGCAATGTTCCGCCGGCGCAGACCAGCCAGGCGTAGTGGGGACGCTTCATAAAAACACCTCTCTTTGGATACCACAATACCGTTGAGAGGAGAATTTGTAAAGAACTTTTTTTGAAGGGAGGGGAAGTCGGTGTCAGCTTTGAAGTACTGGATCTGGCTGGCAAGCCGGCGGGGGCTTGGCGCCGCCGGGGCGCTGACGGTGCTGGATTACTTTGTCACGCCGGAGCGGGCCTACTACGCCGACCGGGAGGAGTACGGCATGCTTCCCCTCCATCCCTCTCAGCGCCGGGACCTGGAGGATAAAAGCCTGGACCGGGCGGAGAGGATCCTGGGGGACTGCGAGCGGCTGGGCCTGCGGATCATGACCTTTCAGGACGCCGACTATCCCCAGCGGCTGCGTGCCTTGGCCGACCCGCCGGCGGTGCTGTATATCCGGGGCAGGACCTTCCATTTTGACGAGGAGGCTGCTATCGGCGTGGTGGGCGCCCGGAGCCCCAGCACCTATGGCGAGAAGTGGGCGGAGCGCTTCGGCTTGGAGCTGGCGTCCGGCGGGGCGCTGGTGGTGTCCGGCATCGCCGAGGGTGTGGACTGCTGCGCCATCAAGGGGGCGCTGAAGGCCGGCGGCCCGGTGGTCTCCGTCCTGGCCGGCGGCATCGACGTGCCCTACCCGGCCAAGCACCGCTACCTGTATGAGGACGTGGCGGCCGCGGGCGCACTGATCTCGGAGTACCCGCCCGGCACCCTGAACCAAGGGCACCACTTCCCGTGGCGCAACCGCATCCTGAGCGGCCTGTGTCTGGGTGTTCTGGCGGTGGAGTGCCGGCCCTTCGGCGGCACCATGAGTACGGCCAGACACGCGCTGGACCAGGACCGGGACCTGTTCGCCGTCCCCGGGGCATTGGACGCCCCCATGAGTGAGGGCACCAATCTGCTGATCCAGCAGGGGGCCAAGCTGGTCACCTGCGGCCGGGACATCCTGGAGGAATTCTGGGACCGTTTTCCGGAGAAATTGAAGTCCTCCGCTCCTCTGACGCCGGAGGCGGCCCGGGAGCGGCTGGAGGATCTGAGACAACAGCAGAAGGAGCGGCCCACACCGAAGTCCCAAGCGCCCCAAGCGGCGCTCGACCTGGCCCCTGCCCGGGAGATCGTGCCCAGGGAGGAGCAGAAGCGGCGCTTCACCGACGACCAGCTGGCGCTTTTGGCGGCCCTGGGCGGGGAAACGCGTGCTACGGACCAGCTGGTGGAGCTGACCCAGATCCCTGCCCGGCGGGTGCTGTCCGCCCTGACCATGCTCCAAATCCAGGGGGTCGTGGAGGAGCATCCGGGAAAACGCTTCTCCGCCCTGGTGGAGCTGGAGGAGTAAGACCACGCGAGGCGGTGAGGAATTACGGGATAGGAACTTGAGATATCCGCCTACATTTAAGTGACTGCTGACGTTTTGTTGGCATACAACGCGGCTGTGCCGCTTTTCATATTTTGAATCGGAGGTCATTTCAGAATGGCATCGAAAACTGATCTGGTGATTGTAGAGTCCCCGTCCAAGGCCAAGACCATCGGCAAGTACCTGGGCCCGGGCTATGAGGTAAAGGCCTCCATGGGCCACGTCCGGGATCTGCCCAAGAGCAAGATCGGCGTGGACATCGAGGGCGGGTTCGTCCCCAACTATCAGCCCATCAAGGGCAAGGAGGACGTGATCAGCGACCTGAAGAAGGCGGCCAAGAAGAGCGGCAAAGTCTATCTGGCCACCGACCCTGACCGGGAGGGGGAGGCTATCTCCTGGCATCTGAAGGAGCTGCTGGACATTCCCGACGACAAGACCTACCGGGTCACCTTCAATGAGATCACCAAAAATGTGGTCAACCAGTCCATCGCCGCGCCCCGGGCCATCGATCAGAATCTGGTCAATGCCCAGCAGGCCCGGCGGATCCTGGACCGGATCGTGGGCTATCAGCTCTCCCCGCTGCTGTGGCGGAAGATCCGCCGGGGCCTGTCCGCCGGCCGGGTCCAGTCGGTGGCCACCCGTCTGGTGGTGGAGCGGGAGGAGGAGATCCGCGCCTTCCAGCCCCAGGAGTACTGGTCCATCGAGGCCGACCTGAGCCGGATGGCCCCCAACGCCGGGGCCTTCAAGGCCCAGTTCCACGGCCGGGACAAGAAGATGGACCTGACCAGCGAGGCGGAGGCGGACGCCGTCATCGCCGCTGTGGAGCAGGGCAGCTTCTCCGTCTCCAAGGTGAAGCGGCAGGAGAAGAACCGCACCCCTGCGCCCCCCTTTACCACCTCCACCCTCCAGCAGGAGGCCTCCCGAAAGCTGAACATGACCCCGGCCCGCACCATGTCCATCGCCCAGCAGCTGTATGAGGGCGTGGACATCTCCGGCGAGGGGACCGTGGGTCTCATCACCTACATGCGTACCGACTCCCTGCGCCTGTCCGAGGAGGCCCTGGCCGCTGCCAAGGGCTTTATCGAGCAGCGCTACGGCAAGGAGTATTATCCCCCCCAGACCCGCCGCTTCAAGACCCGGGGCAACGCCCAGGACGCTCACGAGGCCATCCGGCCCTCCGACGTGAACCTGGTCCCCGACGAGATCAAAAAGGACCTGACCAGCGAGCAGTACAAGCTCTACAAGCTCATCTGGAGCCGGTTCCTGTCCTGCCAGATGGCCAACGCCGTCTACGACAGCCTGTCCATCGAGGTGGAGAACAGCGGCTATACCTTCCGGGCCAGCCACTCCTCCCTGAAGTTCTCCGGCTTCACCGCCGTGTATGAGGAGGGGAAGGACGAGGAGGACGAGGAGCGCCAGTCCCCCCTGCCCGACCTGAAGGAGGGGGAGCCCCTGGAGGGCCGGGGCCTGAAAAAGGACCAGCACTTTACCCAGCCCCCCGCCCGGTACTCCGAGGCCAGCCTGATCCGGGCCCTGGAGGAAAAGGGCATCGGCCGCCCCTCCACCTACGCCCCCACCATCTCCACCATCCTGAACCGGGAGTATGTGGTGAAGGAGGGCAAGGCCCTGCGGCCCACTCCCCTGGGCGAAGTGGTCACCGGGCTGATGAAGGACAAGTTCCAGGATATCGTGGACCCCACCTTCACCGCCCAGATGGAAGCCCGCCTGGACCAGGTGGAGGAGGGCAGCACCGACTGGAAGAAGGTCCTGTCCGAGTTTTACGGCAGCTTTGACGCGGAACTGAAAAAGGCGGAGCAGGAACTGGACGGGGAGCGCATCAAGGTCCCCGACGAGGTGTCGGAGGAGATCTGCCCCCAGTGCGGCCGGAATCTGGTGGTCAAGTCCGGCCGCTTCGGCCGGTTCCTGGCCTGTCCCGGCTGGCCCGAGTGCGACTTTACCATGCCTCTGGTGGTGGAGATGCCCGGCAAGTGCCCCAAGTGCGGCGGCCGGCTCCTCAAGCGCACCGGAAAGAGCAAAAAGACGGGCAAGCAGTACACCTATTACTGCTGCGAGCGGCTCACCAACAAGGACGAGGCGAATAAATGCGACTTTATGACCTGGGACGTGCCGGTGAAGGACAACTGCCCCGTCTGCGGTCAGACCATGTTCAAGAAGGCGGGCCGGGGTGCCAAGAAGCCTTTCTGCATCAACGAGGCTTGCTCCAACTTCACCCCCGAGGAGAAGCGGGGAGGCTGGCAGAAGAAACCTGCCGCCCAGTCCGGGGAGGCGGGGGAGGACGCCCCGGCGGAGGAGAAAACCGCAAAGAAAACTGCCGCCAAGAAGGCAACGACCACGAAGAAGACTGCCGCGAAGAAGACAACGGCTGCGAAGAAGACGACTGCCAAAAAGACCACGACGGCCAAGAAAGCCACGACAGCCAAAAAGTCTACCACCGCCAAGAAGACCGCTGCGGCGAAAAAGACCACTGCCGCCAAGAAAACGACACAGGAGTAATACTGTGTAGGGCGGGGGCTTGCCCCCGCCGCGGACGGCCACAGGCCGTCCCTACGGGCAGAGCACGCCGTTCAATTCTCGGCACAGCTCCAGGGTGGACTGGAAAACTGTTTCCAGTTCCACGGAGTGCCGGCAGGAAAGCTCCCGGAGCATATCCTCCAGAAGCTGGGTTTCTTCCCGGTCCAGTTTTTCCCGCAGTTCCGCTTCCTTCTTTTGGGCGCAAGCGGAAAAATCCTGGTATTCCGGGGCATCCCACGCGCGGCCCATGCGGTGAAGCGTAATAAATTCATACAGCATGCGCATCAAGTCGGTCATATCAGTTTCCCCTGAAATATTATTTGTCCCGCATGGGACAAAAACATTATAATTGTCCCGTTCGGGCCTGTCAAGAGGGGCGGAGAAAAAAGATGAAATTGTCAGAAAGACTTTTTACGTTGAGAAAGTTGAAGAAGCTAACCCAAGAAGATGCGGCAAAAGAGATTGGCGTAGGATACCGTTCCTATCGCCGTTATGAGTCCGGAGAACGGGAACCGGATGCATCCACATTGATTCTGATGGCCGACTTTTATGGCGTCACCATCGACTATTTGGTAGGCCGCACCGACGAGCGGTCGTAAAGAGCCTTCCACCAGGGAAAGGCTGAGATAGGAGGAACCTATGGAACCTGTTATTGTGATCGGAGCCGGTCTGGCGGGCAGCGAAGCCGCCTGGCAGCTGGCCCGGCGGGGCATCCCCGTGGAGCTGCGGGAGATGAAGCCCCAAAAGATGTCCCCCGCCCACCACAGCGAGTATTTCGGAGAGCTGGTCTGCTCCAACTCCCTGCGCTCCGACCAGCTGGAGAACGCGGTGGGCCTGCTGAAGGAGGAACTGCGCCGCTGCGGCTCCCTCATCATGGCCTGCGCCGACGAGCACCGTGTGGAGGCGGGCGGCGCTCTGGCGGTGGACCGCTACGCCTTTGCCGCCGCCATCACCGAGAAGATCCGCAGCCACCCCAACATCACCGTGGTGGAGGGGGAGGTCACCCAGATCCCGGCGGAGGGGAACGTGATCTTCGCCACCGGCCCTCTGACCTCCGAGGCCCTTTCCCAGGCCATCTCCGGGCTGTTCCCCGAAAGCAAGTACCTGAACTTCTTTGACGCGGCGGCCCCTCTGGTCACCTTTGAGAGCGTTGACATGGACAGCGCCTGGTTCGCCTCCCGGTACGACCGGGGGACTCCGGACTATATTAACTGCCCCATGACCGAGGAGGAGTACCAGGAATTCTGGCAGGCCCTCACCACCGCCCAGGAGGCGGAGGTCCACGGCTTTGAGGACGCCGGGGTCTTCGAGGGTTGTATGCCCGTGGAGGTCATGGCCCGCCGGGGCCGGGATACCCTGTGCTACGGCCCCCTGAAGCCCGTGGGACTGAAGGACCCCAAGACGGGGAAGGAGCCCTTTGCCGTGGTCCAGCTGCGGAAGGACAACGCCCAGGGCAGTATTTATAACATTGTAGGCTTCCAGACTCACCTGCGCTGGCCGGAGCAGAAGCGGGTGTTCTCCATGATCCCCGCCCTGAAAAACGCCGAGTATGTACGCTATGGCGTGATGCACCGGAATACCTTCCTGGATTCCCCCCGGCTGCTGGACCGCTATTACCGGGTAAGGGGGCAGGAGCGGCTCATGTTCGCCGGGCAGATCACCGGCGTGGAGGGCTATGTGGAGTCCACCGCCTCCGGCTGCCTGACCGCCCTGGAGCTGGCACGCCGGCTGGAGGGCAAGCCCCCCATCGACTTCCCCCGGGAGACCGCCATGGGGGCCATGGCCCTTTACATCAGTGACCAAAGTGTGGTAAACTTTCAACCGATGAATGTGAATTTTGGTCTGATCCCCCAGCTGGGCTACCGGGTCAAGGGCAAGCGGAACAAAAATGCGGAGCTGTCCAAGCGGGCTCTGGAGGCACTGGGTAAACTGGATCTGGAGTGATCGAAACGGGAGCGTCCCATTGCGGGCTGACGGTCCCCGGAACAGAAAGAAGGATGATCCATGAAAATTATTGTAGACGCCATGGGCGGTGACAACGCCCCGCAGACCCCTGTCATGGGAGCCATCCAGGCCAACGAGGAATATGGGGTGGAAGTGACCCTGGTGGGCCGGGGCGAGGAGATCCTGAAGGTGCTGGAGGACAACGGGATCAAGGACCTGCCCGCCGGGGTGGAGATCGCCCACGCCAGCGAGGTGGTGGAGATGTGCGACAACCCCGCCACCGCCTTCCGGGAGAAGAAGGACTCCTCGCTGACCATCGGCTTGAATCTGCTGAAAAGCGGGGAGGGGGACGCCTTCGTCTCCGCCGGCTCCACCGGCGCCCTGTTGGCCGGGGCCACGCTGGTGGTCAAGCGCATCCGGGGCATCCGCCGGGCCGCTCTGGCCCCCGTGGTGCCCACGGGGAACGGCGGGGCCGTCCTCATCGACTGCGGCGCCAATGCCGAGTGTCCCCCGGAGTATCTGCTCCAGTTCGCCTACATGGGCTCCTACTACGCCGAACACGTCCTGGGCCGCCCTGAGCCCAAGGTGGGTCTGCTGAACATCGGGGTGGAGCCCTCCAAGGGCACCGCCCTCCAGACGGCGGTTTACCCCATGCTGAAAGCGGCGGGAGAGGCCGGCCGCATCAACTTCGTGGGCAACGTGGAGGCCCGGGAGGCCGTGGAGGGCGCGGTGGACGTCATCGTGGCCGACGGCTACTCCGGCAATATCTTCCTGAAAGCCATGGAGGGTACCGGCCTGTATTTGGTACGGGAGCTGAAGGGGATCTTCAAGCAGAACCTCATCACCAAGCTGGCCGCCGTCATGGTGTCCGGCGGGCTGAAGCGGCTGAAGAAGCTGATGAGCTCCAGCGAGGTGGGAGGCACTGCGCTGGTGGGTATTTCCAAGCCCGTCATCAAGGCCCACGGCTCCTCCGACGCTTACGCCATCAAAAACGCCATTCGGCAGGCCAAGCAGTATGTGTCCTCGGGGATCATCGAGAGCATCTCGGAGAATATCGGAGTCATGCGGCTGGACGCTCCCGCGGCCAAGACTGAGGAATAAGGAAAACGGCAGGAAAACCGACCCGCTGAGGGTCTGTTTCCTGCCGCTTTTTTCGTGTATCCCGGTTATGACGGGACCTATCGCGGTTGGGATGAAAAGGCTTGACCTTGATCGTATTGTTTCATCAGCTTGAGCAGCTGGGTGCTCAGGTCCAGAAAACGGTCCAGATCCTCGCGGGACCAATCGCGAAACCAGTCCATCCCGTGAAGAAGCGGGGCCAGGAACCCGACCTGGACTGGAAAGGAGGAGTTGGAGATCAGGGCGGAGGCGGGGACGCCCAGGTGGACGGCGATACATTCCAGCGTGTCCAGATTGGGGCCGTGTCCCTGCTCGATCTCCTGAAGCGTGGATTTGGAGATGCCCAGCTCACGGGCAAAATTGACCTGGGACATGCGGCGCAGCGTGCGGATCGTGCTCAGATTGGCAGACAGATTGTCGGCAGCTCCCACAACGGTCCCTCCCTTCCCGTTCAGTATAGCGAAAACAGCTGTCGAACTATGTCGAATTCAAGGAGGGTGTGTCGAAAATTTTAATTCTTATGGAATCTTATGGAAGGAGGACAGGGCTAAAGACACAAGCCTATTGGTTTTGTCAAGAAAAAGCCGTCGCAAACGACAGTGCGTTTGCGACGGCGTGGGAAGGGAGATAGCTTTCGAACCCAATACAATGATCGTTATGATAGATGTTCATCAAGCCAAGAGATCATGTCATAGTCATCGATAGATGTGAGGGTCGCGTCGGCCCATACAGATTTAAGATTCTTCCCGTCAAACAATTTTGCCTCGACCATCTCCTGGAAGGTAGTAAAATCACAGCGTTCTCCTAAACTCGCTGATAACCAGAAAACATCTTCTCCAGAAACCTCATCCTTTGTCTTTCCGATCCAGAGGCCATCGTGTTCGCCCAAGGAAAATTCAATCTCAATGCCTCCCTCGAGTTCCTTCAAATCCAGCGCAAAGATTTTCTTCAAACCTTCAAAGGAGATCTTTAATGCCGGGTAATTAGTTATGCCGATAAATATGTGATGAAGCCTGTAAAATCGCCACGCCAAACAAAAAGTATCGGTCTAATTCTAAGCTACTTCATCCTTTCTGATATAGTGTAGGTGA
>Ga0129306_1002727_pt1 | contig 14823 bp, 21 predicted proteins | sample P827metagenome_FD_94438 | JGI IMG/M metagenome (GOLD analysis project Ga0129306, IMG submission 94438) | Capybara group fecal microbial communities from Wisconsin, USA - P827 metagenome | ecosystem: Host-associated > Mammals > Digestive system > Large intestine > Fecal | place: USA: Wisconsin...
AAATCACTATTCCTACTGCGCTATCTGAAATACGGTGTATTCAGATGGTTTATTTGTCATGCACTTTTTTCTAAAGTCAAAAAATCTTCAAAAGTACTTGACTGTTTATAGTTTGTCACCTCCTCAAATTACCAAAACCCCAAATTATACATATCAACAGTTAACATTATAACAATCTGTGCAGAATGGGGCAAGAAAAAATGCCCCCAACTATGTAGTTGGGAGCATCGGATTATTCAAAAACACATAAGGATATTTCTGCGAGCTTCCTATCTCACACCCTGACCGCAACCGGACTTTTCTTCCATGTCCATATCCTTCACGTAGTTTGCGCGGAACTCCATATTGATGTCGCGAATCTCCTTCTTGCCATCTATGTAGTCCTGATACATCTCAATAATTCCTTCCGCGCACCCGTCGCAGGAACCGCAAGTGTATCCAAGCGACTCAGCCACGATTTTCTCGCGTTCTTCCTTTGTTGTGTCTTTTATCAGGATTGAATCCATGATCATAGTCCTCCCGAATGAAAAATCTTATCTACAAAAATGTCCCCCAAGCCTCGTTCAGGGGTAACAAAACTAATACCTGATAATGTAGTAGATCACATAGCCCCAGCTAAACATGCCATGTATTATAGCCCAAAAGATTGAGTGCCAGTTAACATAGCTTATGACCATAGCAAGCGCGCTGCCAAAAGTAACGCCGTTCTTTACTGTTTTTACAACTGTTTCCTTCTTGCTCATAGCAAATACCTCCGTAACGTTTGTCTTTTAAAGTCACCTATCTGTAAATCTTATTATAAAAATAATTCCATATCCGTGCAACTCCAGGTGCCAATCGGCATCTCAAATTCCCTACTTGCAAATGCCGTAAACCCTACAGCCTCGTAGCAATGCCTTGCGCTCTCATTATTATCAAAAACGCCAAGATCAATGCGGGACGCATGAAGGCGCTCTTTTACAAACTCTATGCCGGCCTTCAACATTTCCTTGCCGTAGCCCTTGCCCCTGATATCAGGATCAACAATTACAAATCCAAATCTGACAGAGCTATCATCATCATCCTTCGGATAACGCACGATAAAATGTCCTGCCACATTTCCCGCATCATCTACCGCCGTAAGCGGAAAGAAACGCCCCGACTTAACAGCCGGCGCATAATTTGCAATAATGTCTTCCCCTTCAAGCGGAAACTTGTTAAACCTGTCCGCCGACCACCTGTATAACTCATCCTCCGACCGCAGCCAGGAGGCAATGATCGGTGCGTCTTCATTTTTGAAATCTCTAAGAGTCATGTGAATCCCCCTCCAATGCCGGCTCCAAGCCAGCTTTCTGTTTTGATATCAGCGCACTTCCCTATCATGGAATGCTGCAACATTTTTTATCCTCCTTAAATGCGGATAAGAAGCATATATTTTTGCTAAACACTAAAAAGGGCAAAAATCTGATGGCGCAGGTGGTAAGCGCCGGAATGTGGTAATTACAGTCGCAAGCAGTTTATTCTTCGTCAGTGTAATATTCCATCTTTGCAGCTGCTGCCTCGTTACACTCGGCTATTTCCTTTTTGCCGTCGATATAATCTCTGTATATCTCCCAAATATCCACATCCGCATCATCCATGCTCTCATCTTCCGGCTGCCAGGATCTTATAAGCGCGATGCGCTGCTCTTTTGTAGTATTTTTAATGCTGTATTCGTCCATAGGACCTCCAAATCTTGCTGCATTTGCCACAAATATCTAATATCTTATAATATAGTAGATCAATAGCCATTTATAATTCCGTCTCAATCTTATCTATCAGTGTAAGATCTGCAGGCAGCCACTGTACGCTCCTTAGCGTCTCTTTAGTAAGCCACCTGGCGTCCTGCGCTTCTTTTAGTACAAGCTCGCCTTCAGTAACTTCTGCCCAGAAGCAGTCCATGGAAAGATGAAACGTGGGATAATCATACTCAATTGTATGGATCAGATCACCCACCCTTATCTTTGCAGTAAGTTCTTCTCTTATCTCGCGAACTATAGCATCCTGCGGCGTCTCGCCTGCTTCGATCTTGCCCCCGGGAAATTCCCAGCCGCCTTTAAACTCGCCGTAACCTCTGGCCGTAGCAAAGATCTTTGTTTTGTTCTCTATAGAGTCGCAGATAACTGCTGCCACAACGCGAACGGTCTTTAAAGGGCTGTTCTCCTTAATTTTCTCATCAGCAGTTTCTATAAATCTGATCATTTATCCTCCTGTTCTGTAGAATCCGGCTAATCCCTCAATCCTTTTCGTAGTACACAATATCCATCCTCTCATTGATCTTATCGACCCGGCCTGTCTGATGATAGCCGAGCTTCTCATAGAGATGAATATTGCCTTTTTCCTGCAGAATGGTATCCAAACACCAGTGATCCGAACCATATATCTTTTCAGCCGCCAGAATTGCCTGCTGCGCATAGCCTTTATTTCGATACTCTGGCATGATCCAGATTGGTGATATACGTTTTCTGCTGCCATCCTGTTTGTCTACTACTCGAATGACTCCAACTTTTATTCCGCCTGCAATAATAAAGTAATACTTTGTCCATGGCTGCTCGAATCTGGCTATGACTATATCAATGCTTTCAGCAGCGGGACTCAGATCAAAATCCTGATATTTGTCCAGAAGATCCGTGAATGCCTCGACCTGCATTCTCCACAAAATCTCAATATCCGCTTTCTGCACCGGATCCAATTCTACCATTTTGCCGGTAAGATTCTTCTCCTTTTCAAAAAATGCCGTTTTCAGCCTATTGTATTCATCTTCGGTACATACCTTACGGCACATCGGCTCAAAGGATTTTGTCACCTCAAAACAGTCTTTTATGTTGTCGCAAGGATACTCAGGGCACTCACCGCAGGTTTTTATCCCGCGGTCTTCGCAGCATTTTACTACCCTATATCTGCACCAGTTTTCGGGCTTACAACCATGACAAGCTATCTCTTCATTTGACACAATATGATCCCGATAACCGATCTTCATCCATAATTCTGCGGTCTTACGCAGCTCTTCATCTGTTTTCTCATAAGGATGCGCCGTGTACCTCGGGCAGGCGGCGCAATCATTTCCGCATGCCGCTATGATCTTATCTTCCATCATTTTTACTTCCTTTTCTTAGGAGCCGGAAGTTCACCATACATTCCTTCCTTCCAACAATTCCTTCAAAAACCCTTTATTTTCAATATTAACTTCTCTAACCATTTATACCTTCTTTCGTAGCACTGCAAGAGCTGCATAGTGTAGGACTTCAAAATGTTCCGGTGCAATCCTGTCCAATAGCTCCCTGTGTTCTTTATCCCACTTGACCAACTCTTCCTCTGACAACGAAGCTCCCACACCTCTGCAGGCTCGCATCCTCCCATGCCAGGATTCCTTGGTAAACGGTACCATCAGATCATATTCCTCATGGTCTTCCATCTCAAAATATTCATATGCAATATCCGGAATCCAGATCGGATGCCTTGTTTCTCCGGCACCTGACCACATTGGACTGTACTTAAGCACAAGTTCTTCGCTTGCACCTGCGATAATGTCTTCATACGGAAGCCATGCCATATAAAGAATGAGCAGCTTTCCATCTGTTTTTAAATATTCTGCCAGTTTCGGCATAACTTTTTCATGATCAAAATACCAGAAACACTGGCAGGCTGTGATCACATCAAAGGTTTCTGCCGCAAAATCCAATTGCTCTGTCGGAACAGCCTGAAAATCTATCCTCATATTTGAAGCGGAAGCCAGTACCTTTGCCTTTTCAATCTGTTCCGGCGAAATATCTGTTCCAGTCCATTCTGCCCCATATTTATACATATTTCTCGGAAGCACACCGGTTCCGGTTCCGATATCCAGAACCCTCTGTCCTTTTATACAGAGACCTCTTTTCACGATCTTCTGATAAAATTCTTCCGGATAGATATCTCTATACCTGGCATATTCTTCAGAAGTTCTTCCCCAGTCAAAAGCTTTTCCTGCATCTATTCGAGCATCTTTTATTTCCATTCACCTATACCGTCCTCTAAAATGTTACTCTGCAAATACCTTAGCAAATCTTCACGCACCGGCTGCTTCATCTTCATCTTAACTTTAGCAATCGGTTTGAGTTTTCCATTGTTGTCTTCTTTTGTACTGTCAACAGATTCAACTATATCAAACTGACCCATATAGTAAAAACTCGTTTCAGCATCACTTTTCTTAACAAGAAGATGTTTTCTCGGAGCCTCTATAACCTTTTTCATATATGGGCTGTTGTTATTCTTGCCAATCTGTGAATCCCACCTGAAAATCTGATTATCTTCAAATGCATCAGCGTAATCAGGTTTACCTTCTACGTAGTTCTTGCCTTCTTCAGCCTCTTCTTTGTGGTATGTGATGAAAATAAATAAATCATCATTAATCCTGCTCATTCCATACATTGTTGAAGAAAGGTCTTTTCCGCAGTTTGTAAGCAAGCTTACATCGCGTCTTGAATACTTCTCATATAAAACAAACGGAGTCTCACTATATCTGCCTGTAGAATACTTGTCTTTATATCTAGCAAGTCCCACATTAATTATATCTTTAATCTGCTCGCTAAATTCAGCATGTTGCAAGCATAAAAAGAAGCCATTAAGTCTTTTGATCTCGCCATCTTCTTCATTTTTTATAATATCAATATCCTTAAACTTTTGATACTCTTCATCCTTACTGATAAAGAAACCCTGCAGAACTCTGGCAGACTCATTTATCTCAGTATCGGTTATTTTATAGCTAAATCTTTCAAGCAATTCTTTTTGAATATCCGAAGGCATAATAAAGTCTTTATCAAGGAGTTCCTGCAATATTACAAGCTCATTTGGTCTCACGCCACTAAGGATAGTTTTGCTAAGATATTCAAGTATTAGCTTCTCGTGCGAAGTAAGCATGCAGTTATAATTATCTTTTTCAACTGACGTCATAAACTGCCAGTAAGTCTTATATTCTTTTATGATAACAAGCGGATCTATCTCGCCCTGCTCATAAAAATCATAAAGAAGCGGCCTTCTTCCAAGCCTGTTCTTCAAAGAAACATAACTCTCTTTAATAATCGATTTAATCCCTTTGATTCTGTCTATTGAGTGAAAAATCTTATCTTTTGCCACCTCGTCAAAATGAACCGTTGATGCTCCCGGAATAGTGTTATTGCCGGAAATAACATATTTTCTAATGGTATCCGGATTATATGTCCTGTCTCCTGAAAGAGCAACCGGAATCATAAAATTATTATTGTAGTTTCCAATAAAATCAAGAATGACTACAAATTCCTTGCCCTCCGCTTTTCTAAGCCCTCTTCCTAGCTGCTGAATAAAAACTATAGGTGATTGCGTAGGTCTTAACATAATAACCTGATTTACCTCAACTATATCAATACCCTCGTTTAAAATATCCACCGAGAATATATAGTCAAGTGGCTGTTTATCAAGAGTAGCATCTTCCTCATTCATGGCAAGGCGTTCAAATGCTTCTGCCCTTTCTTTTTCAGAATTTGCTCCGCTAAGTGCTACTGTTCTATAACCAAGCTTATTAAATTTCTCAGAAAGCTCATTGCATTCTTTATTTCTGCTGCAGAATATTAAGCCCTTAACTCTATCTCCGCTATATCCGTAGTATTCAGCCTGTGCTATTACATGCTTAACACGCTCGTCACTAGTAAGTTTATTAAAATCTTCTTCAGCAATCCTCGTTGCCAAAATCTGTTTCTCTGTAAGCAAAGTAATGTCGCTTATTCCAAAATAATGGAACGGACAAAGAAGATCTTCTTCCATTGCCTGCTGTAATCTGATTTCATAAGCTATCTGATAATTAAACAGCTCATAGACATTCTTGCTGATATCTCCGTCTTCTCTTTTATCCGGAGTTGCCGTCATCCCAAGGAAAAGTTTTGGTGTAAAGTACTCCATAACCTTCTGATATGTATTAGCAGGGCTATGATGTGCTTCATCAAGAACTATGCAGTCAAATTCATCAGGGCTAAACTTACGCAAATTATCCTCTTTATGCAATGTTTCAACCATGGCAAAAATAAAGTCTGCGTCATATTCTGCTTTACCATCACCAACCAGTCCCATTGATTTACTGTCATCAAACACATTTTTAAATGATGCCATAGCCTGTCTTGCAAGCGCAGCTCGGTGAACCAAAAACAGCACTTTCTTATATCCCAGTTCCCGAATTGCAAATGCCGACGCATAGGTCTTCCCGGTACCAGTTGCAGAAATAAGAAGTGCTCTCGATTCACTTTTCTCAACTATTTTTCTAAGGTTTGCTATAAAACCAAGCTGCATAGAGTTTGGTTTAAGAGTATACTTGATAAGCGAAGTAACATTCCCAGACTCCGCTATTTTCCTCTGTTTCTTGATTATTTCGTATTCTTCTTTATAGCTATCTATGAATTCATCATAAGGAATAGCATATTCAGAATTCCAGAACTCGGCAAATTCTCGCACTATCTCACCTGCGATCTCACCTTGTTCTGTTGAAATAATCTTTGTGTTCCATTCCTTATTTGTAGTAAGAGCAGTACTTGTAATATTAGAACTACCGATAATTATTCTGTAAAGTTCATCACGCCTGAAGATATACCCTTTTGTATGAAAGCCATCTCGTGCCTTATTAACATCATACATTTTGAGTGTAATATTCTTACGATCAGCCAGTCTCTTAAGCGCCATTGGCTCAGAAAAATTCAAATAGTTTGTGGTAAGGATCTCACCGGGGATATTTTTTTCTTCAAGTTCCTTAAATGTCTGCATAAGAGGTTCAATACCATTATTGGTAATAAAAGCCACACTGATTTGGAACTTGTCGCACTTTGCAAGCTCTTCTTCAATCTCTGCAAGAACTTTTTTGCCCTCTCCGGGATTATTGGAAAGAAACATGGGCTTATATGCCGGCATGGTTGCTGCCGACCCATCAATGTATGCAGTTGTAAGACCCTCTTTAAGAAGATTAATCTTTTCCTCGATCATTTCACGTATCCTTTACCAAGTTAAAGTATTACACTTGATTATATCATTTATGCCAGCGTCAAACAATAAAAACACCACATATAAATCTCAAAAATCATTACTATAAATCTTCTTGGCAGCTACTTTAGGAGTACACGCTGTCCCGGCCCATCCCGTTAGACATAAATGTCTATTGATTTTCCTTTAGGTTTGTGCTCTCTCCATCCCCTCCTCGCTTTTTATCTTCTTATATTTATCATCAAAACATTGATACAGTTCTATGAAAACATCCAAAATCATCGTCACTATGCACAATTTTACAGCCGTTTTTTCTATTACCACATCTGATAAAGACAGTAGTATAATATCCGGGCAAGCAAAACATAAAGATCTTTACTGTTGCATGATTTACATAATGACCATAAACAAGGTAAAGGCTATCATTTGACCGGCTAATACGTTCATGATATACTTACTTTAAAGTTACTGAATTAAAGTTTTTAAGCCTTTCCTTGTGAGTTTGATGGAAAGGAGTGGTTTTTTGAAAGGAGTTATTATGACCTGTCAAGTTCTTGTTAAAAAAGAAGACGATTGGTATATAGCTACAGATATCACAAGCGGAGTTACTTCCCAGGGACGAGATATTGACTCAGCATTAAAGAATTTAAAAGAAGCTGTAGAACTTTACTATGAAGATGAAACTGAAATACCTATTCAGACACCTGCGTTTCTTACCACTTTAGAGGTGTCGACTAATGCCCTCTAAGTATCCGGTTTTAAAGCCAACTGAAGTGATCAGACGTCTTGAAAGATTTAGTTTCTATAAAGTTAGCCAAAGGGGTAGTCATGTAAAATACTCTGACGGCGTTCATGTGTGTATAATTCCAATGCATGAAGAAGTTGCCAAGGGTACACTTAAAAGCATCCTTGAACAGGCAAATTTATCTTTATACGAATTTATGGCAGAATAACATACAAAAAGAGCGGAACTTATCCGCTCTTTTTACATTTTCTACTTATCGTCCTCTTTATGCAGGCTGTTTATCAGCGCCGCAAAGTCCTCAAAATACCAGTCTTTTGTTGACTTTACTCCGCCTGCTGCCCTAAAAAAGCAACCGGGTATCTCGTGGTTTTTAAGGTTCTTCTCAATGCAAGGCGTACAGCCCATATCATGATTTGACGGGTGATTCGGACAAGTTGTGGCGGTGCAGGTACAAAAATCTACTGTTAACTTCTGCTCACTCATTTTATATCTCCTCTGCACCATGTACAAGTTTTGCTGTTACGCTGCTTGCCCCTTCAACATATGGTGCAAGCTTTTCTGCTGTCTTTCCGATGCCGCTTCCGCCGGATGTAGCAAATGCTTTAACATTCTTTCCTGTCCAGTTGTATCCCTTGCAGAATGTATAAACCACTCTTGGGGCCTGTCCGTACCAGATTGGGAATCCGATATAAACTGTGTCATACTGCTCGAAATTATCGACCTTCCCTGCTACAGGCACGTCTTTTCCTGCCATCTGCTCTCTGTTGCATCTTGCGATCGGATTTGTCCATTTGATATCTGCTGCCGTATAAGGCTCAACCGGAACTATCTCAAAAATATCCGCTCCGATTTTTTGCGCAAACTCCTTTGCAACCTTTGCTGTAGTGCCCTCGGCACTGAAAAATGTTACTAATGTGCTCATTTTAATCCTCCCTAGCGTAAATATCTTCCTTGCTTTTATGTATAACAAAGCATAACATTATTCTACTAAACCGACATCCGAATTACAACAATTATCATCAAAACATAAAGGTCATTCAATAAAAACATCCATTTTGCCGTTATTTCTTACAAAATATATGTCCCATTTTTATCAATATTGCTGAAAATATATTATGCTGTTGACTTATGCCGGAGATGTTGATATGATTTATCTCGCTTCGCATGAAAGCAATCTTTTTATAGCAGTAAAGGAAAACTATGGATTTAACTGAAGTACTGGATTTTGCCCAGTGGGCAAAGGATGTCATATTACTAAACTCTAAAGCTGTACAAGCATCAGCACGGCATGTTGACAGAGGCCAAGTCTATTGGTGTAAACTTGGTATGGGGGTCGGAAGCGAAGAACGAAAAATCCGTCCTTGTGTTATCATTCAGAACAACGGTGCAAATCGCAATTCACCTAATGTTATTGTTGCTCCCATTACCCATTCAGCATCAAAACTAGATACCGTTGTTCAAATAGAAACATATGCTGATAATGACAACAATATCATTTTGGACGGTTATGCAATGCTTGGTAACATTGTTTGTACAAGCAAAGCACGACTTGGAAATCTGATCACTAAATTAACTAGGGAAGATATGGAGAAAATAGACAAAGCTATTGCGGTATCTACATATATTTATCATCATTATGAAAAATTAGAGCGAAAATATGCCGATAAACTGATTTATATAGAAAAACTCAAACAAAAAATAATTGAAAGTGATACGCTCATTTCCAAACACGAGTTGGAAATCAAGAATCTAAAAAAAGCAGTGGACGATTTGCTCAAATCATGATATTATAATGGTACAAGAGGCGACGGACGAGTGCCAACAGCCAGTATTTGTATTCAAAAGAGAGAACTACGTGTGAGTTCTCTCTTATTTTTTACGGTTCTTTGTTTTCCTAGTTTATTCTATGGCAATCTCTCTATCAGCCCCGAACCTTCTGCTTTTAGCTGCGCTCTATCTTCCCTGTATGTTGGCTGATATTTTTCCACTTCGCGCCAAAATGCCGCCGAATGGTTCATGTGTCTTCTGTGGGCAAGTTCGTGTACCACCACGTATCTTAACACATTTTCAGGAAGAAGCACTAAAAGGCAGTTAAAGTTAAGGTTGCCTTTTACTGAGCAACTTCCCCACCTGGTCTTTTGGGCGCGGATTGAAACAGTACCATAAGTTACGCCCATCTTTGCTGCCACTTCTTTTACAATCCCCGGGATAACTTTCTTAGCCTCCGCCTTAAAGCGCGCCACCTCGGCATCTGAAAACTTTGGCATCTCCGCTGCCGGCGCCTTCTCCGCGATCTTTTTTCTCGTCTTATTTATCCAGTCCATCTTCGAAAACAGGAAACTCTCCGCCTCAGCCCTGCTGCACCGCATTGGGGCACGCAAAACTACGCTTCCATCCTGCTTAATCGTAATCCCTATAGTTCTTCTTCTCGATCTTATAAAAGTATATTCAAAATCCATAATTTACTTAACATCTATCCTTTATCTATATCTTCACCTTTCCCTATTCTACTTTATCCCCGATATTTATACAACCGTTTATAATTATTCATTTTCCCTTGTATTTATTACTTTATTGTGGTAATCTGTTAACGAGGTAAATAATTAAAGCAAAATAAGGGGGTTTTCCTATGACTATCGCACAGATCGGTATTGTCATCTCTATCTTAGTGTACCTTTCAGTTATGCTCCTGGTGGGTTTTGTATCCTCAAAGGACACCAACGACGTCAAAGACTTCTACCTTGGCGGAAGAAAGCTTGGCCCGCTCGTTACGGCCATGAGCGCCGAAGCATCAGACATGAGCTCATATCTTCTTATGGGTGTTCCGGGTCTTGCCTACCTTACAGGAATCGCAGATGCAGGCTGGACTGCCGTTGGCCTTATTGCAGGTACATATCTTAACTGGCTCTTTACAGCCAAACGACTTCGTAATTATACAGAAAAGCTTGACGCCATCACCATTCCCGATTATTTCAAGAAAAGATTCCGCGACAAGAGCAACTTTATCCTTTGCCTTGGAGCTATCTTTATACTGATATTTTTCGTGCCTTATACGGCTTCGGGTTTTGCAGCCTGCGGAAAGCTCTTTTCCTCGCTTTTTGGCGTGAATTACCAGCTTGCAATGATCGTATCGGCTGTTATTATCGTGGGTTACACCACCACAGGCGGTTTCCTTGCCGCTTCTAAGACCGACTTTATCCAGTCTATCGTTATGTCTCTTGCCCTTTTCTTTGTGCTTGGGTACGGAGTATACAGTGCGGGCGGTCTTGGCTCTGTTATGGAAAATGCAAAGGCTCTTCCGGGCTTTCTTAATGTAAGCGCCACATACGATAACGCCGCAAATGCAGCCGCGCCATACGGACTCTTTAATAAGATCACCATGTTCTGCTGGGGCCTTGGATACTTTGGTATGCCACATATCCTTCTAAGATTTATGGCAGTCAGAAAAGCAGGGGAACTTAAGCTTTCAAGACGTATTGCTTCTATCTGGGTTGTATTCTCACTTGGTATTGCGGTATTTCTTGGAGTAGTGGGAAGAGCTCTTACACAGACAGGTGCTCTTAACAGCCTTGTAGATGCAGCAAACCCGGGCAGCGCTTCTAAGGCAGAAACACTTATAGTGGTTCTTGCGCAGCAGATAAGCGAGCACGGCTTTATCTTTGCACTTATAGCAGGTCTTGTACTTGCGGGAATCCTTGCTTCCACCATGTCTACCGCAGATTCACAGCTTATTGCCGCTTCTTCTTCCGTATCTGAAAACATTATTCAGGAGACCTTCGGTATAAAGCTTTCCGAAACTGCTGCTATGATAACCGCAAGAGCAACACTTATCGCAGTTGCGGTATTTGGCGTTATAATCGCATGGAATCCAAACAGTTCTATCTTTGGTATCGTTTCCTTTGCATGGGCAGGCTTTGGCGCTGTATTCGGACCTATCATGATACTTTCTCTTTACTGGAAGCGAACAAATAAATACGGCGCCATAGCAGGTATGTTATCCGGCGGCCTTATGGTCTTTATCTGGAAATATTTTGTAAGACCGCTCGGCGGAGTATGGGATCTTTACGAACTTGCTCCCGCATTCCTTGTGGCTGTAATCTGCATTATAGCCGTAAGTCTTGCAACCAAGGCACCGGAAAGAGAAATAGCAGATACCTTTGAAGAAGTTAAAAACATGTAAGAATTTACTTGCAGGCATTAATAAAGAGCAGACGTAAATTACGTTTGCTCTTTTGTTTGCTTTATTTTACTACCTGATAGCGTTATATATGTCTCTTATATTCTCGCAGTAATATGTAGGCGGAAACTCTGTAGTCGCAAGGTCTTCGTACTTTGCTTCGCCTGTAAATACCGCTATGGTATCTACTCCTGCGTTAATGCCGCAGGCAATATCCGTATAAAGCCTGTCGCCAATTACCACGGTTTCTTCTTTGCTGTATCCAAATGTAGCCATAGCCACATCAGCCATAACACTGTTTGGCTTTCCAATATATACAGGCTCTCTTTTTACCGCATTTATTATCATACCGCAAATGCTGCCGCAATCAGGTACATACCCAAAACCCACAGGACACACCAGGTCCGGGTTTGTAGCAAGGAAAGGAAGACCGCGCTCTAAAAGAAGCTTGCAGGTAAGAACAAGCTTGCTGTAAGTAAGCTCGCTATCATATGCCACAAGTACTGCGTCTATGCCCTCTTCCTCTTTCTCGGTCACTCTTATCCCATTTGCCACAAGCTCAGCTATAAAGCTCTTTGTTCCGCATACATAGATAAGCTTTCCTGCAAATTTGTCCTTTAAATAGAGGATCGTTGCACTTGTTGCGGTAAGAAAACTGGTGTTATCAACAGGGATCCCCATTTTCAGGAATTTATCCACATAATCCTTGTTGCTCTTTGTGGAATTGTTGGTTATAAATATGTATTTGCCACCGTTTTTACGTACTGCCTCGCAAAAATCGAGGGTTCCGTCAAAAGGGGTGGCATCAAAGGAAACTGTTCCGTCTATATCAAGAAGGAACAGTTTTTTGTTACGTATATCGTTATTTAATCTTTCCATAATTATTTTGCTAAATGTAGATCATTTTTGATCTTTGTGGTGGAGATACCTTCTGTACGAGGAAGATAAACAACTTCACAGTAATCTTTAAGGAAATCAAATTTGCCTTCCCAGTCGTTGCCCATAACAAATACATCTACATTGTTGTCCTGTACGTCTTTGATCTTCTGATCCCAGGTAGTCTCAGGAATAACCTCGTCTACGTACTTGATAGCCTCAAGGATAGCCTTTCTGTCTTCAAATGAATGATAAGCTTCTTTATGCTTTCCTGCATTAAACTCGTCTGTAGAAACAGCTACGATAAGGTAATCGCCAAGAGCCTTTGCTCTTCTTAAAAGATTGATATGACCTATGTGAAGAAGGTCAAATGTTCCGTAAGTAATAACTTTTTTCATAATCTGATACCTCTTTATTTTGATTGATTAATTTTCACTGATCTTGCTCTCATAGATGGCGATAACGTCTTCCACATCGCCGCTTGCCACAAGATGTCCCTGTTCAAGTAAAATAGCCTTGTTGCAGATATCTCTTACCTGATCTATGGAGTGGGATACGAAAAGAACAGTAACGTTCTTATCTATCATTGATTTGATCTTTTTTTCGCTCTTTTTTCGAAACTTCGCATCGCCAACAGAAAGTACCTCATCAAGAATGAGGATATCAGGCTCTACTATGGTTGCGATAGAAAAACCAAGTCTTGATTTCATACCTGAAGAGTAATTCTTTACGGGCACATTTATAAAGTCTCCAAGTTCAGAAAACTTAACTATCTCTTTGTATTTTTCTTCGATAAAGCTCTTTGAATATCCAAGCATAGCGCCGTACAGGTAGATATTTTCAGCGCCGGTGTACTGCTTGTCAAAACCTGCTCCAAGCTCGAGGAGAGGAACAATAACGCCTTTAGTGGTGATCTTGCCTTCTGTAGGCTTAAGAACACCTGCCACGCATTTTAAAAGGGTACTTTTTCCGGCTCCGTTAAGACCCAGAATTCCGACTCTGTCACCCTTTTTTACCTCAAAGGTAACGTCTTTGAGCGCCCAGAATTCCTTATACATAAGCTGTCTTTTGAGGAACTTTATCACATAATCTTTCAGGTCGTCGACCTTTTCGGAAGCAAGATTGAACTTCATTCCGACATGGTCAACGCTAAGTACTGTCTTACTCATTTTGCCTCCGAAACTTAGATATTCAGGATAAATTTATCCTGTTGCTTGTAGAATACAAATATTCCAAGTACAAGCGTAACACATGCAAATGTGGTTGAAAATGCAAACGCATGCATGTCAAGCGGTCTGCCAAATACCGCATCTCTGAAATTCTCTATAACCCAGTAAAGAGGGTTGATCTCAAGTATCCAGCCAAATCCTGTCTTTATAACTCTCTTTGGCTCGTAGAATATAGCGCAGCAATACATAATAAGGGTAAGCACTATTCCCCAAAGATATTCCATATCTCTGAAAAATACCGAAAATGTGGCAAGCATCAGGCCTACTCCAAGAGTCATAACAAGGAGATTAAGTATCGGCACTACAGCAAGGAATACGTATTTTGTAGGATATACCCCGAGTACCAGAGCCACTGCCACAAGTACTATAAGTGAGATCAGGAAAAATATAAAGTTCGAGCAGATGGTGGAAATAGGGTAAATGTACTTTGGCACATATACCTTTTTTATCATACCTGCATTGGATCTTATGGATTTTGTGGCTGCCTTTGTGGAGTTACTAAAGAATGTAAACAAAAGGCGGCCGGTAAGGATATATACAGGGAAGGTCTTGTCAGACTTTCCGTAAAACCCTGAGAACACAAGGGTAAGGACCATCATGGTAAAAAGAGGCTCAAGCAGCGTCCAGAGAATACCAAGATATGACCTTCTGTATTTAAGTTTTATGTCTTTTTTTATAAGCTCCCTAAGAAGATATCTGTACTTAAGGAAATTCTTAAACAAACGCTTCATCAGTCAACTCCAAAAACTCGTTTGCAGACATTCTTTGCTGCGTTGCCGTCTTCCCAGCCGCAGAATTTCTCG
>Ga0129306_1002728_pt1 | contig 14821 bp, 13 predicted proteins | sample P827metagenome_FD_94438 | JGI IMG/M metagenome (GOLD analysis project Ga0129306, IMG submission 94438) | Capybara group fecal microbial communities from Wisconsin, USA - P827 metagenome | ecosystem: Host-associated > Mammals > Digestive system > Large intestine > Fecal | place: USA: Wisconsin...
CATACATGTCGCCGAACTGCTCCGTCACGGCGCTCCAGTCCGGGTTGTAGCTCGCCACCGTGCGCAGATGGTAGTCCGGATGCTCCGCCGGGAAGTTCGCCGCGTCATCCCTGTGGCAGACGACGAGGAACTCGAAGTTGCGTCCGCCGCGCGAGCGCAGCCATTCGATGTATCGACGCGCGTATTCGTCGCCCTTCGGTGTGTCGACACGCTTCATCTTGAGGACGCACAGCGTCCGCTCGTCGTCGCGCAGCTGGCGGTAGAACTTCTCGCGCAGGTACGCGGCGCGCGAACGTATCTCGGCCTTAACCGCCTCGAGGTCCGACTCGCCGGGGTTGAATGCGCCTGCATTGTAGTGGGAGTGCATCAGCACGCCGGTCGCCTTGTCCACGAAGACGTCGCGCGTACCGGTCTTGAGCGTCATGTCTCCTGTGAAGAGTTCATCGAACCTGTCGAGCGCTCGGAGCATCTTCTCGCATCCGGGGCCGCCCGCCCACGCGAAGAACGTCGAGTCAAGGAAGCCGTTGGCGCGGATGAACCTGAACGCCATTTCGCAGTTGTACCCCATCAGGAGAAAGTGCTCGTATTTCCTCGGACGGATGAACAGCCCAGCGATGAACAGGCGCGGCGCATCCACAGCGCGCCGCAGCGCGATCTTCACGCGGGCGAGCGCGTTGCGGTCGCTCACAATCGGAACCTGCCCCGCCTCAAGCTCGCCGTTCTGCCGCACGAGCGCAAGCGCGACGCGTCCGGCGCGGAACGACCACAGGGGCGTCTCGCGCGAATGGAACGGCAGCGGACAGTTCTTGTCCTTGCCTATCTTGAAGCGCAGCAGGCGCAGCGCGCCGAACACGCGGAAGTTGTTCTTGCGGAAGCATTCCGCCCCCGTCACCACTGCGGTCCATTCCTGCCGCTCCTGATCGCCACCTTGCTTTTCCGCGGACATCACGCCTCTCCCCTGTGAGCGTACTTGACGAGCATCACGCGCTTGCGCGCGCCAAGAGGAAACGAAAGGACAGCACTCTCGCCCTCTTCGAGGCGCGGCTCGCAATCCGCCGCCTCCCTGCGCCTCTTGAACCGGACGAGCTTGTAGCGTCCACCCCTCATCCAAACCTTCCTGAGCCACGCGTCGAGCCACGTCGCGCTGAAATGGTGTATCGCATAGCCCTCCGGCGTCGTGAACTCCGACGCGGGGAGTATCATACCCCCGTCGCCAAAGAGCGCGGTGTCTGTTCCGTCCGCGGGACGCACGCCCCAGACGGACGAGAAATAGTCGACGAAGCGGACCGTGTTCGGCGTCTGGTCGAGCTCTCCGTCGCCCTTCACGAAGGGAATTCCGTCGTAGAGCGAAAGAAGTCCGCGCACCACCTCCCCGCCCGGCACGCTGCCGAGGATTCCGGACCCGACGAGGGTGCGTCCGTTCTGCACCTCCCAGCCCGCCACGAAGCGGTTCGCGCACAGCGGATCGAGCGGACGGTTCAGCTCCACGTCCGTGTCGAGGTAGAAGCCGCCGTATCTCTCGAGGACGGCGAGCCGCACCCAGTCGGACGCGAAAGCCCACTTGCGGTGCTCGAGAGCCTCCAGAACATAGCGGCACCCGGAGGCGCGCGCGAAGTCGCTCCCCCACTCGCGCAGCTCCCATCCGGGGCAGTACCTGCGCCAGGTATCAAGCCAGGCAACGACCTCCGGAGGCTTCGGCGTGTCGCCGAGCCAGACGCAGTGCAGAATCTTCGGAATCTCTTGTTTGCCTGTCATTTCCCTTTCTGTAGATTTTCTCATATATCAGACCAAACCGCAAGGGGCAATTTTATGGTAAAATGTGCTCATGTCACAAGTTCCAGCGACTTCAGTCTCCCTCCTGAGGGACATCGCCAGCGGCACCGAAAACGCACGCTGGGCAGAGTTCGTGCGCATCTACGAGGAGCCGATGCGCGCGTTCCTCGCCGCGCGCTTCCCGTCGGTCGAGGCCGACGACGTACTCCAGGAGACGATGATCGCTCTCATGCGCGTGATGCCTGACTACCACTACACGCCGGACGGGAACGGACACTTCAGGAACTATCTCGTCGGAATCCTCAAGCACAAGGCCGAAGACGCAATCCGCCGCCAGTCGCGCGAAAGCGACAGGCGCGAGCGCATCAGGAAGAGCGCGGCGGATGCGCCGCGCCGCGCGCAGGCGCCTGGCGAGGCCGACGAGGAGGAAAGCTGGCGCCTCGCAGCGATGAACGCAGCGCTCGAGCAGCTGCTCTCGGACGAATCCGTCAACGCGCGCTCGCGCGAGGTGTTCCGCCACGTCGCGCTCCTGCACGAGCCGCCCGCCGAGGTGGCGGCCGCGTTCGGGATATCGCGCGCGAACGTGGACCAGATCAAGCGCCGCCTCGTCCTCAGGCTCTCCGAGCTCGTGAAGACGATGACGGCGGAATAGGCCGCGCGCGCTCAGCGGCTAAGGATCTCCTCGCGGACGTTCTTCGGGGCGAGCTCGAACTGGTCCGTCTCCATCGAATACGACGCGCGGCCCTTCGTTAGGGAGCGAATCGCCGTCGCGTAGCCGAACATGGAGGCGAGCGGAACGCGCGCGTTGACGACCTGGAGGTCGTTCTTCATGTCCATGCTGAGCACCGTTCCGCGTCTTCCGTTGAGATCGCCGAGAACTTCGCCCACCGACTCCGGCGGAGTCGTGATCTCGAGCTTCATGATCGGCTCGAGGAACTCGGGAGCGGCCGCCTCGGCCGCCTCGCGGAAGCCCATCATCGCCGCGGAGCGGAACGCCACCTCGTCCGAAACCTCCGGGTCGACGATCGTCGCCGAAAGGCACGACACCTCGAGGTCCGTCATCGGATAGCGCGCGAGAACGCCGGTGACCACGCCGTCCTCAAGTCCCTGGCGGACGCATTCCTGCAGACGCTTCTCGGCGACGAGATTGACGAAGTCGCGCGAAAGATCGACCTTCACGCCCGCGCCGCGCTCGAGCGGCTTCACCTCGATCTTGAGCGTCACCGCGTGGCGCTTTCCGCCCAGCTCGCGGTCGAACGTGAACTCGGTGACCGCCGCCTTCGTGATGGTCTCGCAGTAGCTGACCATCGGCTTGCCGACGTTCGCCGCGCACTTGAACTCGCGCTTCAGGCGGTCGACGAGGATCTCGAGGTGCAGCTCGCCCATTCCGGAGAGGATCGTCTGGCCCGTCTCCTCGTCCTCGCGGAACTGGCACGTCGGGTCCTCCGCGGCGAGCGCCTTCATCGACTCGACGAGCTTGTCCTTGTCCGCAGAGCTCTTCGGCTCGATCGCCATGAACATGACCGGCTGAGGCGCGACGATGCGCTCGAGGTAGCACGGCTTCATCTCCGAGCAGAGCGTATCGCCCGTCGTGACCTCCTTGAGGCCAACCACCGCGCCGATGTCGCCTGCGCGAAGTTCGTCGACCTCGGTGCGGTCGTCGGCGAAGAGGCGGACGATCTTCATGATGCGCTCGCGCTTCTTCGTGCGCGGGTTGTACGCGTTCGCGCCTTTCTTGAGGACGCCTCCGTAGACGCGCACGAAGAAGAGCCGTCCGACGAACGGATCCGTCGCGATCTTGAAGACGAGCGAGGTTAGAAGCTCGGAGTCCTCCTGCTTGCGCGTGACCTTCTGCTCGCTCTTGAGGTCCGTCGCCTCGACCGGCGGACGGTCCGTCGGCGCGGGGAGGTAGGCGCATATCGCGTCGAGGAGAGGCTGCACGCCCTTGTTCTTGAAGGAGCTTCCGCACAGGACGGGAACGAGCGCGCCCGCCACGGTCGCGCGGCGCAGCGCGGGGACCAGCTCTTCGGCGGTGAGGTCGCCCTTCTCGAGGAACGCCTCCATTACGCCTTCGTCTACGTCCGCGACCTTCTCGACGAGCTCCGCGCGCGCGAGCTCCGCCTCGTCCTTCAGCTCCGCCGGAATCTCGCCGACGGTGAACGTCTGCCCCTGGTCGGAATCGTCGTCCTTCCACACGATCGACTTCATGTTGACCAGATCGACGACGCCCTTGAAGCCGTCCTCGCGTCCGATGGGAAGCTCTATCGGGCATGCGTTCGCCCTGAGCTTCTCGCGAAGCTCTCCGACGACGCGCGCGAAGTCCGCGCCCATGCGGTCCATCTTGTTGACGAACGCGATGCGCGGCACGTTGTAGCGGTTCGCCTGGCGCCAGACCGTCTCTGACTGCGGCTGCACGCCGCCCACCGCGCAGAAGACGCACACCGCGCCGTCGAGCACGCGGAGCGAGCGCTCGACCTCCATGGTGAAGTCGACGTGTCCGGGAGTGTCGATGATGTTGATGTCGTGTCCGCTCCACTGGCAGGAGATCGCGGCGGACTGGATCGTGATGCCGTGCTCCTTCTCCTGGATCATGAAGTCCGTGGTCGTGTTCGCGTCATGGACGTCGCCGGCATGGTGTATCTTGCCGGTGTAGAGGAGGATGCGTTCGGTGGTCGTCGTCTTGCCCGCGTCGATGTGGGCGACGATGCCGATGTTTCTTACGTTGGACAGCTCTGAGCTCATAGGCGGGTATTATACCAAAAAATGAAACGGGCGCGGGAGAGCGATCTCCCCGCGTCCGTCGCGTTTGACTTTGACCCAACGACTTACTTCGCCGGAGCGGAGCCGTCGTCGCCGTAGCCCTTCGACTTCAGATAGTCGACGACCTTGCCGACCGTCGTCAGCTTCTCGGCGTCCTCTTCGGGAATCGCCGCGCCAAACTCTTCCTCGAACGCCATGATGAGCTCGACCGAATCGAGCGAGTCAGCGCCGAGGTCGTCGATGAACGACGCCTCCGTCGTGACCTGTTCGGCATTGACGCCGAGCTGTTCAACAATGATGTCCTTCACGCGTTCTTCAAGCTTACCTGCCATTTTCTTTCAACTCCTTCTTGTTGTTGATGTTGTTATTATACTAAATTTTGTGCCCGTTGCGCAAGGGGGGTCAGCCAATCATTCCTCCGTTGACCGAAATGACCTGTCCCGTGACGTACGACGCCTCGTCGCCCGCGAGCCACGCGACGGCCTTGGCGATGTCCTCCGCCGTGCCGAATCGCTTGAGCGGAATCGTGTCCATGTACGCCTTCTTGACGTCGTCGGGAAGGACGTCCGTCATCTTGGACTGGATGAAGCCGGGCGCGACCGCGTTGCAGCGGATGTTGCGCGAGCCGAGCTCCTTCGCCGTCGTCTTGGTGAGCGCGATCACGCCGCCCTTCGACGCGGTGTAGTTCGCCTGGCCGGCGTTGCCCATGATTCCGACGACGGACGCGATGTTGATGATCGAGCCGCCGAGCTGCGTACCGTCCGCGGCCTTGTTCTTCATCATCGGACGGCTCACCGCGCGCGTGAAGAGGAACGTGCCCTTGAGGTTCACGTTCAGCACCGCGTCCCAGTCCTCGTCGGACATGCGCATGAGAAGTCCGTCCTTCGTGATGCCGGCGTTGTTGACCATGATGTCGATCTTGCCGAAGTCGGCGAGAACGGCCTTCACGCACGCGTCGACCTCAGCCGACACCGCGACGTTCACGCCGTAGCCCTTCGCCTTGACGCCTAGCGCCTCGAGCGCCTTCACCGTCTCGTCGCACCACTCCGCCTTCAGGTCGCAGATCGCGACGTCCGCGCCGCCCTCCGCAAGCTTCTTCGCGATGGCCGCGCCGATTCCCCGGGCCGCGCCTGTTACGATGGCGACCCTCCCCTTGAGATTAGACATTGAGATTCCTCCTTGTTAGAACTGCCTTCTATTATACCAAATTTCCGCGGCACGCCGCGTCACAGCGCGGCGAGCTTCTGGGCGACGAGCTTTCCGACGATCTTCGGGTCGGCCTTGCCCTTCGAGAGCTTCATGACCTGTCCGACGAAGAACCCGGCCGCGGCCTTCTTTCCGTTCTTGAAGTCCTGCACCGGCCCCGGATTCGCCGCAATCGCCTGGTCGACGAAAGCCTCGAGCGCGCCCGTGTCGCTAACAGCGCCAAGCCCGCGCTCCTTCACGATCGCCTCAGGGTCTCCGCCCTTCTCGAAGATCTCGGGGAGGAGCTCCTTCAGCGTCGGACCGTTGATCGTCCCCGCGGCCGCGAGCTTGACGAGCGAGGCCAGCGCCGCAGGCGCCATCGCGCACTCGCCGATGGACTTCCCGCTCGCGTTCATGAGCGCCATGACGTCCGACATGTACAGGTTGCAGAGCTGCTTCGCCGTCTTCTTGTCGAGCCCCTTCGCCGCGGCCTCGAAGTAGTCCGCGTTCGCCTTGTGCTGCGAGAGGACCTCCGCGTCGTACTCCGCGATGCCGTATTCCTCGATCATCCTCGCGCGGCGCGCCTCGGGCTTCTCGGGTAGGAGCTTGCGCCACTCCTCGACGACCTCCGCCGAAAGCTCGACCGGGACGAGGTCCGGCTCCGGGAAGTAGCGGTAGTCGTGCGCGTTCTCCTTCGAGCGCATGGAGGCCGTCTCCATCGCCTCGGGGTCCCACCTGCGCGTCTCCTGCACGATCGGGATGGAGTGCGCCATGCACTCGCGCTGGCGCCTCGCCTCGTACTCGAGCGCGGCGTGTATGCCGCTGAACGAGTTCATGTTCTTGATCTCGACCTTCGTGCCGAGCTTCGACTCCCCCTTCGGACGTATCGAGATGTTGACGTCCGAGCGCATGTTGCCCTCCTCGAGGTTGCAGTCGGAGACGCCTGCGTATACGAGCATCTCCTTGAGCGCCGTCAGGTAGGCGATCGCGTCGTCCGCGGACTCCATGTCCGGCTCCGAGACGATCTCCATGAGCGGCGTGCCGCCGCGGTTGAAGTCGACGCCGGAGGTCGTGGCGTAGTGGTTGATCTTCGCCGCGTCCTCCTCGAGGTGGATGTGGTTGATGCGGATGAACTTCTTCGTCCCGTCCGCGCGCGTGATCTCGACGCCGCCTCCGATGCAGAGCGGATTGCCGTTCTCGGATATCTGGTAGTCCTTCGCCATGTCCGGATAGAAGTAGTTCTTCCGGTCGAACGTCGCGTGGCGGTTCACCTCGCAGCCGAGCATCATGCCGCTCATGACGGTGAGCTTGACGGCCTCCTTGTTCATGACGGGCAGCGCGCCCGGGTAGCCCAGGCACACCGGGCATACGTTCGTGTTCGGCTCGCAGCCGGTCTTCAGCAGACAGCTGCAGAACATCTTTGTGCGCGTCTTGAGCTGGACGTGCGTCTCAAGTCCGATAGTGTTCTCGAATTCCATATCCGCACATTATACCAAATATTTGCGGACAGAGACTCGCAGACGCCTCCCCACTCAGTCGAAAGTCACCTTGAAGAACTGCGCGTCCGCGCCGGACGGAGCCGCGACTTCAAGTTCGACCTTGACAGCCGGAGTCTTAGAGCGGACCGAGACGCCGGACGACATCGGCAAAGCGGACTCGAGCCCTTCCACGCTGTCGGCGCTGTAGACCTTGATCTGTCCGTCGGCAAGCCCTTCGGACGAGCCGGACTCCAGCTCGGCAAAGGTGGAAACGGTCCAGACATTCCCCTCGCCCTTGGCAAACTCCGCGGTGAACGCCTTGCCGCCTTCACCGAAGACGGCAGGGCCGGACGAGGCGCCGCCCAGCCCGGTTATCGTCACGCCGGACGCGGCAGAGACGGTCCCAGGCCTCTTCACGGCCTCTATCCCGGAATCGGCGGAGATAGTCCCCGTTCCCTTTGCCGAGAAGGCGGTTTCCCCGGCAAGCACGATCGCCGGCTCTCCAGTCGCCCCGGAAATCGTCCCGCCGTTCATGTCGACGGAAAGCGCCGTGACCGCGGCCGGAACCGAGATCGGCCCCTCGATCGACAATCCCTGCGACAGCTTCACGAACAGCGCGCCGCCGAGCGAAAACAGATTCTCGAGCGAAGCCCTGTCCGTCACGACATAGGGATCCCCGTCGACGCCTGCCCCGGCGTACCGCGGCACCGAGCTGAAATTCGCCATGTATATGGCCTCTCCCGTCACCGCGACGGGCTCGGGGGACCACCCCGAGAACTCGTATGTGTACAGCGTCGTCGCGGGCTTTGTCGGCGTAGCGCCTGTGTAGGACGGAATCGTGCCGTAGGCGACCGATGTCGTGGCAAGTCGCGTTCCCTGCGCCGCTCCGGTGTCGGAGGGCTTCCACCATTGGATGTTGTACTTGCGAAGCTCTGCCGTATATGTGGCGGTGTACGTGGTGTTCGACTCGGCGCGCTGCACCGCCGGACTCCACCCCGCGAACGTATAGTTGTACTGGGCCGTGGATGCCTTGGTGGGATCCGCATGCGTCGGCATCGTGAAATGCTGGCACACAGTCGTGCCGAGCGACGATCCGTCGTCGTCGAGCCACGTTATCGTGTGTTCGTTCGGATCGCTGGTGTATTCGATGGGATGCCCTTCCCATGTCCCGGGAATCGTGACGTCGTCCCATCCGGCCGTGTTCGGCGTGACGCAGAATTTGCAGTTCGCGTTTATGCCGTTGAACGCCTCGCTGAACACGAACTGCGGCTTGTCGCCCGCGAAAGTGATCTTCTTGACGGTAGTGAGACCGCAGAAGGCTCCCGCCCTTATGGTCTCGACGCTCGAGGGTATCACAACGCCTGTCAGTTGAGAGCATCCGTAGAACGTTTCTGGCGCTATGTGCTTTATGTTATTGGGCAGCGTCACCGACTTAAGCGTTTCGCATCCAGAAAACACCCCTCCGGCTATGCCCTTTGCGGACGAAAGGTCGGCGCTGCGGTTGTTCACTGACAGCTGCTGCCGCACGACCCATCCGTCCATCACAATGATCTCGCCATACTCGTCGAGGGATTCGCCTCCGAAGCTGCTGAAATCGAAAGCGTAGCTGCCGAGGTATTCAAGGTTTTCGGGGAGGGCGAACGGAAAGACACTGTACGAACTAAAGCTGCTGAACGCACCGTCGCCGATGTATGTCAACGTTTCCGGGAGATAGATGGTGGAGAGTGTGGACATTCCGTAGTCCGACTGGAGCAGATCGCTGCTGATCGACGCGTTGTCCGCGATGGCCGTAACGGTGTACGTGGCGGTTTCGGTCGTAAACTCTGACGGTATGGTTCCGTCCCAGTCCTGATAGTACATTTGATATCCAGAATACGGATCGCTCGTGGTGCGGTAGGCGCCGTCGATCGTCGCCGTGTTGCCGTCACTGTTTACAGAGTAGGACCACTCTATTCCGTACGTCGGGTCGAAATAGCTTTCGGCATGGACTGCGGCTCCGGCGAAGACCGCAACTGCGGCCGCAAGAGTGTTGATGCATCTTTTCATGGCCAGTTCCCTCCTGTTTTGTGTAGCCGATTCCCGCAAACCCAATAGACAACACTCGTCCCAAACCACATGTAACATCGGCTGTTATATGCCTATATTATTGCACAGTCCCGCCCCGATGTCAAGCACGACTGCAGACTGGAGTTTACCCCGCAACGGGCGATTTATGCACGGATGCGGTAAAGTGCCCGCATCTGCGCATAGCGCATATATTGGCGTATATGTGTTTGCGGCGCGGGGCGACGCCCCCCCTGCACGCGATTCGTTCACTACAGGGCCACCCTACAGGGGGTCCGTCGCTCCGCGACGGACATTCGCAGAGCTATCTCACAGAATCAAAAGAATCAGGAGCGCGCGAGTCTCGTCATACCTTTGCGTTAGTGCCCGATCTTACCCTTGTCAAAACAAACGCCAATATTGTCTGCTATGCGTCTAATCTTGTTGTCCTTGTCGAAGACACGGTCGGCAGGATCCACTATAACTAGCCATGCATAATTGTAATGGCACCCAAACCGAAGAACAAGCGCTTTCGACCCTGCAAACAACGTTCTTTCCCAAGTAAAACTCGTGGAAAGTTCATGAGGGACTTTGTCCAGGCAAGAACCTACATGCGCATAATAATCATACGGTTCTTCCGCCGCTCCTTCCCAATCCGCAAAGACTTTCTTCGCCTCCTCGTTGATTTTATCGACGCCCACCGTGTTGACAACGCATTCTCTTCCTGCCGAATACAGAGCCCCATCTGAATATCCAGTAATTTGTAGCCAAACAGGCATGCCGAGATGGAATCCGACAATTAACAATACAAAGCCAACAACGATTATCGCACTGACCTTAATCACTTTAGAACACACCTTAAGCATTGTCAGAAATACGCTATCCAACAGCACCCTGTACGATTTTTCCATTACTTTTCTCCATAGTATGACTGAAACTGATTGTAGCCGTATTTCAACCAGTAATAGGTTCCAACTGAAGGAGGCGAGAAATACTGCAACTTCCACAAACCCTCGAATGCCGCGGCGTAGTTTGTGCACTCGCCGTAGCCGTTGTAGCAGCGGCCATCGGAAACACCAAGGAGTCCCGTCGATTCCACATATCCTGTTTCGGGATTCCGTTTTACGTCAAGTTCCACGCCCCCCACGATGTCGCCGTCGTCATCATATCCGATGTCGATTTCCGTCAGCGTTGTGTCTTCTCCGCCATGCCATGGACAGAAACAAGTCGTCTTCGACACGCTCTTCATGGCTCGAATTATTGAACACCTTTAATCAGCATTCTGGCTAGATGAATCAAAACAAAAATCAGAACCAGACACAATACGGCATAGAAAATGTATAGTGCCGTCAAAAAACCTCTTTTCATTTTGTAAATCCATACTATCCCCAAGTCTCTTATTAGTCTCGTCATCAAAACCTCACGATCCTTTCGGAGCAGCCCGCGACTTGACGACATCTCTATTGTATTCAAATCAGCATCGCGTTCACGCGCAAATGCAAGCATCTTCTCCGCGATTGTCTCATCCCCGATTCTTAACTGAAAATAGTAACCCACAATAAGTACGAATGCGGGGGATCGCATGAATCTATCAAAGAAGAACAAATAGTTCTTCCAATCGTTAAACCACATTTCCATGTACCGCCAATTACATGTAGCCAAGCAATCGAGCCCGTACGAAAGTTCTTCTGCTTTTAAATAATAAAGCCATTTGCCTAACAATAAAAGGAATAGACCACAATACGCCACCAAAATTATACAGATACAGTTCTTGTCTACCCACATTGCCACTATACACTTCGTAGCCACCAAGGCTAGAATTAAGAACCACAATGTCTTCTTGACTATCGAACGACGACTGGAAGGGTTGTCTCCTTCTATATATGAATGAAGTAGCTTCTTACCTAAACATTCTAGATTTGCCATTACATCCCTCTTTTCATTTTATGACATTTAACGTCGCGTCTATTAGTGATCCTGCCGTCCCTACATCCGACAAAATCTTCTGACACCTAGTCGGGCTCAGCATTCTTTTCGCGATTTCATCGACCAACTGTAACCGATCCACCTTCTCAAATGTGCTATAATGGTTTGCATCATAAACCATTCGGCCAATCTCACCAGGTTTAAGATGTTTCTCAACCGCAGTAACAGCCTCCTTGAAAGCGATAGGACTCGCGGCCCAATTAACACAAACATCTGCATATACAGCAACCATGTTTAGAGTTGGACTTTCCGTTGCCAGAGAGGTGGTCAGCCCTATCATGCCGGTATTACCCCACAGCTTGGCATCATCACCGTCGGACATTTGATATATATTGTGAATGCTTGCAGTCATCGCAACAAGACCATTTGCAGCAACTACAACTCCTGCGACAAAACCAGCGCCGAAAATCCCAGTTGTAAGCGCCATCCCAATTCCTCCTGCAATCTGTGCTGCACCAGTAACGACACCTATAACCTGCGACGTCCATTGCCAGAACGAATAAAGCCCCGACGGGTCGGTGCGGTTCACGGGGTCGTTGTCGCAGAAGGCGTAGACATTCCAGCCGCCGTCAAGGAGGATTGGATCCTTGCTGATCCAACGCCCCGTCTCCGCATCATACCAGCGGCAGCCGAATTCGACGAGACCGGTGTCGGGGTCGTAGAGCCCGCCCTGGAATCCGAATGGCTGGAAGCCGGGGTTGGTATCTCGCAAGACTCTACCAAAGGAATCGTAGTCGAGCCTCTGCGCGACATCGCCCGTCTCTGCGTTCACAACAAGCCTCACCGAACCCTGGTTGTCGGTGATGATGCGGTAGGTGACGCCATTGCGTCTGTCGCGAGTGATCAACTCTCTGGCGCGAGAAGCACGAACGCGCCTCCGCGGCAGGATCCTGCCGCGGCTAGCCATCCTTCTGCCCGCTTGTTGCCTCATGACCGAAATTATATCAGATTCCCCTCACCATCCGCCTTCGTATGGACGGCAATACTTCATTGGACCCATTGTCCTGTCAACTTCACCGGTCAAGACTTTTTGCCAAAGCTCCTGAAAGTCCAATTCAAGCCATGGACCGTCATAAATCTGCCGCTGTTTCCGCCTCGACCAAAACAACCATGAATCTTCTCTCGCGGCCACTGTGATACGCCTTGTCGAGAAGTTCATCGTCAGTTTCCAAGATGAGAACATCGATCGTCTTTTGAGACAAAAGACGATCGAATCGCTAGTCGCAAGACTTTCACATAGGCAACCCAATTTACACGCAAGGCATTGAACGTATTGTTTGAGCGAGAACTTCTCGCCACTCACGTATGTGACATACTCAGCAAGCAGGGATATCCTCGACCACAAGTCTTGCGCCAAGTCTTTTCCCGAGACGTCTGCATTGCCAACATAGTTGGAAACGGCTTTTTTCGCACTCTCCGGAATAGAATCACGCAACTGCTCAAGCATAGCCGCCGCTTCGCCATGAGTCATTTCCCCGTTGATGAGCTTTGACAGGAAAACACCGACTTCATCACCGTCCTTGAGCTTGGCTGATGTATCATCTATAGTGTCCGCACAACCAGGGCAGGCAAAGACCGACAGGCTTTCCAAACTGCACTCAGCACCTTGGCGACAACTTTCCGCAAAGCGCCGCATCTGATCAGCATCACCCGACAAGGCAACCTTCCGGAGTTGCCGATAATCAAGCGCCGTCCAATGTCCATCGTAAAGCTGCGTCTCAGCAATTGCCGGAATCCCGCAATCGGAGCGCTCCTGCAAAGGACTGTCGCGCACAACGACGCGGACTCGTCCGACGAAGAATTCAATCTCCAATTCCCAAATGAACTCTCCGGTACGCTTTGAAATACAAAGAACTCGTGACTCGCATCTAGCACTCTCGTGATATCGGCCCCCTAGTCTACAGGCAAAGCAATTAGCATATTGTCTAATTGAAAATGTTTCGCCAAATACATACGAGCAATATGCATTCAGTAACTCCTGTCTTGACCAGATTTCATATCCCACATCATTACGTCTGATGTTAACGTCGTCAATGTAGTGCGTAACGGCTTCAAGCGCATCTTCAGAGAGGGAATACAATGACCTGGAGAGAAATTCCTCCGCCTCAGAAAGAGCCACCTCGCTATCTATCAGCTTAGCCAAGAAGGCAACAATTTCACTGTCGCTAACATTCATAATCTCACCAACCTCCTTGATAAGGACGATGCCACTTCATTTCCGGGTCTTCAGGTGACTTTCTGTGATAATGCCATCTTGGCTGATCCCTAGATGCTCCCTTTCCAAAAGGGGCCTTCTCCACTCTAAACACTGGTTTTGACGGATCCCCATATCTAATCTGAACCTTTGGCTTAGCACCAAGCTTAATATCTATGTGCGTAGCGTGCGCTACATTGCGAAGCATATAGGCAGAAGATAACGTTAATGCTGTCTTTACATAGGTCTCTCTCGTCCAAAGCGCTGAAAAGAATCCGCCAATATATGCGCCGGTCTTATCAAGAAAAGTTGAATCTGGATTGTCAAGAATTGAACAGTAGTAATTTAGCGCAGATTCTCCAAATCCCGTTCCTACATAATAGCCATCGAAAAATTTATCGCCAACGCTACGCTCAATATCTTCGCACAACCCCGTCGGATCTGCGCGGTTCACGGGGTCATTGTCGCAGAAGGCGTAGACATTCCAGCCGCCTTCGAGCAAAATCGGATCCTTCGAAATCCAGCGGCCCGTCTCCGCGTCGTACCACCGGCAGCCGAATTCGACGAGGCCGGTGTCGGGGTCGTACAATCCGCCCTGAAAACCGAACGGCTGGAAGCAGGGGTTGGTGTCGCAGAGGACGCGACCAAAGGAATCGTAGTCGAGACGCTGTGCAACTTCTCCAGTCTCCGCGTCAACGACAAGCCTCACCGAACCCAGGTTGTCGGTGATGATGCGATAGGTGACGCCGTTGCGGTTAGTCATCGAACCGTTCAGATCGTAGGCGTAGGTTGCGCCGCCGGATAGGACCCGCTCCTCGCGCTCGACGACGCGGCCGAGCGCATCGCGCGTGTCTGAAGCGCTGGCGAGGGACGCGCAAACGCGCCTCCGCGACAGGTTTCTGCCGCGGCTAGCCATCCTTCTACCCGATTGCCGCCTCATGTCTGAAATTATATCAAATTCGGATGCGCACTTGTTACTGCGCCACAGGCATTCACTCGGCAAGACCTTTGATCAGCAGCCTGCTCGAATCGATTAAAATAATCCACCGGGGACAGTCCCCGCAAAACAGCACGCGCCGCAATTCTTCATGTTTCGCATTTCTCATTCTACGTTCCCCTTAGTTTGCCCGTTTCATCACGCCGCCGTTCGCGCGGGTTCGCTCCAATCCTCCGGGGACAGTCCCCGCAAAACAGCACGCGCCGCAATCCTTCTTGTTTCGCATTTCTCATTCTACGTTCCCCATTAGTTTGCCCGTTTCATCACGCCGCCGTTCGCGCGGGTTCGCTCCAGTCGTATTCGGCGAGACGCGCCACGCACGCTCCGCTTGCGCACGGGAACAGCCTCGGAAGCGACTCCAGCGTCTCCTTCACGAACGACACCCTCCGCGAGAAGATCGCCAGC
>Ga0129306_1002729_pt1 | contig 14813 bp, 13 predicted proteins | sample P827metagenome_FD_94438 | JGI IMG/M metagenome (GOLD analysis project Ga0129306, IMG submission 94438) | Capybara group fecal microbial communities from Wisconsin, USA - P827 metagenome | ecosystem: Host-associated > Mammals > Digestive system > Large intestine > Fecal | place: USA: Wisconsin...
CCGATCAGCGCGCCGACCAACAACCGTCAATCCGTTATTTATTTGTTCACAGCCTGTTTTCTGATGTGGATGTGCAACAGTATGTATATGATTTCTATGCCGTTATACAGCATTCACGAACTGCATTTGCCGGAAAGTCTGGCGGGAACGCTAATGGGAACGGCGGCCGGTCTGGAAATTCCCGTCATGCTGATCGGCGGTTATCTCACTAAGTTTTTCCGAAAAAAGGTCTTAATTTTGACCGCACTTTTATCCGGTTTCGTCTTTAATTTACTCTTGCTTTTTCTGCATGAAGCCTGGCAGCTTGTTGCATTGCAAATTTTGAACGCCGTTTTTGTCGGCATTATCGCCACGCTCGGCATGGTTTATTTTCAGGATTTAATGCCGCGCCAAATGGGCGCCGCCACCACTTTATTCGGCAACGCGGCAAAAGGCAGTTGGATTTTAGGCGGTCCGCTTGCCGGGTTCATTGCAGAACATTGGGGATACAGTTCGGTATTTTATCTGTCCGTGGTGATTGTGCTGATCAGCTTCTTCTGCATGTGGAAAGTCAAATCCGTTTAACGGCGATGACAATCCGTCCGCTTATCAATACAAATGAAATAAAAAATACACAAAAATTTCACCGCACTTTAGCGCGGATTTTTAGTAAAACTTAAGCTAATCCCCGAACTATTGATTGAAATCAATACTCCGATGAAAATGATTTCTTACTATAATGCCCTACGTTTTTTAGGGCTTTTGCCCTTTTCCCATTTGTCACTAAGGAGAATATTATGAAATCATTCCGTTTCCTGTTATCCATGAGCATTTTTATCTCACTCCCCCTTTATGCCGCACAGGAACATCATCATTGGGGGTATTCCGGACAAAATAATCCGGATCATTGGGGGGAATTAAGCCAGGAGTTTATTACCTGCAAAACCGGTAAAAACCAATCGCCCGTGGACATTTCGAAATCTATTCCCGTCCAACGTCAGGATTTAAAAATCAGTTATCCGGCACTTTTGCTTAAACTGGAAAACAACGGACACACATTACAGGCGTCCAATATTGATCAATCGCCGTCTATCCGTATCGATGACAAAACTTTTATGCTGAAACAATTTCATTTCCATACGCCGAGTGAGCACACATTTAAAGAGCAACATTTCCCCATGGAAGCCCATTTTGTTCATCAATCTTCGCAAGGTGAGCTTGCCGTCTTGGCGGTAATTTTTAAAGCGGGAAAAGACAATCCGGCATTGGCGCCGATTGTGCGGCAGTCGTTAAAAAGCGGTGAATCCGTTACTCTGCAGCAACCGTCGGACATTCAGGGGTTATTACCAAAAAAATCCACCCATTTGCGTTTAAACGGTTCGCTGACCACTCCGCCTTGTACCGAAGGGGTCACTTGGGTCATTCTTGAAACGCCGGTTGAAGCCGGCTCGGCGCAAATTCAAGCGATGGAAGCCATGATTGGTCATAACAATCGTCCGGTCCAACCGATCAACTCCCGTTTGATCATTCAAGAAAAATAATTGATTGATAAAAACAAAAGTGCGGTCAAAAAACAACGAAATTTTTGACCGCACTTTTTATATCCTAAGGATTAGTTTAACGCCATGCCTTGAATCGGTTGATTAAACCGTTTGTTGAGCTGTCGTGACCGGTAACGGTTTCATCTCCGGCTAATTCCGGCAGAATGCGGTTCGCCAGTTGTTTGCCCAATTCCACGCCCCATTGGTCGAAGCTGAAGATGTTGAAAATCACGCCTTGCACGAAAATTTTGTGCTCGTACAAGGCAATCAATGCACCCAAGCTGAACGGCGTGATTTCCCGTAACAGGATGGAATTGGTCGGTTTGTTGCCGGTAAAGACTTTAAACGGCACCACATCTTTAACTTCTTCTAAAGTTTTACCTGCTTTCAAAAACTCTTCTTCCACCGTTTCTTTGGTTTTGCCAAATGCCAGCGCTTCCGTTTGAGCAAAGAAGTTAGACAACAGCTTGTTATGGTGATCCGCCAGCGGATTATGGCTTTTTGCCGGTGCGATGAAATCACAAGGAATTAACGTTGTTCCCTGATGAATTAATTGATAGAACGCGTGTTGGCCGTTGGTTCCCGGCTCGCCCCAAATAATCGGACCGGTTTGATAATTGCCGATGACATTGCCGTTACGATCCACATATTTACCGTTGGATTCCATGTTTCCTTGTTGGAAATAGGCGGCAAAACGGTGTAAATATTGATCGTAAGGCAAAATGGCTTCGGTTTGCGCGCCTTGGAAATTGGTATTCCATAACCCCACTAATGCAAGTGTGGTCGGAATATTTTGCTCAATCGGCATATTGCGGAAATGTTTATCCATTTCATGCGCACCGCTTAATAAGGCTTCGAAGTTTTCAAAACCCACGGAAAGGATAATGGAAAGACCGATGGCCGACCATAACGAATAACGTCCGCCGACCCAATCCCAGAAACCGAACATATTGTCGGTGTCGATACCGAATTTTGCCACTTCCGTCCCATTGGTCGAAAGCGCCGCAAAATGTTTCGCCACGTGTTTTTCGTCTTTCGCCGCAGCCAGGAACCAATCACGAGCGGATTTCGCATTAGTCATGGTTTCCTGGGTGGTGAAGGTTTTTGACGCCACTAAAAATAAAGTGGTTTCAGGATTAATTTTCTTGAATACTTCCGCAATATGCGTACCATCAACATTGGAAACGAAATGCATGGTTAAATGATTTTTATACGGACGCAGCGCTTCGGTCACCATGTAAGGGCCTAAGTCAGAACCGCCGATACCGATATTCACCACATCGGTAATGGCTTTACCGGTGTAGCCTTTCCATTCGCCGGAAATCACTCGTTCGCTGAACGCTTTCATTTTTGCCAGAACTTCATTCACTTCCGGCATCACATCTTTGCCGTCAACCAGCACCGGATTGTTCGAACGGTTGCGAAGTGCGGTATGCAATACGGCACGATTTTCCGTTCTGTTGATTTTTTGTCCGCTGAACATGGCTTCTTTGGCTTCGTCCAAAGCGCATTCCTGCGCTAATTGACGTAATAATTTTAAGGTTTCCCGGGTGATCTTATTTTTAGAATAATCCACCAGAATTTCATCATTGAACGTTAATGAATAATCCGCAAAACGATTGGATTCCTGTTGAAAAAGATCCTGAATCGTTGAGTTCGCCAATTCGGCTTTGTGTTTCTCTAATGCGTTCCATGCCGCTGTTTTCGTCGGATTAATATTTTGCATAGTATTTTCCTTTTCGAGTTGGATTAAATTGAAAACCGGATTTGTCACGATAGTAACATCTTATAGCTTAAACGGATACGGATTTTACCGATAATCTCACGGGCGTTAATCAACATATTCGGTCAATACGCGCGGCGTCAGTTTTGTCATTAACTCATAGCTTAACATGCCCATGTGTTTCGCCACGGTTTCGATGGGCAATTCTTTGCCCCACAGAATGACTTCGTCGCCTACTTTATCCGTACAATCCATTCCTAAATCCACCGTAATCATGTCCATAGAAACCCGTCCTACAATCGGCACGATGCGTCCGTTGACGTACACAGGCGTACCGTCGGGAATATTGCGCGGATAGCCGTCGCCGTAACCAATGGCAATCACGCCGATTTTGGTCTCTTTCTCGCTTACCCAGGTTCCGCCGTATCCGACCGGCTCGCCCGCTTTATGCCGACGGACGGCGATTAACGATGAAGTCAGCGTCATAACCGGAATCAGGCCGAATTCGGAACTCGGCGTATCCGTGGGTGAAACGCCGTACATAATAATGCCGGGACGAATCCATTCAAGGTGAGAATCCGGCCAAAATAAAATACCGCCGGAAGCCGCAATACAACGAGCGCCCGCTTTACCTGCCGTCGCCTGTAAAAAACGGTTCAGCTGGATTTGAGTATAATCGGAATCCAACTCGTCGGCACGGCTGAAATGGCTGACAAAACCTAATTGCGAATCCACATTCGGGCATTTTTTCAGTTCGTCGACATATTCATCCACCTCATCCAGCGCAACGCCCAAACGATGCATGCCCGTATCAATTTTTAACCAAACTTTAACCGGATTCGGTAATTTCGCTTGTTTTAACGCTTCCAACTGTTCTCGGTTATGCACCACGGTTTGAATATTATTCACAGCGATAATCGGCAAATCTTTCGCTGAGAAAAAGCCTTCCAGCAATAAAATCGGCTTAATAATACCTTTTGAACGCAAAGTCAAGGCTTCTTCAATGCGCGCCACGCCGAAACCGTCCACTTGCTCCTCCAGGGTTGACGCTACAAATTCTACGCCGTGTCCGTAGGCGTTGGCTTTGACGATGGCGATCATTTTGCTGTCGGGCGCTTTTTGATGGATTAATTCAAGATTATGTTTCAGAGCGACCGAACTGATTTTGGCTGTTGCTGGTTTCATGTTTTCTTCTGTTTTCATATGGATTAAAGTGCGGTCAAAAAACGATGAATTTTTTCACCGCACTTTTCGTTTCGAAAGTGTTTTTTTAATAATTGTCGTCAAAAGGTAAAGCGCCCGCATAGTTGTCAAAGCGCGAATATCGCCCTTGGAAGGTTAAACGTACCCGTCCAATCGGGCCGTTACGCTGTTTACCGATAATAATTTCCGCCACGTTTTTATTTTCTTCCGTGGTTTCGTGATACACCTCGTCTCGGTAAATAAACATAATTAGATCCGCGTCCTGTTCAATGGAACCGGATTCACGCAAATCGGAATTCACCGGGCGTTTATCGGTGCGGTTTTCCAGGGTTCGGTTTAATTGTGACAACGCCACAACGGGCACTTCCAATTCTTTTGCCAGCGCTTTCAGCGAGCGGGAAATTTCGGCGATTTCAAGGGTTCGGTTATCAAATCCCGGCGCCCGCATCAATTGCAGATAATCCACCATAATCAGGCTTAATCCGCCTCGCTCGCGATATACCCGACGGGCGCGGGAACGTAATTCCGTCGGCGTTAATCCGGCGGAATCATCGATGTACATATTGGATTTTTCACTGAGCAACGCCACGGTGCTGGAAATTTTTGCCCAATCGCCGTCGTCTTCAATTTGCCCCGTACGGATAGCGGTTTGATCTACGCGGGAAAGTGACGCCAAAGTACGCATCATAATTTGATCCGCCGGCATTTCAAGACTAAAAATCAGCACCGGCTTATCGCTTGCCATTGCCGCGTTTTCACACAGATTCATGGCAAAAGTGGTTTTTCCCATGGACGGACGCGCCGCCACAATAATTAAGTCCGACGGTTGCAACCCCGCGGTTTTCTTGTCTAAATCCACAAATCCGGTGGTCACGCCCGTAATCCCGTTATTGCCGGCGCCCATGGCTTTCAGCGTTTCGATTTTGGTGATCGTTCGCTCCAAAATATTGACTACGTTTTCCGGACCTTCATTTTGGGTGGAGCGTTTTTCCGCAATGGTGAACACATCCCGTTCCGCTTCATCGAGAATTTGCTTGACGTCCTTTCCTTTCGGCGAATAAGCGCGCTGGGCGATGTTGTTACTCACGCCGATTAAATCGCGCAGAATCGCTTTTTCCCGTACGATATCGGAATAAGCGTTAATATTCGCCGCACTTGGCGTATTTTTGGATAATTCCGCCAGATAAGCGAATCCGCCCACATCTTCAATAATGCCTTTGTTTTTAAGCGCTTGATCCAACGTCAATAAATCGATAGGTTGATTTTGACGGGTCAGGTTTTCCATTTCCTGGAAAATAATGCGATGGGCCGCAAGATAGAAATCGTCGGCAATTACGCGTTCCACCACATTTTCCCAATGCCGGTTGTTCAGCATAACTGCGCCCAGCACCGCCTGTTCGGCTTCAATGGAATGCGGCGGCACGGACACTTGCGCGGTTTGTTGATCGCGTTCCTGCGGTAAATATTGTGAAGGTTGACGAGCCATAAATTATCGGGTTGGATGAATTGAAAATTACGGGTAATGATACGCTAAATTTAGCGCAAATTTAAGGGCTAAAAAGAAAAAGTGCGGTCAAAAATCTGTAAATTTTTTACCGCACTTTTATTGTGCCGAATTAACCGTTCACTTTACGTCTTGCCGCGACGGCATCGGAAAGTTGTTGAAGCAACAGTTCCGTATCTTCCCAACCGATGCAGGCGTCAGTAATGCTTTGACCGTAAGTCAGTTCTTTGCCGGGTTGTAAATCCTGGCGGCCTTCGACCAAATGGCTTTCCACCATGACGCCGAAAATTTGAGTCGAACCGTTGGCAATTTGCTCGCTCACGTCTTTGCACACGTCCATTTGTTTTTTGAATTGTTTACTGCTGTTGGCGTGGCTGAAATCAATCATGACATGAGGAATGCGCCCCGATTTCGCGATATTTTTACAGACTGCGGCAACGCTTTCCGCGTCATAATTGGTGCCGCGATCACCGCCGCGTAAAATGATGTGACAGTCATTATTTCCTTTGGTGGAAACAATGGCGGAATGTCCGAATTTGGTTACGGACAGAAAATGGTGAGACGCTTCTGCCGCGCCAATCGCGTCTAACGCAATTTTCACGCTGCCGTTCGTGCCGTTTTTGAAACCGACGGCGCAAGACAAGCCGGAAGCCAATTCGCGATGAACCTGAGATTCCGTGGTACGTGCGCCGATTGCGCCCCAGCTCATGAAATCCGCCACATATTGCGGAGTAATCATATCTAAAAACTCGCCGGCGGTCGGTAACCCGAGATCATTAATATCGGACAATAATTTGCGTCCCATGCGCAAACCGTCGTTTAAGGCATAAGTATCGTCCAGATACGGATCGTTAATTAACCCTTTCCAGCCCACCGTGGTGCGCGGTTTTTCAAAGTATACGCGCATGATGATTTCCAGCGTGTTTTTATATTTATCGCGCAACGGTTTTAAACGGTTGGCATATTCCAGCGCCGCCTTGGTGTCATGAATGGAGCAAGGACCAATCACCACAAGCAAGCGGTCGTCCTCGCCATGAATAATTTCATGGGCGTAGCGACGAGCGGTTCTGACAGTTTTAACGGCTTGTTCGCTGGCCGGATATTTTTCCAACAACGCCACCGGCGGCAGTAATTGTTCAATTTTTGCAATGCGGGTGTCATCGTTGGCAATGCGGATTTCGTTTTGTTTTTTAACCATGATAATCAACTCTCTTACGAATCAAATTTATCAGCAATGCAGGATGGTTTGTCTGCGGCATTGCATGATGTGAAAAACCGATTTAAAAAAAATGTTCATTTTTTTGACCGCACTTTTACGGGTGCTATCGTTAAACGTCATCAATGTATCACTTATTTATGCACTAGTAAACTAGTTCAAAGAATTCTCCCTAATATCCGCTTAAAATTTGTGCGGGCTGTAATTTCGCAGCCCGACCGGCGGGATATAAACTGGCGATCAAGCTCAGCACCAATGCCGCCGCTAAAACCAGCACGACATCCTGCCAATGCAATTCGCTCGGTAAGAAATCGACAAAATAAATACCGTCGGACAACAATTTATGACCGATAAGTTTTTCCAGTCCTTGAATAAGTGCGGTCAGATTTAAGGCAAAAAATATGCCGAGCACGATGCCGATCAAACAACCTTTCATGCCCGCCAGTAAACCGTACCAGATAAAAATGCGTTTAATAAAAGAGCTGTTGGCGCCCAAAGTGCGCATAATGGCGATGTCGCCCGCTTTATCCTTCACCGCCATAATCAATGTGGAAACAATGTTGAAACAGGCTACGCCGATCACCAACACCATAGCGATATACATTACCGTGCGAATCAGTTGAATGTCGCGATACATATAACCGAATTTCGACTGCCAGTTTTGCAGATTCAACAGCTGAGGATAATCATTTAGGGAAGAATAATCCATATCCTGCATGCGGAACGGATTTTGCACTTTTATTTCCACACCCGAAACCTGATTTGCCGTCAACCCTAAAAATGCCTGCGCCTGGGCTTTAGACATTAACGCATAGCTGTGATCAAGCTGACCGTCTAAACGTAAAATACCGCTGACCTGAATGCGTTCGCGGCTGGGTTGCGCCATTTCGTCACCATTGTTCTGCGAAATTAATAAGGTGACCCAATCTCCTTCCTGCACATCCAATTCCCTGGCAATGGCATAACCCAACACTAATCCGCCGTTTTTCTCGAAATTCGTCCATCCGTTATTCAATACGAATTTGCCCAACGAACTGACTTGATCCTGCGTTTTTTTATCCACACCCTTTACCTGAACCACTTTCATTTTGGCGCCGTTTTCAATTAATGCGGTAAAAGAAACAAAAGGCGAAACGCCCTGAATCTGCGGCACGGCTTGCAACCGTTTTTCCAGTAAATCCGCGTCTCGAACGCTCTGTTCGTCGGCGGCGGTAATTTCCCCATGAGGAACCACCGCTAAAATCCGGTTATTGAGTTCGCGTTCAAAGCCGTTCATCGCACTTAAACCTAAAATCAGCACCATCACGCCCAAGGCAATCCCCAAGGTGGAAAAAAAGGAAATCAAAGAGACCAATCGATTCTTCTGTTTAGCCCGCTGATAGCGCCAGCTGATAAAAAATGGGGTGTTCATCCGTTATGACTCCGCGCGCAATACGCCGTCCTGCATAATCATGCGACGCTGTAATTTTTCCGCCAGCTGCAAATCATGGGTAACCAATAAAAATGCAATGCCTTGTTCGCGATTAAGTTGTTGAATCAGTTCGAAAATACTTTCCGTGGTTTTGCGATCCAAATTCCCCGTCGGTTCGTCCGCTAACACTAACGCAGGGTTATTCACCAACGCCCGGGCTATCGCCACCCGCTGCCGTTCGCCGCCGGAAAGTGCGGACGGTTTATGAGAAATTCTGTGTGATAATCCCACCGACTGCAGCATTTTTTCAGCGCGATCGCGGGCTTCCGTTTTATTTCGGTTAGCGATCAACATCGGCATTAACACGTTTTCCAATGCGGTAAAATCCGCCATCAAATGATGAAATTGGTACACGAAGCCAAGGTATTGATTGCGCAATTTGGCTAATTGATCCGGCGTCGCTTTTTGTAAGGACTGACCTTTAATGAACACCTCTCCGCCGGTGGGCTGATCAAGCCCGCCCAAAGTGTGTAATAAAGTACTTTTGCCCGACCCCGAACTGCCGACAATCGCTACCAATTCTTTTTCATCCAAAGAAAAAGACACGTCTTTCAGCACTTGGGTTTGAGTCGTGCCTTCGGTGTAATATTTGGTGATATTTTTGCAGTTTAATAATGTATTGTTCATTTTATTTTCTATTTAATCCCAATCGAATTTCGCCGACGGTGGCTGAGTTTTATACATTGGACGGATATTCAAAAACATGTCAATTTTTGACCGCACTTATTCATACCGAAGCGCTTCCGCAGGTTCGACCTTACTTGCGCGATACGCCGGATAAATGGTCGACAATAACGCCAATCCCAAAGAAAATGCGACGATAACCGCCACTTGCGTTATGCTGATTTCCGTCGGTAAAAATACGCCCGTCGGATTGATGAAATTTAAAATCGTATCAAGATTCAAAGTAATAAGTCCGCCTAAAACGGCGCCGATAACGGTTCCGACCGCTCCGACAAGCAAACCCTGTAAGATAAAAATCCAACGCACCTGACGTTTAGTTAAGCCCTGAGTCTGTAAAATAGCGATTTCGCCCTGTTTGTCTATCACCATCAGGCTGAGCGATGTAATGATATTTGACACCGCAACCACGATAATCAGGCTAATCAATAAGCCCATCATATTTTTTTCCATGCGCACCGCCTGGAAAAATTCGCCTTTTTGTGTACGCCAATCGACGATTTTCCATTGATTTTCAGGGAAAATTCGGGGTAATTCGGTAATTTGGAACGGATCTTTTAAGAACAAACGCATGCCCTGCACTTCCTCCGGTTTAATCCGCATTAAACGTCCGATGTCCGCAATATTGGCGAAACTTTCGAAGCCCGACACTTCGTTTTCCGCAAAATAAATCTCGCTTACCCTAAATAAACGCTGCGCCGGCACGCGTCCGAAAGGCGTATATTGACTATTCTCGGTTAACATCAACCGCACTTTATCGCCGATTTCGACCTTTAATTTTTTCGCCAGTTGCGAACCGATAATCAGCTTAAATTCGCCTTCGGGCAGCAGGCTGTCGAATTGCGTTTTATTCAGGTATGACAACAGTTTATCGTCGGTCGGACTTTGCACGCCGATGACTTGTCCGGCGCTGACGCCGTTTACCGTTTGATAAATAACATTAGTGGTGTTAATCAAGGTAACGTTTTGCAGAATATTTTTATTTTCTGACAAATATGCCCGAAACGTTTCATTCCGGTTTTCATTGCGCGGAATGCGCGCTTCGTCCTTCGGCATCACAATCGCATGGGGAATGTCGGACAGCACTTGTTTTTTCTGGTACTGTTCCAAACCGTTCATCACCGAAAGCACGATAATCAACGCCATCACGCCCAGCACAATGCCGGCGCTGGCTAAATTCGTGACTAAACGGCCGAAACGATCCGCACTTTTCGCCCGCCAATAACGTAAAGCAATAAAAAGAGAAATGCCTAAATTCATTATTTCCCTGTTCTAAAAAACTCTTCTAAATTTTCCCGCACTTTGTTAACCAAGGTCGTCACGGCGCTGTCGGACGCCCAGGCAACATGCGGCGTAACGATTAAATTCGGTAAGATTTTCGCGGCAACCATCAACGGATTATCCTTTTCCGGCGGTTCTTTCGCCAGCACATCCAACGCCGCCCCGGCCAGTTTTCCCGTTTGCAGCGCATTCAATAAAGCCTGTTCATCCACTAAAGGACCTCGGCCCGTGTTAATCAAAAACGCACTTGGCTTGAAATGTGACAGGGTTTCCCGGTTAATCAGATTTTCAGTTTCCGAAGTTAACGGACAATGTAACGTGACAATATCCGATTGCGCCAACACATCGAAAAACGGCGTGTAACCTTCACGGCAAACGGCGGCGTTTTTATGTTCCGCATAAAGCACGCGCATGCCTAAGGCTTCAGCTAATCTTCCGACTTCGGAACCTAAATTGCCTTTGCCGACCACGCCCAACGTGGCGCCGCGTATATCTTGCATCGGATAATCGAAATAACAAAATTGTTTGCTGTCCGCCCATTTGCCTTCCAGCTGATCGCGATACCACAAATGCAGGCTGTGCTTTAAAGAAAAAATTAAACCCAGCACATGTTCCGGCACGGTAACGGAGGAATAACCGGCGACATTTTTTACCACGATACCCAATTCTTTGGCCGCCGCCAAATCAATATTGTTCGTTCCCGTCGCCGTTAAGGCAATCAGCTTTAATTGAGGCAATCGTTGTAGTAATTCGCGTTTAAACACCACTTTGCTGGTAATGATAATATCCGCGTCTTTGGCGCGTTCGAACGTCTGTTCCGCCGCAGTCGTTTCATATTCCACCCATTCGTGGGGAAAATCCGGCCGCGGAATGGGCAGGTGCTTAGGCAACGCCGTGCTGTCAAGAAACACGATTTTCATGCTTTTCTCCTTGGCTTCAAAAGATTGTAGCCGGAATTCGATAAAGGCAAAGTGCGGTCAAAAAAACAGCGAAAATTTTGACCGCACTTTGAAGTTATTTAGAGGTATCTAATTCCGGAAAAGATTTCACTAAGTCGTCAATGGCTTTCATTTGACTGACGAAGCCTTCCAGCGCCGACAACGGCAAGGCTGACGGACCGTCGCATTTCGCGTTGTTCGGATCCGGATGCGCTTCCAAAAATAAGCCGGCAATACCCACCGCCATACCTGCCCGCGCCAACTCCGTCACCTGTTCGCGACGACCGCCGGACGCAGCGCCGAACGGATCACGGCATTGCAATGAATGAGTTACGTCAAAAATCACCGGGCAGCCTTTTGACACTTTTTTCATTACGCCGAAACCCAACATATCCACGACCAGATTGTCATAACCGAAATTAGTGCCGCGATCGCACAAAATCACTTTATCGTTACCGCATTCTTCGATTTTTTCCACGATATTGCCCATTTGTCCCGGGCTTAAAAATTGCGGTTTTTTCACGTTAATCACGGCACCGGTTCGTGCCATGGCTTCCACTAAGTCCGTTTGACGGGCCAGAAATGCCGGCAGCTGAATCACATCCACAACTTCGGCAACCGGTTGACATTGATAAACTTCATGTACGTCGGTAATAATTTTCACGCCGAAGGTTTCTTTCAATTCCCGGAAGATTTTCAACCCTTCGTCCATGCCGGGACCGCGGTAAGAATGAATGGACGAGCGATTTGCTTTGTCAAAAGAAGCTTTAAATACGTAAGGCACTCCGAGTTTATTGGTCACTTCTACGTATTTTTCGCACACCTGCATTGCCATATCGCGACTTTCCAATACGTTCATGCCGCCGAACAGCACGAACGGTTTGTCGTTTGCCACATTGATATTGCCGATTTTTACAATTTTATTGGTCATAATTTTTCCTTGGGTAAAAGTGAGCTTATCACCTTGATTAATTCAACAACTCGCCGCTGATTTCTTTTTTCATTTCCGGCAACTGAGCCATTAACATATAGGCCGTCGGGTCATCCGGGCAGTGCTCCACAAAAAACTGTAAATCTTCCACTGCCGCATGATAGGCGCCCATCTGTGCCAGCACCAATCCGCGATCCCGACGTTCGTACGGATCCTCCGATTTGTTGACTATTTTTTTCCAACGTAACCGGCTTTCAATATATTTCAGCGCCGCAGAATTCAGTTCTTCACGAATTAAGGTGCTCTTCGCCAACTGGGCAAAACGTTCCGTTAATTCTTTCGGATCGGCAATCGCCAAATCCTCCGCCGTTAATGTCGCGCCAAAACCGAAAGCCCCTTGATACAGCTTTTGTAAATCGTCCCGACTGACATAGTTGCCGTTCCACGGATCAATAAATGCCGTTTCCCCCTCTACATCCGCCCGCAAAATCAGCTGAGTCGGAAACAATACGGGATAGATCGGTAAATCCAGTTTTTCCGCCAAATACAGCAAAATGCAACCAAGGCTGACGGGCATGCCTTGTTTGGTGCGCAAAACATAGCTTAGGTATAAATTTTCCGCCCGGAAATAGGTTTCGCGATCGCAATAAAATCCCCAATCGCCGTACATTAATTGCAGCAATTTATGAATTTTCTCTTTTACGTTATCCTCGGCGGGAATCGCTTTACGCGCTTTGCGAACCAATCCGCCCATTATGCTCCGAACGGTACGCAAATCGTCACCTTCATCTTCCGTCGTGGTTAAATAAAAGCTTTCCATTTCGCGGTAAAGTACGGTTTTATCGTATTTCATCAATCTTCTTTTATCTTAATTTTGCTAAAGTCGCCCGTTCATTGTCGCCATAATCTTTCATCGTTGCAACCTTTTCCCATAAATTCTCAGCAAAAATCGCCCGCACTTTTTCACCTTGTTGCCAACCGTGTTCAAGCAATAACCAACCTTGCGGATTTAAATAATGCGGCGCCCGTTCGATAATATGGCGCAAATCCGCGTAACCCTGTTCTTCGGCAATCAAGGCGGACAAGGGTTCAAAGCGCACATCGCCTTGTGTTAAATGTTCATCGGACGGATCAATATAAGGCGGATTGCTGACAATCAGATCGAATTTCCCGTTTACATTGTCAAACCACGAACTTTGGTAAAATTCCACATCGTTCAACTGATTACGCACCGCGTTCCGCTGCGCCAACGCCACTGCCTCCGGCATCAAATCTACGCCGAAAATCCGATATTTTTGACCGCGCTTTTTCAGCTCTTTTGCCAGCGAAAGCGCAATCGCGCCCGTGCCCGTGCCTAAATCCAAAATCGCCACTCCATCTTTAGACGGCATGCGCGCCAACGCCTGTTCCACCAATATTTCCGTATCCGGGCGAGGAATCAGCGTATGCGGCGACACTTCTAAATTCAGCGTCCAGAATTCCATTTCGCCCAAAATATAGGCAATGGGTTCGCCTGCCGCCCGACGGGTTAAAAGTGCGGTCAAATTTTGCAACGTTTTTTCATCCAGTTGCGTATCGGAAAACGCCATAATTTGCGACTTCGATTTTTTCACCGCCGCTTGCAACAGCCAGTTCGCATCGAGTCCGGCATTAAGATGAGGATCGTTTTTCAGATTTTGTGATAAAAATTGGCTTGCATAAGCAAGCCAGTCTGCATAATTCATGGGATTAATCGATTTTAACGACGACGGTTGAAAACATGAGATCCACAAAAGAGCGGCGTTCTTTATTGATAAAGGCGCAAATCGCGCTAAAAATAGTCAGGGAAAGCACGCCTAACACGCATTCAACGCCTTCGCGAAAGATATAGCGATCCAACGGTAACGGCTGATAAGTTGTGTAGTCAATCACTTTAATGCCCAAAAACCGCTTGCCGATTGTTTGTTGATAGGTTTTCATGTACCAAATCTGCAAGGCAAGATAACCGACAACAGCCGCCGCCAATAAAATACCGGTCGGATCGATAGAACCGACGCCAGTAAATACCGCCAGAATGACACTGTTTATCAATGACGCTATCCAGCGTTTAAAACGGCTGGCTAACGGAATATTGCCGTTTATCGTGGTAAACGTCGCGGTAAAAGTTGCGTCTTTTTGGGAATTATCGGGTTTGTCCAATTCAAACGACATAAAAAATTCTCGACATTAAGGTTTCAACGAAGCGAATCCATAAATCCGCCCGCGATGAAACCGGATTAATTACTTTCCGACAACGCCGCCAACTGATCCGCCTGATATTCGGTGATAATCGGTTGAATCAGTTCATCGATTTTGCCGTTCATCAC
>Ga0129306_1002732_pt1 | contig 14798 bp, 12 predicted proteins | sample P827metagenome_FD_94438 | JGI IMG/M metagenome (GOLD analysis project Ga0129306, IMG submission 94438) | Capybara group fecal microbial communities from Wisconsin, USA - P827 metagenome | ecosystem: Host-associated > Mammals > Digestive system > Large intestine > Fecal | place: USA: Wisconsin...
ACACTCCAGAATTTTTATTGAGAAAGCAATTTCTGATAAGAGTTATGAGGAAATGTATAAAAGTGTAAGGCAAATGGAAGCTGATAATAAGGATATTCTTTTACAGTTCCAAGAAGACTATCCGGATGCTGCAAATACCGATAATGTTAATGATATTCTTGCTGCAATAAAGAAGAAAAAGGAAACCACTCAGAACTAAGAAAGGCTTCGCTCAGGATTGCTCCTGAGCGGTAATGCTATATGAGTTTTCTAAGCAATTCCAAGTGCATATCAACCTTTTTCACGATGTTATATCCGTCACCGCAGTAGAAGTCGATGAGCCATTCGCGGCAGGTTATGAGTCCTGTTTGTACTATTACTGAGCGGAGACTGCCTTTCACTATCCATCGGTCCACGGCATTGGGAGTGTAGCCTGTTATGGTTGACACCTCCGTGATAGTCAGCACATCAGGTACATCGAACCACACATCGTTCAGCTGTTCACGGAAACACTCCGGCGGTCGCTGCGGCTGAACTCTTTCTGCTGCATTTTCAGATCGTATTATATATTCGATAACGTCATCGAGATTCACAGCGTATCGGCGAGTGCTTTGACAGCTGTCGGTGCAGGGAATAGCTCCGCTTTGAAGGAGCCATGCACACTTCCGTTTGCTGATATGGAGTATCTTACGAAGCTGTTCTCCTGATATCACTTCGGGGAACTCTTCGTACAGGTAGCTGTAATCACTCATCCTTGCCGCCTCGCTTTATCGAGCGTGCAGGCTCGTCGTCGCAGTGCTCGAGCAGGTAGTCGATGAGGTCATCCTTGCTCAGTATGTATCCGCCCTGGTACACGAAGGAGCGGAGGTCGCCGCTGTGTATGAGCTCATATACTCTGTTCTTTCCAAGCGGAGACCACCTGGCGGCTTTTATCGGTGATAATATCTCGGGACATCTTCTGAGCATACGCTCTAATTCATTACGTTTTTCTTCCTTGTTCATGGTCACTTTTTCCTTTCAATTTTCGCTTTAGCCGCCTGAAATTTCTCGCAGTTTTCTCGCACTTTTCTCGCAAATTTCCGAATTCTCGCAGAAAAGTGCTCAAAACCAGGGAAAAACGGCGTTTTTTTAAGACGATAAGTGACCAAATGGGAAGTTTTATAATTTGCTCGAAATCATGATGCCCCTTGAGGGAAGTGGGTTCGAATCCCACCCACTGCGCCAAACCAAATGCGGTGTATTCCGCGTAGTTCCGCCTTTTGCGAGAGGCGGAACTTTTTATTAGGTGGTGATTATATGTCAAATTATGTTTGGAGTAAAATAATATGCAATCAAGAAGTTTTTGATAAGATCGTAATGGACAATCCGAAGTATCCGCCACATTCAATTATATCTTTTCATAAGATTTTGGATGTTGAGTATGACGATTATGAAGCTCGAAACGTTTTGGTTGCAAAGAATGCAGACGATACTTACGAGCTGAAGTACTGTCAAAGATGGTTTTATCCAATTACCTGCATTACACGTCTTATTGAAACTTTTCATGATGTTATATGGTATCTTGTAGAAGAAAACCACATTTACGTCTCGAAGTTTTATTGGGATAAAGGCGTTAAAGAAGATATTATGGATATCGAATATCAGTACTACGATTGGCTGGATGAAAATCCAATATTTGGTGACTCGCTTGATCTCTCAGATGATGATGTATGGTATTTTCTCGAAACGCTGGAAGAAAACTGGATCAATTGGGAGAGTACTGATAATTTCGCAAGATACCTTGATGTTCGTGCCGATAGTGCTGAACATCCATTTAAAAATCGACCTTAATTTTATGTATTAGCCTCTGAACATAGCCGTTCAGAGGCTTTTACTTTACGCTCCGAGCGCTTTAGCTATCGCCTCCGCACTCAGCTTCTTGCTTTCGCTGTCCACATGGCTGTACACGTTGCTCGTTGTACTTATGTCGCTGTGACCGAGCCATTCCTGTATCAGCTTCATCTGCACTCCGTTGGCAAGGAGCAAGCTGGCACAACTGTGATGCAGGTCATGGAAGCGTATCTTTCTCAGACCGTTCCTGCGGAGAACGATTGCGAAGTGGTCTGATACATAGTTGGGACGTATCAGCTCTCCCACAGCATCCACGTATATGTAGTCCTCATACTTTTTGCAGTACCTGCATAACAAACACTTCCGTTAATAAATACTGAACTGCTATGTTAATATTATACTATAATATGCATACTTTGCAAATAGGATTTCTATGATTTAGTTATTGACAAATACTTTCGGCGCATATATAATCATATTATAACAAACTGCAAGTCTGCTGTTCCTCGTCAAAAAGCTTGGTTATTGCCGGATCATCGCCGCATACCGGACAGGTCGGAACTCTTTTCGGCAGCTTTACCCTGCGCCATTCCATTTTAAGACCGTCAAAGATAAGCATACTTCCTGTGAGCAGTTCACCCTGTCCTGTTATGTACTTCACAGCTTCAAGAGCCTGCATGGAACCGATCACTCCAGCCATAGCGCCGATAACTCCTGCTTCGCGGCAGCTGGGTACTGCGTCCTTCGGCGGCGGAGCTTCAAATATACAGCGGTAGCAGGGACCTTCATCGGGTACATAAGTCATAAGCTGTCCCTCAAAGCGGAGGATACCTGCGTGACAGAATGGCTTATGTCCAAGGACGCAGGCGTCGTTTATGAGGAATTTTGTGGGAAAGTTGTCCGTGCCGTCGATTATGAAGTCGTAATCCGCTATCATAGCCGCGATGTTTTGGCTGTTTACATATTCGTGATAAGTTATAACTTCAACATCGGGATTAAGGGATTTTATGGTCTCAGCAGCGGACTGCACCTTTGTTTTGCCCACGTCATCAGTGGTATGTATTATCTGCCTTTGCAGATTTGAAAGCTCCACTCTGTCACAATCGGCAATGCCGATTGTTCCCACACCTGCGGCCGCAAGGTACATCGCGGCAGGTGTGCCGAGACCTCCTGCGCCGATGATTAGCACCTTTGCGGCAAGGAGCTTCTTTTGTCCTCTTACGCCTATTTCTTTTAATGTGATGTGTCTCGAATAGCGTTCGAGCTGTTGGTCTGTTAAAGCCATTTTTGCCTCCCGAAAGGAAATTGATATGAAAAGTATAAATGCGGCGGAGTTATCCGCTCTTGATATGGAAAATGTTCTTCTTCTCGACATAAGAAGCCGCGAAGAATTTGAAAACAGCGGTATAAAAGGCTCCGTAAATGTGCCCTTTGACGAGATATCAACGGGACTTTCAAAGCTACCGATGGACAAGCCCGTTTATGTTCTTTGCAGAACAGGGGACCTCAGCGAAGAAGTCACCGAGATACTGGAAGACCGCGGATATGACGTATATAATGTGGAGGGCGGTCACGCCGCATATATCGTAAGTCTTGCAAGTGCCAAGCTGTAAATACAATTCCTACTTGTTTAATAAGTATAGCATATACACATCTGCTTTTCAAGGGCGTCGGGTATAGCTTTTTTCTATAATCCGCAATGGCTTTTTAGCATTGGACAAGCTTCTTTCTGCGTGGTATAATAAAGTCACATCAAACGAAAGGAGCGGTGAAAATGAAAAACAGAATATCCTGTATGCTTGGTATGCTCCGCTCTATCGTCAGGGGGACAGACCGAATGTGCAGCACAGGACGATGTTACAATGGAACCCCAATTGTAGCTGAAAGCATTTAGTGTATAACCTCCTAAGCAATATATTAAAGTCAAGCAGCTTCTTCTGTGATGAAGGGGCTGCTTTTTTGAATATTTCACCTTTTGGGAGTTTAACATATACCGGAATATAATAGTAAATATTTACTTGTTATAGTCATATGATATAAAAAAATATTTTCCCGAATATTTATTTTGGCAACTATGGACATTTGACGTTAAATATTGTATAATTAGTGTATAATCAGTAACTGCCTGAAGGCAGATATTTCGGTTATCAGACAAAAGGGGGATCTACAATGAAAGAACTTCGTCACAAAACGCTTTCTCTGCTTTGTTCCGCTGCTATTGCAGCTGCGGCAGCCGTTCCGTTATCAGCTTCGGCTGAGTGGGTGCATATCGGCTATATGGGAGACCTGAACGACGATAAAGAGCTCAGCGTTGCGGATATTGTTATTATGAACCGTCACCTTCTCGGTATCGAGCCGCTGAATGACAGTAACAGCTACCACGTTCAGAATTCGTTTGTCGGCATCCATGGAGCGGACGGCTTTCAGGCAGGCGAGTACTTTGTTACCGCGGATATAAATCAGGACGGAGCGGTTGACGCTTTTGACCTTGTACAGCTTAAAAAGGCGATCCTGAATAACAGCCCTCTCTGGGTATGGCAGTGGAAAACGGGAAATACCTCTACGGACGATCCGATAGAATGGAACGGAGATTTTATCGGCGCTTCGGTCAACGACGTTTACAAATTCATGCCGTCACAGGGAACGGGAAGAATGCTCATAATCTATGCGGATTTTGCGGACTGCAAGTTCAGCTACTATCCCAGTACCGATGAGATCGAAGAGATCGCCTTCGGCGACGAAAAGCCTGACAGCAGCCAGTACCCGTGGGAGAGCATATCTGCATTCTTCAAACGTTCCTCCAAGGGCGCAATGGAGCTCAGCGGCAGGGCTTACCGCTATACCACATACAATTCAGTCAGCAAATACAGCGGCGTTCCGGGACAGAAGGCTCTCCTGACCGAGGCGTGCAGGGCTCTTGACGGCAATATCGACTTCCGCGATTTTGACGGCGACAATGACGGCTACATAGATACCCTGACCCTGATCGTTCCGGGGCAGACGAGCAATGACACATGGTGGCCTGCATCGGTACAGTTTGCCGATGATAATTACGCCTATGACGGCGTGAAGATAGGTCACATGATAACGGGCAACTGTCAGATCAATTCCTCCTCTGACTATCATGATTTTGTATCTACGCTTACCCACGAAACAGGCCACTGCATGGGACTGCCCGATTATTACAGATATGATAAGAGCAGCGACGCTGACGGCCTCCACGGAAAAGCAGGCAGCGAGCTCATGGACGACACCGGAGGCGATCTTAGCTGCGTATCAAAGCTACATCTCGGCTGGTACAGGACCGATCAGGTTCAGGTCTATGACCCTTCGGCGGGTACTCAGAGCTTTACGCTCTACAATGCCCAGACCTCCAACGGAAATACCGTCATTATCCCGTGCGGTGATCTCAATAACCGATACCACAGTGAATACATGATGCTGGAATATACTACCAAGTACGCCAATAACAGCGCTCCGCCGTGGTATGTGGCCATGGGAGAGGGAATAAGGATATACCACGTTGACGCCACACTTTACAATAACGGCTGGTGGACTTCCTTCCGGTATGCAAGCGGCTCGGAGTTCACGGACAATTACGAGGGCAGACGCTTTATCAGGCTCATAGACGACGAAAACTATGATAATATATACAATTCGGGAGATATTATCAACGGGAACATCTCCGGCTTCCGCTGGTACGACGGAAGCGGCAGACAAACGGTAGATACCGGGCTTTCCATTGAGATCGGCGAAAAGAATAACGGCGCATATACGGTGACGATCAGAAACAGCTGATCTGTATGTCGGGGAAAGAATATGAACTGCGGCGGAAAACCGATGATAATGATCGGACGAAGATTTAAGAATACAGCCTGCTCTGCATTGACAGCGGAGCGGGCTTTTTCTTGCATAAGTGCAGCTTCTTGTTTTTTACCTTTCTGTGTTGTATAATTAGTGTATATGAAATGACCCATTTCAGGCGGTTATTGCCCCGTGACCTGTCCGGAACGCGGAAATTCTTGAAACAGACTGTTTTAAGCTGTTGTGAGGATATTGATTAAAATAAAAAATAATTACGCGGCTGTAACGTTTGCGGTACAGCCCCGGAATAGATATAGTGAAAGCCGATGACGCGTCGGAATGCTTTTAAATAAAGAGGGTGAGACCATGACACATAATGAGTTCCGCAGGGCTGCCAAAAGCTCTCTTGAGAACGCTCAGCGTATGCTGTTCAGTGAATATTTCAACTATGTATATACCATTGTTTTCAGCAGGCTGCGAAGCTGCGCAGGCAGGGAGGATATAGAGGAATGTGTGGGGGATGTATTCGCAGACGTTTATATGTACTATGACGACAGCAGGGAGCTGAGCGGGGATATTTCGGGCTTTATCGGTGCAGTTGCAAGAAGAAAGGCCGCAGACGTCTACAATAAGCTTACAAGGCACAGCTTCGGACGAATTTCCATTGACGATGAAGAGGCGGCAAATATCGAGGCTCCCGACAACACCGAAGAGTCTGTGGAAAAAAAGGAGCGCAACGGCGCTCTCATGCACTGCATAGAGCTCCTTGGCGAGCCCGACTCTACTATAATATTGCAGAAGTATTTCTTCATGCGCAGCTCCGCAGAGATCGCGGAGCTTGTGTCACTGACTCCCGAGGCAGTCCGCGTCCGTTGCAGCCGTGCGCTGAAAAGGCTCAGGGAAAAGCTCACCGCTATGAGCATTTCAATTTAAAGGAGGTACAGTTATGAACGATAAGTATATAAACCTTGATACGCTCGAAAACGCCGATGAAGAAACATTGAAGAAAATTGCGGCGGACTGTCCTGCTTCCGAAGAAGAGAAGGAGAGAATGTTTGCAATGAGCAGAAGAATATACAAAGAAAGAACTAAGGAAAGCGATTATAAAAACGGTATGGAGGTCTCGGGAGTAGAAGTCTATAAAAAACCGAAATGGCACGGATTTGCAGCAGCTGCGGCAGCTTTTGTGATAGTAGCGGGAGTCGTGGCAGGCGGTATGCTGCTTAAAAAGAACAATCCCGTAAAGCCTCCGGTGATAAATTCACGGGTGGAGATACAGGCCTGTCCTATAGGTGATCTTGAGTCCTGCCGCATGAGAATATCCACGGCCGATCTCGAACCGGCGGTATTCGAGCCTTCCGACGAGAAACAGAGGGCAATAAACAAGGCGCTGAAGGAGGGGAACTGGGACGCTGAGAAAAAAGAGGGGTTTACCGTTCCCGACGACATCGTATACAGCTCGGAATTCAGTTATGACGTTGTTACATCCTATAACAAGGCTGCTGAAAGCACACGTCCCGATTATCTGACGATATTTTTCAAGGACTCGGACAATGACGGCAGAATGTTCATGCTCAGACTTTTCAGTGACGACAGTGTATTATATGACGACGGAACAAAGCAGGAAAGGTATCAGCTGGACGAGGAGACGGCAGGCACGGTAAGGAAGAATGCGGAATTTGATCCGGAGATATACAGTCTGATCTATCCCGAGGATAAGAACGGGGACCTGCTGCACTCCGTATGGGGGATAAGCACACAAGCGGAAAACAACGCCGAAACCTATGATCTGTACTGCCCCGTCACAGATGAAACAGTCAGGGTAACAGCGGATAGCTGCCGGTTCTGTATGGGAGTATGGAATCAGGAGGACGTCATGACCTGCGAGGCAGATCCCGAGGTACTGAAGGTGTTCTCGCAGACAGACTGGAAACCTGCGACAAGAGAAGCCAATCTTGATGCCGACGGTATCCTTGTATCATTCAGATGCACGGACAGCAATGAAAATTATTATGAGTATACCATTCACAATAGCGGTACCGCCATAGTCAGCTACAGCGATATAGCTGATGCTATCGATGTAAAGACCATGACGTACGATATTGGCAGTGATATGAGTATCTACAGCAGCTTCTATGGAGTCTATGAAAAGACGCTGAAGGAGCTGACTCCCGACAGGATATTCTCCGTTACTGAGATGCGTTCCGCGATGATAAGCAGAAGCGACGATCCGGGCATAAAGACCGACCTGAACGATGAGGAGATCGGGCTTCTTGCAAATGCGGTCACCTCGGCAGAATGGGAGAGGCTCCCCGAAGATACACAGTTCGGCGACCGCATTTACAGTCTGGATATGAGCAACATGATGTATCATTACGGTGTGGAAATATACAGCGGAAATACAGTAACGATAAACGGCAATAACCCCATGAGGGTGTCGGACGATTTTATAACCGCCCTGAACAGCATATCCGAAAGGGTATGGAAAAAGCAGGAGCCTGTACATTACGACTCGCTTAGCGAGAGCGAAGAGGCAGAGCTCATCGAAAGAGCTTCAGAGCTCTATGAGAAATGTATCCCAAGATATATGGGATTTACCAGCGGAAGTCCCAGTCTGTTCTATGATGATACCGAAAAGATCGAATATACGGAATTTGGCGAAAACGGAAACGGTATCCTTATACCCGGCGTCACCAGCATAGACGAGATACGGGCAATGTTCCTTGAGGAATTCAGCGAGCGCTATCATGCCAATGATATTGGCGATGAATATCCGTATTTTGAAATGGACGGAAAGGTCTACTCAAGACCCGGCGGCCGCGGCAGCCATATCTATTTCCAGGACACCGAGATCACAGAGATACGGTGCATGACGGAGGACGAGATAATCTTCAATGTCAGAAACTATTACGGCGGCGCGGAAACAGACGATACTCTGCCGTGGGTGGAACAGAAGGCGTTCTCCGTGGTGGTGCAGCCTGACGGATCGTGGAAGGTGGGTATGCTTTCTTTGCCTTACTGATACTGAGCTTTAAATATGAAAAGGGACGGCAGTGCCGTCCCTTTGTTTTATCTTGAGTTTTCTGCGCCGCCGTCTACTGTGAAGGAGCTTGCTTTCCACTTGCCGTCTTCCTTTACAGCCTTGACCCTGAGATCGGAAGTACCGCCGAAATTGTCGAACGCCATGGAGACTGTGAAGGAATCCTCTGTAACGTCCGTGATAACGGGTTCGCCTGTAAACGAGAAACCGCAGCCCATCGGAACGGGATGGAAATAAAGCTTGCCGTCAAATTCCCTGAAGTAAGGGTTGTCGCCCTCATAGAGGGAATTATATCTTTCAAGAAGCGTGCCGCAGATGCTGTCGGTTACGTACTTCTTCACATCGTCAACTGTAGTGAAGCGGCTGTCTGTTACCTTTTCAAAGCTATCTGCACCTTCCTGCTTTGTGTCGGCAGTATCTGTTTCAACTTCTGTGCCTCCGACTATCCTGTCGATAGTATTCAGATTGTTGAGTACAGCTGTTGCGTCTGTGAGATGCTCTTCGGCAGCGTCTTCACTGCTGCTTTCTGTTGTTGCGGCCGTCTCTGTTGTAGTGACCGCCTCGGTGGTCGTCTCGGCTTCCGTGGCTTCGGCAGTTGTTGTTCCAGCCTCTGTGGTCTCTGCTGTGGTCGTTACAGCCGACGAGCTGCTGCGGGAAGTCTCATTGCCGCATGAAGCGAATGTACCGCATATCATTGCAGAAGCGATGATACACATAACTATCCTTTTTTTCATAATATTCCTTCTTTCTTTTACATAAAAGCTTGTTTAAACTGTTACAGATTATATGATACACTGTTTTTACAAATTATTCAAGCATAATTATTGCCAATCTTTATTTAACAAGGAGCAGTTTTTAGTGTATTTTGGGTACTGTTATAAAAATGCCTGAAAACAGACCGGTGTCGTTGTGCTAATACTTTGTTATCCGTTACTGCGGAGATAGTCCACAGCCCATTCCAGTTCATAGTCCTCCTTGTCGCGGAAGATCTTCATAGCCGCTTCGCGGTCGAGGGGAATACGGACTTCAACGGGATTGCGGCTTATCCGGTCGGGACGTGTCTCAACGTTGGGGACTCCCGTTTCGTCGAGGATAAGTCCGACAGGGAAGCTGACGCAGACTGCTCCGTCGGAAAGGACGCAGATACCGCCTGTTTCCTGATTGCAGCCGCAGGGATCCGTGATGCCTGCCAGCGTGACGTTCGGCAGCTTTGAAAGATAAAGAGCGGTCCCGTCACCTGCGCTGCAGCAGTTGTAATTCGTGAGCGCGATCACCTTAAGGTCTGCAAATTCGCCTGTCCCGCGGATACCGTGATCGGATACGCAGGTGTACTTTCCGTTTTTGCGGATACCGAGTCCCTGACCGTACCAGTCCTTGTCCGTCAGCAGATCACATAATGCGCAGCCTATCTCGTCAAAGCCGCCCATGTTGTTTCGCAGGTCTACGACCAGATATTCCATACCCTGAGCTTTCAGATCGCTGAGCCTTTTGCGGAAGGTCTCCCTTGCCCATTCGTGGTCCCCCTTGATATAGCCCATGAGATCATGGAATGTGCTGTCTGTTCCTTCTGCATTGAGCATGAGATAGCCGCACTTGTCATCAAGCATTTTCGCGCTGAAATTATCCTTCATGAATTCAAGATAATCGCTTCTTTTTTCCATTCTCGGTGCGTGGGCGAATGCGCAGAACGCTTCCTGAAGGGTATGCATCTCTCCGAGATCAGAGAGCGTAACGGTCTGCTCACTGCCCGAGCTGTCAAGGAATGATACCTCCACGGTATCGCCGCCTGTGCCCGAAAGATTTATGGCGGCTATGCGCTCCTCATTGGCCTTTACGGGAGAGCCCATATCCATGACGTCCTCTGCGGCAGCCTGCAAAACGGGTCTGCCGTTCCATTTTGTTATTACGGTGCCGTCCTCTATGCCAAGCTTGCTGACTTCTTCGGAGGTGCAGACGGCTATGACCTCGCCGCTGTCAAGCTGCACCATGGCAAGTCCGTACTCGTGCTGCTGAAATGCGGAGGTGTATGCCTTTGCGTCGTAATTACGGTCGACAGATACATGGCCGTCGTGGAGTTCGTTGCAGAATGAAGTGACTGCGTCAGCAAATTTCGCAGGATCGTTTTCCTGCTCTGCTTCCTTTACCGCAGGCATATACTTTGCCTCCAGCGCGGTGAAATCCACTTCCTTCCATTCCTTTAGAATGTATTTCCTGTCCATAAACTCTGCAAGGGCATGGAAGGAGTCGGAATAACTCTTTCTGGTATAATTCGAGAAATTCGGAGCCGACAGGCAGAAATACAGGCCGCAGAGAGCGGTAATCAGTCCGGTTATGACCGCTGTGATCCTGTATCCGATCCTGCGCTTTGCAAACAGTATCGGAAATAACGAAACAAAGGCAATGATATAAAGCGGGATAAATGCGCTGACTATCACCGGAAATCCAAGTACATAGATCAGAGCGTGAGCAACAGCTGTCAGAAGAGGTATAAGGCAGAGAAGTCTCCACAGCCTGAGCTTCTTTGCGTCGTCCTTCCAGCGATGATGAAGCACCGCCAGTATGAGCATGGTAAGTATTATCGCCGCACACCATATGACCTGGGTTTTATTCGCCATGTCAAATATATGCCGCAGCGAGCCTGTAATCGTATCCATATTATGGCCTCCATTCAAAAATACTCAATAAGTACTTTTTATTATACGTCCTTTACCGCTATAAGTCAATCCGCTGTCATAGCAATTCGTTTTCTGAAATAGAAGAAAAACTCCGCGGTGCGGAGCTTTTCTGTTATAACACTGTTACTGCGGAGCGTAAAGATAGCCTGTGCTTGAGCCTTTTCTGCTGATGTACTGATCGCCCTGATAAACCATGAACATCTTGCCGTACATCTTTATCTTACCCTTTGTCCAGTAATTATTGATGTCCTTGCTTCCGAATTTAAGCTTCTGGTAGCCGGTGTTATTGATAAAATACAGCGTTGTGGTGTTGCTCTTTTCATTGTCGAAAATAGTTCCCTTTGCTGATGTGCCCAGATTCAGTGTGTGGGTTGTATAGGGAAGATAAAGTCCCCACATCTGGTTACAGCCGGCAAATGCATAATCGCCGATCGTTTCAAGATTTTTTGCTTTGCTAATATCAAGGCATGAAAGCATTTGACAATTGTAGAATGCATTGCTGTCGATCAGTTTAAGCTGAGGATTATTGCCGTTTAAGTAGAGATAAGCTATATCACTTTCCCAGAATGCATATGAACGGATCCTGTTGACTGTTTCGGGAATGGTGAGCAAGCTTATCTTGGAGCCGCGTGTACAGGAGCGTTCTACTTGCATACCGTTGTTACCATCGGTCAGGGAGTCATAACCGATTTCGGTGACTGTAAGCCAGTTGCCGCTGCTGTCCTTAACTTTGGACGGAATGGTAAGACTGGTCAGTTCGTTATCAACAGCACCGATCCAAGAAACGCCGTCAACATTATTCTTTACATAATAGCTGTCACCATAACGGAAACCGTCGCGGTGTTTAATAGTGTTCCACTGGCAGGTCGTTTTCTCTCCGGGCATGATGATACGCATATTAGCCGAACCGCCTTTGAGCAGCTCAAAATCAGCTGTGCTTACATATCCGTCGCCGTTCATGTCATAGAAGCAAAACGGAGCGCTTTCGGCCACATTGACTGTGTGTCCGTTTTTCATAACGGTATCCTGAAAGATCTGAACATCTGCTGAATCGATACGACTGTCAAGATTCAGATCGCCTGCAACGGCAGGACGCTCATAATACTTTGCGTGAGCCCTTAAATAATCTATAGTAACGTTGCACTGAGTGTTTACATTTCCCTTATAGAGTACCGCATCCTCCATTTCCCCTTTATCATTTTTATACTGAACATTAGTATAGTTAAAGCAATGATAATATCTGCTGCGGTCCCAGATGATCTTACAGTCTTCCATTTCACCGTTGCATTCAGCAAAATGAATGATGCCGTTTTCAATTTTGGTAATGAAGATACTGTGTCCGGGGTATTCTTTTTTTCCGTTTACCATCATGGGAAATTCCAGACGGACAATATCTCCTATTTTTGGCTCATAACTGTTTATGTTCTCATAACGTACAAGTTCGGTCGTTCCCCATATATCCTTGGAAAGCTTGTTCGCAAAGCCGGAGCACTGGTTTGCTTCATTTTCACGTTCGATCTTTCTCCAGGATGTTGAGTAAACATCTGTGATCGCAGTGCTGTTGCAGCACAGTGTTTTGGCAACTCTTTCCCTGGTATTGTAACATCTTTCACCGGAGCAGCTGTTCTCGCTGCTGTTGCCGTATTTACAGTTCCAGTATTTGCCTTCGGGGAATTTCATCATTTCCTTTCTGATAAGGTATTCCCACTGGTTGATGACCGTACTGTAAAGCAGAGGTGAATCGGTTGCTGCGGCCTTAGTACGGACGGTAAGGCCTGTTGCTGCTGTGCCTGCGATGATAGCCACCGACAGGAGAGCTGATGTTAATTGCTTGAATAGTCTCATGTAATATCCTCCTGAATATTTTTAAGATTTTGCTATAAAACAGCTTTTTAATTATACATCATATCATAATAAATGTCAACATCGGGGAAGCAACGTGCTCCCGGTCATTTGCTCTGCGGATATTCGCAATTGCGGAAAGGGTATCTGCCTGCACAGAAAAAGGAAAAGGTCCGGAAGAAATGCTCCCGGACCTGATCCTTTATTGGTAAATTATGGATTAGAGGCTTGTTATTTTTCCAAGAAGGTATTCCTGGATACGAACAGCGTCTGCTGTTGTGAAGCCGTTGCCGTCGCTGTCGGCATTGGCCTTGCCTACTGCTGTGATGTGGTTCTTATCTGTACCGTTTTCACCGTACTTGTTGGGATTGCAGATAGCCTGCATGATAAGAACTGCATCTGACATATCTATACCGCCGTCACAGTTTACATCGCCTGTCTTTGTGGGAACTACCTTTGTGGTGGTAGTTGAAGTAGTTGTTGTGGCAGTAGTTGTGGTCGTTGTAGTGGTTGTGGTAGTAGTTGTTGTCGTTGTTGTAACAGGGGGCTGTGAAGCCTTAAGATAATCATCTATAAGTCCGGCAAAGAGATTGCCTATCTTCTGGTAGCCTGCCGAGTTTGGATGAATGCCGTCGCCAAGATCTGCGGTACCGTTGAGACAGCCGTGGACGTCAGCAAATGTAACGTGCTTGCCGCTGCTCTTATACTCTTCAGCGACCTTCTTTATAGCGCTGTTGTAGCTTGCTATCTGAGCGGACTTGTCTCCGCCGCCGAACATACCGCCGCTAAGCTCGGGGATAGTGCCGAGGAAGAGCATTCCGCCTGAGGGCATATCTGCGAGGATATAATCAAGAAGATCACGGAGATCCTTCTCACAGTCGCTTGTGGAGCGGTTAGCGTTCATATCGTTTGTACCGATTATAAGAAGCACTATATCGGGCTGAGCTGACTTAACTGCATTCTTTTCCTTGAGCTTTTCATAAAGGCTGCTGTCATTGCCCCAGCTTGCACGCTGCTTGATCTGGAAGCCGCTGTAGCCTGCGTGGTTGTCGTCGTAGGTAATACCGTTTGTAGTAGTGCTGTTTGTGCCTTCGGGACCAACCATGTCTATATTATAGCCCTTCTGCTTAAGAGCACTGTAGAGGAACTTTCTGTATCCGCCTGTGTCACCCATACCGAAAGTGATGGAGTCGCCTACGGGCATGATCTTTATAGTGCCGCTGAGCTGAGCATTGCCTGTGCCCTGCTGGGTCTGACCCTGCTGACCCTGCTGATCCTGCTGGCCCCACTGGCTCATATCAAATCCGCCCTGACCTTGCTGGCCCTGCTGGCCCCACTGGCTCATGTCAAATCCGCCCTGGCCCTGCTGGCCCCACTGGCTCATATCAAAGCCGCCCTGGCCCTGCTGGCCCCACTGGCTCATATCGAATCCGCCCTGGCCCTGCTGACCCTGCTGGCCCCACTGGCTCATATCAAATCCGCCCTGACCTTGCTGGCCCTGCTGACCCTGCTGGCCCCACTGGCTCATATCGAATCCGCCCTGGCCCTGCTGACCCTGCTGGCCCCACTGGCTCATGTCGAATCCGCCCTGGCCCTGCTGACCCTGCTGGCCCCACTGGCTCATATCG
>Ga0129306_1002742_pt1 | contig 14763 bp, 6 predicted proteins | sample P827metagenome_FD_94438 | JGI IMG/M metagenome (GOLD analysis project Ga0129306, IMG submission 94438) | Capybara group fecal microbial communities from Wisconsin, USA - P827 metagenome | ecosystem: Host-associated > Mammals > Digestive system > Large intestine > Fecal | place: USA: Wisconsin...
AGGATGTGAATGTGTCGCTGGACGTGAGCGGAGGATGGCATATCAATCAGGCCGGCGACCGCGATGTAGTGCGCGGATGTAATACGATCGAGGCGCTGCTGCTCGCGTATGAATATAATACGGAGGCATTTACGGATGGCGCCGGGCTGCCGGAGAGCGGTGACGGGATACCTGATATCCTTAATGAGATCCGCGTGGAGACTGACTGGCTCCTGAAGATGCAGGATCCGGTGACGGGTGCGGTGTATGAGGGCATCGTGAGCACCGATCAGGGTAAGGGACTGGATAATCCCTGCCACGTAATGGCTATCGATCTGGATGCGACGCTTGCTTTTGCATCAGCACTCGGATACTTCAGCTATATGTATCAGACAGTGGATAATGCGTATGCGACCGCGTGCCTGCAGGCTGCCGACCGTGCCATGAAGTATGCCGCGAAGTTCACGGACACAGTTAATGACGATGAATACTTCAAGGCCGCAGCAATGCTGTATCGTGCCACGGGCTACTACAGTTACCGCATGATCGTAGAGAGTTACTGTACCGAGCACTCCGAGTATAATATGTCCGATAACACGGTGTTCATCGGAGCTGTAACATATCTGGCCACCAAGCAGAAGACTAATAATGCCATCTGCGATGTGATGATGACTAATCTCCGGTCATATGCAGAGAAGATGTCTTCAGAAAGGCGCGATGCGCTGTACCTGATGGGTGAGAAGACCAAGACCATAGAGAACTCGACACTGCTGTCGGAGATAGCCAGACTGACTGTCGCCAACTACATAATCAGCAGTAATGAATATGAGAATATCATGGAACGTTACCTGCACTACTTCATGGGATGCAATCCGTACAACACCTGCTATGTCGGACAGTACGGAAGCGTAAACATCTCCGAAGCAGAACCCGGCCGCGACATTCTCAGACAGCCCGAGCAGGATGCATACTTCATACTGCTGCTGTCAGGCGTGACCGCCGACTAAGATATAAAAAAGAAAGGTTTGGATCCAATTTAATGATACGTTTGATACTGTGTGCTTTATTTTTGACTGTATTTCTTCTGTTGTCACTTCCGGTACAGTTCGTGCTGTGGCTTCTTAGATTCAAGTGGCCTAAGGCACCTGATAAGGTCTCATATCCGCTTGTGTCATGGGCATTCAGGGTTGTGACATTCCTCGCCGGAACCAAGCTTACGATAGTGGGCCAGGACAGGATCCCCGTTGACACTCCTGTACTGTATATAGGCAATCACAGAAGCTTCTTTGACTCAGTATTCACATATGCTCATATCATACGTCCCACAGCTTACCTGGCTAAACAGGAGACTCGCAAGGTACCCGGCATGAGCATCTGGATGGCATTGATGCACTGCCAGTTCCTGAACCGCAAGGATGTTAAGCAGGGACTTCAGTGTATCCTTAACTGCATCGATCTCGTTAAGGATGGATACTCTATCACGATATTCCCGGAGGGAACCAGAAACCACGAGGAAGGAACTCTCCTGCCGTTCCATGAGGGAAGCTTCAAGGTTGCTACCAAGACCGACATACCGATTGTTCCGATAGCTATCACAGGATCAGGCAACGTATTCGAGGATCATCTGCCCTTTATTCGCAGCACAGCGGTTAAGATGGAATATCTTGATCCCATCTACCCCGACCGGCTCGATCCCGAGGACCGCAAACACATCGGTGCATACACCCGCCGCATCATCGCAGAAGCAATGGGTATAGAAGCATAAGATATTCAGAAGTATAAGAAAAAGCGGTTGGTGCCGAATGGCGCCAACCGCTTTTGTATTTCGTGTTGATGAGCTCTTTTACAGCTTCACCTTATCCAGATGCCAGATGTCGTCGACGTACTCCTGGATGGTACGGTCGGATGAGAACTTACCGCAGTGTGCCATGTTCAGGATGGCGCTGCGTGCCCAGCCGGCCTCGTTGCGGTACATGGCCTCGATCCTCTTATGAGCGTCAGCGTATGATCTGAAGTCCTTGAGGATGAAGTATGTATCTGCCTTGGATGTGCTTAAGGTGTTGAGCAGTGAGTTGTACAGCGGTCTGAACAGATCCGGATTGTTCGGCTCGTAGGTACCGTTGATCAGCTGCATCAGAACTCTGCGCACATCAGGATCGTTGTTGAATATCTCGTTGGGATCATATCCGCCGTGGTTCTCGTAGTTGATGACCTCATCAGAGGACAGACCGAAGATAACTGCATTCTCCTCGCCAACTTCCTCTACTATCTCAACATTCGCACCGTCCATGGTTCCCAGAGTGATCGCACCGTTTAACATGAACTTCATGTTACTTGTACCGGATGCTTCCTTGGATGCCGTGGATATCTGCTCGGATATATCTGCTGCTGCGAATATCCACTCAGCGTTGGATACGCGATAGTTCTCGATGAATACGACCTTCAGCTTGCCGCCGATGGATTCGTCATTGTTGATGACTTCCGCAACAGAGTTGATCAGCTTGATGGTCAGCTTAGCATTAGCATAACCGGCAGCTGCCTTTGCACCAAAGATGAATGTCCTCGGATAGAAGTCCATATCGGGATGCTCTTTCAGCTCGTTGTACAGATGCATTACATGAAGGATGTTCATCAGCTGTCTCTTGTACTCATGCAGACGCTTAACCTGTACGTCGAAGATGGATCTGGGATCAACCTCGATGCCGTTGTGCTCAAGGATATATTTAGCCAGACGCACCTTGTTCTGATACTTGATGTTCATGAACTCATGCTGAGCCTTCTTATCATCCGCATAGATGGCGAGCTTCTCCATAGCGGGCAGATCAGTGATCCACTCATCACCGATGTGATCGGTAACCCATTTAGCCAGAAGCGGATTGCCGTGGAGCATGAATCTTCTCTGGGTGATACCGTTAGTCTTATTATTGAACTTCTCAGGCATCATCTCGTAGAAGTCCTTCAGAGTCTCCTTCTTCAGGATCTCTGTATGCAGACGTGCCACACCGTTCACGGAATAGCCTGCTGCGATTGCGAGGTGAGCCATCTTGACCTGACCGTCATAGATGATAGCCATCTTGGCGATCTTCTCCTGGTTGCCGGGATACTCGGTCTCGATCTTAAGCACGAATCTGCGGTTGATCTCCTCGATGATCTGATATATACGGGGCAGAAGTCTGGAGAACAGCTCGATGGGCCATTTCTCAAGAGCCTCAGCCATGATCGTATGGTTGGTGTAAGCACAGGTCTTGGTAGTGACATCCCATGCCTCATCCCATGTGAGATAATACTCATCCATGAGAATACGCATCAGCTCTGCTACAGCCACGGTCGGATGGGTATCGTTGAGCTGGAATGTAACCTTCTCATAGAACTTGCGTACATCCTTATGCTTACGCATATACTTCTCTACGGCTTCCTGAACAGATGCCGAGATGAAGAAGTACTGCTGCTTAAGTCTCAGTTCCTTACCTGCATAGTGATTATCGTTGGGATAGAGAACCTCGGTGATGTTACGTGCCAGGTTCTGCTGCTCTACGGCCTTCTGATAATCTCCCTTGTCAAAAGAATCCAGTGAGAAGCACTCAACCGGCTCTGCATCCCAGATACGGAGGGTATTTACGATACCGTTGCCGTATCCTACTACGGGCATATCATAGGGAATGGCCGTTACCGACTGGTATCCTTCCTGATGGAAATTGTTTCTGCCGTTCTCATCCACATCCACTGCAACATATCCGCCGAACTTGACGGTCTTCGCATACTCGGGACGTCTGAGTTCAAAAGGATTACCGTTCTCAAGCCAGTGATCCGGAACCTCTACCTGATAACCGTCCCTGATCGCCTGCTTGAACATACCGTAATGATATCTGATACCGCATCCGTAAGCGGAATATCCGAGAGTAGCAAGTGAATCAAGGAAGCATGCTGCGAGTCGACCGAGACCACCGTTACCGAGTGCGGGATCGGGTTCCTGATCCTCTATCAGATCCAGGTCAAGTCCCAGCTCTTCTAGAGCTTCGCGGACCTTTTCGTCAGCCTTCAGGTTGATGATGGAATTGCCCATCGTACGACCCATCAGGAACTCCATCGAGAGATAATATACAGTCTTAGGATCCTGCTCCTCGTATGCTTTCTGAGTGGTCATCCAGTGATCGATGATCGCATCCTTCAGCGCATATGCAACAGATGCATACAACTGCTGAGGTGAAGCTTCCTCCAGAGACTTACGGAACAGAGTCTTAACGTTGTAGATCACGCTCTGCTTGAACATCTCCTTATCGAATCTGGGAGTTGATGTTGCAGGCTTTCTGCTCGTGGTCTTTGTTGCGGTGGTTTCGCTTTTCTTAGTGGGCATATACAATCCTCCTAACGTATGTTCAATCCGTCAGCTGTGTCTGACTTACGATTTCTCAATACAGATAGTAGCTTTCTCTCCGTTGATGTTCCACTCCTTGGATACTGCCAGTGTCTGATCTGCGGTGATCGACTCGGCCAGAACCTTGGTTGAGATGGCTTCGCTGTTCTTATTCACGATCTCATATATATGTGCATTTCCGCAGATCGATACACGGATATGATCCATAACCTCGAGTCCGCTGTCGCGGCGCATGGTCTGAACCTTGGAGATGACCTCGGCTACAAAGCCCTCCTCTATCAGAGCATCGGTCAGGTTGGTGTCGAGAACTACGGTCACGTAGTTGTCTGCCTCGGTAACAAGTCCTGCTCTGGCAGTAACCTCTATCAGAAGATCCTCTTCTGCGAGTTCGATGTCCGTACCGTCCACGGTGAACTTAAGCACGCCCTCGCTCTTCAGCTGAGCCATGGCTGCGTTGCCGTCGACATTGCTCAGATACTCACGGATACCGTTGAGCTGCTTGCCGTACTTGGGACCCACGGTCTTAAGCTGAGGCTTGAAGTTGTATCCGGCCATGTCGGAGAGGTCGTCCTTGAAGACTACTTCCTTGACATTGAGTTCCTCCTCGATGATGCGCTTGTAGTTCTCATCCAGAACGCGCTCAGCCTTGACATACATAACCGACAGAGGCTGTCTGTTCTTGATGGAGGCCTCGTTACGGGCTGCGCTACCCATAGCCTTGATATGGAGAATCTCATCCATCACTGCCTCAAGTTCAGCGTCGATGAAGCTCTCATCCGCTGTCGGGTATTCGCACAGATGTATCGACTCGGGTGCCGAAGGCTCCACGGTACGTACCAGATTCTGATATATGTTCTCTGTGATGAACGGTACGAGCGGAGCAGCTGCCTTTGCGGTCTCCACGAGTACGGTGTAGAGAGTCATATAAGCATTGATCTTATCCTGCTCCATGCCTCCGGCCCAGAATCTCTCACGGGATCTGCGCACATACCAGTTACTCGTCTCATCTACGAGCTCATCGAGAACACGTGCTGCCTCGGGTATACGGTAATGATCGAGGTGATCGTCAACTGTCTTGATCGCGGTATTGAGCTTCGAGAGCATCCACTTATCCATAACGGTAAGTGAATCGCGGTCAAGCTGATATTTGGTCGGATCGAACTGATCGATCTCTGCATACAGCACATAGAAATAATATGTATTCCAGAGAGTGCCGAGGAACTTACGCTCCTTCTCCTGCACTGCCTTACCGTCGAATCTGTTGGGCAGCCAGGGTGCGGAGTTGATATAGAAGTACCATCTGACGGCATCGGCTCCGTATGTGGCCAGTGCCTCGAAGGGATCTACTGCGTTCCCCTTTGACTTACTCATCTTCTCACCGTTCTCATCGAGTACGAGACCGAGTACGATGACATTCTCATAGGGTGACTTGTTAAACAGGAGCGTGGACTCAGCCATCAGTGAATAGAACCATCCACGTGTCTGGTCAACTGCCTCTGATATGAACTGTGCGGGGAACTGCTGCTCGAAGAGATCCTTATTCTCAAAAGGATAATGATGCTGGGCAAAAGGCATTGCACCCGAATCAAACCAGCAGTCGATAACCTCGGGAACTCTCTTCATGGTACCGGAGCACTCGGGACACTTGATGGTAACCTCATCGATATAAGGTCTGTGGAGTTCGACTCCGTTAGCATCCTCACGGCCGCTTAACTCAGCAAGCTCGGCACGGGATCCGATACAGAGCTGCTTGCCGCAGTCAGGACACTCCCAGATATTAAGAGGTGTTCCCCAGTAACGGTTACGTGATACGCCCCAGTCCTGGATATTCTCCAGCCAGTTTCCGAATCTGCCCTCGCCGATCGACGGAGGGATCCAGTTAACGGTCTTATTGTTAGCCACAAGATCATCTCTGACAGCAGTCATCTTGATGAACCATGACTCTCTTGCAAAGTAAAGGAGCGGAGTATCGCATCTCCAGCAGTGAGGATATTCATGCTCAACCTTCGGAGCAGAGAACAGCAGTCCGCGTGCATCCAGTTCCTTGAGAACCTCGGGATCGCAGCTTACGGCACCTGCCTTGACCTCAGCCTCGGTAGGCTTACATCTCATGCCGGCAAAGGGAGTTTCCTCTCTCATCACGCCGTGCTCATCCACCATCTGTACAAAAGGTGCATCATACTTACGGCCGACTCTGGCGTCGTCCTCACCGAATGCCGGTGCGATATGGACGATACCGGTACCGTCTGACATCGTTACATAGTCGTCGCAGTATACAAAGAACGCCTTCTTATGCTGCTTCTCAACTGAATCCGCAGCGCACTGATAGAGCGGTTCATATTCCTTATACTCAAGGTCCGTGCCCTTATATGTCTCAAGGACCTCATACAGAGGTGAGCCCTCTTCATGATCGAGCACTCCGAGAACCGTCTCGGCAAGAGCCTCGGCAAGGATATATGTATTACCGTCGCATGCCTTCACGCGAACATAGGTATCATCGGGATTCACGCACAGCGCGATATTAGAAGCCAGGGTCCAGGGTGTGGTGGTCCATACCAGGAAGTATGCATCATCGTCTTTTGCCTTGAAGCGGACGATAGCGGTGCGCTCCTTGAGAGTCTTATAACCCTGGGCAACCTCGTGTGAGGAGAGCGGGGTTCCGCAGCGCGGGCAGTAGGGCACGATCTTGAAGCCCTTATAGAGCAGGCCCTTATTCCAGATCTCCTTGAGTGCCCACCACTCGGACTCGATGAAGTCATCGTGATAAGTGACGTAAGGGTCATCCATGTCTGCCCAGAAACCTACGGTTCCGGAGAAATCCTCCCACATGCCCTTATAGTTCCATACAGACTCCTTACACTGACGGATGAAGGGATCGAGACCGTATTCCTCGATCTGCTCCTTGCCATCCAGGCCGAGCTTCTTCTCAACCTCGAGCTCAACGGGCAGACCGTGAGTATCCCAGCCGGCCTTACGGGGTACATAGTAACCCTTCATGGTGCGGTATCTGGGGATCATATCCTTAATGACACGGGTAAGCACATGTCCTATATGCGGTTTGCCGTTAGCGGTGGGAGGCCCGTCATAGAATGTATATACGGGTGCGCCTTCGCGGATCTTCAGCGACTTTCTGAAGATGTCGTTGTCTTTCCAGAATTGCTCGACTTCCTTCTCGCGTACTGTGAAGTCAAGATTAGTGTCTACTTTGCGGTACATTGGAACTTCTCCTGTTTGTATCAGATTAATATGCCGGGTTAAGACCCAAACATAAACAGTTTACTACAAAATCGGGCATCCGTCATCTCATTTGGCATTGCTTCATGAGCTCGAGCAAACCCTCTTCATATCCCTTTTTGTCCAAAATATATGAGTATGTGTGCTCGGCGCCCGGAACCGTCAGAATGTTACGATAGGGGGCATGTCTGGTCGCCCTGTACAGCTGACGTCCCATCCATATCGGAACTACCGAATCATCCTCGCCGTGGACAAAGAATATCGGAAGACGCATATCAGAGGCTGCAAACAGCGGTGCTGCATCGGTCAGGCTGTAATCACAGAGCAGGCAGCACAGAGGCTTGAGGTACTGAAGAACATACCAAAGCAGTGCCTTGGGCAGCTTGGAAAAATCATGAGCGGCATGCAGCAGCTGAGCTTCGGCAACAGCATATCCGCAATCAAATACCACGCCCTTAACCTGAGGTACGGGGTGATCGGCGGCTGCCAGATACACGGTCGCAGCGCCCATGCTCCATCCGTGAAGGAGGATGCGGCAGTCATCGCCGGCGATCCGGATCACCTTATCCACCCATAGTGCAATATCATCGCGCTCTCTGGCACCGAAGGTAATGTATGCTCCGTCGCTCCTGCCGTGCGTTCTCTGGTCGATGATCAGTATGTCAAATCCCTGATTAATATAGAAATCAGAGAATATCGCCAGATCCTTATAACCGCTCCCGCCGTATCCGTGAGACAGTATCACGACGTTTACGGGCTCTCCATCTGCGCGATCTGCAGTCGTGTTATGCACATAGTGGCCGTGAAGGTGAAGTCCCTCGATGGACTGGATGCTAACCTCCTCAGTATTCTGGGATTTGATCACGCCGTAATTCTTGCGGCGCAGATAATCCATATGCATATCGTCTACGGTCTCGATCTGACCGGGGATAGGCTCGTGAGGCCTGCGCCTGGTAAAATACCCACGTATCAGGCTGTACGCTGCCCCTGCCATAACCGTGCTCATGCCGATGAGCGTTCCGCCCACGAGCATTCCGACGTCTTTCTTCTTCATGTATTCCTCCTGATCTGCTTAATAGTACAAGATTATTCTATTCGTAATCGTCCTCATCATCTTCAAACAGGCTGAGACGAACGTGATCACGTCTTCGGGACAGAGCCCACTCGCTGGCGAGTGACTTGGGCTTCTGTGTGACTACGGAGCCCGCTGCCTCGAGATTCTGAGCGGCAATGGCTGCCTCTGCCAACTCGGGTCCGGCCTTCTCTGCGTCTATCTGGCCTGTCTTGATGTGGGTGATCTGCTTTCGAAGTCTCGCCGATACAGCCGTAGCCATCAGACTGGCTGTGGAATCAGCGATCTCTGCATTGACGGATCTGCGTCTGGCCTTGCGAGCGGATACCGATGAGGCAATGGCCGCCTCGGAAGGCGCGCTCATGGTCTTTCCGCCGGCCGGAGCCTCGGGCAGCTGGACCGCAACAGCAAGCTTCTCTGCCTTGGTACGGGTATCGACCTCGGCTCCGAAGCTTAAGTTTCTGTCCTTAAGGTCGTCCTTTGACCCGCTCTCCATCTGATCTACGATCCGGGCTACGTGCTCACGCTTCGCTTCACGTCCGAATCTCGCACGGTAAAGGATGAATATCGTATCCTCTCTGATAGCGCGGATCATCTCATCAAACATATCATATGCCATGAACTTGTAGGCGACAAGGGGATCCTTGCCCGAGTAGTTCTGGAGGCCTATGCCCTTCTTGAGCTGGTCCATATCCTCGATATGACGGGTCCACTTCGAGTCGAGACACTTGAGCATCACGACCTTCTCTATCTCATCGACGTTATCGCTGTGGCCGAACTCGCCGATCTTATCCTCATACAGATTGAGTGCTTCGAGCTTAAGCTGTATCTCGAGCGACCTTCTGTCAGCACCCTCCAGTCTCGACAGAGACATCGGTTTAATCGGGATCAGCGGCAGGATCAGTGAATTGAGCTCCGCAAAATCCCACATATCAGGCCTGTCAATATCTCCCACGACCATATCTACCGCGTCGCGGATCGCATGCTCGATCAGTCTGCAGATCGCGGGATGGATGTTATCCTCGGTCAGGATACGCTCGCGTTCCTCATAGATGATCTCACGCTGCTCATTCAGCACCTTATCATATTCAAGGACGTTCTTACGCTGTCCGTAGTGGTTGAACTCAACCTTGGCCTGGGCACGCTCTATGGTGTGGTGAAGGGATTTATGCTGAAGTCGCTCACCCTCCTTGAATCCCAGCCTGTTGTACAGCTCGATGAAGCTCTCATTACCGAAGTGCTTCAGGATATCATCCTCGAGGCTGACGATGAACTGGCTCTCACCGACATCACCCTGACGTCCCGACCGGCCTCTGAGCTGGTCGTCTATACGCCTGGATTCATGACGCTCGGTTCCTATGACCTTCAGCCCTCCTGCTGCACGGGCCTTCTCATCTATCTTGATATCGGTACCGCGGCCCGCCATGTTGGTCGCGATCGTAACCGCTCCGCACTCGCCGGCATGAGATACTATCTCAGCCTCTTCCTCGAGGTATTTGGCATTCAGAACGTGGTGCGGGATGTTTTCCTTTTTCAGGAGCTCACTGATCTCCTCGGAGCCTTCCACCGAGACGGTGCCGACCAGCACGGGCTGGTTCTTGGCGTGGGCCTCAATGATCTCTTCTATGACAGCGTGGACCTTCTCATCATGCGATTTATATACTGCGTCGGGATAGTCGAGACGCTGGATCGGACGGTGGGTGGGAATCGTGACAACATCCATGAAGTACACGTCACGGAACTCTCTCTCCTCGGTCTGTCCGGTACCGGTCATGCCGCCCTTCTTCTTGTATTTGTTGAAGAAGTTCTGGAAAGTGACACTCGCGATCGTGATGGATTCCTGATTGACTTCGAGTCCCTCTTTGGCCTCAAGAGCCTGATGTAGTCCGTCGGAGAACTTACGTCCCGGGGTGGCACGTCCTGTAAACTCATCGATGATCAGGACCTCACCATCCTTGACCATATAGTCCACATCGCGCTCGAGCAGATAGTTGGCGCGAAGTGCGATATTGATGTGATGGATGATCTCCAGGTTCTCGGGATCGGCCAGATTCTCTACATGGAAGAACTGCTCGGCTTTCTTTACACCCTGTTCCGTCAGGCTTATGATATTGTCTTTTTCATTGGCATAATAATCGCCGGTCTCCTCGGCGGCTCCGTCCAGGATATACTCGAGTTTGGACCTCTCCTCGGGGATCTCACCACGCTCAAGCCCCAGGACGAATCTGTTCGCCGGCTCGTATAAGCTTAAATCCTGATCGTTACGTCCGGATATACGAAGAGGCATCCTCGCCTCGTCGATGAGTACCGAGTCAACCTCATCTATGATGCAATAGTGCAGGTCACGAAGGACCTGCTCTTCCTTATAGATGGCCATATTGTCGCGCAGATAGTCAAACGCGAGCTCGTTGTTGGTCACATATGTGATATCGCAGGCATACTGTGCCTTGCGTTCTTCCTGCGGGGTGTCCTTGGTCACGCAGCCGACGGTCAGGCCGAGTGCGTTGTGAACGACCGCCATCTCCTCGGCGTCACGCGCAGCCAGATAGTCGTTACAGGTCACGACATGCACGCCCTTGCCCTCGAGGGCATTGAGGTAAGCCGGCAGCAGACATGTCTGGGTCTTGCCCTCACCGGTACGCATCTCAGCCACACGCCCCTGATGCAGGATGATTCCACCCATTATCTGCTCAAGATAGTGTCCCGTATGACGCACACGGTTCGTAGCTTCGCGCACCACCGCATAAGCATCTACAAGAAGGTCATCAAGAGTCTCGCCGTTGGCAAGTCTCTCCTTGAACTCCAGATGCTTATTCTTCAGATCCTCGTCACTGATCATGGCCGTCATGGGCCTGAGCACATCGATCTTGTGCACCAGCGGAAGCAGAAGTTCGATCTCATGCTTGCTGTGCTGGCTCAGTGTCACCGTATTCGGTTTGGGCGGCTTGGTATTCGATGCTTTCATATCAGCTGATGGCTAGGTGGTCATCTCTACATGTCTATGTTCAGATCCTGATATGGTATGACTACCTCTATGTAACCCGAAGCATACGGTCCCATATCATAAGGCGGATAGTATACAGTCACACTGTCCGCGTTAAACTCTATGTTCGGACTGTCAAAGGAAGCTTCATCATATGCCTGTGCATATACAGCCCGGCTGTCGCCGACACTGTAAGGTGATGTATCGGACGAATAGCTTAAGTAATCGTCTACAGTGGCCTGAGCGACAAGATCCTTATACTCTTCTTCGGTACCCGTATAGAGGTCTCCGATCGTAACCTGTTCACCTGTCTCCAGATCAAAGAGGTACTGCTCCCTGTTCGGATATCCGTGAGCGCCTCCGCCGTACCAGTACCCGTTCATGCTCACTGCCAGATACTTACCGTCGCCGATGAACTCAACACCGCCGACATTCAGATCATCCGTGATGCAGTTCTGTACCGGATATTCCTTATGGTATTCGCACTGCGAATCATCCACAGGCGCATATTCATCGTTATCCATACTCCCGAAGAATGCCTCACGCCTGTCCTTAAGGAATGAATTGATCTTAGCCGCATTGGGTGAATACTTATCATCCAGAACAAAGTTCTCGGCATAATACTGATACAGAGTGGTACCGCAATACGGGCATTCACTCTCTTCGGATGAGCTGTCCACCTGTCCGTATCTGAAGAGTTCCAGTTCCTCTTCGACACAGCCAACAGGCTTCGCCGTATCATCCTGGGTATGCGCATCGGCGCTCACCCATTCGAGTTTATCCTTTGAAAAAGCAATATAATACAGCCTGTCACCTATGATCCTGAATCCCTCGGTGCCGGGAGTAAACTGCGCGCCGGGAACAGATTCTGCCTCATACAGCTTCACGCTTCGGCCGTCACCGCCGTTGTATGAGTAAATCGTGTGGACCGGATATCCATACTCGGGAACCGACTCGATCGAGTAATACAGGGCTCCGTCCAGATAGCCCAGAACCGTGGCGGATTCTTCGGGAAGTGTAAGCCCGCGGGCTCTCTCACGGCCCAGATCATAGCAGTAGATCCTGTACTTATATGTGCTACTGTCCCAGTTACTGAAGTAGATATACTTATCGTCATATGTGGCAATATAGGGGTAGTCATCATCTATAAGCGGTGCGATAGGAGTGACCTCTCCGTCCGCCGTGATGCATGCATACTCTCCGTCATTCATGGCCAGAACCCAGCCAACCTCATCCATGGTGTGAGCGAAGCACTGTCTCTCGTTTAATTCATATCCCATGCGGGCCATCACATTGTAATCCCTTGCTATGGATGCCTCGAACAATGCTTCAAGCCCCGCGCTCGTCTCGGTAAACTCCTTCTTAGCCTCATCGAATGTGTAGCAGTTCTCGTAGCGGTTACTTAAGTGGCCCTCGCTGTCACGGCTGTGATTGACCGCAATATGAAGCGCGCCCTTATAGTACTCGACGGTATCGATATATGCACCGTCGTCGGGCTGCGATCTCCAGATCAGATACGGCTCATAATCCGTCGTGTCAACGGCATAGACGACATAGCTGTTTGTTGAATCGGTACCGAGTATCCTGTAATCCCGGAAGTACAGGAAACGTCCGTCATATCCGCACAGGGATCCGGAATAAAAATCGCTCTGGGCATCATAAAGATTGACATATCTGCTGCCGCGGTCACCGACCTTCTGTGCGATCTCGTAGCGGTCAAATGTACCTGTCACATTACCGGCCTCGTCTATGGTATGGAAATACCGTGAGTACAGATATCTGGACAGGAAATACTCACCGTCATCCGCTGCCGGAGCTTCCTCTGCGATATCGTCTTCCGTACCGGAGTTAAGCCCGCGCAGACGCTCGAGTACGGCAGCACTGTCAGCGGCATCATCTGTGCCGTCAGTGGTCTGCGCACTCTGATCGACCTCCGTCTCAGTTGATGTGTCGGTTTCCGGTATTTCGGTCGTATCCTTTCCCATACAGCCGGCCAGTGTAAAGGTCAGGACTGCGGTCAGGATTATGGCGGTAAGTTTTTTATTCATGTTGGCTTATGGTCCTTCCTGCGAAAAGAATATCATATAATTATACCACATTTTGTGCCGTCAGATAAGGGCTACGGGGCCGTTTCACAGGCTTGTGGGCAGGTCAGGATGCTCTCCGGACCAGCCTCTCTCGGGCAGGCATGACAGGAATGACATGTCATCATCCGATATCCTGAAATCAAACACATCAAGATTCTGAAGCATACGCTCAGAGCTCGATGCCTTGGGGATGACAGGGATTCCTCTCTGGAGCAGGTATCTGAGCAGGATCTGCGCATTGGTACGTCCGTATTTCTCAGCCACCTGAGTAACATACTCATCGCACATCACTCTTGCTCTGCCGAGCGGACTCCATGCCTGGGGAAGGATCCCCTCGGAGCGCAGGTAGTTAAGCGCGTATTCCTGCATATATCCGACGTGCAGTTCCAGCTGATCCACCATCGGGCGTATACGTGCGGTCTCCAGAAGAGGTCTGATATGATGCGGCAGGAAGTTTGATAGACCGATCGCACGAATCCTGCCCTGATCATACAGATCCTCCATCACGGACCAGGACTCACGGAGTTTGGATACCCAGTCGGGATCATCGGCACTCTCCTTAGGCCAGTGGATCAGGTACATGTCGAGATAGTCCGTACGCAGTCTGCGGCACGACTCCTCGAATGATGGCAATGTCTTATCGCGTCCGAGATCGGTCTTCCACACCTTACTGCACAGGAAGATATCCTCTCTGGCCACACCGGACTCTGCGATCGCACTCCCGATCTCCTCTTCGTTACCGTAGAAGCTCGCGGTATCAATGTATCTGTATCCTGCATCAAGTGCGTCCCTGATGGTCTGCGCGCCCCTTCCGTCCGTAGACAGATATGAGCCATAGCCTACAGCAGGGATCGATACTCCGTTATTCAATATGTATTCCGGTCTCGCATCAGCATAACCGACGATATCCAGGATACGATCGAGCAGGCGCATGTTCCTGAGTGAGAATTCCTCGGTGATATGCGGCGTATCCTCGCCTCGGATACAGTTGTTAAGCTGCTCCAGTTCAAGGGTATAGTTGGACTCTGCGCTC
>Ga0129306_1002743_pt1 | contig 14759 bp, 14 predicted proteins | sample P827metagenome_FD_94438 | JGI IMG/M metagenome (GOLD analysis project Ga0129306, IMG submission 94438) | Capybara group fecal microbial communities from Wisconsin, USA - P827 metagenome | ecosystem: Host-associated > Mammals > Digestive system > Large intestine > Fecal | place: USA: Wisconsin...
CGTCGCCGACATACTGAAGGACTCCGATGGGAAGGAGCTCAAAGGTCCGTCGACAGACGCGATCGACATCGACAAGTGCCGTCGCTTCACGGTGCGCAACGTCGACATTGCGGTGAACGACGACGGCGTGGTGGTGAAGGGCGGAAAGGGCGCGTGGGCGAACGACTACGCGCAGTTCCCGGGGAACGGTCCGTCGCAGGACGTCCTCGTCGAGAACTGCACGTTCCGCCATCCGACGCACAGCGCCCTGACGCTCGGCTCGGAGTGTCCTGCGGCGACGAACGTCACGATGCGCGCATGCACGATGGACGGATGCGGCAACATGGTAAACCTCAAGATGCGCACCGACACGCCGCAGCGCTACGCGAACGTGCTCGTCGAAGGCTGCAAAGGAAAGTGCAAGTCGTTCTTCCGCGTCCAGTCGTGGTCGCAGTACCACGACGACAAGGGCCGCACGAAGGAGGAGCTCAAGAGCTATGCGGACGGCGTTACGCTCAGGAACAATGTCATCGAGGCGCAGAACGTCAAGGACCTCGTGTGGCGCGACGACGTCTTCGAGATCTCGAACCTGGTCTTCGACGGAAACCTCGTCAACGGCGCGGAGGTGAAGTAGCACCGATGCGCGGTCGCCTTTTTTGGTATAATTACCGCATGGAGAAATTCATCGCAAAGGCGGCGACCGCCGCGCTCTCGCTTGCGCTGCTCGGCCAGGCGGGATGCTATTCGATAAAGCTCGACTCGCACGGGGACAAGGTTTCGCGTCCGGTCGCGAGCGAATGGTTTTGCCACACGGTCTGGGGCGGGGCGTGGTGGGGCGAGAGCCCCGAGCAGCGCTGCCGTCTCGCGCCTTCCCCGGACGGGAAGGTGAACACGCATGGCTTCCGCCGCGTCGAGATAACGGGCAGCTGGTGGTCAGTCCCCGTCTCTGTGCTGACGCTCGGCGTCTGCGTGCCGGTGCATGTCGAATGCTACGAGGCCATTCCAGACGAGCGCGGCGCATCCGCCGCGGCGCCGCTTGACCTCTGAAGGAGGATTCGGACGATGAAGAAGCTAAATCTCGTAGCGATGATCGACGGAACCTGGAACGACTATGAAAGCGGGACGAACGTGCGGCGTCTCCACGACATGATCGTGCAGGGTCGTCCGTACGTGATCGACGGAGGAGACGTGCAGTACGTGACGCGCGCGAACTACGAGCGTGGACCCGGCACTTCGCCCGACGTGAAGCTCACGGGCGGCGCGTTCGCGTCCGACCTTGCGCGCGCCATCGGACACTCCTACGACTGGCTCGCGACGCGAGCGGCGAATGCCGCTCCGGAGGAAGGCGAGATGCAGGTGTGGCTGTTCGGCTTCAGCCGCGGCGCATACAGCGCGCACGTCCTCAGCTGGCTTCTTTCGGAGGTGGGGCTTCCGCGCGAGGTCGATCTCGCCAAGGAGATCGCCGAGGCGTACGTGAAGGGGGACAAGAAGTCGCTTGCGCAGCTTGCCGAGCGCGCGGGCTGCCATCCGTCGCCGCCAGTCGTGTTTCTCGGACTTTGGGACGCGGTGACGGCTCCGCTCGACATCCGCGGCAACTGTCACGACGGAGAAGTCGCGCCGATCGTGAGGTGCGCGCGCCACGCCATGGCCGCGAACGAGCGGCGCATCCTCTTCGACGTGATGCACTACGTCAGCGGAATGCCCGAGGACTTCGTCCAGATGTGGTTCCCCGGAGTGCACGGCGACGCGGGAGGGATGTACGAAGACGACAGGTGCCTTTCGGACATTGCGCTCAACTGGATGGCGTGCGCGGCGCGCGAACACGGACTCGGCCTCTCGCCGCGTCCAGTGGAGATGTCGGAGTACGACTTCAGCGGCAGGCAGGCGCACGACGAGGCGTGGGGCGAGACTGCCAACAGGCGCTTTGTCGAAGGCGACGAATTCCACGACTCCATCGCCAGCCTCGGACGGCTTGACTCCGACTACCGCGTGGACGTCTCGGGCCTTCCCGAGGCCATCTTCTCCCTCTTCTCGTAGGGGGTTCCGTCTTCTCGCAGGGGGTTCCGTCGCTCCGCGACGGAACAATGTCGGGGCACCTGAGAATCCCGCCTTGGCCGCTTCAGCTGGTCCGTCGCGGAGCGACGGACCCCCTCTTGGGCATGGCGGCGGATTTGCCGCGTCTCCACCAATTACGAGCCACGAACCATGCCGATAATATGGTATAATATTCCCCAAAACTTAAGGAGCATACAACAATGGCGGCTATATACGAATACACGGGAGTGGTGGAGAAGATCCTCCCGACACAGACCTTCGCGAGCGGATTCACCAAGCGCGACATAGTGATGACGGACGACGTGGGCACGGAGTCGAAGTGGCCCAACCACATCGCGTTCACCTTCAAGAAGGATTCCGCCTCCATTCTCGACACCGTCAAGGAAGGCCAGCGCGCGAAGATTCGCTTTGCCATCGACGGACGCGAGTGGACGAATCCGCAGGGACAGGTCAAGTACTTCACCGACCTCACCGGCCTCAAGCTCGAGGTCCTCAACGCCGACGGCTCCTCGACCGAGCCTGTGCCGGCGCCTGCCGAGCCCGACTTCCCGGACGATCCCGGAGCTGTCGACGACATGCCTTTCTAAAGTCGGAAGGTTGAAAAGTCTAAACCTTTGAACCTTGAACTGGCGGGAAACAATCACAAAGTCCTCGGCCTTCCTTGAATCGAAGGGCGTGCCCGACGCCGCGGTTGCGGCGGAGCTGCTTGCCGCGCGCCTTCTCCGGACCGGACGCGGCACACTTGCCGCGCACCTCGAGAAGGAGGCGGGCGAGAAATACCTTGAGGCGATGCGGCGCGGACTTGCCCGCCTCGCCAAGGGCGAGCCTGTCCAGTATGTGATAGGCGAGTGGGATTTCCGCCATCTCACGCTCAAGTGCGACCGCCGCGCGCTCATTCCCCGGCCGGAGACCGAGGAGCTCGTCACGCGCGTGCTGGCGCATCTGAAGCGGATGCAGACCGACGGCCGTTCGGCTCCGCCCCTCGTCGTCGACGTCGGCACGGGAACAGGCGCGATAATCCTTTCCCTCGCGCAGGAGTTCGGCGGAGAGGCGGCGTTTCTCGGAACCGACATTTCAGAGGAGGCGGTAGCGCTGGCGAAGGAGAACGCGGAGCGGTGCGGACTCTCCGGCAGGGTGAAGTTCGCGGTTGCCGACGGACTTGACGACTTCGACGAGCCGGAATGCGTGGACGTCATCGTGTCGAATCCGCCATACATCGAAAGCGCCGTCTGCGAGACGCTTGATCCGCGCGTCAGGGACTACGAACCGCGCCTTGCGCTCGACGGCGGCGCTTCGGGGCTGGACTTCTACGACCGCTATCTCGGCGACGCGCTGAACGTCCTGAAGCCGGGCGGCGCTGTGTTCTTTGAAATCGGCGAGGCGCAGGGTCCGGCCCTCGCGAAGCTCATGGCGGACTACGGCTTCTCTCAGGTGAAGATCGAGAAGGACTTCGCCGGACACGACCGCTATGCGTCGGGGGTGCTGGCGTGACTGCGCAGGACATGATCGAGGCGGCGCGCCTGGTGCGCGTGAGGGAGCTTCAGACGGCGCTCACGAAGGCCGCGGCCGAGAACGGCGCGCTGCGCGCCGAGAACGAGATGCTGCGTGCGCACTTCGACCTTGCGCTTCTCGCGGCAGGCGACCTCGCGGCGCTTCCGAGCGGGGGGAAGCTCGTGATAGTCGACGGATGGAACATGATCCTCGGGGCGCAGAAGGAGGCGCGCGACAGGGCGGACCTCCTTGCGCAGGCGAAGGCGCACGTCGCGGAGAATCCGGCGGATTTCGTGTGGATCGTCCTTGACGGAAACCGCGCGTCGTCGTCCGTTGATGGCCGTGTGCGCGTCACGTACACGGGCGGGACGGGCGCTCACCGCGCCGACAGGCTCGTGTGCGACTTCCTTCGCATGGCGCGCTTCAGCGGGGATCTCTCGCGCATAACGGTGCGCACGAACGACAAGGATTTCATCAAAGAGGTCAAGCGCCTCCGCGCAGGGGCGTAGCGGGCGTTTGCAAACGGGAAAATTTGATATAAGAGACAGATATGGCAAAGGAATACGGAGACGGAAGCATTAAGACGCTCGACCCGGTGACGCACATAAGGCTACGCCCGGGCATGTATGTCGGCGAGCCCGGAACGGGCGCGATGTACCACGACTGCATCTACATCCTGATGAAGGAGGTAATCGACAACGCGATCGACGAGTTCGGGCAGGGTTTCGGCAAGCGCATCGACGTGAACGTCAACTACGACACCGGAGAGGTTTCGGTGCGCGACTACGGACGCGGCATACCGCTCGGCAAGGTGGTGGACTGCGTCTCGCAGATGAACACGGGCGGAAAGTACGACAACGAGAACTACCAGTTCTCCGCCGGCATGAACGGCGTCGGCACGAAGGCCGTGAACGCCCTCTCCGAGTTCTTCGAGGTGAGGAGCTTCCGCGAAGGGGAGTTCTCCGAGGCGTACTTCGAGGAGGGCAGGCTCAAGTCCAAGAAGCGCGGGAAGGACAAGGAAGGGCAGCACTCCGGCACGTTCATCCGCTACAAGCCCGACCTCAAGGTCCTCAAGCGCTTCAAGGTGCGCGAGGAGCACGTCCTCAGGCGCATGAAGATGTACTGCTACGTCAACGCCGGGCTCACTATCGTCCTCAACGGACAGGAGATCTGCTCCGACAAGGGGCTCGCCGACCTCATCTCGGACGAGGCGCAGTTCGAGAAGCTCTACCAGCCGTTCCACGTCAAGACGAAGAGCCTCGAGATAATCTTCACGCACACCAACCGCTTCGGCGAGGAGTACCACTCGTTCGTCAACGGACAGTACACGACGGACGGCGGAACGCACCTCACCGCCTTCAAGGAGGCGCTCACGAAGGCGCTCAACGACTTCGACGGAAAGAAGAAGTTCGACGGAGACGACATACGCGACGGACTCATCGGCGCGGTCTCCGTTCGCATAATGAACCCCGTCTTCGAAGGCCAGACGAAGATAAAGTTCGTGATGAACGACATCCGCGCCGACCTGGTCGCGGAGATGAAGAAGGAGATCGAGGCCGCGCTCCACCGCTCGCCGTCCGAGGCCGAGAAGCTCATCGCCAAGGTCGAGGAGACCGGCAAGATACGCTCCCAGCTCAACACGATCAAGAAGCAGGCGCGCGAAAGGTCGCAGGCCGTCTCAGTGCGCGTCCCGCAGCTCAAGGACTGCAAGAACCACCTCAAGCTCGACAAGGTCAACAAGAAGACCGGAAAGGCCGAGGGCGAGGACACGATGATATTCCTCACCGAGGGACAGTCCGCGGGCGGCACGCTCGGCGGCGCGCGCGACGCGATGACGCAGGCCGTGTTCTTCCTGCGCGGAAAATGCCTCAACACGTGCGGGCTCAACAAGGACGTCCTCTACAAGAACGAGGAGTTCTTCAACCTCATAAAGACGCTCGACATCGAGGATACGCTCGACCACCTCCGCTACGGGAAGATCATCTTCGCGACCGATGCCGATGTCGACGGACTGCACATCCGCATGCTCCTCACGACGTTCTTCATGCGCTTCTACCGTCAGCTCATCCTCGACGGACGCGTCTACATACTCGAGACGCCGCTCTTCCGCGTGCGCAACAAGAAGGAGCACTACTTCTGCTACACCGACGAGGAGCGCGAGGCGGCGATAAGGAAGTGCGGACGCGGATGCGAGATCACGCGCTTCAAGGGGCTTGGCGAGATCGACAAGGAGGACTTCAAGGGCTTCATCGGCGAGGACATGCGTCTCACGCCGGTCACCTGTTCCGACGACACCGACGTCGAAAAGACCATAAAGTTCTACATGGGCGCCAACACACCAGAGCGCAAGGACTACATCATGGACTCCCTCGTCTGCGACTCCAGCGAGTTCTAGTGGATTGCCATATTCATAATACATTGTTTCCATTTTGACAATGGACAGGTTTGCGCGGTTATTGTAAAATAGCCGCGTAAACTTCATTCACCAACAGCAACGAGGGAACAAGCACTATGAACATGCTGGCGATAATTCTGGCGACGGCGGTCAACTTCAACGTGCAGACCGCAGTACACCCGGACGATTTCAAGACCTACGACACCGCGAAGACGCGCGATCGCTTCGTCATGGAGAAGGTGATGGTGCCGGACGAGATCAACGTGACATACACGATGTACGACCGCCTGGTCTACGGAGGCGTCATGCCCGTCTCGAAGGAACTGACGCTCGACACTTTCGAGGAGCTGAAGGCCGAGCACTTCCTTGACCGCCGCGAGCTCGGCGTAATAAACGTGGGCGGACCCGGAACCGTGTCCGTCGACGGAGAGAAGTTCGACCTCGAGTTCAAGGAGGCGCTCTACGTCGGCTGCGGCAAGAAGGAGGTGAAGTTCGCTTCTAAGGATGCGAAGAACCCCGCGAAGTTCTACATCAACTCCGCTCCCGCGTACAAGGAGTTTGTGACGCAGCGCATCTCCTGCGACCAGAACTGCAAGAAGCCGGGCTACACGATCGGCAACTACATCAAGGCCGGGAAGATGGAGGAGTCGAACGACCGCGTGATCAACCAGCTCATCGTCAACCCAGTCCTCTCGAAGAAGCCCGGCGGCGGCGTAAACCAGCTGCAGATGGGCCTCACCGAGCTCAAGCCCGGCAGCGTCTGGAACACGATGCCGCAGCACACGCACAACCGCCGCATGGAGGCGTACTTCTACTTCAACGTCCCCGAGGGGCAGGCGATCTGCCACCAGATGGGCCGTCCGCAGGAGCAGCGTCTCGTGTGGCTCCACAACGAGCAGGCGATCACCGCGCCCGAGTGGAGCGTCCATTCAGCCGCGGGAACATCGAACTACATGTTCATCTGGGGCATGGCCGGCGAGAATCTCAACTACGGCGACATGGACAAGGTGCCGGTGCTGGAGATGCGCTGATCGGCTTCCGCTTGTCGCTTGTCGACTGTCGCTTGTCCAAAGGAAAAATCAGTCAAGAAAGGGAAATCAATGATAACATACGATCTTTCGGGAAAAACGGCGCTGGTGACGGGTTCGAACCGCGGCATCGGCAAGGCCATGGCGGATGCGCTGGAGGAGGCGGGAGCGAAAGTGCTGCGCACCTGTTCGAAGGACTGCGACCTTTCCGACCGCAAGGCGGTCTACGCGTTCATCGAGCGCGTCAAGAAGGAGCACCAGATCGACATTCTCGTCAACAACGCGGGCATGATCCTCAGGAAGCCCGCCGCCGAGCATCCTGACGAATGGTGGGACAAGGTGATGTCCGTGAACATCGACTCGCAGTTCATCCTTGCGCGCGAGTTCGGCAAGGACATGGTCGCGCGCGGCTACGGCAAGATCGTGTTCACCGCGTCGCTTCTGACGTTCCAGGGCGGAATCACCGTTCCGGGATATGCGGCATCGAAGGGCGCTGTCGGTCAGCTCGCGAAGGCGCTTGCGAACGAATGGGCGTCTAAGGGCGTCAACGTGAACGCGATTGCGCCAGGGTATATCGCGACGGACAACACCGCCGCGCTCAGGGCCGACCCTGTCCGCTCGCGCCAGATCCTGGAGCGCATCCCGGCGGGACGCTGGGGCGAGGCGTCGGACATCGCGGGCGCGTGCGTGTTCCTCTGCTCGCCCGCGTCGGACTACATCAACGGAATCGTGCTGCCCGTCGACGGCGGATGGCTTGCACGGTAAAAAGACTGAACCATCTCAAAGGACCTATGCAATGATTATCTCGTCAATCATTCTTGCGGCCGCCACGGCGTGCCCGTGCGAGGCGAAGCTCCAGTCGATGCTTCCCGATGTTTTCGCGAAGAGCGCGGCGCACTACCGTGCGATCGACGCGGCGGCGACTCCGCTCATGAACGCGGGCGACGCGTCCAAGGAGGCGAAGCCGCACGGCGAGCGGCTCGTTCCGCACGGATGGAACGCCAAGACCGGAAAGCCCGACATGCGCTCAATCTACTGGTGGACGTCCGGACACTTCCCGGGCTCGCTCTGGTACCTCTACGAGGCGACCGGCGACGACTTCTTCAAGGATCGCGCCACGGTCTGGATGGAGTCCATCGCGCCGAACTCGAAGGTCACCGACAACCACGATGTCGGCTTCATCATGTACTGCTCGTTCGGCAATGCGCGCAGGCTGCTGAAGACCGACAAGTACGACGCGCTACTCCTCGAGACGGCGGATTCGCTTTCGAAGCGATTCAACTCCGACCTTGGACTCATCAGGAGCTGGGGCGCGCTTAACGAGAATCGGAACTTCCTTGTGATTCCGGACAACATGATGAACCTCGAGCTCCTCGAGTGGGCGGCGAAGGCGAAGGGCGGCGAAAAGCGCTTTGACGACATTGCACGCTCGCACGCGACGAAGACGATGGGCCATCACTTCCGTGCGGACGGCGGAACGTTCCATGTGCTCGACTACGACCAGAAGACGCTGCGCGTCAAGGGCATCGAGCGCGGACAGGGCGCGAGCTGCGAGACGGCGTGGAGCCGCGGGCAGAGCTGGGCCATCTACGGATACACGATGATGTACCGCGAGACGAAGGATCCCGCGTACCTCGAGTTCGCGCAGAAGGTCTCGGACTTCGCGATCAACCATCCGAACATGCCCGTCGACGGCGTTCCCTACTGGGACTACGGCGCACCGGGCGAGGAGCGCGACACATCCGCCGCGTCGATCATGGCGTCCGGCCTCCTTGAGCTTTCGACGTTCGTTCCCGGCGACAAGGGCGCGAAGTACCGCGCGTTCGCGGTCAAGCAGCTCCTTTCGCTCTGCTCGGACGAGTACTTCGCGAAGCCGGGCGAGAACGGAGACTGGCTCCTGAAGCACGGAGTCGGACACAAGCCCGCCGGCAGCGAGATCGACACTCCGCTCGACTACGGCGACTACTACTTCCTCGAGGCGCTGCTCCGCTTCAAGGCCCTCGTGGGCAGGTGAACGGATTTTTTGGTATAATATCTGCCATCTAGTTTTGAACCTCTGAAGCTTTGAACTATATGGCGACGAAAGAAGCAGCACCCAAGAAGTCCGGGAACACCGCGCTCGACGCGGTGATGAGCCAGATCCGCAAGGAATTCGGCGAGATGTCCATCATGCGCCTCGGAGACCAGGAGGTTGCCGACATCCCCGTCATCTCCACGGGCGCGCTTTCGCTCGACATGGCGCTTGGCGTCGGGGGGCTTCCGCGCGGCAGGATCGTGGAGTGCTACGGGCAGGAGTCTTCCGGTAAGACCACCCTCACGCTCCATGTCGTCGCGAACGCGCAGAAGGCTGGCGGGGTCGCGGCGTTCATCGACGCGGAGCACGCGCTTGATCCGGGCTACGCGAAGAAGATCGGCGTCGATCTCGACAACCTCATCGTCTCCCAGCCGAACAGCGGCGAGGAGGCGCTCACGATCTGCGAGCAGCTCGCGAAGTCCGGCGCGCTCGACGTCATCGTCGTCGACTCAGTCGCGGCGCTTGTTCCGCAGGCCGAGATCGACGGCAACATGGGCGACAGCCACATGGGCCTCCAGGCGCGGCTCATGTCGCAGGCGATGCGCAAGCTCACCGCTGTCGTCGCGCAGACGAAGACGCTCATCATCTTCACGAACCAGGTGCGCGAGAAGATCGGCGTGATGTTCGGCAACCCCGAGACCACGCCTGGCGGAAAGGCGCTCAAGTTCTACGCGAGCTGCCGTCTCCAGGTGCAGAGGATCGGCGCGATCAAGAATCCGAGCGGGCAGGTCGTCGGCAACAGGACGCGGGTGAAGGTAGTCAAGAACAAGGTGGCGCCTCCGTTCACCGAGGCGGAGTTCGACATCCTCTACACGTGCGGCATCTCCTATGAGGGCTCGGTCCTCGACGCGGCGCTTGCGCGCGGCGTGGTGGAGAAGCGCGGCAGCTGGCTTAGCTTCGGCGACTCGCAGCTCGCGCAGGGCTCGCTCGCGACGATCGACTACCTCAAGGCGAATCCGGAGGTTACGGCGAAGATCGTGGAGCTGGTGAAGTCTACGCCGGTGAACCCGGCCCTGGCGAAGAAGAAGTGATTTCTTGACGAGTCTCCGAGCGAGTGGAGCGTAGCGAAAGGCGAGCGGGCCATGAGCATACGGAGCGAAGCGAGAAAAGAAGATTTGGCGAGTCTCCGAGCGAGTGGAGCGCAGCGAAAGGCGAGCGGGCCATGAGCATACGGGGCGAAGCGAGAAAAAAGATTTGGCGAGTCTCCGAGCGAGTGGAGCGCAGCGAAAGGAGCGAGGAGACGAGCACCATTGGAGAGTTGGCAGAGTGGTCGATTGCGGCGGTCTTGAAAACCGTTGAGGATGCAAGTCCTCCGGGGGTTCGAATCCCTCACTCTCCGCCACCGCGGCGCTACGGGCGCTCGGCGCGGGGCGGATGCTTGCCAGTGATTCGCTGCCTTGCTGGCGCAAGGCCCGGTGCAAAAACATGGTGCGACATCGATTTCGCGGCCTTTTACCTTTTTGCCTGTGCCTGCTAGCCTCTCGGCAAAAAGGGCGGCGCGTCGAAATCGGGTCGCCCTCATGGTTTTGCACCGTCGCTCATCATGCTGCGCAACCGCCCCGTGCCTCGCGCCCTCCGCTTGATTCATAGCTCTGCTCTCTTGTGAGTCGACATGGAACGCGAGCTGCGTTGGCGTCGGTGGACGCGAAGGGAGCGCAGCGAGCGGAGTGTCCGCGCTCACCACCCACCCTTCGCAATCTCCCAATCCTCCAATCCTTAGCCGCGAATCACAGTGCGGCGCCGATGAGGCCGCCCACAAGGGCGCCGAGGAGGGCTCCTACGCCAGTCTCCTCGTGATGGACCACGACCGTGCGCGCAGGCGGCGGCGGAGGAGGCAGCGGCCTCACTACGACGGGCGGCGGCGGAGGGGGCGGCGGGGGTGCCGGGTGGTGCGCATGGTGGCGCATAGGCGCTCCGTGGTGCGCTCCGGTGTGCGGTGCATGGTGTTCCGCCTTTGGCGCGCGGTGCGCGACCTGCGGTCCCCTGGCGGGCGCGCGGCCGGCGGGGGCCTTCTGGTGGACCGCCGGGCCCTTCGGCGCGGGGCCTCCGTGTCCGCCTTTCGGCGCGGCGAGGGTCGTTCCGCAGAGGGCCATGCATGCAAGGCCCGCGAGCATCAGCTTCATGTAGTTCCTGTTGTCCATAACACACCTCTTTCGACTTTCTTTTTTCGTTGTTGCGCAGGAGCCAATCTCCCGCTTACGTCAAGGTAGGCGAAGCCGCCGCGTAGTTCTGACAGGGGAAAATGATTTTGTGCTTCCTCGCGCGCATACGCATACGCGCGCACGCGCGACGCGAAATTTGGTATAATATACCATTATGAGCGAAGAGAACGAGAACAGGGAAGATACGGCAGGTTCGGAAGACGTTGCGGCGGCGGCCGCGCTTGAGGACATCAACATCGAGGAGTCGATGTCCCGCGACTACATCGACTACTCCATGAGCGTCATAGTGGGGCGCGCACTTCCCGACGCGCGCGACGGCATGAAGCCCGTCCACAGGCGCTGCCTCTTCGCCATGCACGAGCTCGGCACGACGTACAGCGTGAAGCACGTGAAGTCCGCGCGCGTCGTCGGCGAGGTGATCGGCAAGTACCATCCGCACGGCGACTCCTCCGTCTACGACACGATCGTCCGCATGGCGCAGCCGTTCTCGCTCAGGGTCCCGCTTGTGGACGGACACGGCAACTTCGGCTCGATTGACGGCGACGGCGCGGCCGCGATGCGATACACCGAGGTGAGGATGCAGAAGGTGGCGGACGAGCTTCTCGGCGACCTCGAGAAGGACACCGTCGACATGATGCCGAACTTCGACGAGACTCTCCAGGAGCCGACTGTCCTCCCCGCGAAGCTCCCCAACCTCTTCCTCAACGGCTCGTCCGGAATCGCCGTCGGCATGGCGACGAACATCCCGCCGCACAACCTCGGGGAGCTCTGCGACGGTCTCGACTACTACGTCCAGCACCGCGACACCTGCACCGTCGAGGAGCTCATGCAGTTCGTGAAGGGCCCGGACTTCCCGACCGGCGCGCAGATCTGCGGCTACAACGGGATCGCCGCGATGTACAAGCTCGGGCGCGGGCAGCTCTGCGTGCGCGGCAAGGCCGAGGTCGTCGAGGAGAAGGGCGGGCGCTCGAAGATCATAATCCACGAGATCCCCTACGGCGTCAACAAGCGCGAGATGATCGAGCACATGGCCGAGCTCGTCAAGGACAAGGTCATCGAGGGCATCAGCGACATCCGCGACCTCTCGGGCGGACACACCAAGGACTCCAAGGGCAAGGTCAAGAAGGACACCAAGAAGGACGAGATCTGCATCGTCGTGGACCTCAAGCGCGACGCCGTCGGCGAGATAGTCCTCAACCACCTCTACAAGCACACGCAGCTCCAGACCACCTTCGGCGCGATCATGCTCGCAATCGTCGGGGGGCGCCCGAAGATCCTCAACCTCAAGGAGTACTTCGCCTGCTACGTGGACCACCGCTTCGACGTCATCACCCGCCGCACGCGCTTCGAGCTCAAGAAGGCGCAGGCGAGGAAGCACATCGTCGACGGACTCCTCCTCGCGATCGACAACCTCGACGAGGTCGTCTCGATCATCCGCTCCTCCAAGACGCGCGAGGAGGCGAAGACGCGCCTCCAGGAGCGCTTCGGCTTCACCGACCTCCAGGTGAACGCGATCCTCGAGATGCGCCTCTACCAGCTCGTAGGGCTCGCACGCGAGGCGCTGCAGGAGGAACTCGCCAAGCTCGTCGCCACCATCGCCGAGCTCGAGGCGATCCTCGCAGACCCCGAGAAGGTCTACGCGATAATCCGCGACGACCTCGCCGAGCTCAAGGCGAAGTACTGCACGAAGGAGGATTCGAAGCGCCGCACCGAGATCGTCGCGGACGAGAACGAGGTCTCAATGAAGGACCTCATCCCCGACGCCCCGTGCGTGATCACGCTCTCCAACCGCGGCTACGTCAAGCGCGTGCCGCTCACCGAGTACCGCGAGCAGAAGCGCGGCGGGCACGGCGTCCGCGGCGCGCAGGTCAAGGAGGAGGACTTCATCCGCCTTGTCTTCGTCGCGCAGACGCACGACTCGCTCATGTTCTTCACGAACACCGGCAGGCTATTCCTCAAGGACGCGTACCAGATCCCGGAGGCGCCCCGGACGAGCTTCGGGCGTCCGCTCATCAACCTCCTCAACCTCCAGGAGGGCGAGCAGGTCCTCAATCTCCTGCCGATCCGCTCCTTCGAGGGAGACATAGACGTCTTCTTCGCGACTGTCAACGGAACGGTCAAGAAGACGCTCCTCGGCGACTTCAAGAACGTCAACAAGGCCGGAATCCGCGCCATCAACATCGAGGAGGGCGACTCGCTCGTCGACGTCAGGCTCGTGAAGCCCGACGACGACGTCATCATGCTCACGAAGAACGGACGCGCCATGCGCTTCGCCGCGACCGACGTCAGGCGCATGGGCCGCACCGCGACGGGCGTGAGGGGCGTGCGCCTCCTCGATGGAGACCGCGTCGTGTCGCTCGACGCCGTCGACGACGCGAAGACGCTCTTCATCGCGACGGCGAACGGATACGGCAAGCGCTGCGAGTTCAAGGACTTCACGCGCCACGGACGCGGCGGACAGGGCATGATCGGCATCAAGGGCGCTGACCGCAACGGCGCGGTCGTGGCGGCGCACGCGGTTTCGGACGACGAGAGCGTGATCTCCATCACGAGCGACCAGCAGATGGTGCGCAGCGCAGTCTCCGACTTCAGCGTCCAGGGACGCATGGCGCAGGGCGTGAAGCTCGTGAGGCTCTCCGAGGGCGCGACGCTCGTCTCCGTCTCGGTCTGCGAAGGCGAGGAGGAGGCCGAGAAGGCTCCGGTTTCTGATGGCGTCAATCAGCCCGCCGCTCCCGCCGAAGGCGTTGCGGAGCCGCCTGCGGAGAATTCCGAGACTCCCGCGCCGGCCGAAGGCGACGCCGAACCCAGGGAATGACGACGTCTGCGCCATGCCTGTTTTCGTTCTGAACGGATGGGCGGCGAGTCCGCACGCGTGGGACCTGTGCATGTTCCCGCGCGAGCGCGTGTTCGGATACGTCGAGCAGCTCGACGGCGAACCGGAGCGCGCGCTCGAGGCGGCGCCTGACGGCGCGGTGCTCGTCGGATGGTCCATGGGCGGAAGCGGCGCGCTGAGGCTCTCGCTGAAGTACCCCGAGAAGATCCGCGGACTCGTCCTCGTCGCGGCGACGGCGCGCATGATGAAGGCGCCGAACTGGAACGGGATGTCCGAGCGCCGCCTCGCCGCGCTCGAGATGGGCCTCAAGATGACGAAGGGCGAGGGCTTCTTCGGGATTCCCGAGGGCAAGCCGAACCCCTACATGACCGACAGCGAGGAGAACCTCGCTCGCGGACTCGTCTACCTGCGCGAGACGGACCTGAGGCTTCCGCTCATAGACCTTATGGCGAGCGGACGACTGAAGTGCCCCGTGCGGATATTCCAGAGCGAGCGCGACGGAATCGTCCGCCCCGAGAACGCGAAGTTCCTCGAGTCCGTCTTCCCCGGCTCGCGCGTCGACATGGTGCCGGGCGCGGAGCACGCGCTGCCGATAATGATTCCCGAGGCTATCGACTCCGCCGTCGCGGAGTGCCTGCTGAAATGATATAACCCGAGTTTGCCACTTTGATTTAGCGAAAAGGCGTTTTTAGTCAATGGCGACGCGGGTTTGGCGCATGTCGCCCTCATAATAATTTGGTGA
>Ga0129306_1002747_pt1 | contig 14750 bp, 11 predicted proteins | sample P827metagenome_FD_94438 | JGI IMG/M metagenome (GOLD analysis project Ga0129306, IMG submission 94438) | Capybara group fecal microbial communities from Wisconsin, USA - P827 metagenome | ecosystem: Host-associated > Mammals > Digestive system > Large intestine > Fecal | place: USA: Wisconsin...
CGAACCGCAGTTCGCGGGCACCCCACCGACATGATTTCGACGCGCGCGCCTTCACGCGCGCCCTTTACCGTGGCGGTCGAAATCACGTCGGGCCCGCGAACGTGCTCTCGTGCGACAGTCGGCTTCCGGCCTCGACGCAGCAAGCCTCCCTCCGATCCTCGTCGCACGGAGGTGCAAGCAGGCGGGGATGCACTGGCGCCACCACAACGCGGCGTGCGTATGCACCGTCATCGCACAGCTCAGGAGCGCGGCATGAAGACCGAATGGGAAGCCAATGCGGACGCCGCGCGGCGGAGGGAGCCGGCAGTCGGGCAAGAGGCGGTTTCGTCTCGCAGCCGTATGAGGCGTCTCGTACGCAGCCAGTGGTTTACGCCGAGGCACGGCAGGCTGAACACGGCTTGTTGTCTAAGCGCGAAAGGCGTCGCGAAGACGAAACAACGGCTTGACCGAGCTGTCGGGCCCGCAGCCGCGCCCTGCGCCCAGATACGGCCGCGCCCTCAGCGATTTTTCAACGAATTAAATCGCACCCGCGCGGAACTCAGTCGGCGCAGACGGGATTCGGCGTCTTGAACGATATTATGCAGGTACAACCTACGTAGTGCACCGTCTTGGAGACCCCTTCGCACACGACGACGAACTCGCGCTCCTTCGGCATGCCGGGGAACGAGCCTTCGCGCGGACCGATGGTTAAGCGCTTCTTCGCGTCGTCCCACTTGAGCGGAATCTTCTCGAACGCGCCCTTCTCGTAGGCATACGTCTCGTTGTCGTCGGAGTACAGCGTGAACGACGCGTCAGCTCCGGGATAGACGCGCAGCTCCGTCGGCTTCCCGGTCTTCTCCGTCGCGTACTGCACGTCTGGTCCGAGCGGAAGCACCGACCCCGCCTTCACGAACAGCGGGAAGCTGTCGATGGGATACTCCCTCTGCAGCTTCGAGCCGCCGGCGAACTTCTCGCCCGTACGGAAGTCATACCAGTCCACCCCGACAGGAAGCGCAACCTCGAGCTTGCGGCTCGCGTTCTCCGCCTTCGCGACCTCCTCGGGAGTGCGCATCCAGAATTTTACGGAGCGGTCGAACCTGTCGTTGAAGTAGTCGATTCGGAAGTCGAACGCCTTGCCGCCCTCCGGAACCGTCACGCGCGTCGCCTTGCTGCGCGCGGCCTGCTTCGCCCAGTCGCGGAACTTCTCCTCGCCATCGAGCCAGAGCGCGAATCCGTCGTCGCCTTCAACCCCCAGTTCGTAGACCCCGGGCTCGGAAAGAGTCACCTTGCCCGTGTAGCGGGCTGAGAAGTTGTCTCCGCCCGCAAGCCCCTCGGGCCACTCGACGAGGGGCGGACCAGGCCACGTGTCGTTGACCTGCGCGACAACAGTCTCGGAAACCTTCTCCTTGAGGTCCTGCCCCCTGAAGTACTCGACCTTCACGCCTGCCTTGCCGTCGGGCGTCACCAGCATTCCCGCAGGGACCGGCGAACCCGAGCCCGTGGTGTGCCCGGTGTAGACGGGACGCGTGATGACCGAGGTGTAGAGCGACGGACCGAACACGATCGATGTCTGGTCGTCGTTCGCGCCGGGCGTTCCCGGGAAGTCGATCCACGCCGGACGCACGAACGGACGCCCCGTCTCGTGAACGTCGCGCGCAAGCGAGTAGATGTAGGGCAGCAGCCTGTAGCGCAGGCGCGCCGCGGAAAGGAACGACTCGTAGTATTCCGGATGCTTCTCCTTCGCGCGGAACGGCTCCTTGGCGACCGGACTCGACACGTGCCAGCGGTATACCGGATTGAAGATCGCGAACTGGTTCCAGCGCGCGAGAAGCTCGAGGAACTCGGGGTTGTTCATCGCATCGCCGTAGTGTCCGCAGAAGAATCCGCCCGTGTCCTGCGTCCAGTAGGGAAGTCCGCTCATGGACGCACCCAGGCCGCCGGCGATCTCGTCCTTCAGCCGCCCCCAGCTCGCGCCGGTGTCGCCGCTCCACGGAATCGCCGCATAGCGCTGAAGCCCCGCCCACGCAGTGCGAGTGAGAGTGAAGGTGCGCTTGTCGGACGTCGCGCGCTGTCCTTCGTAGTTGCCCATCGTCGTGACGAGTCCGTACGTGTTGAGGTAGCGAGTGAAGTCGCCCATCTCGTTCCTTCCGCACGCCTTGATCTGCTCGACCATCTTGTCCGCGTTGTGGCACGCGTCGCGCGTCTCGAGCTCCGAGCCGTCCATCCACATCGCGTCCACTCCAACGTCGATGAGTCCCTTCTTGAGGTGCTTGAAGTAGATTTCACGTCCGAGCTTCGAATAGGCGTCGTATACATGCGACTTGCCCTTCGATATCCAGTGCCCCGGAGCATAGCGCAGCTTGTGCTCGTCGAGCTCGCGCGCAACGTCGGTGTCATCTCCGACGTCGGGCCAGATTGAAGTGATGAGCTTCACGTGCAGGTCGTTGTGGAGAGTGTCGCAAAGCCCCTTCGGATCGGGAAAGCGCGACTTGTCCCACTGCATCGCGTTCCAGCGGTCGTCCCTTGCGTCCCAGTACTGCCAGTCCTGGACAATCCAGTCGATCGGATACCCCAGCTCGCGGAAGCGCGAGACGACGTCGATCAGCTCCTGCGCGGACTTGTAGCGCTCCTTCGACTGGAAGTATCCGAACGCCGCCTTCGGGAACATCGGCGCCGCGCCGGTGAGCATGCGGTACTCCGCGAAGCGTTGGTCGGGAGCCGAGCCGTACATGAAGTACCAGTCGCTTCCACCGGGTGCCGATTCGCCCCAGAGCGAGAGCCCGTCTGCCTTGTCGTGGAAGATCGACTGCGAATAGACGTCCCAGAGGATCATGTATCCCTTCGAGCTCGACCAAACTGGCGAGAACGCGGGGATGTTCGTCTGGACGATCTTGATCTTCTGTCCGCGAAGGTTGAACTTTCCGGACGCCGCCTGGCCGAGTCCGTAAAGTCCCTCGTCCTCCGCAAGCACCCAGCGCTGCGTCACCTCGTAAGTGGGCTCGCCGTCGATTTCGATCTCCTTGATTGTGCAGGGGTCGGACGGCTCGCGGAGAAGAATCTTGTCCGCGTCGGAGAACGCAAGCGCGCCCGTCTTGCGGTCGATGGAAACGGCAAACGCCGCGCCCTCGACGACGAACGCATCCGCAGTCTCGCGCAGCTTTGCCGCGACGGCGGAAGGCTTAGCGACGATAGCGAGCGACGGATGCTTCCAGTGGTCGCGTCCGAGGTCGGACTTCACGCGCAGCGTGTTCGGTCCGTAGAAGTCTAGCGTGCGGCGGACTTCGCCGTTTATCACGACGAATCCCGTCGCCGTTTTTTCCACCGAGACATCGGCGGAGGCGCAGAGCGCCACGATGCTTCCAACAGCCGCAATGAGCGGCGCGATTCCGATTTTCATGCGTCTTCTCCGTTTCTGCAAGGCAGCATGCCCTATGCGCCGCTATTATACACAAAACGGAGAAGCGCAATCAATCACCCGAACGGGGAGTTCAGGAATTGTTGATGCGGTCGTTCGCGGCGGCAACCTTGGCGCGGAGCTCCTCCTTGTGCGCGCGGAACTTCTCGCGGAGCGCCGCATCCGCCGTGCCGAGAATCTGCACAGCGAGGAGCGCGGCGTTCGTGGGGCCGGCCGAGCCGACCGCAACAGTGGCGACGGGGACTCCGGACGGCATCTGCACCGTCGCGTAGAGCGCGTCGAGTCCGTTGAGCGCGCCACCCGCAACCGGGATGCCGATGACGGGCAGCACCGTCGCCGCGGCGAGCACTCCGCCGAGATGCGCCGCGCCGCCTGCCGCCGCGATGATCACATTGAGTCCGCGCTCCTCCGCCGTGCGCGAATATTCGATTGCGACGTCGGGCGTGCGGTGCGCGGATATGACGCGCGTCTCGTACGCGACGCCGAACTTGTCGAGCGTCTCGCACGCCTTCTTCACGAGCGGCCAGTCGGAGTCGGAGCCCATTACGATGCCAACGATTGGATTCTGCATTTCAATTTCCCTTTCTGAACGTTGGGGAGATTATACCAAATCCAGCCGCAGTCCGCCACGCGCCCACCCCGCCATGTTTTACTTCTCGTGCTCCTCGCAGGAGAAGCGGAACCAGTCGAAGTCGACGCATCCGCCAGGCGCCTTCGTCGGATAGCAGAACAGCGCGAAGCGCGAGCCGACGAAGTAGCGCTGCCAGTCGAAGCGAAGCGGAAAGCGCATGCCGATCCTGCGCCAGTTCCTTCCGTCGAGGCTCCAGTCCATCTCCGCCCAGTCCTGCCCCGCACGGAAGTCGGCGCGCACGCGCATGTACACGATATCCGACTTGAGCTCCACGGACTCCCTCTCCGTCTCCTCGGCGCGCGCGTTTCTGCGTCCGTCGTCGAAGACGCTCCTCACCTCGCTCATGACGAGACGCTTCTTCCCGCCTTCGCAGACGACGGCGAGAACGGCGCTGTCGGACTGGAATGCGGCGAGTCCCGCCCTGTCGCCTTCCTTCATCCTCGACACGTCGAGCCTCGTCTCGCCGGCGCACGCCGGGCCGACCATCCGCTGCGTGAGCGTGTTGCGCGCGGTGACGATGCTCGGCGCGACCTTCTCAGCCTTGAGGCGCAGCCAGCCCGGACGCTCCGAGAGCGACCACGCGCCGTCGAGCGGATTGTGGTTCCACTGCCAGCGGAGGTCAAGGGCCTTCTTCGCGAACTCGTCAGAGCCAACGATGCCGGAGAGCGACGGATACAGCTTCGCCGTGTCGTTCGGGATCTTCCCGTCTTTGTCGCCGAGCATGGGCCATCCGTCCTTCCACGTCACGTCCATCAGGCACGGAACGCGTCCGACGCCGCCGCGGTCCTGGAAAACCAGTGCGCGCCACTTCCCGTCCGGACACTCCACGACGCATCCCTGTCCGACCCCGCCCCAGCTCTCGAACTCCGTCTCGAGTATGACCTTCTTCTCCCACTTCCCCGTGAGCGAGCGCGAGCGGTAGCAGACCTCGCGGCGCGGATGGCCGGGGAGAAACGCCGAGACCATCATGAGGTAGTAGTATCCGTCCTTCTTGAACGCGGCCGAGCCTTCGAGAAGCGAAGTCTCCTCCCCGCGCTCGAAAAGCTGGCGGTCCAGTCCGCCCGGCTTGACGCCCGTGAGATCCTCCTTCAGCTCCGTGACGCGCCCGGAGCCATGGAAGACGTACACCCTTCCGTCGTCGTCAAAGACGAGCGAACCGTCGTGCAGGTGCGCGCCGCGGCTCAGGAGACGCCACGGACCCTCCGCCTTGTCCGCAGTGTACATGAAACCTCCCGCGCCGTTCACGATGAACCAGGCGTAGAACTTCCCCTTGTGGTGGACAAGCGACGTCGCCCACTGTCCGGCGCCGTACCCCGTGCGCCCGCCGTCCGCCTCGAACGAATACTCGGGATTCGTGTCGATGCGGTCGAAGATGTAGGAGACCGTCTCCCAGTGGACCATGTCCTTCGAGCGCATGACTGGTCCGCCCGGCATAAAGAACATCGTCGTCGTCACCAGATAGACGTAGTCGCCCGCGCGGCACATCGTCGGATCGGGACAGTCGGCGAACAGCACCGGATTACGGTACGTCGCGCCGTTTCGCGGCAAATCCGCCGCGCCCGCCCCGAACATCGCGACTAGCGATGCAAATGCAAACAGTATCTTATTCATGCCATCTCCTGTTTCGGTTGAATTCGCCGCCATTATATACGAACTCCACATGACTTGTAAATAATCCATTCGGGTGAGAACTCGTGCCAGGCAAAAGGGTGTACGTCGCTCCGTTCTCTACAGGGACACCCTGCAGGGGGTCCGTCGCTCCGTTCTCTACAGGGACACCCTGCAGGGGGTCCGTCGCTCCGCGACGGACATTCGCGGCTATCGCACAGAATCAAAGAAAATCGGGAGCGCGCGAGAAAAGCGAATGGAAGATGACTTTCTAGTCAACTTCTCCACGCCCTTCCTTGTTCCGTCGCGGAGCGACGGAACCTCCTGGGCCAACATCGCTTCAAGAATTCCCGGGGACTGTCCCCGCTGTTCATAAATCGTGATTGGCGTCCCGCCGCTTCAATAAAAAAAGAAAAATCGGAGCGTTCTCTCCGATTTCAATTGGAATTGGTGGCCAAGGCCGGGATCGAACCGGCGACACACGGATTTTCAGTCCGTTGCTCTACCAACTGAGCTACCTAGCCACTTGTGCGTCGGTCAAGTCGAAATGGTAGGGGCGCAGGGATTCGAACCCTGGACCCAGTGATTAAGAGTCACTTGCTCTACCAGCTGAGCTACGCCCCCATTTCACTTGGTCTCGTGGAGCGAGGAACGGGACTCGAACCCGCGACAACCACCTTGGCAAGGTGGCACTCTACCAACTGAGTTATCCTCGCATCGCGAAAACGGTGTATAGTATATCATAATTCGGTTTCACCGCGCAAGGGGGTATTTTAACTTTTTTAAAAAAAGTTTTTTGCGCGCAGTGAAGGAGATTCCGGCTCGCGCCATCACACGCCGGCGAGCGTCTTCGCGGCGTATTCGCCGCGCTGCCTGAGCTCTTCGTCCGTGAGCGGAGCGAGCCCCTTCGAGCGAAGATACCTCACCGCGCGGCGGTATGCGACGCGCATGCGGTCCTCGCCGGACGCGCGGAGCGCGGCCGCGTTCTGGCGCGTGAGGAAGTCGTTGGACCAGCTGCCGTCCGCGCGCTGGGACGCAACAATGGCCTCCAACGCCTCTTCCGTCGGCGCATAGGCCACCGTGTACACAGTCAGAGGCACCTCCGCCGCGGCGCTTCCGCCGCGCGGCATGACATAGAGGACAGCAAGCGCCAGCGCCGCGACAAGCGACGCCGCCGCGAGATAGGAGAACGGCGAACGACCCGCGCACCAAGGCGCGGCGCCGACGCGTCCCGTCACGGGGGCCTTCTCCGGCTCCACCTCGCGCGCCGCCCTGAGACGCGCGACGACGTCGCGATAACCGGGCCCAAGCTCCCCGACCGTCTTCTCAAGATCCGCGTTCATCAAAGACCTCCTTCAGCTTCTTCAGCGCATTCGACATGCGCGACTTGACCGTCCCGACCGGAATCCCGAGGATCTCCCCCACTTCCGCGTACGGAAGATCCTGGAAGATCCCGAGCTCCACAACGTCCCTCAGGGGATCGGAAAGCCGCGCGAGCGCCCAGCGGACGTCTTCCCGCGCGTCGACCCTCCCCACGGCGCTCGCCGCGGAGGTAGAGGCATCCTTCCCCCAGGTCTCCTCCCGCGACTCGCGCCGCGTCTGGCGCCGCAGGGCGTCGATGCGGACCTGCCGCGCCAGCAGGAAGAGGAAGGTCGAGAGCTTCGCCGAGGGCTTGTACTCGCGGCGGTACTTCCACAGCCGCATGTACGTCTCCTGGACGAGATCCTCGCCTTCACTGTATTGAACGCCCTGGCGCCAGAAGAAGTTCAGAAGATTCTTCTCGAACTTCCTGGCCTCCGATATGAGCTCGTCGTCAGACATGGGCGGCAAGCTCCGCGAGAAGGACCGATCCCTCCGCGCCGGGGATGCCGAGGAACTGGGCGAGCCAAACGAGCCCAAGCCCGGCCGCAAGCCCCGAGACGGCCGCCGCGATGGCGCCGAATATCGCGTCCCCAGGCTGCGCGAGCGCGCATTTGACGGTCCGCCCCACTACGGCGCGGACCAGCCAGAACACAAGTATCGTACCAAGCGCGACGGCCACTCCGCGCGCAAGGCCCGACTCGAAATACGAAGCCGAAAGCGGCCAGCCGATGCGCGCGGCGAACGACGCGCCGACCGCGCCTGCGAGAAACGCGAGCGCGCCCGAGAAGCCAATGAAGAGTCCCGTAAGGGCCCCTCCAGCCGCAAGGGCGAGAATCACGTAGTCGCTCGGCGCGAGGTCCATTTTACTTCGCCTTGCGGACGGTCACGGACTCGCGGTAGCGCTGGTATGCGTTCGCGACATCGCCTTTGCCGGTCTTGCGCAGCGCGCGAATGAGTCCGTCGATCGCGGAAATGTCGGACGGATTTGCGGCGACCGCGCGCGAATAGAGCTCCACAGCCGTCGCGTGCTGTCCGATCTTGGCGGCAAGCTCGCCGGCCGCGAGGAACGTAGATATCGCGCTCGGCTTGAGCGAGCACGCCTCCTTGTACCAGTCGAGCGTGCGCTGGCGGCCCGCCGGCGTCGAATCGAGCTTCTCCCACGCCTTGGCGAGGCCGAGCGCGGCGGGATAGCTGAGGACATCCGCCTTGTACGCGGACTCGTACTCCGAGCGGGCGGTCTTGTAGTTGCCCTTCTTCATCGCCGCCGCGGCGCGGGCGAGCGCAGCGGCGGAAGCCGCGGCGTCGCGTTTGTCGGCGCCCCTTCTGGACATCGCGCGGCGAGCGATGTCCTCCTTTATGCCGGGTATTATCGTCCGCTGCGCGTGCACGGCGCGCGGATCGGCCTTCTCGCCGAGACGCACGAATATCTCGAACTGTTCGAGAGCCGCGTCGAGGTACCCGAACGAATCGCCACGGTACAGTAGGCCGAGGTGGTAGCGCGCGGACGGATTGCGCCTGTCCAGGCGTATCGCGCGCAGAAGCGCGATGCGGGCCTGGTCGCGGTGCTCGCAGGACATCTCGACTATGCCGATGCCGGTCCAGCCCAGGGACTGCGCCTCGGCGCCGGCGGAGGCATCCTCCGCCACGTCCGTGAAGCGCTTGACCGCACGCGCGTAGTCGTTGAGGTAGAACGCAATCTCCGCGTCAAGAAGCGCCGCGTCGACCGCATCCGGCTGCAGCTCCACGGCCTTCGCGATTGTCTCGGACGCCTCGGTCATCTTCCCGAGGTCGCACTGCACGCGAGCGAGCATGACGAGCGCGTCTACGCTCTCGGGCGCATAGCGCAGGCTCTTCTCGAAGAGCTTCTCCGCCTTCTCGAGGCTGCGCGTCTCGTACGCGGCCTGTCCGGCGTTGTACTCCTTCACGCCGTCCTTCGGACCGCAGCCCGCGACGGCGAGAAGGAGAAGCGCGAGCGGAACGCCCGCAAGGCGGCTAGGCGCGGATGATCGCGAGAAACTCGTCACGCTTCGCCTCCATGATTTCCTTTGTCTTGCCCTCGAGATTGAGACGCACGAGCGGCTCGGTGTTCGACATGCGCACGTTAGCCCAGTACCCTTCGGAATCCCATGCGTCGACGCTCACTCCGTCGAGCTCGAACACGCGCGCCTTCGACGCATAGATTTCCTTGATCTTCGCGAGTATCTCGGCGGGAGGCGTCGTCGTCTTGGTGTTGATCTCGCCGGACTGCGAGTACTTCCTGAGCGGCGCGATGAGAGCGGAAAGCGGCTTGTCGCTCGCCGAGACGATGTTCGCGAGCGCGAACGTCGCCATCGAGCTGGACTCGGCCGTGGAGTTCGCCTTGAAGTAGTAGTGGCCCGAGAGCTCGCCCGCGAAGATCGCGTCGTTCTGGCGCATCTGCTCCTTGATGAAGGAATGGCCGACGCGCGACATCATGGGCTTGCCGCCCGCAGCCGCGATCGTCTCCTCGCACACCTTCGAGGAGCGGAGGTCGTAGAAGCACGCCGCGCCCGGATTCGTCGCGAGGAGATCCTGCGAGATGAGCGCCGTGACGAAATCCATCGGGATGATCTCGCCCTGCTCGTCGATGAATCCCGCGCGGTCCGCATCGCCGTCGTAGGCAACGCCGAACGCATACTTCCCGGGGTTCGCCTTGATGAGCGCCTGGAGGTCCTTGAGCGTCTCGCGGTGGAGCGGATTCGCATCGTGGTTCGGGAAGTCGCCGTCGTATTCGCCGTAGAGCGAGTCGTAGGTGATGTCGGAATCCTTGAACGCGACGGACTCCGCAATGCCCATTCCGTTCGCGAAGTCGAGTGCGAGGTGGAGCGGACGCTTCATGTGCGCGAACGCCTTGACGTGCGCGGCGTAGTCCGCCGAAACGTCGACCTTCGTCACGTCGCCGCGTCCGGCGGGCGGCTCGTTGCCGTCCATTCCCGCGACGAGCTTCTCGATGTCCTTGATGCCGGTCGCACCGGAGATCGGCACGGCGTTCGCCTTGCAGAGCTTGCAGCCGTTCCACTCCTTCGTGTTGTGGGACGCGGTGATCATGACCGAACCGTCCGCACCGAGCTTCGCATTCGCGAAATAGCTCATCGGCGTCGAGGCGAGGCCGATGTCGATGACATCAACGCCTTCGTCGACAAGACCCTGCGCAAACGCCGCGAAAAGCGCGTCGGAAGACTTGCGGCAGTCGCGCGCCACGACGACCTTGCCCTTGCCCGTGAAGCCGCAGAACTTCGCGTATGCGCGGGCGATCTTGTAGAAGTCGTCCTGCGTCAGTTCCGTGCCGTAGATACCGCGAATGTCATATGCCTTGAAAATGCCCATTTTTGTGCAACCTTTCCTTTTGACGCACATTATAACAAAAAATCGCCCGCCGCGCCACGCGCGACGGGCTTTTTGGCGAAGAAAAGCGCCTTCGCCCCCCTCAGCGCTGGCCGTAGTAGGCGTTTTTGCCGTGCTTGCGCTGGTAGTGCTTCTCGCCGACGTACGGAACAAGCCCCGGCGCGGGTTTCGCCGCGTGGACCTGCTCCGTGAGGCGCGCCATCCGCGCAATCGCCTCAAGCGCGATCGCGTGGTCCACCGCGTCCTGCGGATCCTTCCCCCACGTGAACGGAGCGTGCCCCGCGACAAGAACGCCCGGAACGGCGAGCGGCTCGAGTCCGCAGAAACGCTCGACGATTACCTTGCCGGTGTTGAGCTCGTAGGCGGAGTTGACCTCATCCTCCGTAAGGATGCGCGTGACGGGTACCGGACCGTGGAAGGTGTCCGCATGCGTAGTTCCGTAGCACGGAATCTCCCTGCACGCCTGCGCCCAGGCCGTGGCCTCGACGGAATGCGTGTGCACCGCGCCCTTCACCCCGGGGAAGTTGCGGTAGAACTCGAGATGCGTCGCGGTGTCGGAGGAGGGACGCAGGCTTCCCTCGACGACCTTGCCGTCGAAATCGACGACCACCATGTCGTCCGCAGTCATCCTGTCGTAGTCGACCCCGCTCGGCTTTATGACCATCAGCTTCGACTCCGGATCGAACCCGGACGCGTTTCCCCAGGTCAGTACGACAAGTCCCGACGAGACAAGCCTCTGGTTCGCCCTGAAGACGTCCTTCTTAAGCTCCTCAAGCATGGATCGCCTCCTTGAAGTTCGCCGTGTAGCGGTCGAAGCCGGCCATTCCGTCATCGGTCGGCGCAAGCGTCTCGCTCGCGGCGCCCGCGAAGACCTTCTTCGCGAGGTAGTCCTCGAGCGGCTCCTGCGCGCCAGAGGCCGCATAGGCGGCGAGAACGGCCATTCCCCACGGTCCGCCTTCGCTCGCCGTCGACATGCAGGTGACGGACGTCTTGAGCGCGTCCGCAAGGTACTGCTGCGCAATGCCCTTGTCGCGGAAGATTCCGCCGTGTCCGACGAGCGACTTGATCTCCACGCCCTCGCGCAGGAGGATGTCCATGCCGATCTTGAGCGAGACGAACGCGGAGTATATCTGCGCCCTGAAGAAGTTCGCGAGCGTGAACGCGCTCTCGGGCTTCCTCACGACCTTGAGCATCGCGTCCGAAACGCCCGTCACCGGCTCGCCAGAGAGGAACGGAACGACCACCACGCCTCCGCAGTCCTTTTCGCCCTTGAGCGACTCGCGGAAGAGGCTGCCGTAGTCGCCTCCGAAAAGCTTAACCCACGCGTTGATCTCGTTCGTGCAGTTGTTGCAGTGCACCATCGCGACCTCGTGCCCCGTCGGCGTCGTGACGACGTCGATCTCGGGATAGTATCCCTTCATCGCCTTCTCGAGGACGACCATCGCGAAGATCGACGTGCCCGCCGAGACGTTGCCCGTCCCGGTGGCGACCGCGTTCGTCGCGACCATGCCCGTCCCCGCGTCGCCCTCGGGCGGAGCCATCACCGCGCCCGCCTGCAGCGCGCCCGTCGGGTCGAGCCACTTCGCCCCGCGCTCGCTGAGGACGCCAGCCTTCTCGCCGGCCTTCAGCACCTTCGGGAGCTTCTCCTTGAGCGACCCGCCGAACTTCGCGTCGAACGCCGCGAGCATGCGCGCGTTGTAGTCGCCAGTCTCGGGATCGATCGGAAACATTCCGCTCGCCTCGCCGACGCCCATGACATTCTCGCCTGTGAGCCTGTAGTGGACGTAGCCTGCGAGCGTGGTGAGCCACCTCACCTGCGGAACGTGAGGCTCCTTCTTCAGTATCGCCTGGCAGTAGTGCGCGATCGACCAGCGCTGCGGAACGTTGAACTTGAACATCTCGGAGAGCTCCGCGGCGGCCTCGGCCGTCATGACGTTGCGCCACGTGCGGAACGGGACGAGGAGCTTTCCGTCCGCGTCGAACGGAAGATACCCGTGCATCATGCCGGAGATGCCGAGCGCGGCGAGCTTCGTCAGCTTCGCGCCGTGCCGCGCGAGCGCGTCGGCCGCGCACTTCGCGTACGCGTCCCTCACGCCAGCTTCGATCTCCTCGAGGGAATAGCTCCACACGCCGTCAACGAGGGAGTTCTCCCAGTCGTGCGCGCCCTGCGCCACTACCTGGAACTTGTCGTCGATAAGTACCGCCTTGATGCGCGTCGAGCCGAACTCGATGCCCATCGCCGCCCTGCCAGATTCGATGAACGTCTTCATGAGTGTTGTATATCCCTTGAGGTTTTACGTAATTATACCAAATTGCCGCCGCCCTGGTCATCACCCGAATGGGGCACGAGCGGCTTGAGATATCGCCGCTCGCCGTCGGACTCATCTTCGAGGGTAAATCCGAGGCGGTCGAAGAGATCGCGCGACGGACCGTTCTTCGCCGTCCTTCTCCAGCACGCGGCAAGCTCCCTAACGCCGCGCGCAGCGAGCGAGCGCTCGAGTTCCGCCTCAAGCACGAACTCGATGCGTCTGTTCATCGCCCTGCAGCTCATCACCCAGTCCTCGATTTCCGCCCGTTCGCCCTCGACTCGCGCATTGGCGAAAGCGACCAGCCCAAGGTCGCCGAACCGGTCGGACGAGCGGAGCGCCAGCATGACGCGCGAGGGATCGGACGCGAAGCCGAGGATATCACCTTCCGTCCTTCGGACAGTAAGGACGTTCATCTGGTTCGATCTCTGCGAGAGCTGGACGACGCGCGGCACATCCGCCGCGGAAACGGGACGGACTTCGTTGACGATTTCAAGCGAGCGGAGGTAGTCGTCGTATGTCATGCCGGCGGCAGCCTCGCGCCGCTTCGACTCCGCCTTGTACATCTCGGCGCGCGCACGGTCCTCTTCCGTCACGCTGCGGCGGGGGAAGTACTGCCCGAGGTCGGGCGGAAACTGCGAGACGGCCACCTCGGGGAGCGACGCGCGCATCTCGGCGCGGTTTGACGGACTGTCGTCGACGAAGACGAAGGAGTCCGCGCCGAGACCGAGCTCCTTGGCGACGTCCGCAAGGTTTCCGGACTTCGCGTCCCAGTTTATGCGCATCGCCGCGAAGTCGTCAGCGTGCAGAAGCATGCGCGGATCGCTCCACATCGGCTCGACGTCCTCCAGATCGTTCTTTGAGAGCACGACAAGCAGCACCCCCCGCGCGCGAAGCTCGAGCGCTTCGCGCTGAAGCGCCAGGTTCGGCTCAATGTCGGAAGGTTCGTCCTCGCTGACAATTCCGTCCCAAAGCGTGTTGTCGAGATCAAGCGCAAGAACCTTTTTCTGCGGGACGAGCAGTTTGCGAAGTTCGGACAGCGCGTCGATTGACCACGGCATCTTGGCAAGAGTCCACATGCGCTCGTCATATGCGGCGTCACCGAGGTCGGCAAGCAAAGCCCCGACGTCAGGCGCGACAATGGCGGCGTCAGGAAATGCGCGCGTCAGTGCCGCGACGGCCTGAGACTGCATTTCCGGCTCAACATGCGAAGCGAAGCGGCGGTCAAGGAGAACGGCAATCGTGTCAGGCGCGAACGAGACAAGGTCAGGAGGCGGCGCAAGAGCCGTCTCGACCCACGCGCCAAAGCCGGACGGCGTCCAGACGGCATGCTCCTCGCGAAGCATCCCGGCAAGAATCTCCGTCGTAACGTTGGAAAGCAGGGCAATCTTCATCCGTTCGTTGTTCCTTGACGAAGATTATACCAAATCCGCACGGGGAATCCTACAGGGACTCTCCGATTTCCGCAAGGGGCTGCATGACGAAAGAGCGTTCTTTCGCGCGGGGATGGGGCAAGGTGAGAGTTGGGTAGTCCGAGCGCTCGTCTCCAAACGATATGAGATCGATGTCGATTGTGCGGGGTCCGTTGCGGACAGTGCGGACGCGTCCCTGCGCGTCTTCGATAGAGTGCATCAGGTCCGAGAACTGGCGGGACGAAAGGTCGGTCTCGAAAACGGCGACCTGGTTGAGGAACATGAGGTGCGCGAATTCGGGCGGGACGTCGACGGGATCTGTTTCAAGGACGGAACTCGCCTTGACAAGGCGCGTTGAGGGCAACGCAGACAAGGCGGCCAGCGCATCCGCCAGCCGCCTGTTGCGTGGCTCAATATTGGAGCCCAGTGAAACTATTGCCTTCGTAGACATAAATAAAAAAAGCCGGCGTATCCCCCTCGGCGAAGCCGAGCCCGAAGGGCGCGCTAGCGGGGGTGCGGCCGTAGGACGCCGACGGCTTTTTGAGTGAAACGAAAAAAGCCGGCGGCGTCCTACTCTCGCATGGGCGGGTCCCACACTACCCTCGGCGATGGAGCCCTTGACTTCCGTGTTCGGAATGGGAACGGGTATGACAACTCCTCTATGGCCACCGGCA
>Ga0129306_1002748_pt1 | contig 14722 bp, 9 predicted proteins | sample P827metagenome_FD_94438 | JGI IMG/M metagenome (GOLD analysis project Ga0129306, IMG submission 94438) | Capybara group fecal microbial communities from Wisconsin, USA - P827 metagenome | ecosystem: Host-associated > Mammals > Digestive system > Large intestine > Fecal | place: USA: Wisconsin...
CCCTTCGAGCGGTGGATCGTCATTATGCGCACCTTCCCCGGCTCGGCAAGGTTCCGCTTCTTCTTCGCCGCGAGGAACTCCGGGAAGTCCGACAGACGCGTTCCCGGCTCGAGCCCCATGTCGAACTCCGCCGCCGCGCGCAGCATGTCCGTGAAGCGTCCCTCGGTGAACGCGCTCCACGCCTCGGACGGATCCTCGGGAAGAAGCGCCCGCATCTCGCGAAACGCGCGCACAAGGCCCTTCGTCGTGAAGTCGCGCGCCGCGCGCTGAGACACGTCGGACGCGCTCGGCACTCCGTCGGGGTACATCGCCTTCGCGAGGGGAGTGGACGCGAAATGCCGGTACGGCTGCGTGTAGCCGGGATGGTCCGCAAGCCTGACGAGGTCTATGAACCCCTGCAGCGCGGGCGTGTCGAGTATGGCGCTCTCGCCCTCCCAGACGACTCCGACCATTCCCTTGCTCTTCAGGTACGCCGCTATCGCCTCGCCGTCTCCGTTGCCCCTCACAAGCACCGCGGCGGATATGCCGCGCCCAACCGGATCAACCGCGGCGAGCGCAGCGCGTATCGGCTCGAAGAACGACTCGACGCCCCTTCCGGGCGCATCCACGACCTGGACGTATCCCGGCCAGTCCTTGTGGCTCGCCTCGTGCTTCTTCGCCTCCCAGCGCGGGAAAAGCTGCCGTAGCCGTCCGTCGACGAACACGGCGTTCACCGCGTCGACTATGGGCGGCGAGGAGCGGTAGGTGAGGTCTTTCGGAATCACCTCGTACTCTCCGCTGTCCTTCTCCGCCTTGAAGATGCCGACGTCGCCCTCGCGCCATCCGTAGATGGCCTGCTTCCTGTCGCCGACGATGAAGACGCTGCGCTCCCCGGCGGACTGCCGCGCCTCCGCAACGAGCGGACCTATCGCGCGCCACTGCCCGCGGCTCGTGTCCTGGAACTCGTCGAGCGCCCAGCCCGTTATCTTCGCGTCGAGGCGGAACTCCAGCGCGAGGCGGACGTCGTCCGGCAGGTTCGCGAGAAGCCTCGGCACATCGTCGAAAACGAGCTTCCCCGCTCCGCGCACGCGCGACGCGTACTCCGCCTCGTACTGGGACATCAGCGCGTAAACGCCGCGCGCGAGCGCGAGCTTGCGTCCGACGGCATAGCCGCACACTCCGCGCAGCGCGTCCCTCACGGCCTTCGCGGTGGAGCCGGCGAAGGTGTACGTCTTCCTGCCGAACTTCACGTCCAGCGTCGCGTGCGCGAACACCTCGGGACCCATCTCGAAGAACTTCTTGGCGAAGCCCTTGACGCCGGTGAAGCTTCCGCGGAAGTCCCTCACCCACTCGGCGAAGAGCGGCCACGACTTTTCGTCGCAGAGCCCCTCCAGCGCGTCCGCGAGCCGCGAGAGCCCCGCCTCGTCCGTCTCCGTCCAGGACGTGTCGCCGCCCCATATCGCGGAGGGGTCGCCCCACGCGGAGCGCTCCGGATGCTCCAGCAGCAGCCTGTGCCACGCGCCTATGAACTTGCGGTAGGAATCCACGAAGCTCCGCACGTCCTCTCCGTTCATCGCGAGCGCAAAGGCGTCCGCGAACGCACGCCGCGTCTGCGCGTCCGTGCGGCGCAGAATGCCGAACGAGACGCGCGCGAGCTCCTGCTTTTCGCGGTACTCGTCCATTATCTCGGCCTTCCCCTCCAGCCCGAGCTCCAGGGGGAACATGCGCACCACGCGCATGAGGAAGCTGTCGAGGGTGCCGATCTGGGAGAGGTGCTGAGAGGCGATCACCTTGCGGAGCAGCGCCACGCAGGACGGATCGTCCTTCGCCTTCTTTGCGAGGAGCGAGACGAAGCGCTCGAATATCTCCCCCGCCGCCGCGCGCGAGAACGTCAGCGCGACGATCTCGCTCGGCTCCACCCCGCCCTTCGCAAGCTCGATGAGCCGCTCGGCGAGCGCCTGCGTCTTCCCGGTTCCGGCGGACGCCTCGATGAGGATGTTCGTCTTCATGACGGACTCCCCCTATTTAGCCGCTGAAAGTCCGAGCCAGACGCGCAGCAGCTCCGACTCGCTCCACGCCTGCGCCGTGCAGCCCTTCTGCGCATGCGGAGCGTCTCCGTCGGCGTTCTCGCTCGCGTGGCAGAGGCACCCCGCGTTGAGGTTCTCGACGGACGACGCGAGGAGCGAGAGCGCGGTCTCGCGCGGACACGCCCCGGTCTTCGCGAGCGCCTCTGCGTAGAGCGGGAACACCCAGCCCCAGACGGTGCCGTTGTGGTACGCCGGCTTTCGGCTGGTGTCTTCGTCGCCGGCATATGTGCCGCGGTAGAGGTCGTTCCCCGCGTCGAGCGAACGCATTCCGCCCGGGACGAGGAGCTCCTCGGTCGCGGAGAGGATCGACCTGTCGTCGAGGATGCCGAGAGTCAGCAGGAACAGCTGGTTCGGACGCACCGTGTCCTCCGGCGTCGCATCCGCCGCGCCGATGTCCTTCGGCGCCGCGAGGCAGTCGTAGTATCCGCGTCCGTCGTCGCGCTTGAAGAGCCTGCGCACGCTCGCGAGCGCCTTATCGGCGAGCTCGGTCCGCCCGAGGAACCGCAGCGCCGATATCCACAACGCCTGTATCTCGACCGGATACCCCTCGCGCGGAGTGCACGCGGGATAGTTCGTGTCCATCCACGTGAAGTGCGAGGGAGACCACACGAGCGCGCTGTCGGCATCCATCTTGATTCCGTTCGGCGTCCCCTTGATGTAGTTGTCGACGATCGACTCGCACGTCGCCTTCAGCGGAGCGAAGTTGGCGCCGATCTTGCCGTCGAGCTCCTGCACGCAGCGGATGAACCACAGCTGCGCGTCCGTCGTGTCGCGGTTTCCGGCCTTGTCGCCGTATATGATGTTCGGCAGCGTCCCGTTCTCCTCGAACGCGGCGAACGCCTTGAGGATGCGCACGGAGTCCGCGATCTTCCCCGCGGCGATCATGCCGCGCATGAAGATGAACGTGTCGCGCCCCCAGTCGAGGAACCACGGGTAGCCGGCGATGACCGTCTTGAGGTCGTCGCGCTTCACGATGAAGAGGTCGATGGAGTTCCTGAGGACGTCCGGAACGGACGCCGACGCGACGGCCGAGAACTGCTCCGCGCCCCAGTGCGCGCCCTCCGCCGCGTCGCCCACGGCGCCAACGATCCCGACGCTCTCGCCGCACTTGAGGTCGGCGGAGATCCAGCCCGGACTGTACAGATCGCCCGTCCCGTCCTGACCGCGCGCCTCCTCCTCCGGATGCGGGACGCTGTACGTCCACTGCGGCTCGTGGTGGTAGACGCCGTTCGAGACGGACATCCTGAACTCGCTGTCGTACGGCGAGAAGACGAATCCGTCCTCCGTAGGAACGGACTTCTTCGGGAAGAGATCCTCGAGCCCCGCGTACGCCTTCGTCGTGGAATGGAAGCTCCGCCACTCTATGTCCGGACGGAACACCAGCCGCACCTGGTCGCCGACATCGCTCTCGCCGCGCTCGTAGCGCGTCACGAGAAGCCGCGCCGCGTTGCGTCCGTCCGCGAGCGACAGCACGAAGGAGAACGACGCGGAGTGCCCCATGCCGCACGGAACGAGGAAGTCCCACCGCGCGCCGCGCCCGGCGGGGTCCGCCGTGAACGACGTCACGCACTTCGCGTCCAGCTCGCGCAGGTATCCCTCGCGCTGGAGCCAGCAGCGCGTGCGCGTCCAGACGTTGAGCCTGTCGGACGGCACGTTCGGATTCGTGTTCGCGGCGAGCAGAGCGTCGTACTGGCTCGCGACGGAGCCCCACCCGATCCTCACCTGCGACGCCGCGCCGGCGCCGTTGGAGAGCACCGTCCTGTACTCCGGATGGCGCCTAACCTCGTCGCCCGTCATCGAAAGCTTCGCCGCCGCGACGTTGCCGGGCGGCGGAATGAGGAACTCCGCGCGCGTGCGCGTCGCCTTGCCGTCCGCGTAGACGATCATCGCGATCTCGAGCCTGCGGCAGTGCGTTCCGTCACCCTTGTAGTGCGGCGCGTCGAACATCGCGACATGGCGCGCGCCTTCGGGATGCGAGCGGTACACGCGCAGCGTCTTGCCGGTCTCTGGGTCGACGAGCCTCACGCGGAAGTGCGTCGCCGCGGAGACCTCCACCCACTCGTTTTCGGGCACGCAGACGACGCGCTTCAGGTCGCGAGGGAACATCCAGTGGAAGCGCGCCTCGTGGCAGACCGCCGGACGCCGCATTGCGTTCGCCCGCCGCTGCGCTGCGCCCGCCTTCGCCGCGAGGCAGACCACCTCGCCCGGCTTCAGCGGCACTGGTCCGGACGTCTTCACCTTGCGCTGCGACAGAAGGTCGAACGCCTCGGCATAGGGAAACGCCTCGCGGTCCCAGTCGATCATCGCCGGCGCCCCGCAGTCGAGGTTTGCGAGCAGCAGGACACGGTGCTCCGACGAAGGGGCCCAGGGGGTGTTCGCCCCGTCCGTCCCGCATCTCCTCACCACGGCGAGCGTGTTGCCCTCTCCGCGCGTGACGACTGAGAGACGGCTCTCGCCGGAGAAGGTGGGCTCCGTCCCGAGTATGTGATTGAGCTTCGCGATGAGGTCCACCATGTTCGACTTCGCGCCCCACGCGAGGTCGTTCTTTCCGTGCACGTCGATCTTCTCGGTGCAAAACCACTCGACGCCGTTGGCGATTCCCCACGCGCCCTGCCACGACAGGAGCGCCGCGAGCTGCACCCTGAGCCGAGCGTACGTCTCGCCCTTCTTCGCGAGGCGGTCGTTGTCGTGCGTCTCCGCGAAATGGACGAGCGTGCCGAACTTCTCGCTGCGCTCTATCGCGCTCGGGAGGTACCATTCGAAGGCGCCGCGGTCGTAGGTCTGGAAAATCTCGGAGTAGGCCCAGTCGAGGTTCGCGACGGCAAGGAGGTCATCGGTGAGCTTGAGCTCCCCGCCAAGTCCCTCTAGCATGAAGATGGTGTCGGGATACTCCTCGCGGACGCGCGCGACGATGTACTCCCACGTCTTGAGCGGAATCATGTACCCAGCGTCGCAGCGGAACCCGTCCACTCCGTTGCGGCACCAGAAGAGGAAGACGTCCGCCATGTAGGCCCTGAGCCCCGGCCTGTCGAAGTCCAGCTCGACGAGGTCCGCCCACTTCACGCCCCACGCGCCGGGCGAGTGGAAGCGCCCGTCCGCCTCGCGCCGGAACCAGTCCGGATGGTGCGTCTGCAGCGTCGACGCCCAGCCCGTGTGGTTCGCCGGAAGGTCGACGAGGAGAAGCCCGTGCCGCGCATGCACCGCGTCGATGAGCTCTCGGAACTGGTCCAGCGGGGTGGTGAACTCGTCGAACTCCGCCATCGCGGGGTCGACGGAGAGGAAGTCGGTCGCTGCGAACGGACAGCCGTACTCGCCCATCACGGCGTAGGTCGTCGGAACGGGGAACGGGGGGAGCGTCTGCACGATGCGGAAGCCCATCCGGTCCATTATGAGGTCGAGCCTCCTCGCGACCTCGCGGAAGGACCCGAACTGGCGCGGGAAGACGGTGTATATCGTGTTGTTGGCGCGCGTCTCAGCGCTCTCGACCTTTATGTGCGTGTTGCGCCCCAGCGGCCACTCGGGGACGTTGGAGCCCTCCGGGAAGAAGCACGCCTTGCCGGAGAATATGCCGACCTCGTCAAGCGGAATGTCGGCGGAGAAGACCCCGGGCGAGACCTCGGGTAGCGGAATGTCGGTCCAGGCCTTGGCGAGCGGAGTCTCGCCGCGCTCAGTCTCGGCGATTATCTCGCGCCGCCTCACGCGGGCATGGCCGATGTTCGTGCGGAACGCCGCGCGCCCCTTGCGAGGCGCGTCGAGCCTGAGCGTCACGGAAAGCACGTCGCCGCGCCACTTGAGGAGAAATGCTTCTGGTGCCGGTGTCTGGGTCATGAAATGAAACTTTCTAGTCTTCCTTACCCATATATTTTACCATATTTCCGACGAGGCGATAGAGGTCGACTTGAGTGTAGGCCGCAAGATTAAAACAGCCTGTCCGCCGGGATAATGAAATCGAAGAACCGATCAGCCTCTATGCGCGGCGAAAGCTGTCCGTCATACACAAGCGCCGTTCGCACGGACAACGTCTTGTCGTGGACAAGGCGGTTCACCTTCTCAGCCACTTCCTCCACCACTTCGTAGCCGATTTCCAAGCGTCGCTTAATCTCAACGACAATCAACGTGCGCTGCGTCTGGATCAGCAGATCTATCTGACATCCGCGCTGTTGCTTTGTCTGCGCCTGGACGTATGGAAACGCCGAAAGGACCAGCGATTTCTCTATCCCCAGCAACGGGAATAGGTCGTTGATGTGATTGAGGACAAGGTTCTCGAACTGCAGTCCGTAGAATGCATGAAGTCCCGGCAGTTGCTCTACCGACGAGAATTCAAACAGCCCGCGGGCAACAGCCTCGCGACGCGGCTCAATGTAATGAAGATAGAAGCGGACGTAATTGTCGCTGACGCGGAAACGCGCGCGCTTTATCTTTTTGCATGTAAGCGGATTCAATCCGTCGTCGCGCATGACGTATCCGGCCTTGCAAAGATCGTCCAGCGTCCTGGAATACGCTCCGCTGACCGTCGAGCACTCCATTGAAGCGACCTCCGCGACGGTTTTCGGGGAATCAACCAGTTCACGCAATATCTTTCCCCGAATCTTTGCCTTCCTGCCGAACACCTGGTTGAACGTTTCGTCGAAATCACGAAACAGAATGCCGTTTGGCATGAAGCACATCCGTCTTACATTCTCGTCTACAGACAGAGAGGGACGAACCTCCTCGAGATACTTCGGAACGCCTCCCGTCACGGAAAGCATGTCCAACTTTTCTCGCGTCGACAATCGCGATGCGCCGATTCCCCACATTTGGACGGAATCTCGCAGCGAAAGCTCCTTCAACTCCAGGTCCAACGAGTTGCGTCCGACGAAACCAGTGCTGTTCAATATGTTTTCGACAATCCATGCTGAAACGCTTCCGCACAGGACAAGAATCAGGTTGGGGTGCTTGCGCAATCGCTTGTCCCACGACTCCTTCAGGTATCCCGGGAAATCAGGATTCCAACCACCCATCCAGGAAATCTCGTCAAGCAGGACAACCGTTCGTTCACCGCCCGAGAGCAGCCCGTCCAATTGCGCGAATGCAAGAGACCATGTCGCGCTTTCCTCGGTAGGACGCATGGCGTATTCGGCAACCTTCTCGCAAAAACGCCGACGCTGGACGGCATCCGTCATCCGCTTGTGCGGAGCAAGTCCTTCAATCGAAATGAACCGGGCAGAGGATCGCAAGGCAAACTCTTCTATAAGCGTCGATTTCCCGATACGACGGCGTCCGCGGCAAGTAACAAGCACTCCAGAATCACGTCCCCACAATGAATCCAGGAGTTTCAGCTCTTCTTCTCGGCCAATGAACATGGAAACACCTCCTATCTATATTCAAACTTAAAGCGATGATATAATAGCATATCCGCCCGAAATTGGCAATAGCGGATTTTACTTGAAAATGGTTATTTCGATTTTCAAGTAAAGTTTGATGCGTTAAAATGCAACTTATATTACTTGAAAATATGAATTTCGTTTTTCAAGTACTTAATCTATCATAGACAGGCTCGCTACAGAGCCGGTTCGTGGCGGCCTTTCTGCATGCCATTCGGCTGGCACTGGCATCTCACCTATCGAAGCCTATGTGCGCGCGGGACTTCATCCGACGCACCGTCGCGGCGGGGAGATTCACTGCCAGACGAGGTCTGCGGCGGAGAAGACGGGGCCTTCTATGCAGCAGCGGGAGTTGCCGCGCACCGTCTTCTGGATGCAGGCGTAGCACGCGCCGACGCCGCAGACCATGTGGCGGTCCATCGAAATCCATCCCTTGGAGCCGGTTCCCGTTGCGCGCAGCGCCACGGCCTTGAGCATCGGATCCGGTCCGCACGCAAAGAGCTCGAACTTCCCGCCCTCTCCGCGCAGGCGTATGAGTTCGTCGTCCAGCGGATCGGTGACAAGCCCCTTCGCGCCCGCGCTGCCGTCATTCGTGGCGAGATGCACCTTCACCCCGCCCAGCGCCTCGAAACGGTCCAGCGCGAGGAGGTCGTTCTTCGTGCGCCCGCCGACGAAAAGATGGATGGCGGGAATGGCCTGGACGCCTGACGCAAGAAGCCGCCTGGCGAGGAAGTAGAGCGGCGCGACGCCGTATCCTCCGCCAACGAGCAGCGCCTCGCCCGCGCACTTGAGCGGGAAGCCGTGCCCGAGCGGACCCATCACCTCGACTTCGTCGCCCGGCTTCACCTCGTTCAGCGCCGCCGTGCCGCGTCCGACCGTCTTGTAGAGAAGCTCCAGCCTGTCCCCTTCTGCATTGAAAATCGAGAACGGACGCCGCAGCGCACTCTTCTCAAGAGACGGAACGCGCACGTGCACGAACTGTCCAGGAGTCGCGTCCGCGGCTATCGCCGGCGCCTCGAACTCGATGTAGCGGTATCCGCTTCCTATCTCGCGGTGCGAGACGACTCTGCATTTTTCGTTTGTCATGGTCCGTTGAAGGTTGAAGGTTAATGGTTAAAGTTGAAACGACTAACGACTAGCGACTAACGACTCTCTGCATGACGCCTTTGAGGGATGTCCACATCTTCATCTTGATCTCCTTGACTGCCGGCGTCACCGGACCCATGCGAAGGATGAACTCGGGCGAATAGGTGACGAGATAGCTGTTCCCTTCCGAGTCCTTAACCCACTCCCCCGGCGCGCCTCTCGCGCCAGGAAGCCACTTGCGAAGCGCGCCCGAGCCCAGCAGCACGTACGCCTTCGCCTCTGGACGCTCCCCCGTGAAGATGATCGGCGCGGTTTCGGGCGTCTTCTTCATCGCCGTCACTATCTTCGCCATCATCTCGATTCCGCTCGGCGACAGCGGCCTGTCGTGCAGGAACACGAAGTCGAGGGACGTGGATAATGGGGCGTGGTTGGCGGGTGGCGGTTCGGGGACGGTGGCCGGCTGGCGAATGTCCGCGGCTGGCGGTGGAACGCCAGCCCTACCTGCCGCTGCGGCTGGCGGTGGAACGGCGGCCCTGACTGCCGCTGCGGCTGGCGAGGGGCTTAGCAGTGCGCGGTCAATCTCGACAACTCGGACGCCGAGCTCGCGTTCAAGTTCGAGCTCGGCCTCCAAACCGTCCAAGACATATTCCACCGAAACCACCCAACCACCTAACTACCTAGTCATTCTTCGACTTCTCGTATCCGTACGGATTCTTGCTCTGCCAGCGCCAGGCGTCTTCGCACATCTCGTCGATGCCGCGTTCGGCCTTCCATCCGAGGTCCTTCGCGGCGAGCGCGGGATCGGCCCAGCACTCCGCGATGTCGCCGGGACGACGCGGGCAGATCTTGTAGGGAACGGGCCTGCCGGACGCCTTCTCGAACGCCTTGACGATCTGGAGGACGGAATAGCCGTGTCCCGTGCCGAGGTTGTAGACCTTGAGTCCGAGTTTCGGATTCTTCTCGATCTTCTCAATTGCCTTGAGGTGTCCGATGGCGAGGTCGACGACGTGGATGTAGTCGCGCACGCCAGTTCCGTCCGGCGTCGGATAGTCGTTGCCGAAGACGCTGAGCTCGGGGCGGCGTCCGACGGCGACCTGAGCGACGAACGGCAGGAGGTTGTTCGGGATGCCCGCGGGATCCTCTCCGATGAGACCGGACTTGTGCGCGCCGATCGGGTTGAAGTACCTGAGCAGGATGACGTTCCACTCGGGATCCGCCTTCTGGACGTCCTTGAACACCTGCTCCATCATGAGCTTGGTCCATCCGTACGCGTTCGTGCAGCCGGGCGTGGGGAAGTCCTCGCGGATCGGCACGCTCTTGGGGTCGCCGTACACCGTGGCGGAACTGGAGAAGACGATGTTCTTGCATCCGTGGTCGCCGAGGCACTTTAGGAGCGTGAAGGTTCCGCCGAGGTTGTTGTTGTAGTACTTGAGCGGAATCCTCGTCGACTCGCCGACGGCCTTGAGGGCGGCGAAGTGGATGGTCGCGCCGAAGGGCGCCTCCTTGTCCAGCAGCGCGTTCAGCTTCTTCTCGTCGCGGATGTCCACCTTGTAGAACTTCACGTCCTTCCCCGTGATCTTCTTGACGCGGGCGAGCGACTTCTTCGAGCTGTTGCACAGATTGTCGACGACTACGACGTCGTGCCCCGCGTTGAGCAGTTCTACGACCGTGTGGCTGCCGATGTACCCGGCTCCGCCGGTGACTAGGATCTTCATTGCTGGTATTTCCTTTCCTGTTTCGTATATTATAGCATAATCCGTTCCGGCGCGAAGACTGCCGCTACTTCCGCGCGATTCCCGCTCCGAGGCGCGAGAGCTCCGTCTCGACCGAGACGTAGCCGCGGTCAACCGTCTCCGCGCCGAGTATCGTCGACTCGCCCTTCGCGACGAGCGCGGCGATGACGAGCGCGATGCCGGCGCGTATGTCGGGCGAGGTGACCGTTCCGCCGTAGAGCTGGGACGGACCAGTCACCACGACGCGGTGCGGATCGCACTGCACGATCTTCGCGCCCATCTGGCGGAGGTGGTCGACGAAGTAGAGACGGGACTCGAACATCTTCTCGAAGAAAAGGCACGTTCCCCTCGTCTGCGTCGCAAGGACGATGAGGATCGACATGAGGTCCGACGGAAACGCCGGCCATGTGCCGTCCGAAACGGACGGGATCGCGTCGCCAAGGTCGTACTTCATCTTGAGCCTGCGCTTCGGCACGAACGTGAGCGTCCGCTCGCGCGCGCTTACCGTCCACGTCACCCCGAAGCGCGCGAACGCGCCTGCGAGCACCTCGAAAGGCTCGGGGTCGATTCCGGTGAGCGTGAGCTCCCCTCCCGTGACCGCCGCCGCGACGATGTAGCTCCCGGCCTCGATGTAGTCGCAGCCGACGGACGCCTCGCATCCGTGCAGAGACTCGACCCCCTCAACCTCGATGCGGTTCGTCCCCGCGCCGGACACCTTCGCGCCCATGGCATTGAGCATGTTGGCGAGGTCGACGATGTGCGGCTCGCACGCCGCGTTGAAGATGACGGTTCTGCCGCGGGCCGTGACGGACGCCATCAGGACGTTCTCCGTCGCGGTGACGGACGCCTCGTCGAGGAGAATGCGCGCGCCCTTGAGCTCTCCGCTGAAGCGCAGCGTCTTGCGCCCCGCCACGGCCTTCGCGCCGAGCGCGCGGAATCCCGCGAAATGCGTGTCGAGCCTGCGGTGCCCGATCTGGTCGCCGCCCGGCGGAGGCAGCGAGGCGCGTCCCACGCGCGCGAGGAGCGGCCCCGCGAACAGGAAGCTCGTCCTTATCTTCGCGGCGAGCGCCGAGTCGATCTTGGCTGTCTTGACCTTCGGCGTCGCGAGGACGACCGTCCCCTCCTTCGCGTCGCGCGACACCTTCGCGCCGAACGTCTTCGCCGCCTCCAGCATCGCGGCGACGTCCGCGATGTCCGGCACGTTCCTTAGCGTCACAGGCTCTGCGGAGAGAAGCGACGCCGCGATCATCGGCAGCGCCGCGTTCTTGTTGCCGGAGACGCGGTGCGTGCCGGAGATGGTCTTCCCGCCCTGTATTACGAATCTGCTCACGACAGCGCGTCGATCTGCTTTGTCTCGCCGAACACGACGAGCTTGTCCTCGTTCTCGAGCTTGTCGGAGGGCTGCGGAATTATCACCGTGCGCCCGTGCCCGGAATCGTCGCCGCGGCGGATGCAGAGAACCGTGAGTCCAGTCTTCTTCCTGAGGTCCGCCTCGGCGAGCGTCTTGCCGCGCGCGGCATCCGGAACGTCGATCTCCGCGATGGAGTACCCTTCTGCGACTTCGAGGAAGTCGACCACGTCGTGGTTCGCGATGGCGCGGGCGAGGCGGTGCGCGCTGTCGCGGTCCGGATACACCACGCTGTCCGCCCCGATGCGCCTCAAGATCTTTCCGTGGAGTTCGCTCGTCGCCTTCGAGACGACGCGCGGGACGCCGAGCTCCTTGCAGTTCGCCGTCGCCATCATGGACGCCTCGATGTTGGAGCCTATCGCCACCACGACGACGTCGCATTCGGCGAAGCCCGCCTCCGCCAGCACATGCTGCTGCGTCGCGTCGCCCTGGAGCGCCGTCGCGAACTCCGACGCGCTCTGCATGGCGGGCCTGTTTCTGTCGATGAGCACAACTTCCGTCCCGCCGTTGGCGAGCGTCTCCGCGAGGCTCATTCCGAACCGCCCCGCGCCGATAATCCCTATCCTTTTCATATGATGGTATTTTACCATATTGCCGCCGCCCTGCGCAATTCGCAGAAGCGGCAGGTCACCTGCGGAAGATGAGCTTCTTCTGGACGAGGTAGCTCGCGACGAAGAGCGCGATGTCGGCGGCGATCTTCACCACCGTCACGGCCACGCCCCGGACGTCGAGCAGCGCCGCGCAGCCCTCGGTGAGGGCATAGCTCGCCGCGCCGACGGCAAGGACGAGCGCGATGTAGCCGTAGTAGCTGCGGTGGCGCCGGTGCGGCGTCGCGCGCTCCCGGCGAAACACGACGAAGCGGTTGTAGAAGTAGTTGAAGTGCGACGAGACGACGCGCGCGGCCACGAGAGCGACAAGGACGTCGTCCCGGCGCGGAGTGTCCTTCGCCGTAAGCACCCACATCACGGCGGCGAAGATTCCGTTGTCGATGAGGAACGACAGCACGGACGAGATGCAGAACTGGAATAGCGAGCGGTATATCCGTATCGTGTCGAGGAGCGGATTGAAGTGGCTCGTCGCGTTGGAGTCGATGTAGACGGTCTCGATCGGTATCTGGAGCGGACGCGACGGATGGTTCTTCGCGTCCGCGAGCATCGCCATCTCGTACTCGTACCTGTCGCCAGGTATCCTGGCGACGCGCGGCAGAAGCGCCGCGGGGATTCCGCGCAGACCGGTCTGGGTGTCGCGGATCATCAGCCCCGTCATCAGGAAGAAGAACCAGCGCGTCCACCAGTTCCCGAAGCGGCTCCTGAGCGGGACCTTGCCGGAGAACGACCGCACGCCGAGGACGAGTCCGTCGCGGTGATTCCTAAGCCCCTCGGCGACCTTCGCGATGTCTTCGGGCGTGTGCTGCCCGTCCGAATCCGCCGTTATGACGTCCGTCGAGTCGCCGAGATACGCGAAGCCCGTCTTTAGCGCGGCGCCCTTTCCGCGGTTCCTCTCGTGGACAAGTATCTTCTCGACGTACTTCTCCGCCTGCGGGAATATCTCGCGCCCTTTGACGGATCCGTCGTCGACTATGACGATGCGCGAAAAGCGCTCCTTCAGCTTCGGAAGGAGCGCCAGTAGCTTTTCATCCGGATTGTACGCCGGTATGAGGACCGTCACTGTCCGGTCTTGTTCAGCATCGCTTCCCATTTGCGCTCGTCCCTGACGGCTTTGGCGCGCTCCTGCAGCTTGATGTAGTCGAGCCTGTTGCGGAAGAGGTCGCGCAGCACTGCCTCGGAAAGATACGTTATGCCCTTCGCGCGGGCGGCCGAGGAGAACGCCTCGAACGTGGAACAGTCCTTCATCACCTGCGGGATGACCTCGATGAACATGTCGGCAGGCGCGCGGTCCGCCCTGACGGCGGAGTAGCGCGTCCCGAAGAAGTACGCCCCTCCCTTGCGGAGCATCACCTCGAGGTCGGTGCGGTACTTGTTGAGCCTGGCCACCATCGCCTTGGTCTTCGTATTCGGCTTGAACTCACCGTCGAATATGACCTTCGCAGCCGGCGGAGGCGGCGCGGCGGGCTTGCGCGCCGCGGGACGCGACGTCTTCTTCTTTGGCTTGGGGTTGTCGTCGAAGAGATCGTCGAAGTCGTCGGAAAGGTCGTCGGAATAGGAGGTCTCGGCAGGCGCCTCCTCCTCAACCACGGCGGGAGTCTCAGACGCCGGAGTTTCGACGCGCTCCACGCGCACGCCTGCCTGCGTCTTGAGGAAATCGTCCCACGGGATGATCTGCCCGGTCACCTGCTGCCCGTTGATGCGAAGCGCCGTGCCATAGCGCTCCACCTTGTAGGGAGGCGGAATGAACTTGCCGTCCAGAAAGACGAGGCCGGACGAGAACGGCCGCCCGACCGTGGCCTTGAGCTCGACGAGCGCCTGCTTCGGCACCGCCTCGAACGAACGCCTGACCTCCGCCGCCCCGGCGGCGCAGGCTGCCAGCGCCGCTGCCAGCAATACCATTCTACATCTTGCCATCATACCGTTTTCATCCCCTTTTAAGCTTCGATGTTTTACTCTTCACATTCTACTACTTTGCAATTTAAAAGATCCCACGTTGCCGTAGCACAGAATCCCCGGAACCCGTCGTTCCTAGTAGGGGTTGCCCCCTTTTAAAAATGTCGGTCGAAGAAATTTCTGCTGAATCCGCGTGCAACCCAGGACCCACGCCCTAGAAAATCAACTTTCCCTCACCTCGATGCCGGCGGTCGCCTTGAGGGCGTCGACGATCCGCTGGAAGTCCTTGCCCACCTCTTCGTCGGTAAGCGTCCTCTCCGCCGACCTGAACTCGAGCGAATAGGCGCGCGAGTCCTTGAAGACGTCGAATAGGGTCACCTTGACGAGGTCCTTTCCGCCGTTCCTGCGGATGACATCCTCAACGGCGGCGTTCGTCACCGACTTCGCGGCGACGATCGCGATGTCGCGCCTCACGAGCGGGAACTGCGGCACGGGCGAGACGCGTCCGAGCTCGTTCACGCGCTTGAGGAGCGGCTTCATGTCCATTTCGCAGAGCGCCATCTGC
>Ga0129306_1002749_pt1 | contig 14720 bp, 14 predicted proteins | sample P827metagenome_FD_94438 | JGI IMG/M metagenome (GOLD analysis project Ga0129306, IMG submission 94438) | Capybara group fecal microbial communities from Wisconsin, USA - P827 metagenome | ecosystem: Host-associated > Mammals > Digestive system > Large intestine > Fecal | place: USA: Wisconsin...
AAAGTCTTGAGTTTTAGGCATGTAACTTTCTTTAGCTACAACTTGTCCTCCATTTTCTTTATAAAAATTATCTACACTTTCCGCAACACCTTTACCATAATCGTTGTTTACATATATAATAGCAACTTTTTTATAATTCATATCTTTTAACATCCATTTTGATAATTCTTTTCCTGTTGTTAAATCTGATGGAGTTACTTTTCTATAATATTCACTGCTACCACTTAAAGCTGGTGCTGAACCACAAGGTCCCATCATTGGAATTTTAGCTTTAGTATAAATAGGTATTCCAGCTAAAGTACATGGTGCAGAAAAGCTTCCCATAACCGCCATAATATCTTTATCTGATGAATATTTATTTGCAATGGATGCAGCCTCCTTTGGCTCTCCCTTATCATCTTCGTAAACTAATTCTATTTTTTTCTTGTTAATTCCCCCTTCTTTATTAACTTCATCAACTGCTAATTGAGCTGCATTTAATATACTTTTACCATCCTGTGCCATAGCTCCAGATAATGGTGCTACTAATCCAATCTTTATAGTTCCATCTTTCTCACTTGAGTTTGATTGGCAACCAACTAAACTACTTAATACTAATATGCTAGATAGTGCAATTAAAGATTTTTTCTTAAATTTTGCAAATTTCACTATAATTCTCTCCCCTTTTTATTGTTTTTTAACTATTTTTTAATTATTTTTTAATTATTCTTTAACAGAATATCATGTAAAAAAACTTCATTCAAATAAAAAATACTTATAGATCACTTACCATCTATAAGTATTTTTTATCCTAATTTATTTTATTATCTTTCTACTTCTAATGAATATTTAACTATTAAATCTAATAATTCTGCAAAGGATATTCCTACTGCATTAGCACTCTTAGGGAACAAACTATTTTTTGTCATACCAGGTAATGTATTTAATTCTAATACATAAGGTACTCCCTCTTTAACTATCATATCTACCCTTACATATACTTCACATTTCAATTCTTTCCAACAAGCTAAGGCCATTTCTTCTACCTTTTTATGAAGATTTTCTTCTAATTCTATAACCACTTCATCTGATCCACCATCTGCATATTTTGCTGTGTAGTCAAAGAATTCTGCATGTGGTCTTATAGCTAATACTGGTAGCATTTTCCCATTTAGCATACAGCAAGTTATTTCTTCACCTTTTGTATAATTTTCTATCATAACTTCTTTATCATATTTTAATGCAAGTTCTACTGCTTCTTTTATTCCCTCTTTATTTTTTACTAAGTTTGTAGCTACACTAGAACCACCGCTATTAGGTTTTACGAACACTGGATACCCTATTTTTTCTATAGCTTCGTAATCTATATTCTCTACACTAGATACATTTACCCAATCTGCTGTATTTATATTAGCATATTTTAAAATTTTCTTAGTCATATCTTTATCCATACATATAGCACTTGTTAAAGGACCACATCCTGAATAAGGTATATCTAAAGTTTGAAGAACTGATTGAACTGTTCCATCTTCACCAAACTCACCATGCAATGCTAGGAAAGCAAAATCTATACCCTTAGCTTTTTCCATAACATCTTCTTTTTTATCTATAATAATAGGAATAATTTCATGTTCTAAAAGCTCTAAATATTTTATAACTTCTCTACCAGAATTTAAGGAAACCTCTCTTTCTGTAGATATTCCACCCATTATAACTCCAATTTTCATTATTTACTCCTCCAATATCTATATATTAATGTTATTGATATTAACTTTAAGATAAATATTTTTTATGTTTACTATTTCTTTATTTATAATAAATCCTATCATCCTAATCTTATTAATTAAGAGTATATACAATATATAATAAACTTTTATTATATATTACCACAGATTTTATTTACCCTCTTACTATATTCTATACATTTTTTAAGTATAATAAAGTACCACCTAACTTGTTTTTTACTTTGCAGGTGGTCCCTCAGGATGAACACCTTGCCGCTAAGCAGTGATTCCCACTACCAAGGCTATAACGGACTTTCACTCTCAAGTTGCTACCCATGCTGGGCACACCAACAAAAATATACTGTCTAATGGAGCATTACTTTTAATAATTTAATTAATTCTTATATTAAAAATTTTAGGACTGTTACATAATGATTAAAAATCACCATGTAACAGTCCCTAGCTTTTTAATTAACCTGTATAAATATTATCTATATAATACTTATCTTTATATTTTACTATATCAATGTATTGAAATTTACCTATTATCCAATTATTTTCTCTATCTTGTCCATTACCTGCACGCCAATAATTACTTTCATCTGTACATTTAATATCATATGTCATTAAAAATGTGAATCTATTTCCTTCTTGTTTTTCAAACTTTGCCTCTGTTATCCTATAATCAGTAAGGGTTAGTACAACTGTACCTCCACCATTATTTTTAACATACTGCCAGTTCGTTCTCATACTGTTTATATATTCATCAAATAAACTTATAGCAATCTTTTTTTTCTCTTTTTCAGGAATATTACGAACAGAATATATTTCGCTAACAAGTTTGTCTTTTTCATCTTTATTTAGCTTATCTATCATATTATATATTTTACTATTATCCTCTACTTGTTTTTCTGATTGTTTTATAAAATATTGATACGGAGATTTATTTTCATTTCTATAAAATAAATATATTATTAGACATGTAGCAAAAATAGTAATAATTATTAATAATTTTTTTTTATTTTTCATAATTTCTCCTAATAAATAACATAAAACTAATTATAATTTTATTATAGATTTAGTATTAAATCAACAAATATTGGAAAGAACCATTTTTATTCTAGCATTAATATTTAAATATTGAAAATTAAACCTATTAAGTATAAAATGAAACTATAAAATCAAATGTCCTTTATGTTGTGGGGGTGCCTTGGGGCTGAGAAGATTTAAACATCTAACTCTAATAACCTGATCCAGATAATACTGGCGTAGGGAAGCAACTTATCTAATAATAGATTTTTATAAGATTTATTAAAAAGATGTATTGCTTTTCAATACATCTTTTTTTATTTATTACATAGGAGGTTTTTTATTATGAAAAAAGTTTTAACTATAGCTGGCTCTGATAGTTGTGGAGGAGCTGGTATTCAAGCAGACATAAAAACTATGAGTTCCTTAGGGGTATACGCTATGAGCATTATAACTGCTGTAACTGCTCAGAATTCCATAGGTGTACAAGATGTTCATGAAGTACCAAAGAATATGGTTGAAGCCCAAATCAAATCTATATTTGATGATATATATGTAGACGCTATAAAAATAGGCATGCTTTCCAATTCTGAAACTATAAAATCTATAAAAAAATACTTAGAAAAATATAAGGCTAAAAACATAGTTTTAGATCCAGTTATGGTTTCTAAAAGTGGTTATTTTCTCCTGAAACCAGAGGCTGTAGAAGAACTTAAAAATTTAATTTCTATATCTTACATTGTAACTCCTAATATACCAGAGGCTGAAGTTCTAAGTGGAATGAAAATCAATTCAGAAGATGATATGAAAAAAGCCGCCACTATAATACAATCCATGGGAGTTAAAAACGTTTTAGTTAAAGGTGGCCATAGATGTAATGATGCAAATGACATACTTCTTTATAAAGATAAATTCATAACAATTCCTGGCAACAGAATAGAAACTAAAAATACTCATGGTACTGGTTGTACATTATCCTCTGCTATAGCTTCTTATCTAGCTAAAGGATTTAATATAGAAAAATCAGTATCTCTATCTAAAGAATATATTACAAAAGCTATTGAAAATTCCTTCCCTATTGGTGAAGGTGTAGGTCCTGTTGGGCATTTTATAGATCTTTATAAAAAATCTCACTTAGATTATTAAAAAATCCTGCTGTGCTATTATTAAATGTTAACTATAATAATCTATAAATTAAATAAAAGGAGCGATCTATATGAAAAATAAAAATGTTATACAAAAAATGAGAGAAAAAACCCCACTTATTCACTGCATAACTAACTATGTTACTATAAACGATTGTGCTAATATACTTCTTTCCTTTGGGGCTTCCCCTGCTATGTGTGAAGCCTATGATGAAGTTTATGAATTTGCATCTATATCATCAGCCTTATATATAAATTTAGGAACTCTAACTAAAGAACAAGAAACCTCAGCGGTACTTGCTTCCATATCTGCCAAAAATCATAATGTACCTGTGGTTATAGACCCTGTAGGATGCCCTGCTATAAAAAGAAAAATTCAAGTTATAAATAGAATAGCTGAAGTTGGCAAAATAGATATTATCAAAGGAAACATAGGAGAAATTAAATTTTTAGCAGGAATGAATTCTGAAACTAGAGGTGTGGATTCTTTAGATAATGGTGAAAATGCTTTAGAAGCTTGTACACAATTAGCAAAAAAATATAATTGTGTTGTGGCTGCTACTGGTGAAAAAGATTTTGTATCCGATGGAAAAAGCGGTGCTATAATAAAAAATGGTACAGAAATGCTAACTAAAGTAACTGGAGCTGGTTGTATGCTTGGTGCCCTATGTGCTGCTACCTGTGCAAATTTTGAAGATAAATTAGTATCTACTACAGCCGCCATATTATCTATGAATATTGCTGGAGAAAAAGCATACGAAAAAGCACAGCTACCAGGTAGTTTTAGAATTGCTTTAATAGATAATATATATACACTATCTGATGAAGAAATTTGGAAAAGAGGTAATGTAGAATGGATTTAAATTATGAACTTTATTTAATTACAGATAGAAGATTTTTAAAGGGACGTGAATTAAAAAAAGTTGTAGAAGACGCTATCCTCGGAGGAGTAACTATAGTACAGGTTAGAGAAAAAGACGTATCTACTAGAGAATTTTATAATGTAGCTAAAGAAGTAAAAGAAGTAACAGACCATTACAAAGTTCCTATAATTATAAATGATAGATTAGATATTGCTCAAGCTATAAATGCTCATGGTGTTCATTTAGGTCAAAAAGATATGCATCTTAATATAGCTAGAAGAATTTTAGGTAAGGATAAAATAATAGGCATATCTGTAGGAAATATTAAAGAAGCCTTAGAAGCTGAAAATAATGGTGCAGATTATCTAGGAATAGGAACTATATTCCCTACAGGTAGTAAGAAAGATGTGGATGCAATTATTGGTATTGATGGATTATCAAAAATAAAAAACAATATATCTATCCCTTCTGTAGCCATAGGTGGCATAAATAAAACTAACTTTAAAGATGTTTTAAACACTGGTATAGAAGGAATTTCTGTAATTTCAGCCATATTAGATGAAGATGATATAAACATTGCTGCGAATAATCTTTTAATAAATAAATAACTTCCTTAATTTAATACTGTAACTTAAAATAGATTTAATTTTAATACATTAATGATAAAATATCAGCATACTTTTTATCTTAGTAGTATTAGAATTAAATCTATTATTTTTTAGCATGTCCATTTTTCTACTCTAATATATTTAATATAAAAAATTAAGTTTTTACACTAAAATTAAAGTTTACACTTAGTATTTACTTAATTTAGTAGACTTCTGTTTATTATATATATTAGAATATACTTAAAATAAACTTTTATTGGGGGAATTTTTTTGGATACATTTGTTGCTAGACAACCTATTTTTGACATAAATGAAAATGTAGTAGCCTATGAATTGTTATTTAGAACTAATAATGAAGATAATAAATTTAATAATATAGATGGAGATATAGCAACCTCTAAAGTAATAATTAACAGTTTTCTATTAATAGGAATAAAAAACTTAACTGATGGCAAAAAAGCTTTTATCAATTTTACAGAAAATCTTATTTTAAATGATATAGCCTCACTTCTCCCAAAAGAATATGTAACAATAGAAATTTTAGAAAATGTAACTCCCTCTAAAGCTATAATATGCTCCTGTAAAAAATTAAAACAAGAAGGATATACTATAGCATTAGATGATTTTGTTTTAATGGATAATTTAAAAGAACTAATAAAATTAGCAGATATTATAAAAATAGATTTTACTATTACTAAAGGCGCTGAAAGAAAAGAAATTATAGATAAAATACTTGAAATAAATAACAGAATAAAATTTCTAGCTGAAAAGATTGAGACTAGAGAAGAATTTACTGCCGCTGCCTCTATGGGATATTCTTTATTTCAAGGATATTTTTTTAGCAAGCCTACCATATTTAACGAAAAGGATATTCCTATACATAGCACTACTAAATATAAAATCTTAAAAGAAATAAATAAGGAAAGTATAGATTTTAACTATCTAGAAGAATTAATTAAAACAGACTTATCCTTATATTACAAACTACTTAAATTTATAAATTCATCTTTTTCTTTTAAGAAAAATATAACCTCTGTAAAAAAAGCTATAGTTTTAATTGGTGAAAAACAAACTATAAGATTTATTTCATTTATATTAGTATATGATATAACAAGTAACAACAAAGAATATGTAAAGACAACCTTAGTAAGGGCAAAATTTCTAGATCTTCTATCTAAGAAAACAAATTATATAAACAAATCAGATGAATTATTTTTTATGGGACTATTTTATGGAATAGAAGACTTTCTAAATAAACCCTTAAAAGATATTTTACATGATCTTCCTATATCTAAAGATACCAAATCCGCTCTTCTTGGTAAAAAAAATAGGCTAAATTATATACTTAATCTTGTATTAAACTATGAAAAAGGTAAATGGAAAAAAGTTAATGCTATATGTAAACATCTGAATTTATCTCCTAATGAATTAACTACTATTTATATAACTGCTCTAAATTGGACAAATAAATACAATCTTTAAATAATCTATATAATTTGATTTTATAAATAAAAAGTATAAGATAGAATCTTTGTAATGAAATTTTTATCTTATACTTTTTTATATTAATCTATTATACTGTTTTATATAAATTAACATTAACCCTATTTTTAAAATAAATTTTAAAATATAATAATTAAATTAATAGTTACTTTTTAGTAACTTCTAATATACTTGAGGCAGGATAGGTATCTAAAAAATACTTTGGAGATATATTTACCTTCAATCCTTTGTTCAACAATATTTTTTCATATTCATCTATATACATAGAATCTGAAATTATTAATTTCCCACCTGATTTTAAAACTCTTAACATTTCTTCTATGGCCATTTTTCTCTCTTGTACATCTTCTATATTGTGAATACATTGTTTGCTTACAATTACATCAAAAGTTTCATCTTTAAAGGATAATGCTGAGGCATTTTGAGTTTTTGTTTTAACCTTATCTGCTACACCTTCTAATTCTATATTTTGATTCACATAATATTTAGTTTTATCCAATATACCTTCACTATTCCATATATCTATACCAGTTACTTTTCCTGATCCATTCTTTAGTTTTTTAGCCACCGCTATAGCTAAAATACCTTTTCCAATACCTACATCTAATACATTTTCATTCCCTGTCCAATTAACCTTAGAAATTATTCTATTTATGTGTTTAAATCTTCCTACAAATATAAAATTTATTATCCTTAAACCATTAACTATAAATAATATGGATATGAATAATATAAAATAAGCTATATAACTTTTTATTTCTTTATGTTGAAGAAGAAACATAAAAGTTATCAAACCTAGAATTCCTGCAGAGAAAAACTTAATAGCACTAAAATAATTATTTGGACCATAATATGGCTTTGTATATTTCTTCATATTATATAACACTCCCTTCTTAATTTTCTCCCATTGATAATTGTAGATTTTATCATTAATAAAAAAAATTTTCAAGAAAAAATTTTTAGTTTATTTCTGTTACAACTATTATATATATGAAAAACTATAAATTATGTTACAATCTTTAATTTTATTACTTTACAAATTCATCATGCTAAAGTATAATATAATAAAATAAAACAAGGGGGATTTTTTATATGAAGAAAAAGAATATATTATTTTCAATTTTAATAATGGGGTTAATCTTTATGCTAACAGGCTGTGGTAACAAATCAAAAGAAGATACTTCCCTTAAGGATATCAAAAACAAAGGTGAATTTGTTGTAGGTTTAGATGATAGCTTCCCTCCTATGGGATTTAAAAATGATAAAGGTGAAATAGTTGGATTCGATATTGATTTAGCTAAAGAAGTAGCTAAAAAAATGGGAGTTAAAGTGGTATTTAAGCCAGTTCAATGGGATGGTGTAGTTCTTAGTTTAAATAATAAAGATATTGATGTTATTTGGAATGGACTTACTATAACTGAAAAAAGAAAAGAACAAATAAATTTTTCAAAACCTTATGTAGAAAATAAACAAATAATAGTTGTTAATAATGACTCTAATATAAAGTCAAAAAAGGATTTAAATAAAAAAACTGTAGCTATACAATTAGGTAGTAGTAGTGAAGTTGCTTTAGACTCAGATAAAGACTTTGTAAAATCATTAAAAGAATTAAAAAAATACTCAAATAACACTGAAGCACTTATGGATTTACAAGCAAAAAGAGTTGATGCTGTTGTAGTAGATGAAGTAGTTGGTAGATATTATATTAGTAAAAAGCCTAATGTATTCAAAGTATTAGATGAAGACTTTGGAGGAGAATCTTATGGAGTAGGTTTTAGAAAAACCGACAATAGCTTTAGAGAAGCAGTAGATAAAGCTTTAGATGAGGTTATAAAAGATGGAACCGCAGATAAAATATCTAAAAAATGGTTTGGTAAAGGAATCTTAAAAAAATAGGATGTGATGAATGTGTCTAATTTTTCAGATATAACTATATTTATATTAAAAGGCAGTATTATTTCTTTTAAATTATTCATAGTAACAATAATATTTTCTATTCCACTAGGTATTTTAGTAGCTATGGGAAAAAACTCTAAAATGAAACTTCTAAAAATCATACTAAGTGTTTATACTTGGGTATTTAGAGGAACTCCTTTAATGCTACAATTGTTCTTTGCTTATTTTGGTCTTCCTGTAATAGGAATAAGATTAGAACCATTAACCGCAGCTTATTTAACATTTATAATTAACTACGGAGCATATCTAGCAGAAACCTTTAGAGCAGGTATAGAATCCATTGATAAAGGTCAAGTAGAAGCTGCTAAAGTATTAGGATTTACTTACAATCAAACTATGTTCAAAATAGTTATACCGCAGGCTATAAGAAATGTTATCCCACCAATATGTAACGAAAGTATAAATTTAATTAAAGATTCTGCATTAGTAGCTGCCATAGGAATAGGAGATATGCTAAGAGCTGCAAAAGAAGTAGTAACTAGAGATTTCACTATAACACCTTTCTTTATAGCTGCAGCTATATATTTACTAATAACCGCACTTTTAGTACTCATATTTAGGACTTTAGAAAAAAAATGTGCATATTAATGAAATTATAGCTTAAAAGGTAGTTATACCAACAGCCTATTAAAAAGGGATATGTGTCTAGAAAGGCGCCTCAATTCACTAAAAGATTCTAATTTGTTTTTCATAAAATATATTGGTAAAAAATGAAACTCGCTAAACGCTCAAACAATCATTTTTTACCTAATATATTTTCAAAAAACGAATAAGAATCTCTAAACTTTTTCGAATGCCTTTTACGACACATATCCCTCTTTTTAATAGGCTGAAGTTAGCATAACTCTTTAAAGATAATTTCCTATAGACAAGAGAGGTATAAAAGGGATGAGTTTTAATTAGTATTATATTAAATTTATAACCAAGATAATAACTCTATTATTGCTGGAATTAAATCTTTTTTTATCTTCTTAATATCTGTTTCAGGGCCACTAACTTCTAATGCTTTTAAATTATCTATTAATTTTTTAATTACACCTTTTTTATCGCTATCTTTATCATATTTATTCTCTAATTCTTCAAGTTTTTCTAATACTTCTTTATCTTGATCATTGCTACTGTTATGTGAAGAATTCAGAATTATTACCCCCTTAAACTTTCAATTATACCTTTTAAAACTATTGAACAATATAAAAAATATATAATTATACTTACTTCCCATAAACAAGAGATTGCTGTTTTTATTTCTTTCTCCATACTCCACCATGGCATGGATTAAAGCCACAACTCATATAAAAAGGCATATTTTTTTCCTCAAATGTTACTGTTACAATAGAAATCCCTCGCTTCTGAGATTCTTTTAATAACTTTTGTACTAAAGCCCTTCCGATGCCTTCCCCTTGATAATTGGGATGTACAATAATATCCTCCATATATCCATGCTCTATACCTGGGCCTACAATATACCCAAATGCAATCAAACTACCATTCTTATCGCGTAAACCTGCCCAAAACAAACAGTGCTTAAACAAAGCTGGATAATCGTTATCTCTCCGCTCCCACCCTACTGATTGACGGAGGTTTGGAACCTCATGATTTAGAATTTTAGGATTAATTAAAATATGATATACATTCCTCATTTAATTACCTTCCTTTTATTATACAATATCATACTAATACTCATTATCCTTATTTACACATTTCAACAAATTCAATAGGATGTTGAATAATTTTTGACGTTTCCTCTATGGAATACCCCTCATCAAGATAACGCTTTGCTATAATCGACATAGATTCTCCTATCTCTATAATATGATGATCTGGGTCATAAATACGAACGACTCGTTGTTGCCACTCATGTTTCTTAGGCTGATGAACGTATTCAATATTTCCATACTTTTGTATCTTTTGCATAAATGCTTCAAAGTCATCTACCTCAAAATACAATTCCATATTATTTGACCTCTCTATAACAGAATCACTAGGCAAGTCTGTAAGCCATGCAAAATCCTCTTGTATTGCAAATCCACCACTAAATGTTACATTTTTACCCAAATCAAGAATAACTTTTTGGTCAAACAATTCTTCATAGAACTGTTTAGAATCATTAACATTTTTAACTGCTAATAATGCCAATTTAAATTCCATATAAAATTCCCCTTTATATAAATAATATTTTATGATAACCTATATTTTTTCATATTTAAGCAGAAAAGTAGAATATTTGATCTTGTATTAGTTGCTTACTCCACCTATGTAAAAAAGTAGAGTTTCATTAAATATTGTTTCTTCATAAGCCGAATAAATCTTTAAAGTATGTTCCATATATCAAGCTTTCCATTCTATTCTATAAATTCAACTATAAATACACACATCTACTCTATTTTAAATTTCTGTAAGCTTTCCTTGTAAATACTCTAATAATTCAGCTTTGTCTGTATGCTCATTATGACCTTCTATAACAATATCAAATTCAATTTCTGATAAAATACTAATAACCTTTTTTAGCTTATCTTTATCATAACTTTCTCCATGGTATAAATCTTCACACACAGCATCTCCAATAAATAATATCTTTTCTTCTGGCAAATAAAAAATTGTTGAATCATCACTATGACATCCACCTATTTTTATCATCTGGCAAGTAATTCCACCTAAATCAAGCATAAGATAATCATTAAATATCATGTCTGCACTAATAACTTCAATTTTATCTTTTTCAGGATATTCTTTCTTAATCATACTATTACAAAATTCAATTTCTTCACCTATTTCCACTCGCTTGTCCATAGATTCCTCATCCCATTTCCATTGTCTCATCTTATATAGCTGCTTATTAGTTAATGAATTTGCAATAATAACAGCATTTGTTGCTGAAAGACCGAAGGTGTGATCCCAATGCCAATGCGTAATAGCCACAAATTTAGGATGCGATAATTGCCTTTTATCCAGCTCCTCCATATAAATTGCCACATGATTAGCTGAATTACCTCCATCTATCATTAGAGAAAATTTATCTCCCTTAATATATCCCAAAACAGGTCTATCTGTATCTTCATTATGTTCCAAATAATAAACTCTTTCAGTTAATTGTTTAAACATATATTCACCCCATTTTTTATCTTTATTATTTTTTATTGCGATATAATTATTTTATATTTATAAAAATTACCTATGTTTATTTATATTTTTCGTTTTGAAATTTCTTTTTCCGTGCATATTTTCTAAATCCCAATATATTCCCTGTAATATTTGTGATACTTTACTATTATTAACAAATAAACTTTTACAAATATATACTAAATAATAATTTAATTTTATACATTTTAAGGATTAAATTCAATACAATATATATTTTTACTTATGTACTTTATTTTTATAGCTATCTATTGAACAAAAGTATTTCTTGGTTTAATTCTCTACCTTTAAATGTGTTAAATCATAATTTCCTTATATTGTATTTTTATTGTATAATCTATATAAAGATTGTTAAGATTAACTTATACATAGTTAAAAACTAATTTTATTTGATTTATGTATGCGTTTTTATATTAAATTAACTTATGCGCAATTAAAAACTAAGGGAGGTTTCTATAATTGAAGTGTAATGCTGTATTAGATAGTGGTGGCATTAGAGGTATTGGCACAATTGGCGCTTTAAACCATATGGAAAGTAAAGGATTTACTTGGAATAATATTGCTGGAACTTCTGTTGGAGCTTTAATAGGAGCATTACTAGTTTCTGGATATACTGCAAGAGATTTAAAACATATAACTGTAAATATGGACTTTATGGAACTTCTTAATAAAGAAGGTATTCAAAAATCTACATTTGTTGGCAGAGCAATGAATTTCTTTAAATTTAATGGAGTTTACTCTGGAGATTTTATAGAAAAATGGATTGATGATATGCTTAAAGTTAAGGGAATAAATACTTTTAGTGATCTTATGAATAATGGAACTTGTAGACTAAAAATAATAGCTTCAGATATTACTGAAAAAAGAAAGGTTACCTTCCCTGATGATCTTTATTCTTATGGATTTAGTTTAAGTAATTTTAGAGTTTCTAAAGCCATTAGAATGAGTATAAGCATTCCATTTTTCTTTAAACCTATAAGATTTATTCATGGCAATGGTCTGAGTTATATAGTAGATGGTGGCGTTTGCTGTGCTTATCCAATTTCCATATTTGATAATTGCGATAATAAAGATATTATTCCTACAATAGGTTTTAAATTTGATAATATTGAAATAAGCAATACTAAACAAGGTAAAAGTGATCCACTATCCTTTTTATTTGATATTGCTGATACCATGAATAAAAAAGATTCAAAAGAATGGATGACAAATAAAAATATAGATAGAACCATACTAATTCCTACTCTAGGAATTAGCTCCACAGATTTTAATCTATCTAAAGAAAAAACTTTAAAACTATATAAGTCTGGATATAGATCCGCGGAGAAATTTATTAAAACCTGGGATTTTGAAGAATATAAAAATAAATATAAAGAAGAAGGTAGTGCTTAAATATAGAAAAGATAAAAAAATACATTCATAAGCAAATTGAGTGGTTCATGAATGTATTTTTTATATTTAGGGTCTTAAAATTAATTTTTCCTTTTAATAAATCTTATATTTAATAAAAAACAATACTAAATGAAAAATTTATTATCTATTAGCATATAGTTCAGCTATTTTAACTACAAGTTCTGCTGCTTTTTCCATTGATAGCACTGGAACAAACTCAAATCTTCCGTGGAAATTATGTCCACCTGCAAATAAATTTGGAGTTGGTAATCCCATAAAAGATAGTCTTGAACCATCTGTACCACCTCTTATAGGCACTAATATTGGCTCAATATCAATAGCTTTCATAGCATCATGAGCTATATCTACCACATATTTTACTTCATCTATTTTTTCTTTCATATTGTAATACTGGTCTTCTACTTCTACACATACTATTTCTTTATTGTATTCTTCATTTATTTTTTTACCAACTTCTTTTATTTGTTCTTTTCTTTCTTCAAATTTTTTTCTATCAAAATCTCTTATAATATAATTTAGTTCTGCTGTTTCTACTTCACTCTTTACAGATAATAGATGGAAAAATCCTTCATATCCTTCTGTTCTTTCTGGCACTTCATTTTCTGGAAGCATACTTATAAACTTATTAGCTACTAATACTGCATTTGTCATTTTATTTTTTGCAGAACCTGGATGAACATTTCTTCCTTCTATGATAACTTTAGCTTTTGCAGCATTAAAAGTTTCACATTCTAACTCTCCGATACCGCCACCATCTAAAGTATAGGCTAAATCTGCCCCAAATTTTTTCACATCAAAGTGATCTGCTCCTTTACCCACTTCTTCATCTGGAGTAAATCCAACTTTTATAGTTCCATGTTTTATTTCTGGATGATTTATTAAATATTCCATAGCTGTAACTATTTCTGCTATTCCAGCTTTATCATCTGCTCCTAAAAGAGTATTTCCATCTGTTACTACTATATCTTGTCCTTTATATTCTAGTATTTCTGGGAATTCATCAACTTTTAATACTATATTTTTTTCTTTGTTTAAAACTATATCTTGTCCCTCATATTTTTCTACAATTCTAGGATTAATATTAGTTCCTGATAAATCTGGACTTGTATCCATATGTGCTATAAAACCAACTGTTTGAACTTCTTTTTCTATGTTTGATTCTAAAGTAGCCATAACATATCCATTTTCATCTACAGATACATCCTTAAGTCCTATAGTCTTTAATTCTTCTCCTAATTTTTTTGCAAACTCTAATTGAGTTTTAGTAGTTGGTACAGTTTCTGATTCCTCTGATGATTGGGTATCTATTTTTATATACCCTAAAAATCTTTCTAATACATCTTTCATTAATAATCCCCCTCC
>Ga0129306_1002750_pt1 | contig 14713 bp, 11 predicted proteins | sample P827metagenome_FD_94438 | JGI IMG/M metagenome (GOLD analysis project Ga0129306, IMG submission 94438) | Capybara group fecal microbial communities from Wisconsin, USA - P827 metagenome | ecosystem: Host-associated > Mammals > Digestive system > Large intestine > Fecal | place: USA: Wisconsin...
AAAAATTACCCAAGGTTCTATTTTGTTTCTTCCACCACCAAGGTGCTGACGGATTTTAGGGACCTTAAGGCTGAACTTGACAGGGATGAATTCCGGTATGTGGTTCCGGATTTCAGGCTTAACAAAGATTTTGCCGACCTTAAGACACTGTCCGGGGCAGAGAAAAACAAAGTGGAATTCCTGATTAACGAATGCTGCGATTTTGACTGCAAGGACCGGAAAAACTGCTACGAGAACGTAAGTCATAAGAGCATAGGTGACGATACAAGGGAACATGTTTGCCGATCCTTGAAGGCGAGCCACGGCTACAGGTTTTCTGAAGCCTTTAATAACCCGGGGTTTATCGGAACCGGCGATATTCAAAACATATACGCGCCGGAAGGGTTCTCCCATTTCAAGATCGAAGGCCGGAGTCTCGGAAGTGCAGTGGTTTTGGAGATACTGATCTACTACATGGTCAAGCCCGAGCATCAGATAAGGGTCAGGGAACATATCTATCTTGACAATACTCTGGATTTGTTTTGAAAACGGACGGCGAGAGGCATACACAGAAAGCCGGGGATTTCTCCCCGGCTTTATATATAAAAGCGCGATATCTATAGCGGATATCACGCTAGTTGAGGTTGGGTGCTGTCTTCAGCACAGTCGAGGTATTTTTCATAAGCATATACCTCCTTTCCTCGATGAGCATTATAGCATATAATAGAAAAAGAAAAAGCAACTAAAGAACACTGGTGTGTTTGGGAGATTAACATGAAGAAAATATACAGAAACATAATCGTTACCGTGGCGGTTTTGGCCATTTTAAGCGGCATCGGAGTCTTGCTTTGTATTCTGCTTAAAGAAACGTGGGAGAAGGATACGCCTGAAAACAGCGCCGTAAACGTAATCTCCATAGATACTACCACAGCTTCTGCGGGAGTATCCCCCGGATCGGTAAGTGCATCGGATTCGACGAGTACCGAGGATAAAACAGACATTTCCTCGGCGTCGGAGAGCGAGACTTCAACTGAAACATCAACCGAGACTTCCACGGAAACCTCCACCGAAGCCTCAACCGAAACCTCCGCACAGCAGGAAGCCCCCGAGCCTGAAGACCCCACCGAGAAGGTCTGGGAAGATTTGGCGGCTCCCGTGTTTGTTTCCTTCAAAGCTCCCGAAATAAAGGTGGGAAACAGCTTTGACATTCACAAATATATCGGGTACGCCGACGACGTGGACAGAGAAGTGGATTTAAAGGTGGAAGGAAAGGTTGATACTTCCAAGGTAGGCTCCTATACCCTTAACCTTACAATCACCGACGATACGGGCAAATCAACCACCAAGAAAATGACCGTAAAGGTTGTAAACGAGCTCACAAAGAGTTCCGGCAGCTCCGAAAAAGAACAGTTCCCGGATTTCGTTAAAAACTATAAGACCGACGAGACCATGGTGGGAATTGACGTTTCCAGATGGCAGATGGATGTAAATTATGACAAAGTCAAGGCCGCAGGCTGCGAATTTGTCATGATCAGGATCGGAGGCTTTGACAGCGGCGATTTCTTTGTCGATAAGTCCTATGCCAACAATATACGAGACGCCAAGGCCGCAGGCCTTAAAGTGGGCCTTTACTGGTACGGAGAAGAGGGAAGCCCCGAGCAGGTCAAAAGAAGCGTTCAGTACCTGATGGATGTGCTTGACGGAGAATCACTTGATCTTCCCATTGCTTACAACTGGGAGGACTACAGGAATTTTGAAAACTACGGAATGAATCTTCACGATCTGAATATCTGTTACGAAACCTTTGAGCAGGAGATCGAAAAGCACGGGTATATGGCCTGTCTTTATGCCAGCGCCGGGTCCCATAACCGTTACTGGACCCACGAAAAGAAGAATCCCGTCTGGATGGCTCATTACGCAAAAGAGACCAATTACCCCGGCAATTATTTTATGTGGCAGCATTCCAGTGCGGGCCGCATCGACGGAATAAACGGAGATGTGGATCTGGATGTTTTTTATCCCGATAAAATGAAAGACTGGAAATAAAGGAATAATTGTACCGGCAAAAAGAAAAGAACACCCCCGAGGAATCCTCGGGGGTGTTTGTTGCTTCCGGTATGATATCGCTCTGTTTATCCTGAGAGATTATCTGTGGAACGTAATCTGTGTGGGAGCAGCCGCATAGTTGCTGATGTTGCCTGCAAAAGTACCGCTGACTGTAAAGCTTATACTGATTGTCTGACCGACTGCCTGAGCTACCGTTATTCCCGCAAAAGGATTTCCGGGAGCGGTATCGTCACTGGGATTCGGACCGTTATATGTATAAGCTCCAACATAGTTACCTTCATACATTACCTTGAGTTCGCTGATAATGTCATCTACCCACAAACCGATCAACGTGTCGTCATAATCGGTATTCGGAATCAGTATGCTGATGGTGTTGCCCTGAATTGCGGCCATATCAGAAAAACCGCCACCCAAAACTGAAATACAGTAAACGTTTGTATCAGCCGAAAATTCCAGGGTATTTGTCTGTGTGGTGAAACCGTTCGCTGCCGTAAATGTTGCCGTGAAGGTCTTTACACCGGGTGTTGAACCGGAAGGAGGAGTAGTAACCTGAGATGTCACTGTAGCGGTTTCGGTCACTGTGCGGCCGCAGACGGAGCAGGTCTTGCTTCCCTGACACACTTCGCGGTCGTTACTCCAGGTGTAGGTTGCTGTTCCGAAGGTATGCTGGCCGGTAGCGGGAGCTCCGCTTTCGGTTCTTGTTGCACCGCAGTTATCACATCTGTAGGTTATTTCTTCATCGTGACCGCAGTCGCGCTGTCTGGTTACGGTTCCGCCGTTCCAGCTGTGACCCGTTACGGCAATCCGTTCGGTTTTCTTTTCGCCGCAGTTTAAACAGGTAAAGGTTCTTACGCCTTCATCGGTGCAGGATGCTTCTGTGGTGATCTTTCCTTCATCCCATCTGTGACGTGCGCATTTCCACTCTGCGGTAAAGGTTGCATCGGAATAGGGCATGTAAGCCTTGTCACCGGGCTTGTATTCCGTATCCGACATACCTGAGTATTCGGGTGCATGGAAGAGCCATGTAAGTTCGTAACCCTGATTTTCCCTGGTACGGTCTCTGTATTCGGGAACGGTGACCTGACGGTTTTCGTCCTCGTCGACGGTAGCGACTACCGTATTTCCGTCCATGAAGGTAGCGGTATAAGGAATGAATTCATATTCAACCTGAAGCCTTACGTCGCTTGCAGGAACGGTCATGGAGTCTTCAAGAGCCACACGGCCTTCGGATGTCACCAGGAACCAGTGATTGATCTGATGATCGTTCATGTTTCTGGGGAACCAGGGACTCTGAGAGATCACGCTGCCGTATTCCGCATAGGAATCTCTTGCAAGGAGCCTGTCATCCGCATACCACTCGATGGTGTACATATTGGGCTTAAGTTTTGCGTTGATCACCGCATCTCTTGCGGGCATTACGTAACGTGCATTTTCGGTGACGATATCCGGAATGTAGTAGGCAGCTCCGGAATCCTTGTTCATGTCGGATGCATCCCAGTAAAGTATCGAGTAGCCTTCGGCGACTGTCTGCGTCTCGGGAATCTTAAGGGATGTTCTGTAAAAAGCACCTATCTCATCGGTCTTTACGGTCTCGCCGTCCAGCTTCCAGGTGAGCTTGTAGGTCTTACCCTTAACGTAGTAGTCCACAACCACGCTTTCTTTGCCCATAAGGGTGTCGTTCTTGAATTCGGTGAATCCGGCACCTTCTTCATTGATTGCGAATTCACGGCGTTCAAGTGTGAGAGTCTTCTCATATTTCTTTATTATCTCGTCCGCTTCCGTGAGCTTGTCTGCGATGACGGTGCCTTCGGCCACGTTCTCGATCTTACCGTGACCAAGCATGGTACCCATGTCGCCGTCCATGGAAGGATCGCCCCATACACGCCACTCTACGTCATTGACTATGTGATTGAAGTATACTTTGACAACGGTATCCGTTTCGCCCATCAGGAAGTAAAGGGTTCCTTTTCCTTTCTCGACGGTGTCCACAATGTTCTGACCGTAGTTATTGTAGTTTTCGAAGGCGGCGTCCAGTTTGGCTCTTTGTTCCGCAATCTGCTGCAGCATTTCGGGACTGGGGTTATTGCCCCCTGCCAGCTGGTTGTATGATTCAAGGAGGTTGTAATAGCGCTCCTTAAACTGAGCGGTGTCGGCAAATTCAACCCACTTGAGTCTGTAGCCTTCGTACTTGTTGGTGAATTTATCATCTACTATAAGGTCATATTCGATGCCGTTGAAGCCGTCGAATTCGCCCTCTTCCTTAAGCTCGTATTCGCCGGAACCGGGTTCTTTTTCGATATAGTATTCAACGGTTGCCGAAGCAGGCGTACCTTGCCAGTGAAGCTTTACGATACGCTGGATCTTCGAGGTGTTGAAGCCGAAGGTGTTGTTCTTGTAGGTAAGCTTAACTTCTCCCCAGACTTCGTTAACGAGGGTATTTGCGGGTTTTACCAGCACTTCGTTGGTGGCGGGAAGGTAGACAAAGGAACAGGTATCAAGCTTCTTTCCGTCCTTGTCGGTGTCGTAACATTCGATGGTGAAATGTTCCTCGTCGTACTGGGTGTAGGTGCGACCTCTCATGGTGAAGGATTTTCCTTCGCCCACGCTGGCGGTGTCATCCATGTCTTCCTCGGACACTTCGCCTGACTTCATCTCCATCATATTGATCTTATAAAGATCCGCGGGAAGTGCTACCCAGTTCTTGCCGGCCTCGTAAGTAAGATCAAGGTCCTCAGAGCCTTTTTCGATGGTAAAGTCCAAAGGTACGAATTCCGCACCCAGTTTCAGGAGAGGCCAGGTGTTTTCGTACAGTGATATTTCTTTTTCCAATTGTCCGTCGCCAAGCTGAGCCTTGAAGTTGACTTCCACATAAATGCCCACTTCGAAGTAGAGTGAACCCATGGCGCCGCTGGTGGAACCCTGGCCGCTGGTCCATTCGTACCAGACATACAGAAAGCCGTAAACCTCGGCATATAAACCAACTTCTGCTGTAACACCGATGGAAGCAAGTTTGGTGCTGATGATACCGAGACGGACATCGATCCTGATGCCGGCTCTGATACCGATCATACCGAAGGCATAGAAGTCAGCCCTGAAGTGGGGTGTTGCAAGGTCTGCCTGTTCGGAGTACTTTTCATCTTCACCTCTGACGCATACGTATTTTCTCACGTGGTAGGTGAACATCTTGGCGTTCTCGTAAGAAACGCCGGTACCGATCATGGCATTCAGCTTAAATGAAACAACCAGGTATGCACCGATACTGAATTCCACGATATGGAAAGGATCCACGGGAGTCGCAAAGGTACCGATCTCCTGTTCTACCAGGTCGATGTACTCCGCATCGTTACCCAGCATGTTTGAATACTTGGTGGGGAGATCGCCGCCAACACCGGGGGAATTGCTTTCCATGAGTCCCGGCTTGTCGTCATCTTTATCGTCTTTCTTGTCGTCTTTCTTTTTGTCGTCCTTCTTGCCGCCCGACCATTCGCCGCCGGCACCGCCTTCCTTCATGTCCGCAAGCTTCTTTAAGGTTTCCCCGGACTTTACGAGGCCGTTAAGATATTTCTTTCTTTCTTCTTCGTTCTTGCCGCCGGTGCCTTCCTCGTATTCCTTGGCCATTTCACTGAATTCGGAGTCATTTTCGTTACTCTTGGTCATGATGGTAACGGTGAGTCCGATTCCGGTATAGGTACCGCACTTAAAGGAAGGATCTATGTCCACATAAGCAAGATAAGGAATGAAGCCAAGCAGGTATCCCCATTTACCCTTTACGCTTATGGTGGGGCTTATGAGAACTTCCTGTTCGAAGATCGCCATGGGGGTGATCTCGATGTTACCTGCTTCACCCAGGGAAATGGTGATCTTTAAAGAAACGGTGACTTCGGCTCTTAATCCCGCTTCGCCCTCAAAGTGCTGGAGAGCACCGGTGAGTATAAATGATACATTGACATCGTCGACTTTGACCTTCTCACCGCCGCCGGCAAGTTTTCTTACTTCGTCAAAGGTAAGTTCACCGCCGTTTGCATCCTTAAACTTCATTTCGGCGAGTTTGTCTCTGTTTTGGTATTTCGCAAGATCCGCTTCGTCGGAAAGAAGAGCGTCGCAGAGATAATCGCTTGCTTCTTCCACGAGATTGCTCTTTTCGATCTCATCAAGCATTGCCTGCTTGACGGCTTCACTGTCAACTTTGGTGATCTCGGGAGCGACAGTGCCGGTATCCATATGCATGTTGACGGAAGAAAGCACTTCTTCGGCGGGAGCTTCGGTAAAGGATACCTTGAAGCCTCCCTTTTCTTCCGTTACGGAATTTACTTTCGCATAGCCTTTAAACTCGATACCTTCCGAGGAATCAAGGCCGTTATCGAGGTTGAAGGTTCCGTTGTAAAAAGCAAGATAGTCGCCTTTATCGATCACCGCATCGCCTTCGAAACCGAGGACTTCGGCTATGCGCTTGTCGAACTTAAGGTCTGACGCGGGTATAAACGCGGTTGAATCTTCACCGACTGTCGCGAATTTAACGGGAATGATCTCGGGGAGAGCGATAACGTCCTTAAAATCAGCGCCCTGATAGGAATACTGTCCGTTTCCTTTGACTTCGGTGATCTCAAAGTATCCGACTTCGCCGTCGACGCTCTTGTCCTCATTGAGGGTACCGTCGTAAACCGCTATGACAAGCCCTTTGGAAAGAGTCCTGTCACCGCTGTAGGTAAGTGTCCCCTTGCGTTCTTTTTCAGCAGCCTTCTGATTGCCGTCCTTGTCAACGGTGATCTCAAACATGCTTCCGAGAGTGACGCCCTTGACTTCAGAAAGGGGAATAAAGAGCACTCCGTCGTCCACGGTCATGTTCTTCACTTCTTCGCAGCCTACGGTGAAGTTATAGTAAGTGATGTATTCTGTGCAGATCTGATCGCCGAATACAAAACGCAGACGTTCGGTATTAAGGATCTCAACCTGGAACAGGTCGCCTTCCGTCCAGCCTTCTTCGGAAGGGTAGATGGTGAAACGTACGGTTTCGCTGAAGACCGAGTTCGCTTTGACGATATCGGAGAGTTTCAGTACATTCTCGATATCATAGCCCATGTCTTCGCGCCAGTATCTTTCAAGACTGTCCTTTTCGGAAAGACCGTAGAGTTCTTTTAATTCGTTTTCGGTACGGGTTCCGATACCTGCGGCCTGGGCCTTCAGGGTAGCTGCAGCGCCGGCATCACCGGTCTTTATGGCATAGTCGTCAAAGAAAGCGTCTCTTTCTTCGGGAGCATATATAAGGATCAGTTTGTAGACGGAATCCGAATCAAGCCCCATGGAATAAAGGCCCGTCATCAGATCGGTCTTCGGATCGGTACGGTTGGCGTTTATAAGATTCTTTACGTAGGGAAGGACCTTTTCGGGAATGTTAAGTCCGCCGGGAACCGTGTTGTCATCCTGCTCTATGACGAAGGGAACATTCTCATCGCCGTTTGACAGGTCCTTGATCCTGATCAGTTCCGTGACTTCCTTTTGGGAAAGGCCGTAAGCGGAAAGCACGATGGCATAATCCGATTTCACGTCCGTGCCCGATACGAAGTTCATGTCAAAGACATTGGTCATTCCTTCAGCGGTCTCAAAGACGGGGTAGAGAGTCAGGTCTTTTTTGATGGCTGTGTTTTCGTCGGCTTTGTTAAGGCCTTCGGGGTCGTAGGAATAGCCCATGAATACGCTGCTTGTACGGCTTGATTCCGGCAGCGCTCCGATAAGGGTTCCTTTTTTGACTTTCAGGGCTTCGGGAAGCTTGGTCTCACTTACTTCAAAATCCGTTGCATTTTCGGGTAAAGCAAAGGTTACCTTAAAGCTTGTTTTGAAGATGTCAAAGATGCTTCCGCCGCCCTTTCCGCAGCCTGAGAAAAGCATTGTTACCTGGGCTGCCACAAGTAATACAGCTAAGATTTTTTTGAGTTTTCTTCTGAAATTCATGTTTTTTCTCCGAGATTTATTCCGTTTCCGGTAGTTCTTTTGCGATCAGGCCTATGTTCAGGTTCTGGGCCTTTTCATAGGTGCCTGTGACAACGGCCACAACATTTCCGTCGCAGTCGAAGACGGGACCTCCGCTGTTTCCCCCTGAGACAGGGGCTGTAAAAAGAAGGTAATCGGTTCCTTTGTCATTCCAGGTTCCGCTGACCACTCCCGTGGTAAGAAGATTGGTAAGACCCGCCTGGGAACCGATGGTAAATACGGGAGTGCCCCTTGGGGGTATGTCCTCTTTAAGCTTAAGAGCCGGAAGATCCACATCCGACGGAAGTTTAAAGAGCGCTATGTCCTTATCCTTGTCGGCGTAGGAAGCCTTGGCGGTTATCTTAAAGGTTTCGCCGTTATCACGCGTCACTTCCATGTAATCCATGTTTACGATCACGTGGGCGGAAGTAGCCAGGACTTTCGGGTCTCCGTAGACAAAGCCCGTGCCCGTGGCGGTTTTAAAGCCTTTGGAATCGTATACCTCAAGCTTAAACACGCTTGAAGCCAAAGCATCGATATCCGTACCTTCGGGGATTTCCGAGGTTTCGTATGACAACAGTACAGGCGGTACGGTTGACATAACTTGGGGACTTTCCTTGTCGGAAGGAGGAATCCCGCTGTTGTTCCTGCCGGCACAGCCCGGTAACGCAAGGATCATCGTAAGCAGGCAGGGGGCAAGAAAAAATTTACTGTTTTTCATCGTCACCCTCCGAATTTTTTCTTTTGGAATCGTTACCCTTTGCTTTCTGTTTCCAAATCAGAAACAGTGTCAGGGCAACTCCCAGGGTGAAAGAAATAACCGCCGCTAATACATACCCCCCGGCTGAACCCGGTAACAGGAAGGAACCGTAACTGGTTCGCGTGTTCATGTACCCGCCGGTGTCGGTGTAGTAAATTCCTGCGCCCAGGCCCGCCGCAAAGGTAAATAGAACGGCTGCGGACAGCGCACGTACGGTGTTTTTAAGTTTTTGATGTCTTATGTTGCGGCTTCGCTTCATTATTTCGGAAACCGCTTCATCGTTTGAATATTTCATAAGCGCATCTCCCTTCTCACCTATTAATTGCAGGTTTTTCAATTTTTACTCACCAAAAAACAAAAAAATTTTGCAAACAAAAAAGCCGCCCCGAACGGAGCGGCAGAAAGTATTCGTTTAAAGATTTTTAAAGGATCGTTTGTAGGGAAGATACAGGATCACCGCAGAAAGAAGCGGCATGGCATAACCTATGTAGGAAGAAAGCCCGGGTTCCGACACCAACAGGTTATAAAGCCCGTGGAATGACATGGAGAGCGACAGGGCTCCCACAATACCCGCAAAGGAAATGACTTTGAAATTTCGTAAAAGCACCAACGCCATGGAAAGCACGAAGGTGCAGACTATATGCATTACTCCCACGGCGAGGCCCCTGATCATGACATAGGGCAGGCTGTCTGCACCGGAAGAGAGGATATAGCAGCAGTTTTCAAAGGTTGCAAAGCCCGCACCGATACCTACGGCAAAAAGCAAGAGATCCCGGTTGCCGGGCAGGAATATAAGCATATAGAAGAGTATCGGCAGAAACTTGATAATCTCTTCGATAATGGGTGAGAGAAAGATTGAAGTTTCGCCTTCGGGCATGGCGGCCGCGATATCGATAAAGCCTCCTATGTAGGCACCAATCAGGCAGATGGCCATTCCCGTAAGAAAAGCCCCTACGAACCGCTTGGCACTTTTAGTGACGAAAAACAGGGACACCAGGAGAGGAACCGCTATACAGATTAAGATGTTTTCAGCATATATCATCTGCATATACCTCCCTTCTTAACGTCAGATACATAAAGGGTATGGTGACGGTAAAGACCATAAGGGAAACGCTGTATATCCATCCCGGGCTCATGTACAGATTAAATTCGGCCCAGCAAAAAGCGGCGGTCATCAGAACGAAGGGCTTTGTACGGGCGCCGGACCTGTGGAGGATAAATGCTTTTATGATGAAGTACGCAAGAAAAGCGTACATAAGGACATAACTTGAATACTCAAGAACCTTCGTAAGGGGGGTTTTGATATAGGTGCAGGCGGTCTGGAAAACGAGCACCAAAACGGAAGAAAGGACCAAAAGCACCCGAACGACACGGGGGATGGTTTCTGTCTGTATTAAAATGATTGCAACAACAGAAGTGAAAACGCACAAAGCAAGACCGCACACAATATCCTGAAGCCATTCACCGGACCAGACTATCCAAAGGGCCGTATTGGCGACGGTAAAAAGAATCGCATAAACAGCCTCCCATCGGGGACGGGAGGTTTCTTTTTTGATATAGGGGGAAAGTCCCGCAGCCATAAGAAGAGACAAGGCGCATTCACCAAGCTCATTAGCAGCAAGGGGCATACGGGTGCCGGGACGAAGCAGATCGTAGGTAATCCAGTAAAAGTCGCTGAGAAGCCAGCTTACCAGAGAAAAGGTGAAAAAAACGGTAAGCAGAACATTTTTCCTGCGGGTTATGAGCCCTGCGGAAAAACTGATCACGACCAGAAGAACAACGATTTGAAGGATTACTCCGAAAACTTCCCAAAGAGACGTACTTGACATGTCAATCCTCTTTTAATTTTTCGGCAAGCTTAAGTTTCCTTACCTGTGTACAAAGAAGGGTTATAAGAATGCCGAGAATAAATGCCAGAGCACCGATTACAACATATCCTATATAAGAAGAACGAAGGATAAGGCTTCCGTAGCGAACCTGAGTGGCGGCTGTGCTTCCTGCGTCAAAGCCCGGCAGCAGTACTGTCACCGCTGCAAGAACCATAAGACAGAGAGCGGAAGAAACGGCTTCCACAGCGATGGTCACTTTGACGTCGTGTTTTTTCTTTATGACTTTTGCACGGTCCATAATTGTTTTAAGCTGCTCGTCAGTATTTAACATTTTCAAATCCGTTCCTTTCGAGTGCGGCCTTAAGGGCTTCACGTCCTCTGGCTGTCAGGTTGTAAACCTGTTTTTTGTTTTTCTTTAAGACGCAGGCAATCTCTTCGGGCTTCATGTTTTCAAAATATGTAAGAAAAAGCACCTGTCTGTAGTCGGGGTTTATTTCCGAGAGAGCCCGGTAAAGCTGTCTGCGGGTTTCTTTTTCAAAGAGTTCGTTTTCGGGAAGGGCCGTATCGGAACCCAGGTCTTCGCTTAATTCGGTAAAGATGAATTTTCGCTTACGAAGAAGCATTTTTGCTTTATTCCGGGCGATGGCGAAGAGCCAGGTCTTAAAACTGCAGTCCTTTCGGGGTACGTAGTGCACCGTGCCGGAAGCGATGAGAGCGAAACTGTCTATCATAAGTTCCTCAGCGTCCTCAAGGCTTTGAATCATCCCGTTAAGAAAAAGAACGAGACTGTTTCGGTGCCTTTCAAGGAGCACCCTGAAAAGCGACTCATCCCTTTCTTTCAGGAAGCGGCTGTATAAGATTTCATCTGCAAGTTCCAAAGCGGCAACCGTCATTTAAATCGCGCATCCTTCAACAATTTCAATAATAAGAAATTATACAGATTATATCATAATCGGCAGTTAAAGCACCAGTTCTTTTACGGCTCGCTCCCGGCATTTTGATAAATTAAAAAAATTATTTAAAAAAATAAAACCTCCGGCCAACCTCATCTGTATAACTATCAGAAAGGCAAAAAGCAAAAAACACAAGGGAGAAAAGATTATGAACAACATACTTAATTTAAATCCTGATTACCGTTTCTTTATCTTTCTTCTTACCGGAAGCAAGGAGGAAACAGAGAGAGTACTTGAATTGACAGGCCCCTGTGAGAGCGAGGACGAACTGCTTAAGAAACTTAAGAAAATCGGAGTTTTGACAGTGGGTCTGACGCCGGACGAATATCGGGCGAACGCTCCGAACATAGAAGCGCAGGATATTCCGCCGGACAGAGAAAAACTGATATCGCGGCTGATCAAAGAGTACTTCGAAAGCGTGCGTGTAGCCTGGGAAGCTTCATGAAAATAAAAATCCCCCAAAAATTTAAAAAATAAAACCATAAGCTTGTTTCATCTGTATAACAATCAGAACACAGATAGTTTTTATAATGTGTATCGCGACCGTATGATATAATATTCTACGAATATTTCTTACCCGAAAAGGAATGCGAATGGAACTTATTAAACTTATAAAATCAGGCGACTCTGAAGCTGTGGGTAAGCTCTACGAGCTTATCCGCACAAAGAGCCTGGCCATAGCAAGAAAATATGTGCATGACCCGCAGGACGCGGAGGATATGTTCCAGGATGCCTTTTTAAAGGCCATGGAAAACATCGAGAAATTCGATGAGGACAGGGACTTCAATCCCTGGTTCGATACAATCCTGGTAAATACCTGCAAAAACTGGCTCGTTAAAAAGAAAGCCACCAACTTTTCCGAACTTTCGGATGAAGAAGGTGAGTTTGAAGACACCCTTGAAAATCACGACGACAATATGGTGCCCGAGTCGGCATATGACAGAAAAGAAATGATGGAGATCATAGGCGGTATCGTCGATGATCTTCCTCAGGTTCAAAAAGAAGCCGTAGCGCTCTTTTATTTCAAGGATTACAGCGTCAGGAAAATCGCGGAACTTCAGGAAGTTTCGGAAGACACGGTTAAAAGCCGTCTAAATTACGCCAGAAAGAAAGTGGGCGAAGCTGTTACCACATACGAAAAGAAGCATGGTATCAAGCTTCACGGTGTTGCCGTTATCCCTGCATTTATGGCTATGTTCCTCAAGAGAAGCGCTTATGCGGCGGTGGCGGAAGCTATCATTTCCGCAACCGGCATAACGGGACTTGCGGGAGCAGCAGGCACGGCGGGAACTGCTGCATTAGGTACCACCGGTACTGCCACAGCCACTGCAGTGGCGGGGAAAATGTCTGCAGCCACGATTTTAAAGATTGCAATAGCGGCAGTGGGAGTCACCGCCGTAACCGGTACGGGAGTCTACATGGCTGTAAACAACACGGACGAAAAGCCTTCAGCCGCCACACCGGCCACAGTCTCGGATATTTCATCGGCGGACGTGACCACCGCTTCGGATGTGACGGTATCCACAGGGGTTTCTTTGTCAGAGCCCGAAGTAAAGCCTGAGCCCGAACCGACACCTGAGCCGGAACCCGCGCCCGAGCCTGAACCTGAGCCCGAGCCCACAGTGGAAACCGAAACCATGGAGGACGGGTCCTACAGCGTTACGGAATACGCCCCCGACGGCAGGAAAAACAAGGAAGACAGGTATTTGGCGAACGGCACCATATGCCTTTCTTTGGAATACGATGAAAATGAAAAAGTGGTGAGGGAAGTTCTTTACGAATCCGACGGAAGCCTTTCCTGGGCCAGGAAATACGAATATGACGAAAACGGCAACCGGACAAAGGCAGAGTACACGGAAGGGCCCGACACGGGCGGTTACGACATTTATACCTACGATGAAAACGGGCATATGCTTTCTGCGGAAAGTTACTACAAAAGGAGCAATTCCAGGAGAATAAACTATTATACTTACGATGATGCGGGAAGGCTGAAAACCGTGAAGGTGGGAAATGACAAATACACCTATTCCCACGACAGCGAAGGCCGGATAGTAAAGGGCACCGTCACCCGTAACGGAAGCACCGCCGTTGCCAAATTCACCTACGGTGAAAACGGCAGAGTTTCCAAAAGAAACGTTTACGTGGGCGATCAGCTTTTCAGCTCAACAACCTATACGTATTATTCAAACGGCTATTTAAAGCGCACCACCGTCAATATCCCGAATTCGATATCGCCTCCCCTTGTGGCGGATTTCCCTGCAGTGGGAACCATAGACGAAAAGGATCCGAACAGCCTTTACTTTTACAGATATTAAGTATACCAATGCAGAATAATTTTTTCCCGGATGTCACCTTTCCGGCCCCTCGGTCATATATATAGTGTAAGGCCCTTCGCGAAGACCTTGTTGTAAACACAACAGGAGGACAGTAAATGAATCAAAAAGAAAGGAATGAAAACTTAGAGCGTGTCATAGAAAACTACAGTAACATGCTTTATCGCATATGCTTTGTGATCCTGAAAAACGAACAGGATGCACAGGACGTATTGCAGGAGACATTTTTGGCATACATGACCAAACGCCCGGTATTTCATTCCGAAGAGCATAAGAAAGCTTGGCTTATCAGAGTATCACAGAATAAATGCAAAGAGTTCTTAAGATTCCATAAAAAACACGCCGCAATCCCTCTTGAAGAGGTGGAAGAAAGCATTGGAATCACCAACGGACTTGATATCGAAGACAGAGAAAAGCTGAATCTTATCTGGAACTTGAACGTAAAGTTAAAGAGTGTGGTGATCCTCTATTATGTTGAAGGATATTCGGTGAAAGAGACCGCGATCATCTTAAACATTTCCGAGGTTGCCGTGAAGAAGCGCCTGCAAAGGGCCAGGGAGATCCTCTCTGAGCTTGGCAGGAAGTATGATGGAGGTATCGTCTGTGAACAATATCAATAAAGATTTATTTTCAAACATTGAGATCTCAAACAAAGCAAAAAAAGAAATATACGAAAACTGTCTGAAGGGAAAGCGCGCCGGCGACATAAGGTTCAGATATGCGGGACTTTTGACCGCCATGATCGGTGCTCTGGTCATCGGATCCACCGGTATCGGAACCTATGCTTATTACCAGAGTGTACAGGCCCGTATGGAATCCATGCCT
>Ga0129306_1002751_pt1 | contig 14711 bp, 11 predicted proteins | sample P827metagenome_FD_94438 | JGI IMG/M metagenome (GOLD analysis project Ga0129306, IMG submission 94438) | Capybara group fecal microbial communities from Wisconsin, USA - P827 metagenome | ecosystem: Host-associated > Mammals > Digestive system > Large intestine > Fecal | place: USA: Wisconsin...
GCCGTAAGCGTCACGCTCCCATCGGCGAAGAGGGCGCCGCCCAGCGCGCGGTGTGAGTCGGAAGACGCCGAGTTGCCCGTGAAGCGCCACTCGGCGTCGCTTGATGTGACGGAACCGAACACAAAAGTCGCGCCGCCGGCATAGACCGTGTCGCCGCCGTATGACTGCGGGCCGGCCGTCTGGCCTGTGTACGTTGCCGCCTGGGCGGGAGCGGACAGCAGGACTGCCGACAAAGCCAGCGCGGCAGCCCTGCGAACAGCGCGAAATCGACGATTTGCTTCACATATCATCCAGGACACTTCCTTTGAAAATAATAGGATAATTGTGTTGAGATTGTGAATATAATTATTATAACGCAAACCATTATTTTGACAAGTTTTTTTATTGTGCACGTCCCTTCGTCCACGCGGCAAAGACTGGCAAAAAAAGATCAGCACGAAGGCTCGGTGTATATCAAAATCAAATGCAATTTCTTATGCAATTTCGAGGCCGGCAAGAAGCCTTCCCTGCGGGAAGTGATACGGATGAAAATACAATAAATGATATTACGATGGGCATTTTTTACAGCAAAACGCCCCGAATGATAAATAACGTTCCACGTGGAACATGATGCTCCGTCCGCAACAATGATTTTCGAGAAACGTTCCACGTGGAACAAAGTTCCCGTCCGTAAAAAGGTTTTCACAAAAACATGTTTCTCGTGCCATCAGGCTTTGTGGCCTTGAGGTGAGATTCTGAAGCAAAACTATCCCTACCCAAAAAAATGTTCCACGTAGAACAGCAAACGATGATTTGCGTCCTGCGTGGAACGATTTTTTTGCCGCGCGGCCGTAGCGGACACGACGGCATTGAAGATTTGATATTCAATTATTAAGAGCATCAAACGCGCCGCTGCCAAAGATCTCGGTGAGGTCGCGTTCGGCCACAAAATTGGCGACAAACGTGCGAAACGCTTCGGCAGCCGGGTTTTCGTCGCCGCGCCACACCATATAGATGTCGCGCACGGGGCTGTCGCCTTGCAGCGGCACCATGGCGTAGTTGCTGTGCCCCAGCAGCTCTTTGTGGACGATACCCACGCCAAGGCCGTTCATCACAAACGCCAGCAGCGAGTTGCAGTCTTCGACTTCGTAGGCGATATGCGGCTGGATGCCGGCGTCTTTGAACAGAGCGTCGAGGCGTTTGCGCAGATCGCACCTCTGATTGAGGAAGATGAACGGTTCGTTGCGCAGCTGCTCAAGCGAGAGCGACGGCTGCTTTGCGAGCGGATGGTTCAGCGGCAGCACGGCCACCAGCTCCTGCGAATAGACGAGCACGCAGTCCATTTTTTTCTGCGGCGTGCCGCAGAAGCCGATGTCGGCCGCACCGGCGGCAAGAGCATCGACCACGTCCTGATTGACGCCGGGGATGAACTGAAAGTTGACCTTTCCCTCGCCCAGCTGTTTGGTGAACGCTTTGACGATAAACGGCATCACGGTGGCGCCAAAGCTGCGGATGTAGGCTATCCGCACGGCGCCGTTGACGACGCCGCGCATCGCGTCGATCGCGCGCAGGCCGGCGTTCAGCTCGTCAAGCGCGCGTTCCACATGGTGCAGCAGCGTTTCTCCGTAGGCGGTGAGGCGTATTGTGCGGCCGCTTTTAGCAAACAGCGGCACGCCGATCTCCTTTTCCAGTTCGCCGATGGCGTAGCTGAGGCTGGGCTGCGTGATGTAGAGGGACTTTGCCGCTTTCGTGTAGCTGTTTTCTTTGGCAAGCTCGCGGAAATATTCAAGCTGGGAGAGGTACATGGAACGGCTCCTTTCCGGCTGCCCCGAGCGCTGTGTCCGGGGCGCTCTGCGGTCTCGACAGATGTGTTTGCGTTCATTCTACCATATTTCGGCAGTTTTTTATCCCACGCGTGGTGACTGCCGCCCGGAAAAGGACGTTTTATAGAACCGGCTTATCGCAGTGTATAAAAACGGCCGATTTTTATTTGCGGCATGGGGATTTTATAATAAGAGCGTCAAAGAGTTCAGGAGACGCTGATTCATTTGCCCGCGCCTTGTGAGGGCTCATTGAATCGGTGACTCCTTTACACAAGCGAGTTGATCGCACCGGAAGGGAGAGTTTTTGCTTATGAACAAGGAGATGACGCCCGAACAGCGGGCCGAGCTGGAAGAGCTTGTCGCGCGCGGCCGTGCGGCGCTGGCGCAGATCGAGGGCTATTCGCAGGAGGAGCTGAACCGCCTGTGTCAGGCCGCCGCCTGGGCGGTGAGCAGCAAAAAGGCGTTTGCCGAGCTGTCGGCCCTCAGCGTGGAAGAAACCGGCATCGGCACGGTGGAAACGCGCATGGTCAAGCGCGAGAAGATCAAGGGCGTGCTGCGCGACGTTCTGCGCGGCAAGAGCGTGGGCGTGGTGGAGGAGATCCCGGAAAAGGGCCTGGCGAAATATGCCAAGCCGGCCGGCCTGATCGCTTCGCCCATCCCCATGACCAACCCCATCATCACGCCCGCCGGCATCGCGCTGAACGCGATCAAGGCCCGTGACGCGGTGATTTTTTTGCCGCATCCGCGCGCGGCCAAGTCGATCTGGGCCGGCGTGGAGCGCATGAGGCAGGCCTTGGCCGCGCTTGGCGCCCCCGCCGATGTGCTGTTGTGCGGCACCCATCCAGGCAGCGCGTTCAACGAAGCGGCCATGCGCGCAGCCGACTTGATCATCGCCACCGGCCCTGCCAAGCTGATCCACGAGGTGTACAGCATGGGCAAGCCGGCCTACGGCAACGCGCCCGGCAACGTGACGGTGATCTACGACGACACAGCCGACCTGGTCGAGGCGGCCCGTTACACGCGCATGAGCAAAACAAAGGACAATGGCTCCGGCTGCTCGGCCGACAGCAACCTGGTCATTTACAAGCCGCTGTACCAGGCGGCCGTTGCCGCGCTGGAGGCGGAGGGCGGCTACCTGGCCAAGGGCGATGAGCGCGAAAAGTTTTTGCGCGCCATGTACGACGCCGAAGGACACCGCCGTATGGAAACGTTCACCTGCACGGCCCGCAAACTGGCCGACGAGGCTGGCGTGACGGTGCCGGAGGGCACGCAGTTCATCATGGTGGAAGGCGGCCCGGTCACGCCGGAGAACAAGTTCACGCACGGCAAATCGACGACGCTGCTGGCGCTGTACACCTACGAAGGCGATTTTGGCAACGCCGTGGCCATGGCGAAAAAGTTCCTCGCCATCGAGGGACGCGGCCATTCGGTGGGCATCAACTCCAAATCGGCCGCGCACATCAACGAGCTGGCCCTTGGGCTGGAGGTCTCGCGCGTGCTGGTGCGGCAGCCTCACTCGCTCTCCAACGCCGGCGCATTCTGGAACGGGCTGCCGATGACATCGACGCTGGCCAGCGGCACCTGGGGCGGCAACATCGTCTCCGAGAACGTATGCCTCAAGCACTACATGAACTACACCTGGGTCTCGCTGCCCATCCCGGAGGATCGTCCTTCGGAGCAGGAGCTGTTCGGCGAGTTCTACGACGCGGCGCTCGAAAAATAAGAATATAATAGAACCATATTTTGATTCAAGGAGGAGTTGCAACATGACGTTTGGTACGATTTTCAACGATTGGACGCTTTTGTGCGTGTTTCTTCTGGCCGGCTATCTGCTGCGTGAGTGGATCCCTCTGTTTCAAAAGCTGTTTTTGCCAGCCTCGGTCATCGCCGGCTTCATCGCGCTGATCGGCGGTCCGCAGGTGCTCGGCTGGTGGGCCGTGCCCAAGTCTTTCGGTTCGTATGCCAGCCCGCTGATCGTGTTGGTCATGGCCTGCCTCGTGTGGGGCGTCACGGTCGACAAAAAGCGCGTCGTCGGCTATCTTGACTACATCTGCATGATCAACGGCGTGCGTTTTGCGCAGATCCTTGTCGGCGCCGTCGTCGGCATCGGCCTGCGCTATATCTGGAAAGATCTGCCGCTCGGCTGGGGCTCGATGGGCGTGGCTTCCTACCTCGGCGGTCACGGCACGGCTGCCGCCTACGGCTCGGTGTTCAAAGAACTGGGCGTCGAGGGCAATTTTGAGCTGGGGATGCTGATGTCCACGCTCGGACTGCTCACCGCCGTCACCGTCGGCATGGTCATCGTCAACATCGGCGTGCGCAAGGGCTGGTGCCAGTATATGAAGATCGGCGACAAAATGGGCCAGTATTCCGAGCGCCGCCTGCTCCCCGCCGACAAGCGCGTTTCCATCGGCAACATGCGCGTGCCCGGCGGCAGCATCAACGCGCTGGCGTTCCAGTTCGCCATGCTCATGGCGCTGATCTGGTGCGGCGGACAGATGTTCCGCTTCCTCGGCGCCAACGTCCATCCCATGTTCCGCCGCGTGCCTCCGTTCGTTCACGGCGTCACCGCCGCGATCATCGTGTGGCCCATCCTGCGCGCGCTCAAGCTGGGCGATTACGTCGACCGCAAGACCTGCACCACGATTTCCGGCTTCTCGCTGGATATCCTTATCGTCGGCTCCATCGCTACGATGAACTTGAAGCTGATCTCTGCGTTCGCCGTGCCCATCTTCATCCACTTCCTGCTCATCACGGCGGCCACCAGCTGGATCTGCTTCTGGTACAACTACAAGATCACGGAGAACGAGTGGTTTGAGCGCGCCGTGTTCATCTTCGGCCAGTCCACCGGCTCCACGCCCACCGGCCTGGCGCTGGTGCGCGCCATCGACCCCGATTCCGTCGCCACGCCCGGCGAAGCCCACGCCGTCGCTTCCGGCTTTGGCGCGTTCGCGACCTTCTGGGTGGCGCCGCTCGTCCCTGTGCTGGCTGTCAACTCGCCGCTGAGCGAGATCGGCCTGGGCGCTGCCGGCACGGTCATCTCGCTGGGCCTTGGCTGGATCCTCTTCCGCAAGAAGATGAAGGCGCTCGGCCGCTAGTTTCCTGTTGATTGTCGTTCCTGCCCCCGCGGCGTTTCCAAAATACGCCTGCCGGGGGCAGGTTTTTCGTATGCGGCATTTGGGGCCGCTTTGTGGTACTATCGGCGTACCGAATCTTTTTTCAGAAAGTGAGGATTGGCTATGGACCTTGAAAAAGTGTTCAGCTACATCGACGCGCATTTTGACGAGATGCTGGACGAAATGACCGGCCTGTGCCGTCTGCGCAGCGTCAAAGGCGACGCGGAGGGACTGGAGGCGACGCGGGCAGCCATCGTGAAAAAGCTGGGCGCGCTGGGCCTGTCGCCCGTGCGCCATCCTGTTGAAGGCGGCAACGACGTGATTACGGCGGATACGGGCACGAGCGACAAACCGACGCTGTTGATCTATAACCATTACGACGTGGTACATGAGGGCGTGCGCGAGCTGTGGAAGTTTGATCCGTTCGTCCCCACGGTGGAAAACGGCGTGCTCTACGGCCGCGGCGTCTCCGACAACAAGGGCGCGCTGATCGGCCGCCTGCAGGCGCTCCAGGCCGTCCGCGCTGCCGGTCAGGAACTGCCCGTCAATCTCAAGTTCTTTTATGAAGGCGACGAGGAAAGCGGCAGTCCGTCGCTGAAAAAATTTGTCAGGGAAAACCCCGAGCAATTCCGCGAACTGACGCGCGCCGACTGCGCCCTCTGGGAAGGCGGCAAGAAGGACGACGACGGCCACATCCGTGCCACTCACGGCGCGCGCGGCGCGATGAAATTTGCCCTTAGCGTCAAGTCGATCGACCACGACTGCCACAGCCGCAACTCGACGATGTACCCCAACGCGGCCTGGCGTCTGGTGTGGGCACTGTCACTGCTCAAAGACAAGGACGAGCGCGTGCTCATCCCCGGCTTTTACGACGATGTCCTGCCGGTGACCGAGGCCGACCGCAGGGCCCTTGAACAGCTGCCGCTCAACGAGGCGGCGCTGCTGGCCGATCAAAAGCTGGATCATTTTCTGAAAAACGCGACGGGCCTTGAGTTGAAAAAACGGCTTTATATGGAATCCACGCTGTGCGTCAGCGGCCTTGACGCGGGCGAGATGTACAAGCATCCCAGGACCATCGTGCCGCACGCGGCGCGCGCCGAGCTGTCTGTTCACATGGTCGCCGCGCAGGATCCGTATAAGATCGAGGCGTCGCTGAAAAAATACCTGGCCGACAACGGCTTTGACGATATCGTTGTGGCGTCGTCCGCGGCTTCGTGCTATCCCGCCGTCAGGTCGCGCGTCGACACGCCGTTCACGCAGGCGCTGATCCGTGCGGCCGAAAAGGTGTACGATCAGCCGCTCGTCGTCGAGCCCACGATGCTCGGCGCCGGTCCGCAGTATTATTTCCGGGACTGCTGGCCCGACCTGGTCATGGTGGGCGTTGGGCCGGCCAACGAACATTCGGGCAATCACGGACCGAACGAGAACATCCGCGTTCAGGATTACCGCCAGTTCTTGAAGATGATGGCGGCCGTATATGCCGAAACAGGAACGATCAGAAACTGATCCGCAGGGAGGTAGATGCCAGATGATCGACAGCAGGATGAGCATATATAACAACGCCGGTGCGCCGATGACTCGCGTTGCCGACGAGATCCGCTTTTGCGACGTGACGCTGCGCGACGGCGAACAGACGGCCGGTGTGGCCTTTTCGCTCGATGAAAAAATAGAGATCGCCAGGCTGCTTGATTCCGCCGGATTGCAGCAGATCCAGCTTTCCTCGCCGCTGCAAAGCGAAAGCGCGCGGGTGGATGCCGAGACGATCTGCGCTCTCGGCCTGAACGCCGACATCGAAGTGATGAGCCACTCGGCCGGCCGCCGCTGGAAAGAGTCGATCAAGGCCGCCATCGACAGCGGCGCCGACGTGATCCATTCGCTGCTGCCGTTTTCGCCCAAGATGCGCGGCATGTTCACGCCCCTTTTGAGCGACGACGAAATAGTCGAACGGGCGCACGACGCCGTCGTTTACGCTCGCGAACAGGGCGCGCGCGTTTTGAACATCAGCCTGCTCGACGCCACGCGCACCGATGAAGAACTGACGAAAAAGACGCTGGCCGCTCTGTTGGAAGCCGGCGTAGACCGCATCCGCTTTGCCGACACCGTCGGCACGGCCTGGCCGCGGGGCATTTACGCGCTGGCTTCGCTGTACCGCGACTTTGTTGACACGCACTGCCGGGGCAAGAAGCCGCTGCTGGCGTTCCACTGCCACAACGATTTCGGCCTGGCGACGGCCAACGTTTTTGCCGCGATCGAAGCGGGCGTGGACCTCATTGACGTGACGGTGAACGGGCTCGGCGAGCGCAGCGGCAACCCCGATCTGGCACAGATCGCCGTGGGGCTTGAGGTGTTCTTCGGCAAAAAGGCGCCTGTTGACGTGTCGCGGCTGAAGGGGATCTCGGATGAGATCGCGCGCATCTCCGGCATCCCCGTGCCGCCCAATCGGCCGCTGACAGGGGCTTTGGCCTTTTCCGACGAGAGCGAAGCGCACGTTTCTGCCACAAGCGTCGATCCGTATTCATACCAGGGCATCCTGCCCGAGTCGATCGGCAACATCCACCACATCATCATGGGCAAAAAATCCGGCCCCAAGTCGATCGAGGAGAAGCTGAAAACGCTGGGGTTGCCGCCGCTGGACCAGGAAAAAACGCAGCGCCTGCTGGATCGCGTGCGCGCAGAAAGCGCTAACCGCCGCGGCAGCATCGTTTCCGACGAGGAGTTTTGCGAACTGGCCGAAAAAGTGCGGTCTCTTTAAGGATTTACACAGGAAAAGAGCCTGAAGCGTCCCGCGTCGGCGCCATATTCGCAAAACAACAGCAGCGCCTCCCGTTCCGTTGCGTTTTTGTTCGCAGCAAAACGGGAGGCGCTGTGTTTGCACCGTTTGGGGCTGTCATTCACGGGGAAGTTCTTTCTTTTCATACGGCTGGATCAGGTTTTCGGCAATGTAGCGCTGCAATTCACTTTTGAACTGCAGAAGCAGGGGCAACTCCCTGTCGTAGACGCGGTTCAGTAAAAAAATGCTGCGTTTGCCGGGCGGGTCGGTCAGGCGGTACACCTGCAAGGGATTGTTACGGGCGGTGCGCCCCGTGCACAGCGTCCAGCCGCCAAATTCACGCAGGCACTGGATCATGAAATGCGGCGAGTTGATGACAGCTTTGCAGGCGTTGGCGTTGCCGAACCATTTTTCGCGCCAGCGGTCAAGGACTGCGGAGTTGCCGCCGTTCAGGCGGATCTCCTGTGCGGGATCCAGTTCCTGCGGCGAGATCTGCAGCGGTCTGTGCGGCGATTCGCAATAGCGCACGACAACATATTCTTTGGAATAGATGTGCGTCGCTTCAATGTTGGGATAATCAGCCTGATATGAGACAAAGCCGAAATCGCAGCGGTTCTGAGCAAGGCTGGAGTAGATATCCACCGAATCCTGGATCTTCAGTTCCAGGCGAAGGTCAGGAGCCTTCTTCATAAATTCCATCACGAAGGGGTTGAGGACTTCACCATAGGCGCTCTCGATCGTAGCCACGCGCAAGATGTTTTTCATCTCACGCTTGAACGACTCAGTCTTTTCAAAAAGATTTTTCCATTCCAGAGCAATGCTGACAAAGTTCTCTCCGTATTTCGTCAGGTCGATCGAGCGTTTCCCCTTGGCGCGGATCAGGAGCTTGCGGCCCATCTCTTCTTCCAGGTGTTTGATACGGCTGCTGACGACCGACTGTGAAAGGAACATTTGCTCTGCCGCCTGGGTGATGTTGCGGGTCGTAACGACTTTCAGAAATGTTTCAACGTCTTTGGGGTCGAGCATACGTCCACTCTCCTTTTCACGGCATCCGAAAAAAGCCAGACGCCCGTTATTTCACGAGCGCCTGGCTTTTTACGTATGAAAATCACACTTCCGCAGGTTCGTCCTTGGAACGATTCCTCTTGCGCCCAATGCCTGTAATGATACTCAACAGGAAGATAATGAGCAAGCCCCAGCAATGATAATTATAGGGCAGGAAGTTCATGAACGAGAACGAGGCATCAACGCCCTTCACGGCAGTGGCCACGCCCATAATGACGAGGGCTGGATTGCCGTGCGGGATCAGTCCGTTGGTGCCGCAGGCGACGGCGTCAAGGATGTTGGCCGAGCGGCAGGGATCGGCCTGATCGCCATAATACCCCATGATCTCGTGTGCGAACGGGCCGAAGAACATGATCGTCGAGGTGGAAGCATGCGTGGCGATGCAGCCGAAAAAGGCCATGGCGTAGGTAATCAGTTCCGCTCCGCGGATGGTGGAGCAGCGTTTCATCAGCCACTGCGCGAACGCTTCAAACGCGCCGCTCTTGTTGGGCACATTCAGCAGCATGATCATCAAAAAGGCGATGATGACCAGGTTTGCCATACCCGTCATGCCCGTGACGATCGGGCTGGAGTTGCTGAACATCTTGGCTGGCGGCACGGCGCCCAAAACAAGGCACAGTAAGATGGCCAGGGCGTTGGAGAGCAGCAGCGACGAGACAAGCCCCCACCCTCTGCGCATCAGCACGACCAACAGGATCGGCAGGATCAAAAGCACCAGTGACTTGGCGGTGCTGGGATCGGCCACGAAATGTGCGATGCCGGTGCTTGCACCGCGCAGCCCCACCACTGCGTACAGCACAGCCGAGATGGCTCCGACGATCAGCGAATAGGGAAGGCGGGTGCGCACCACATCGCGCAACGACGCGCCCTGCGTCTGTGAAGAGGCGATCGTCGTGTCGGAAATAGGTGCCAGATTGTCGCCGAAGATCGAGCCGCTGATGATCGCGCCGCACATCATTCCCATATCGACGCCCAGCTCGCCGGCCAGCGGACAGAGCACGGCGGAAACGGCCGTGACGGTTCCGGTGGAAGTGCCGCACGCCGTCGAGATGAGCACGCACACCAAGAATGCGACCAGCGGCAGAAGTCCTACGTGTACGTTCATTTCGCTCACGAACCAAATCAGCGCCTGGATCAGACCGCTGCTTTTCAGCAGCGCTGACAACATGCCGGCCATCAGGAAAGCGACGCCGACGGTGCACAGCATCGACTCCTTCAGCCCTTTGAGCAGCTCGTCGCCGTAAGCCTTGCGGTCTTTGGCGATCAGCAGCCCGAAAACCAGCGAAAGGAATACGACGAGGATGATGCCTCTTGCGCCGCCTTTGCTGAACAGTGATGTGTATAAGATTCCTGCCATTGCCATGACAACGCAGAGCAGTGCGCCGAAATGACCGCCGTAAAACTCGATGGGGTATTGCTTGTTTTCTTTCATAGTGGTCATCGTACTTCCTCCTTAATAAATCAACATGCCGCGCTTTTGAGACTGCCCGGCCGTTTCTCCAAAAGCGCTTTTTACGAGCGCGCCTTTTCCCGAAGTGCAGCGACCGCCTTGCCGATGCGCTCAGCCGCTTCCGCCAAAATATGATCCGACGTGGCGAACGAGAAGCGGATGCAGCAGTGCTCCTGATCGCCATATTCGGTGCCAGGGATGCCGAAGACTTTGTACTCGTGCAGCAGATAGGAGAACATCTCCGTCGAGGTCATGCCCAGCCCGTTGAAAAACGTCCAGGCATAAAAGGCGCCCTGCGGGATTTGACATTGCACGCCGTCAATTTTATTCAGCGCGCCGATGAACATGTCGCGGCGGTGCTGATACGTTTTGCGCATCTCTTCGATCTCGGCACCGCATTTAAACGCTTCCAGCGCACCGCGCTGCAAAAATCCGCAGCTGCACGTCATTGTTTCACGGAAAAGACTGGAGGCGCATTTGATGAACAGGTCGTCCGGCGCCGCCAGGTAGCCGAGGCGCCACCCCGTCATCGCCACACACTTTGAAAAACCGTTCACGGTGACGACGCGGCGGGCAATGTCAGGACGCGCGCCCAAGCTGACGTTCTTGAGGCCGTCGAAGACGATAGCTTCGTAAATTTCGTCAGAGATGACATAGATATCAGGGTGCTCAAGAAGGAATTGCTCAATGATGTCCGCTTCGTCCTCATGCAGCACACACCCCGTGGGATTGTTCGGATAGTTGATCAAGAGCAGACGCGTTTTTTCTGTCACGCTGCGGTCGAGGACAGCGCGCGTGATCTTGTACCCGTTTTCCCGATCCAGGCTTACGCCAACGGGGACAGCGCCTGCCGTCTGTACGATAGGCCGGTACGAAAGCCACGAAGGCTCCAGGATCATTGCTTCGTCGCCTTCGTTCAGCAGCGAGTTCACTGCCGTATAGATAGCGTACTTGGCGCCCGGGGTCACGATGATGTGTTTTGCATCGACAGCGATCTTGTTTTCGTCATGCAGCTTTTTTGCGATTGCCTCTCGCAGCTCCTTGACGCCAACTCCACCGCCGCCGCCATAATGAGTGTTTCCCTGGGACAAGCTGCGGATCGTCGCCATAGAAATGCGGTCAGGGGTGGAAAAGTCGGGTTCGCCCGCGTCAAGGGCAATGATCCCAGGATCTTTGCGCTTCATTTCCTTTGCTTTTTGGATCAAAGCTTTTGTTTTTGATCCAAGCATGATCTCAAGCCGTCGGTTCATAGTTTCCTCCTTTATGTCTGCTTGTGTTAATGCTTGTTTATTTATATGCAGATAGTTAATTAATACAGGATTGGTGATGTTTTGTAAAATGCGTTTTTTTTCTTAAAAAATCGGAAAAGCAGATAATAAGCGCGCAAATACTCATTCTACAGATGACAAGCCATAAAAAACAGAGGCCCTCACCTGTGTGAGGACCTCTGCTTCTGCCTTCTGTTTGAATGGTTTAATTGACTTCCACATAGCGGCCATAGACCCAGCCTTCGCCGTTGTCGAGGCGGATTTTGTACCACGGATACGAACCGCCGCTTTCCTTCCATTCGTCGACGATGGCCACGTCGCGGTTGCTGACGCGCGTTACGATACGTGTGTTCTTGGTGCTGTGGCCGTCGCGCACGTTGACGCCGTTGCGTGTCACTCTGCCGGCTCGTTCGTTCCCCGTCGCCGGAGCGTTATTATCCTGTCCCTTGGGCGCGGCTTTGGGTTTGGGCGGCGCGGGCACTGCCACATAACGGCCGTAGACCCAGCCCGTCACGTTTTTGGCTTCGACTTTGTACCAGGGGAACTGGTCTTTGCCTTCCCAGATCTCGAGCAGCTTGACGCTGCCGGGCGCGACCTTGCCGACCACTTTGGTGCCCTTGGTGGAGTGATCGTCGCGCACGTTGACGCTGCTCACGCCCTTTTCGGTGCCGAGGGTGATCTTTACCCGCTCCGGCAGTTCAACGGACGCAGCGGGAGCGTCTGCACGCGGTGCGGCGTTTTTGGGGGCGGCGGAGGAAGCGGGCCGGCTCACATGCACCACGCCGCCGGGAGTCGCGGCTCGGACCACCGGTTCGTAGATGCTGCGCGTTCCTTCGGGACGCCCCAGGCGCGGACGCAGCAGGCGGATGATCGTGACGCCCGAAAACACGAACGCGCCGGCGGCCACCAGCGCCAGGAGCACGCCGAAATACGTGAACGAGCGCCTTGCGTGCGTGGTCGATTTGGGGCGGATGATCTCCGGCTCAGGTCTGTCGTAGCTGTGGGAGGCTGGGCGGGGATGGGGCTGGGAGCGCTCGGGAGCGGCCTTGTGATCAGGTTCCGGCTCTGGCTTGGGAAGTTCGCTCTCGGATCTAGGTTCCGGCTTGGGCTTGGGGTGGGGCCGTGGCTGCGGCTTGGCTTCCTGCCACTTCTCCGGCTGAGGTGCGGCCTGCGTTGGGGCTGTTTTCGGAGCTGCGGCCTCGATGCGGCGGCCGCTTTCCAGCTTTTCGGCGCCGGCGGCGCACAGCGTCTGCATGGCGCGCAGCGAACGGATGGCGGCGCTGCGCGCGGCGCTTTTTACACCGGGCATGGCGGCGGAGATGGCGGCGGCTTTTTCCGGACCGATGGCGTCGCGCGCCTTTTGCCCCACAGCCTGGCCGATGTTCTGCAGCTGCTCTTTCACCTTCTGGATGTTCTCGTCTGAGATTTCTGGCATGGTCATTTTCCCTCTGTCAAAAGCGGCACAAGCCGCCGAAGATTCGTAATTTTGCTTAATAATACCATGAAAAGAGCGATTCGTGCAGGGGATTTTGATACGCGGCTGTTGTGAAAAGGCCGTAAAAAAGGAATGGTCGTCTGATCGCGGTGGGCTGGTGGCAAAAAAGGCGCCGCTCGTGTGAGGCGCCTTTTTGAAAATCTTTGGTTATTCGTCCACTTTGAATGTGCTGTTTTTCTCGATCTTCGCCTGGAATTCGCTGAAATCGGCGATGTGCGAGTACTCGCCGCGTTCCTTCTGCGTGGCGATGCGGTCGCGGTACTCGCGCGTGCCGCCGGTGCGGCGCAGGCTTTCCAGCACGTCGTGCATGGCGCGCATGGAGGCGCGGATGAGCGTCTGCGGGAACTTGACCAGTTTGAAGCCCATCTCGGCCAGCTGATCGACGGTGAAATCCTCGTTGACCGTGCCCTCGACGATGGATGTGCATACCGGGAACGGCAGGTCGGCGATGCGCTGCATGTCCTCGGCGCGGGGCGGCACGGTGATGAAGATCATGTCGGCGCCGGCTTCGTGATAGATCTTGGCGCGGCGCAGCGCTTCATCAAAGCCCAGCGACTTGGCCGCGTCGGTACGGGCGATGACGAAAAAGTCGGGGTTGGTGCGCGCCTCCAGCACGGCGTGCAGGCGGTCGAGCATCTCTTCCACGCTGACGACGGCCGTGTTGCTGTAATAGGCGCACATCTTGGGGAACACCTGGTCTTCGATCTGGATGCCGGCAATGTCCATGGCCTCGTACTCGCGCACCATGCGATAGATGGGCAGCGTGCCGCCGTAGCCTGTGTCGGCGTCCACGATCATCGGGATGGTGCAGGCGTTGAGGATGTTAAGGAAGTTGTTGCGCAGCTCGCCGTAGGACATGATGCCCACGTCGGCGCTGCCCAGCTCCAGGTTTGACATCGACGAGCCGCTCACTACAACGGCGGGAAAGCCGGCGTCCTCCACCATGCGCGCGCCCAGGGCGTCGCCCACCGCGGGCGCCACCACTACCTTGTTATTGGCGAACAGCTCGCGCAGCACCGTGGCGCGGGATTTTTTGCTGTACATGATTATGGTCTCCTTAAGTGTTTTAAAAGTCGATCTGACGGAACACAACAGCCCCGTCTCTGATCGTCATTTGTGTTTTCAGCAACGTAGTGCCGGTGATGACATTGCCCTGAGCGTCATAAAAGCGCGTTTCTTTTTCAACAGGGCACAATATGGCGATATCGGCGCATGTGCCGCAGCTCAGACTGCCGAGTTCGCGCTCCTGTTTCAGGAATTTTGCCGGAGCCCGCGTCACCCGATCGATCACGTCGGTCAGCGACATGCCGCAGGCCATGCATTTGGACATGGTATAAGGCAGAGAAAAGGCGCTGCCGGGCATCCAGTGGTTGTTTGTGGTGATGTCGGTGCTGATGATATCGGGCAAAAATCCCTGCGCTATGGCAGCAGGGGCGGTTTTGACGGAAAAATGGCTGCGTCCGCTGGCGGCGTCAAACAGCACGCCGCGCTTTTGTGCTGCGCGCACTTCAGGCATGACCGTGCCGCTCTCGTCAAGGATCGTATTGCCTTTGCCGTGATAAACGTGAGCGTATACGTCGCCCGGGCGGAAATATTCCACCAGCTTGGCGGCGGAGACGGGAGCGTTCGTGGTGTGGCAGGCGACGGGGCAGCCGGCTTTCTCGGCGATCGCGAGTGCTGCCAGCAGAGGTTTGACGCCCAGTTCGCCGACGATCTCGCTGCTTTGGCGGACCTTCAGTCCGATA
>Ga0129306_1002752_pt1 | contig 14702 bp, 18 predicted proteins | sample P827metagenome_FD_94438 | JGI IMG/M metagenome (GOLD analysis project Ga0129306, IMG submission 94438) | Capybara group fecal microbial communities from Wisconsin, USA - P827 metagenome | ecosystem: Host-associated > Mammals > Digestive system > Large intestine > Fecal | place: USA: Wisconsin...
AAGAATTAGAAGATTCCCCAGTAATAATTACTTATAATGAGGAAGAAGAAATTAAACCTGAAGAAACAACAATTGATGAAATGCCATCTATTCCTACTCCTGAAGAAGTTTCTTATGAAGAAGAAAAAGAAGAACCAGTTATTAAACAAGAAGAAGTTCCTGAAGAAGAGGAAGAAGATGATTTATCACCGGATGTTAAAATAGAAGAAACAAAAATTAAAAAAGGTAGACATTCAAAAAAAGAATCAAAAGAAGAAAAAGAAGATTTATTTAATTTAATAGATAATATGTATAGTGAAGATGACGAGGAGGATGATGAATAATGTTAGAATATTTAAACCAATTATTACCTATAATTATATATATACTTTTGATTGCGTTAATAATTTTATTAATTATTATATCTGTTAAAGCAATTAAAGCATTAAATAAAGTTCAAGATGTAGTTGATAATGTTGATAGAAAAGTTAAGACATTAGATGGTGTATTTAATGTTATTGATCTCGCAACTGATAAAATATCTAGCTTGAGTGATATAGTAATTAATGCAATCGCAGGTGTATTTGAAAAATTACTTAAGGGTAAAAAAAATAAAAAGAAAGTTAGAGATTTAGAGGAGGAAGAAATAGATGAGTAGAAGATCTGGATTTGGAAGTTTAATTTTAGGTGGTGCTATAGGTGCTGGAATAGCTTTATTATTCGCACCAAAGAAAGGTGAAGAACTAAGAAAAGATTTACTTGAAAAAATTAGTGAGCTTTGTGATAAATTAAAAGATGTTGATTCAGATGAAGTAAAAGCTAATATTGAAAAGAAAATAAAAGAAATTAAAGATGGTATTAAAGATTTAGATGCAGAAAAAGTTAAAAAAGTAGCTAGTGAAAAAGGAGAACAACTTAAAGAAAAAGCTACTGAATTAGTAGAATATGCTAAAGAAAAAGGAGAACCAGCTTTAATAAATAGTTCAGAAGCTATTTTAAAAAGAGTAATTAAAGTATCAAAAGATGCTTTAAAAAAATTAGAAGAAAAAGAAAAATCAACAAAAACAAAAAAAGAAGCATAACCTTCTTTTTTTTTGACAAATAATATAAAAAATGGTAGTATATTTGACACTTGAAAGAGGGGGAGATTCTATGGAATCTAATTTAATAAAAGTAGCAGAATTGCTTGATTCAAGTGAAAAGATTGAAGGAAAATTACATATTATTGATGTTTGCTACGATATTATGGAAGTAATACATGATGGTTCAAGAAAAGAAGATGCAGAAAAAAATGTATTTCTAGTAGAAAAAATTGTTGAAAGTATAATTAAAAAAATAGAAAAATCAAAAGAAGATTCTATGGATGCTGAATCTTTTATAGAATCAATATATAAATATTTATATAAAACAGGTATTGTTGTTACTCCAGATGCTTTATTAAAAATAAAGATAGTAGAAGAGCATTATGCTGAAAAAATGAAACGTAGTTCATATGTTAAAATTATTGATTCGTTTGATGATCTAGATTTACTTGAAAAGAGTTGTTTGGCTATAGTTTATAAACAATATTCAGGCTTTTTTGTTGAAGGAGCTTATAGATTGCTTGGCCCAGAAAAAGGTAACGAAATAATAGATGAATTTACACCTAAATCATTAGGAATATTAACTACTTCACTTGATGATGCGATGATTGATGATGAAATGACAATAGATCAATTAGTTCGCGAATTACATTATAAGTTTGCTAAATTATCTAAAGATATTTATTTAGATAAATATAAAGATGGTGATTTAGATTTAAGTAAATGTGCTTTATCTAAATTATATAGTGGTAAAACAAAGAAAGAAATAATACCAATTTTTGTAAGTGATGTATATGACAGAACTGATTTTATAAATGAAGAGAATTCTGATGGTGAATTTGTTAAAGATTGTTGCGATTTATTAAATATTTCTCCTGAAGAATATGAAAAGTCATTACTTTTACCAGGAAAAGTATCTTATTTAAAACTTACAAGATTAATGAAACAATTAAATTCTAAGAAAGATGAAGAATAATTCTTCATCTTTTATTATTGACTAAAGAAAAAAATTAACATATAATTTATTTATAGTTAACAAAGACGATATTATAAGTAGTTAATTTATTAATTATTAGAGATTAAGTGGTTGGTGAAAACTTAAATTAATATATTAATGAAATACAAATATTAGAGTTAACACGTTAATTACGTTATAATTAGAGTGCATAGTTTCTATGAAATAAGGTGGTACCACGGTAATTCGTCCTTATATTATAGGGACTTTTTTTTCATTTAAGGAGGAATATATGAAATTTTATGAAGAATTAAAATGGAGAGGATTAATTAAAGACGTAGCAGGAGATGATTTAGAGGATAAATTAAATAACGAAAGTCTTACTTGTTATGTAGGTGCAGATCCATCTGCCGATTCACTTCATATTGGACAATTTCCTACATTTTTAATTGTAGAAAGATTAAAAAGAGCAGGACATAAAGTAATTGTTTTAGTAGGAGGAGCTACAGGTAGAGTTGGTGATCCAAGAGGAACTAAAGAAAGAGAAAAAAAAGAAATATCTGAAGTTGAATATAATTTCTCTAAAATACAAAAACAATTTAAAAAGTTATTTGGAGAAGATCAATTAGTATTAAATAACTATGATTGGTTTAAAGATTATAACTATGTAGATTTCTTAAGAGATATAGGTAAATATGTAAATGTTGCTTATATGGTAAATAAAGATTTGGTTAAAAGACAAATGGAATCAGGTATATCTTATGCAGAATTTTCTTATATGTTAATGCAAGGATATGATTATAAATATATTCATGAAAAATATGGAGCTACTTTACAATTTGGTGGTTCTGATCAATGGGGTAATTTAACTACTGGTATTGAATTAATAAGAAAATTGGATAATGAAGAAGTATATGCTTTCTCAGTACCATTAATCGTAGATTCTACTGGTAAGAAATTAGGTAAGAGTGAAGGTAATGCTTTATGGCTTGATAAAGAAAAAACTTCTAGTTATCAAATGTATCAATATATATTAAATTTTGAAGATGTTATGATTGAAGAATATTTAAAGAAATATACATTCCTTTCTAAAGAAGAAATAGATAATATAATGAAAGAACAAAATGAACATCCAGAAACAAGAATTGCTCAAAAGACACTTGCTAAAGAAATTATAACTTTTATTCATGATAAAGGAAGTTATGAATCTGCAGTTAAAATAAGTGAAGCTTTATTTAGTGGTGATATTAAATCATTAAGTGAGTCAGAATTAGTAGATGCAATGAGTGGTGTTGATACTTATAATGTTAAGGGAGAAAAAAATATTGTTGATTTACTTGTTGATACTGGTATTCTATCTAGTAAAAGAGAAGCTAGAGAATTTATTACAAATGGATCAATTAGTATAAATGGAGAAAAAATTACAGACCTTGAATTACTTGTAAATAAATCAATATCGTTATATAATAAATACATAGTAATAAGAAGAGGTAAGAAAAAATATTATCTTGTTACTTTGGAGGATTAATATGAAATTATTTACTAAAGAAAAAGATACTTTATTAAAGGTAGTTAATGCAGTTTTATTAGTTATAGCAATATTTGCTGTTATTATAACTATAGGAACAGGTATTAATCTAATTAATAAACCAAAAATTATGACTTATAAAGAATATGCTAAAGAAGTTTGTACTATTGATAAACTTGAATATGAATGTTTAGATGATTCTTGTACTAAAGAATTAGATGCTGAAAGGAAAAAGACATGTCAAAGTTTCTTCTTAGAATATAAGAAAACTACTAAACATGATATAAGAACTAATACTAATAATTTTATTATTTCTTTAATCGCATCTATAGTTCTTATTTCAACTATACATTTAATAAATAAAAAAATATAAAATAGAGTGTTAACTCTATTTTTTTATGTTTATGATATAATTTAAATAGAAAAAAGGAGTATATATTATGAAAATATGTATTTTTGGCGCAGCTTCTTTTATAGGTACTAATCTTAGTTTAGAATTATCTAAGAATAATTTTTGTAGACTGATTGATATTAATAAAGATTATTTTATAGATCAATTATCTAATTTAGAAATAATAGAAGATAAATTAGATAGTAATACGGATTTTGATAAATTATTAGATGGTCAAGACATAGTTTATCATTTAGTTAGTTCAAATAATCCATCTAGTTCTAATATAGATTTTGAAAAAGAAATAATACCTAATATAGAATTTAGTATTAGATTATTAGAATCATGTATTAAAAATAAAATTAAAAAAGTAATATTTATATCTTCTGGAGGAGCAATTTATGATAAGAATGAAAAATGTCCTTTAAAAGAAGATAGTAAAGTTAATCCAATAACAACTTATGGTTTACAAAAAATAATGATTGAAAAGTTATTATATTTATATAATTTTAAATATGATTTAGATTATAAAATAGTTAGATTATCTAATCCATATGGACCATATCAAAGACCAAATGGTATGCTTGGAGTTGTTTCTACATCTATTTATAATGCTTTAAATGATAAAGAAATAACTATATATGGTGATGGGAAGGTAGTTAGGGATTTTATATATATAGATGACGCTATTAAAGGTATTATTAATATATCTAATAGTAAGACAAATACTAGAATATATAATTTAGGTACAGGAATAGGTACTAGTATAAATGATATGTTAAAGATAATAGAAAAGGTTTTAAATAAAAAATTAAAAATTAAATATAGTAAATCAAGAAAGATAGATTATAAGACTAATTATTTGAATATATCTTTATATGAAAAAGAATTTGGTAAAATTAATAATATTAGTTTAGAAGATGGAATAAAAAAGACTATAGAATTTATGAATAAATAATATAAAATAATGGGAAACCATTATTTTTTTTGATATAATAATTTTGGTGATTATTATGCAGCTTGAAATAGATGGAATTGTTTATGATGTAATAATTGAAAAAAGAAATCAAAAGAATACATATTTAAGAGTTAAAGAAGATTTAAATATATACGTTACTACAAGTGTTTTTACACCAGATTTTGTTATTAAAAAGTTTATTAAAGATAATATACCTTTTATTACTAAACAAATCGAAAAAATGGCTAAAAGAGTAGATAAAAAGACTAAGAATTATTATCTTGGTAAAGAGATAAATATTGTTATTGTAGATAATATAAAATCACCTAGTTTTGATGGAGAAACATTATTTGTTAAGAATAAGAGTGATATAGATAAATGGTATAAAAAGATGACTAAAGAAGTATTTAAAGAACATTTAGATTCTGTTTATGATAGATTTAGTCAAAATGTACCATATCCATCATTATGTATTAGAAAGATGACTACTCGTTGGGGAGTTAATAATAGAAAATTAAAAAAAGTCACATTAAATAGTGAATTAATATACAAAGATCCAAAATATTTAGATTATGTTATTGTTCATGAATTATCACATTTTATACATTTTAATCATGGACCAGGATTTTGGAAATTAGTTAGTGAAAATGAACCTGATTATAAAAGAATTAGAAAGGAATTACAAGAATGATAGAGTCTGTTAATAATGAAACAATTAAAAATATTAGAAAATTAAAAGATAAAAAATATAGAGATGAAACTAATTTATATTTTGTTGAAGGAGATCATCTTGTTTTAGAAGCATATAAATCTGGTAATTTAGTTAAGTTAATAACAACAGAAGATATATATGATTTTGATGTAGAAAAAATATTAGTTACAGATAATGTTATTAATTCTATTAGTGAAATGAATAATTGTAAAGTAATAGGAATTGTTAAAAAACAAGATTCTAAACTTGATTTAACTAAACCAGTATTGATACTTGATGGTATTCAAGATCCAGGTAATTTAGGAACAATTATTCGTTCTTGTGTTGCTTTTAATATAAATAATTTAGTTCTTAGTGATACATCTGTAGATTTATATAATACTAAGAGTTTAAGAAGTGCTCAAGGTATGAATTTTTATATCAATATAGTTAGAGAAAATTTAATAGAAATAATTAAATCTTTAAAAGATGAAGGATATATAATTTATGGAACAAATGTAAATAATGGAAATGATATAAAATCTATTAAAACAGATGGAAAATATGCTATAATACTAGGTAATGAAGGAAATGGAATTTCAAGTGAAGTTTCTTCGTTAGTAGATAAAAATATTTATATAAAAATGAATGAAAAATGTGAAAGTCTTAATGTAGCAGTTTCAGGATCTATTATTTTATATGAACTAGAAAATAGGTGATAATATGAAATTTATTGATATTGGTAAAATTGTTAATACTCATGGTATTAAGGGTGAACTTAGAATTTTATCAGATTTTAAATACAAAGATAAAGTATTTAAAAAAGGTTTTAAATTTTATATTGGAAAAGATAAAGAAGAATTAATTGTTAATAGTTATAGACATCATAAAATATTTGATATGGTAACTTTTAATGATTTAAATGATATTAATTTAGTTTTAAAATATAAAGGTAAAGAAGTTTATATAAATGAAGATGATTTAGATTTAGATGGAGAAATATATATAGATAATTTAATAGGATATAAAGTAGTGGTTGGTAATAAAGATATTGGCGTTGTTACAGATGTTATGCATATGAAAGCTAATGATATATTAAGAGTTAATGATATATTAATTCCATATGTAAAAGAATTTATTATAAAGATAGAAGATAACACTATATATGTTAAAGACGTTGGGGGGCTAATATAATGCTTAAGATAAATATACTTACTTTATTTCCAAACATGTTTGATGGTTTTATGACAGAATCTATTATTAAACGTGCGTTAGATGATAAGAAAATTAAGATTGATATAAAGAACTTAAGAGATTATTCAGATAAGAAACATAATCAAGTTGACGATACTCCATATGGTGGAGGATCAGGTATGGTACTTATGTGTGAACCAGTTTTTAAAGCTGTAGAAGATCTTAAGAAAAAGAATACTAAAGTTATTATGATGACACCTCAAGGTAAACCATATAATCAAAAGAAAGCAGAAGAATTATCTAAAGAAAAAGATTTATTAATTATATGCGGTCATTATGAAGGTTTTGATGAAAGAATTAGTTCTATAGTTGATGAAGAAATTAGTATTGGCGATTATGTTTTAACTGGTGGAGAAATACCTGCGATGGTTTTAACTGATTCTATTAGTAGATTAGTTCCTGGTGTTATCGATGAAGGTAGTAGAGAAAATGATAGTTTTAGTGAAGATTTACTTGATTATCCAACTTATACTAAACCAAGAGAATATAGAGGCATGAAAGTTCCTGATGTATTATTATCTGGAGATCATAAAAAAATAGATGAGTGGAGAAATAAAGAATCTATTAAAAAAACTAGAGAAAAAAGACCAGATTTAATAAAGAGTAAATATAGAAAAACAATTGGTAAATACTCAGTATATGATAATCAAAACATTAAAAAATCTATTGGTATAGATTTAAAAAATTCATATGAGTTTAATCCTAGAAAAAGAGATTTATATACTGTAAATAAAGTTTATTTATGTGATCCTAGTTTTATTAAAAAGGTTGCTAAAATGACTTTAGAAAGAAAATTAAATGTTTTGTTTAAACAAATCAATGTTGTTTTAAATGAAGAGAGTGATGATGAAGCAGGTGCTTATGTACTTGGTGAAATAGATAAAATGCAAAGTTTAATTATTACTTTATATGGAAAGTATCTAGATAATGAATATTTATCATTACTATTACTTAAATTAGATGCATTAAAGAGTGAAGTATCTATGAAAGAAATTAAAAAGATAGATACAGTTGATTATAATAAAAAGGGAAGGAGTAGATAATATGGGTAATATTATTTTAACTGGAGATAGACCAACAGGTCATTTACATGTAGGTCATTATATAGGATCACTTAAAAATAGAGTTAAGTTACAAAATGAAGGTAATTATGAAAAAATGTATGTTATGATTGCGGATTCTCAAGCTTTAACAGATAATTTTGCTAATCCTAAAAAGATACAAGATAATTTACTTGAAGTAGCAATTGATTATTTATCAGTTGGTATAGATCCTAATAAAGTATGCTTATTTGTACAATCTGGAGTAGAAGAGTTAACTGAATTAACATATTATTATATGAATTTAGTAACTGTATCTAGATTACAAAGAAATCCTACTATTAAGACTGAAATTAAACAAAGAGGATTTGAAAAATCAGTTCCTATGGGATTCTTAAATTATCCTGTTTCTCAAGCTGCAGATATAACTGCATTTCATGCAAATATTATTCCAGTAGGAAATGATCAATTACCACTTTTAGAACAAACTAATGAAGTAGTTGATACTTTTAATAGAATATATGGCGAAACATTAACTAGATGTGAAGCTATGATGAATCAAGATAAAATAGCTCAAAGACTACCAGGATTAGATGGTAATGCTAAAATGAGTAAGAGTCTAGGAAATTGTATATATTTAAGTGATGATAGTGATACAGTTTATAAAAAAGTTATGAGTATGTATACAGATCCAGATCATATTAAAGTAGAAGATCCAGGTAAAGTAGAAGGTAATATGGTATTTACTTATTTAACTGTTTTTTCTAATGATGATCAAATTAAAAAATATAGTGAATTTTCTTCATTAAATGAAATGAAGGATGCTTATAAAAAAGGTGGACTTGGTGATGTAAAAATCAAGAAAACTTTATATAGTGTTTTAGAAGAAATTCTTACACCAATAAGAGAAAAAAGAAAATATTATGAAGAACATAAAGAAGAAGTAATAGAGATATTAAAAAAGGGTACTATGGAAGCTAAAAATGATGCTAGAAAGACATTAAATGAAGTAAGGAAGGCTATAGGAATTGATTACTTTGAATAAAGTAAGTATTATTATGCCAGCATTTAATGCTTCTAAGTATTTAAAAAGATCTATAGAAAGTATCCTAAAACAAAAATATGAAAATTTTGAATTAATTATTATTGACGATGGTAGTACTGATGATACTAAAAAATTTATCAAAGAATATGCGATGAAAGATAATAGAATAATGCCTATATATAGTGAAATTAATCAAGGTGTTAGTAAATCTAGAAATATGGGTTTAAAGATATGTTCTGGTGATTATGTTTTATTTATAGATGCAGATGATTATATTACTAAGGATTGTATTAAAATAATGGTTGAAAAAGCTATTAAATATAATGCCGATGTATTAGATAGTTATCATATGATTATTGATAAGAATAAAAAATTCTTAGAACATAAACAGTTAAATGAAGATTTAATTTTAGGTGATAAAAATAATACTGATATGCTTACTGTATCTTCTTATGTAACAGGTAAATTAATAAAAAAAGAATTATTAAAAGGATTATTATTTAATGAAGAACTAAGAAGATATGAAGATTTAGTATTTGAACATCAATTAAAATTAAAATTAAATAATTATGTTTTAATAAAAGATGTACTTTATTATTACTATCAAGTATCTGATTCGTTAATTAATACTTTAGGAGAAAAACATAAAATATATATGGATGCTGCTAAAGAAGTATTAGATTTATATAAGAATGAAAGTAAAGAAGCTAAGTTAAAAATTGAATCTTTATTATTTACTAATGCTTTTTTAACAGGTATTACTAAAGTTGTTAAAAATGATAAATCAAATGAAGAAAATACTAAAATATTAAGAGAGTATCTTAATAAATTTAGTATATTTAAAACATATAAAGAAAATAAATATATAAGTAAATTTATAAAGAACAGATATGAAAAAACAAAATCTGATAAGAAACTATATAATTTAATTAAAATAACTAGAAAAATTAATTTTATTAATATATATTTTAAATTTTTAAGTTTAATGTATAAATATAGTAAATAGACATTGATTTTTTAATTATTTTATGGTAGAATCGTAATTGTCAAAAAAAAGCAATCCGCTTATTCGTAATAATGATTGCTGGTTAGATAGAAAGGAAAACACGTATGGATATTATAAGAGAAATCACAAAGAAGCAAATTAATCCTAACATTCCTGAATTTAGAGTAGGAGATACTTTAAGAGTTGATGTTAGAATTATCGAAGGAAATAAAGAAAGAATCCAAGCATTTGAAGGTGTTTGTACTGAAAGAAAAGGTTCTGGAGTTTCAGAAACTTTCACAGTAAGAAAAAAATCTGCAGGTATTGGTGTTGAAAGAATATTTCCAGTTCACTCACCTAAAATTGATAAAATAACAGTTGTTAGAAAAGGTAGAGTTAGAAGAGCTAAATTAAGATTCTTAAGAGATATGGTTGCTCAATACAGAATTAAAGAAAGAAACAACAAGTAAAAATAGGGCAATAGCCTTATTTTTTTGTAAATAGGTGGATTATGAGTGAAAAGAATAAAAGTATATTAAAAGATGTAGCAAGCTATTTGTTAATTATAGTCGCAGTATTTGTTATTAGAATATTTATATTTGATCCAGTTAAAGTAGATGGACCATCTATGGATGATACATTAACAAATGGAGATATTGTTATTATTAATAAGATTGGGTATAAAAAAAGTGATATTAAAAGATACGATATAGTAGTAGCTGAATATGATCATAAAAGAATAATTAAAAGAGTTATTGGATTACCAAATGAAGTCATAGAGGTTAAAGATAATAAAGTATATGCTGATGGAAAAGAATTAGATAATTCATTTGCTAGTACCAAGACTGATGATTTTAAAATGTCTGATATTGGTCTTGTAAAAATACCTGGAGATAGTTATCTACTAATGGGAGATCATAGAGATGTATCTTATGATAGTAGATATGAAGATGTTGGAACATTTACTAAGGAGAAGATAGTAGGTAAGGCTGTATTTAGAGTATGGCCACTTAATAAAATAGGTATTATTAAATAAGGGGGGATTTTATGAAAAAAGTAAATAAGGTTTTAGTAGTAAATTTAATTTTATCATTATGTATTATTATAGTTTTATGCTTAATAATAAGTAATATGTCTACTAAAAATAATTCTATTACTAAAGTAGCTAGTACTACTAAAGAAGATAAGAAATTAGAAAAAGATGAAGTTTCTAAGAATAATAAAACTACATCTACTGATAAAACTAATTCAAATAGTAATTCGGTTAGTAAAAATGAAGAACCTTCTAATTTATTTGATGAATACTCTAGTAATCAATCATCAAGTAATGAGTCTAGTGGGACAACAATAATTAATAATTATTATATTACTTATGAAGGTGATGTTACTAATTATATAGAAAATGTTGTTTATACTGCTGAAAAGTCAAATAATGAATCTACATTAAAAAATACATATAAAACATTAAGTGATTTTATATTCTATGGTGGTTCTATTAAAGGACATACTTTTAGTGAATTAACTGATTCTGCTAAAGAAAAAGTATTAGCAGCCTGGGAAAGATTAGATAATTATATTGAATCTAAATTTCCAGGATATAAATCAAGTTTAAATACTAAATATCAATCTTTAAAACAAAAGGCAGTTGAATTAAAAGATAAAGTTGTTAATAAATATAATGAATTAAATACACCAGAGAATAGAGAAAAAATAAAAGAAGGTTATGAAGAAGCAAAAGAGACCGCAGGTCAAATAAAAGAGAAAGCAAAACCTTATGTAGAAGACTTTAAAGAATATGCTAAAGATACAACTGATGAGATGTCTGGTTTATATAAAGACTTATATGGAAGATTTAAGACTTGGTTGGAATCTGATACTGATACAAGCGATGAAGAAGGAATTTTTGAATAATTTCTTCTTTTTTTGTTGAATTATTCAACAATATATAGTATAATTATATTGGAGGGAATTATTATGAGAAATGATTCTATTTTTATAGGGGAAATTTTAAGAAGGGCAAGAGAAGATTCTGGTTACACACAAACAGAAATTGCTGATAGATTAGGAATTGGTAGAGATGCAATTCTTAGAATTGAAAAAGGGAGTAGAAAAATAACTGCTGATGAATTACAACAATTAGTTAGAATATATAATATGAGTATTGAAGACTTCTTACTTGAAATGGAAGAAACTAGTGTTTCTGAAGTAAAAGGTATTATACTTGCAGGTGGATTTGGTACTAGATTATATCCAATAACAAAAGCTGTTAGTAAGCAATTATTACCAGTTTATGATAAACCTATGATTTATTATCCATTATCAACTTTAATGCAAGCTGGTATTAGAGATATTTTAGTTATTACTACTAAAGAAGATAAATCTTTATTTGAAAAATTATTAGGTGATGGAAGTAAATTTGGTATTAAAATTAATTATGCTACTCAAGATTATCCTAATGGACTTGCAGAAGCATTTATAATTGGTGAAAAATTTATAGGTGATAATCCATGTGCTATGGTTCTAGGAGATAACTTATTCTATGGAAGTGGAATCAAAAGAGAATTAAAACAAGCTGCTATTAATGCTAGTAATGGTATAGCAACTATTTTTGGATATCAAGTTAAAGATCCAGAAAGATTTGGTGTTATGGAACTAGATAACAGTAATAATGTTTTAAGTATTGAAGAAAAACCAGAAAATCCAAAAAGTGATTATGCTGTTACAGGATTATATTTTTATCCTAAGGGAGTTTCTAAAGTTGCTAAAAAGGTTAAACCTTCTGCAAGAAATGAATTAGAAATAACAGCATTAAATGAATTATATTTAAAAGATCATAAATTAAAAGCTAGATTACTTGGAGAAGGTTATTCTTGGTTTGATGCAGGAACATTTGATTCTTATTTAAATGCATCTAATATGGTTAGAACTATAGAAGATAATAGAGAACAAATAATTTCTTCTCCAGAAAAAATAGCACTTGATAATAAATGGTTAAGTAAAGAAGAAATTCAAAAATTAAAAGATAAAAGAGTTGTAAATAGTTATGACTTATTTATAAACAGGGAGGTTAATAAATATGAGTAAATTTTTAATAACAGGAGGAGCAGGTTTTATAGGTAGTAACTATCTACATAATATAGTAGATAAATATCCAAATGATGAATTTGTATGTTTAGATGCTTTAACTTATGCAGGTAATTATGAAAATATTAAATCTTTAGAAGGTAAAAAGAATTATAAATTTATACATGGTGATATAAGAGATAGAATTTTAGTTGATTCATTATTTGAAAAAGAAAAATTTGACTATGTAATTAATTTTGCAGCAGAAAGTCATGTTGATAATTCAATTAAGAATCCTACTTTATTCTTAGATACAAATATATTAGGAACAGCATCACTTTTAGATGCATCTAGAAAATATGGTATTAAAAGATTTCATCAAATATCTACAGATGAAGTATATGGTGATTTACCACTTGATAGACCAGATCTATTATTTACAGAAGAAACACCACTTCATACATCTAGTCCATATTCAACATCAAAAGCATCAGCAGATTTATTAGTTATGGCATATCATAGAACATATGGTTTACCAGTAACAATAAGTAGATGTTCTAATAACTATGGTGCTTATCAATTCCCAGAAAAATTAATACCAAAAACAATCGCAAGAGCACTTAATGATGAACCAATACCAGTATATGGAACTGGTTCTAATGTAAGAGATTGGATTAATGTTTATGACCATAATATTGGTGTAGATATGATTGTTAGAGAAGGTAAGGATGGAGAAGTATATAATTTAGGTGGACACTCTGAAAGAACTAATTTAGATGTTGTTAAAACTATATTAGATATAATGCATAAACCAGAATCTTTAATAACATTTGTTGAAGATAGAAAAGGTCATGATTTAAGATACGCAATTGACTCTACAAAAACTGAAAGAGAACTTGGTTGGGATAGAACTTATAACTTTGAAAAAGGTTTAGAAGAAACTGTTAATTGGTATTTAAATAATGAAGCATGGATTAAAAATATTGAATCTGGCGAATATAAAAATAGTTACAAAAAATTGACATTAAATCAATAATGTCAATTTTTTTATGTTTAACTATGTTATAATTTAAGTAATAGGAGGATTCTATGGAAAAGAAATGTAATTGTGGACCAAATTGTAAATGTGGTTGCCAAGAAGGAAAAAAATGTACTTGCAAAAATGAATGCAAATGTGGTGGCAAGGATGTAAAAAAACATACTTGTAAATGTGGTAGTAAAAAATAATAAAGTATCATTTGATTTATAATATAATTACTAGAAATAGTAATTTTTGTTTTTTATGTTATAATAAAAATGTTCGAAAAAAGGAGTTGATCTCTTATGAATGAAAAGACTAATATAAATTTTTTTCCGGGGCATATGAATAAGGCTAGAAGAGAAATAGCAGAGAAGATAAAACTAGTTGATATTGTTTATGAAGTAGTTGATGCTAGAATACCATATTCTTCTAGAATTAAAGATATTGATGATTTAATTAAAGATAAGCCTAAGATTATTATTATGACTAAAAGAGATTTATGTGATTTAGATAAGACTAATAAATGGATTAGTTATTATGAAAGTATGGGTTATAAAGTTTTTTTATGTGATTTAATTAGTGATAAGAATGTATCTAAATTACTTAGTTTAACTGATGAAGTTTTAGATAGTTTAAATCAAAAGAGAATAGATAAAGGAATGCTTATTCGTAAATATAGAGCTATTATTATGGGAGTACCTAATGTAGGT
>Ga0129306_1002753_pt1 | contig 14700 bp, 14 predicted proteins | sample P827metagenome_FD_94438 | JGI IMG/M metagenome (GOLD analysis project Ga0129306, IMG submission 94438) | Capybara group fecal microbial communities from Wisconsin, USA - P827 metagenome | ecosystem: Host-associated > Mammals > Digestive system > Large intestine > Fecal | place: USA: Wisconsin...
GCCCAGCTGCCCGCTGCCGGTGGCGCCCAGGTACTGTACCGTCGTGCCGATGTCGCGCAAAAGCGGCAAAACTTTGTTGAAGGCGTCTTCCTTGCCGCCGCACATGATGCTGAGTTCTCCTGTTTTGGCGCGGGCTTCCATGCCCGACACCGGCGCGTCGAGGAACTCCGCGCCCAGCGCTTCCACCTTGGCGGCGATTGCCTTGGTGTGCAGGTAGTCACACGTGCTCAGATCGACGACGATCTTGCCGGCGCCAAGCCCCTCGGCCAGCCCGCCGGGCGAAAAGATGACGCTTTCGACCACGTCGCCGTTTGGCAGCGACAGCATAACAACGTCGCAGGCGCGGGCCAGTGCGGCGTTGCTTTCGGCCACCTGCGCGCCCTTGGCCCGCATCGCCTCGCGCGCGGCCTCGCTCACGTCGTTGACGCACACGGCGCCTTCTTTAGCGAGGATGTTGAGGGCCATGTTGCCGCCCATCGCGCCCAGGCCGATAAAACCAACTTTCATATCAAAAACCTCCGATCGAACAATCGTGTTTCTTTGAAAAACGGCCAGGGAAAAAATGTTTCCCCGGCCGTTTTGTTCCTCATTGGCGTTTGGCGCCACGCGCCCACCCTTATTTTTGCAGCTGTCCCTTGACCTCGTCCCACAGGGCCACGTAGGTCTTGTCCTGCTCGGCCAGCCAGGCCGCGAAGTCTTCGCCGTACATCATGTCCATGATCGTGGCGCGGTCGATGAGCACCTGCTGGAACTCCGGCATGGCGGCCATCTGCTTGAACGCGGAGATCAGCGTATCGACGATCTCCTTGGGCGTGCCGGCGGGGGCCGCGTAGCCGCGCGACGAACCGTTGACCAGGTCGATTCCCAGTTCCTTCATCGTGGGCACGTCGGGCATCTGGTCGTAGCGCTTGTCGGCAAAGATGGCCAGCGCGCGCAGGTTGCCCGCCTTGATCTGCGGGAAGGCGATGCCGATGTTGGTGAAGGTCACATCGACTTTTTGTCCCATCGCGGCCTGCCAGGCGGGACCGTCGCCCTCAAACGGCACCATCTGGAACTCGATGCCCGTCAGCTTCTTGAAGATGAGCGAGGAGAAGAAGTCGTCGCTGCCCACGCCGCCGTTGCCGATCGTCATCTTGCCGGCGGCGGCCTTCACTTTGGCGAGGAAATCGGCCGCGTCCTTGATCGGGCTGTCTTTGGCCACGACGATGACGCCGGGGTCGGTGACGATGTTGGCCAGCGGGATCACGTCGGGCAGACGGTAGCTGATCGACGGGTTCATGATGTAATCTGCGTAGAGGTGCGGCGTGTTGATGATGCCGATGGTGTAGCCGTCGGGCTTGCTGCCCTTGGCCAGCCTGGTGTAGCCGATGGCGCCGGCCGCGCCGGGAAGGTACTGGTTGACGAACGTCTGGCCTAGGATCTTCTCGAGGAAGGGCTGCGTCATCTGCGCGATGGCGTCGCTGCCGCCGCCGGCCTTAAAGCCCTGGATGACGGTGATCTGCTTGGTCGGATACGCACAAAAGGCCGCCGTGGCCGTCAAAGCCGCTATTGCTGCCGCGCAGAACAGTTTTTTGCCGAAATTCATGAAAAACTCCTCCTTTTTGGGTAAAAACGATTTGAGATTCTCTGAAAAAAGCTGCCGCCTCTGTGTAAAAATGGTAAAATAAGGGGTGTGCAATGCTTGTTACTTACGTCACCATTGTAAACAAGGAGCAAAATCAAGTAAATGCGCTTTCAGCTTGTTGCTGAACAACTTTTGCCTTGTGGATGCGAATGGGCCGTCGGGGGACGGCAAGGGGGGCCGCATATGGATCGCAATCAGGAACTTTTTCTGCGCGTTGTCAGGGAGGGGAGCTTCACCAAGGCCGCCGCGGCGGAGTACATGTCGCAGCAGGCGGTGAGCGAGCACATCCACAATCTGGAAGAGCAGTACGGCGTGCGGCTGTTTTCGCGCAAGCCGCGGCTGGCGCTGACGGAAGAGGGCGAGGTGCTGCGGCAGGCGCTGCTGCAGATCAGCAACAAGGAGCGCGACGTGAAATCGCGCTTTGAGCAGATCAGCGAGGGCGTGGTGGGCAACATCAACCTGGGCATGAACAGCTCGCGCAGCACGTATCTGATCCCGTCGTTTTTTGCCGCGTATTAAGAAAAAATTTCCGCACGTGTCGCTTTCCATCTATTCCGACGACACCGTGCACATGATCGAGATGCTCAAGCACGGCACGCTCGACATCATGTTCGGCATCAGCGCCGATTTTGTGCCGACGCTCGATTACATTCGCCTCACCGACGACCTGATCTATTTTGTCGCCTCGCGCCGCCTGCTTGCCGAAAGGGCGGGCGCGCGCCCGCAGGACATTGAGGCGTGGAGTTCCGGCTGTGTGCCCGCTTCGGCTGTGGCCAAAGTGCCCGTGACGATGAACACCAAGCAGAGCACGCTGGCGGCGCTGGTGAAGCGCTTTTTCAACGAGGCCTACATCGCGCCCGAGGTGGCGCTGCGCACCAGCAACTTCCACACGCACCTGGAGCTGTGCCGCACGCACCAGGTGGCGGCGTTTCTGCCCACGTGCATGATCCCGACGGTGATCACGCACAATGCCCTCTGCGCCGACGACGAAAAGCTGTGCGTGATGCGTCTGCCCGCCGACGACGCCAAGCTGACGCTGCGCGTGGACTGCGTGCTGCCCGGCGGCAGCCTTGCGTCCGGGGGCGATCCGCTTTCGGCGCTGCCGGCGTTCAAAGCCTCGTTCATCAAAATGCTGAGCGATACCTGCCAGGACACGCGGCGCCTTGTGCACGACTATCTGGCGCAGTTTCGCCGTGGGCAAACGGGCGCAATCTGCTAAAAGAAAATTCCTTATTTAAGACAAGGCAAAACCTGTGGGCTCTGCCTTGTCTTTTTTTGCGCGTTTGAATAAGATAGCGGCGGGGGAAAATGTGCAATGTGCCGCACACGCGAACTTTTACCGCTTGGAGGTTTTATGCCCATGGCAAATGCAAAACACAGAGGCAACATCGAAGACACCACCGAAGCCTATTACATCGGCCTGATGAACTCGTGCGGGTTCCGCAACGCCGACTTGAAAAAGCCTACGATCGCCATCGTCAACAGCTGGACCGACGCCAACCCCGGCCACAAGCCGCTGCGCGAGCTGGCGCAGTATGTGCGCGAGGGCGTGTGGGCCGGCGGCGGCACGCCGGTGGAGTTCAACGTGCCCGCGCCGTGCGACGGCATGGCTCAGGGGGCGGGAATGCACGCCGTGCTGGTCCAGCGCGACCTGATCTGCCGCTCCATCGAAGCGATGACCATCGCTCACGGCTTTGAAGGGCTGGTCATGCTGTGCTCGTGCGACAAGATCGTGCCCGGCATGATCATGGCCGCGTCGCAGATCAACCTGCCCACCATCTTCCTCACCGCCGGCGCGATGATGCCCTATCAGGACGGCGGCAACGTGTACGTCACCTGCGACCTAAAAGAGGCCATCGGTCAGTTCGGCAGCGGCAAGATCGACGAAGCCACGTTCCACCGCTGGGAGCAGTGCATGTGCGCTTCTTCCGGCACCTGCTCGATGATGGGTACGGCCAACACGATGGGCACGTTCCTGGAGGCCACGGGCGTGGCTCCCTACGGCGCGGCGACGATGCTGGCCTCAGACGCCGCCAAGGTGCGCCAGGCCCGCGACACGGGCGAGCGCATCGTGCAGCTGGTCAAACAGGGCGTGAGCTTCCGTGACATCATGACCAAGGCCAACTTTGAAAACGGCATCAAATATATCTCCGCCATCGGCGGCTCGACCAACGCGGCGCTGCACACGCTGGCCATCTCGCGGATGCTCGATGAGCCCATCTCGATCGAGGATTTCGACCGCCTGCAAAAGAGCGTGCCGTGCGTGAGCAAGTACAAGCCTTCCAGCAAGTTCAACATCACCGATTTCCACAACGCCGGCGGCGTGCCTGCCGTGCTCAAGACCATCCGCGACTACCTCGACCTGGATGTGAAGACGGTGGGCGGCTTCACGCTGCGCGAGTTTTTGGACACCGCGCCCATCCACTGTGACAGCTCCGTCATCGGCACGGTGGAAAAGCCTTTGAGCGAAGCCGGCTGCTTTGCCGTGCTCAAGGGCAACCTGGCGCCGCTGGGGGCCGTCGTCAAAAAGACGGGCGTCGATCCCCGGATGTATCACCACCGGGGCCCGGCCGTCGTCTTCAACAGCGAAGAAGAGGTGCGCGACTACATGCTGGCCGGAAGCGTCAAGCCCGGCTGCGTGCTCGTCATCCGCTATGAGGGGCCCAAGGGCGGTCCCGGCATGAGAGAACTGTCGATCCCCGCGGCCATGCTCGTGGGCATGGGGCTGCACACCAGCGTAGCGATGATCACCGACGGGCGGTTCAGCGGCGCCACGCGCGGCCCCTGCGTGGGGCACATCACGCCCGAGGCGTATGTGGGCGGCCCGCTGGCCTATGTGGAAAACGGCGACATCATCGACATCGACATGGACAACTGCACGATCACGCTGTGCGTTGACGACGCCGTACTGGAGCAGCGCAAGGCCAGCTTTAAGCCGTGCGATATCCATCCCGTGACGGGCGTGCTCAAATCCTACCGCGACAAGGTGACCGGCGCCGACGAGGGCGCGCTGTGGCTGTAAGCGAACGTTGAGGAACAAACATTATAAATGGAACGCTGATTAAATCCTTTTATGCCGAATTTAAAGTGCTCACAGGAAACCTGAGAAAATGCGTCAGATCCGAAGAAACCTGCCCGGAAGGGGCTTCGGAGGCGTACTGCCTACGTTGGAGAAGCTCCTCGGGCAGTGTTTTGCAGGAGATGACGTATTTTATCAGCGTTTCCTAAACAAATCGCGCCGCCTGCGCTGTTCAACGCGAACAGTTCAGGCGGCGCTTTTTGTCAGGTGCGGAGAATGCGTCCCTTGCGGGCCGATGCGAAGGGGGTATAATAAAGACAATGACAAGAGGAGGTCGTTCACATGGGATCGGAGAATAAGAGCGGGGCGCTTTCGCGCGCGCAGGCCGAGCTGCTGCTGGCGGCGGTGATCGTGGCCAGGTCTGGGTCGTTTTTGCTGTCAAAGATCGCGCTGCGCACGATGGCGCCGCTTGAGCTGCTTTCTTCTCGTTTTGTGCTGGCGTTTGCGTTCCTGGTGCTGCTGTTTTGGCGGCGGCTGGTTCGCGCCGACTTTGGCACGGTCTGGCGCGGGTTGCTGATCGGCGCGGTCTTCATCGCCACGATGGCGTGCGAGCTGATGGGCCTGCGCACGTCGGACAGTTCGCGCATCGCCTTTTTGGAGAACTCGGCGTTCGTGTTCGTGCCCATCTATCAGGCGGTGCTGACGCGGCGGCTGCCGGCGCTGCGGTCGACGGTGAGCGTGCTGGTGACGTTGGCGGGCATCGCCTGTCTGACGCTGAAAGACGGCATCACGGGCTTTGCCGCCGGCGACCTGTGGGGCGTGGCCTCGGCCATGCTGTACGCGGGGGCCATCATCATCACCGACAGGGCCGCGCGCGGGCGCGACGCATTCGTCGTCGGCATCGTGCAGGTGGGCGGCATGGCGCTGTTTTCCACGCTGGCGGCGTGCGCGGTCTCTTCGCCGCATCTGCCGGGGAGCAGCGCGGAATGGCTGTGCGTGGCGGGGCTTGCCCTGGTGTGCTCAGGCTTCGGCTTTACGCTGCAGCCGGTGGCGCAAAGCGGCACCACGGCAGAGCGGGCCGGGCTGTTCTGCGCGCTTGCGCCCGTCAGCGCCGGGATATTAGGCTGGCTGGTGCTGGGCGAGCGTATCGGCGCGCGGGGGCTGATCGGCGCGGCGTTGGTGATGACGGGCATCCTCATTCCGCACTTCTGGCGGGAAAAAACCTAAAGGCGAGGCGTTTATATTTTTTGTGGATCAAACCGCTGATATGAGCTCATTCCCGCGTGTCCGCTCATCCACGTTTGCGCGGCCCCGGAAAAAACGGTCAGCTGCACGGGGCCGACCCCAGGGGTATTCACCTTTAAGATCAAGACGGGGTTCAAGAAAAACCGCGGCGGAAGCGAGGGAGAACGTTCTCCGGCTTCCGCCGCGTTTTTTTGCGCAAGATCACAGGAATATGGCCCGGTAGACGTAAAAAATCACAAACGGCGCGATGAACATCTCGGCCATCAGCGGCAGATAGGCGCGGTCCAGCCGTTTGATCTCGCAGCCCATCTGCTCAAGCGTCAGCACCTGGCACAGGTGCAGCGGCGAGAAGAAATAGCCGTTGAAGCACCATGTGTAGATGAACACGCAGTACAGCAGCTCTTCCATGGGCGGCAGCCCCAGGCTGAGCATCAGCGGGATGAGCACGCCCAGCGTCACATAGCTGAGCCCAGTGGTGAGGCCGAACAGCAGGGCCGCGGCGGCGATCACCAGCAGCACGGCAAAACCCGACGTGGTGGTGAACATTGTCTGAAAGCCGCTCATGATGCCCGTCAGGCTGCGCATCGTGTTCTGGATGTAATAAATGCCCAGCATCGTCACAAACGTCTTGACGCTGAGGCCCTTCCAGAAGGCGCGCGCGTATTCGGACAGGTCGCGCCGGCCCCAGCCGATCAGCACCAGCAAGAGCGAGCTGGCCAGGCATAGGTACATGGGCAGGCGCAGCAGCGCGTTGAGGCCGATGACGATGTAGATGGGCGACATATATATGGCGATGCCGCGCAGCCCGGCCAGGCGGTCGCGCTTGCCCGACACGGCGCCGCTCGGGGCCGTGCGCAGATAGAGGAAGTACGAAGTCAGCTCCATGCAGATGATGAACGCCGCGTTGAAGGCGATCAGCCGGTAGGTGTCGATTCGGGGCGCGATGTTGCTCATCAGGATTATTGGCGTGCTGGTGGGGAACAAAAAGTACGCCATGTGGCGGAACGTGAGGTTGACGGCGGCGCGCTTCTGCACGGGCAGGTCCAGGCTCTGTCCCAGTTCGTCAACGAACGGGCTGGAGATGCCGGCCCCTCCCGGCACCGACAAAATGCCGATGGCCGCCGGCAAAATCATGATCACGGCCTTGGCCGACGAGAAGATCTGCTTGAACGCCTCCACCAGTTTGGGCAAAATGCCGTAGTGCTTCATCAGCGTGCTCAAGATCCCCACCTGGATGACGACGGCGATGGTCTTCATCGTGGCGGGCGTGGTGACGATGCGCGCAAAGTTTTCGGCCATCAGGGCCGGCCCGTGCCCCGCCCCCAGACCGAGGACGGCGCCGGTGATCAGCAGCGAAAAGCCGATCCACATCTTCCCCTTGGGGAAGAAGATCAAAAAGCCGAATGCCGCCGCCATGGCGATGAATTCGCGTGCCATAAAACGCCTCCGACCTGTTTAGCGCAGCAGCGCGGCCAGCTCTTCGGCCGTCGGCGTGTCGGAAATGACGCGCCCGTAGTGCGCCCAGGTCACGCGCAGGTCGTGATCGATCACGAACGCGGCCGGCAGCTGCAGCTCCTCACCCTCATACTCGCCGTGCACCAGTGTGGAGGCGGCGATGCGGGCCATCTTGACGGCGCTTGATTCGTCCTTCATCGCTTCTTTGGAGGCGGCAGGACGGATGTCGAACGCCTTGTACAGCGTCTGCTCCGGATCGCAGACGATCGTGTAGGGCACGCTGTCCTGCGGGATCTGCGCGGCCAGTTTGGCGGGGGCGCTTTGCAGCACGATCAGCAGCTGGCCGCCGGCGGCTTTTATTTTGGCATAGTCAGCCTCGTAGTCGAGCATGTCGAGCTGGCACATGCGGCACCCGTAATAACGCAGAAAGACGATCGCCGTCTTTCCCGGGCATCGTTTTACCGTTTCGGCCAGACTGACGGCGGGGGCGTAGGGCGTGGCAAACGTAAAATCGGGCATGGTATCGTTGACGTTCAAACGCGGCATAAAGAAGCACTCCTTTAAATAATAAGGTGGGATAAAACTATCTGGCCGCAATGTTAAAGCAAAAATGAGCGTCGCGCAAGGGGCGTTACATAAAGAAAACGCCGCCGCTTCTCCCGGCAAAAATGGGAAAAGCGGCGGCGTTCATGTTCGTGCGGATCGTTACTTGGCGGGTGCGGCGGGCGCTGCGGGAGCAGGAGCAGTGTCGGCCGACTTGGCTTCGGGCGGCGTCATGAACTTCACGCCGTATTTGGCGCGCAGGGCGTCGCGCTCCTTGATAAGGGCATTACGCATACGCTCCTGCATCAGCTGGGTCTTGATGTCTTCCTTAACCTCGGCGAGCGGGCGGAACGAGGCGTCGCGGGTGTCGGTCACCTTGATGATGTGCCAGCCGAATTCGGTCTTGACGGGCTTGCTCGTCATCTGGCCCTTTTTGAGCGAGAAGGCGGCCTTCTCAAACGGAGGCACCATCTGGCCCTTGACGAAAAAGCCCAGATCGCCGCCGCGGCTGCGGGTGCCGTCGGCGGAGTTGTTCTTGGCGGCGTCCTCAAACGTTACCTTGCCCAGCTCGATCTCGTGCAGCAGCTCGGCGGCCTTTTTCTGCGCGGCCTCCTGGTCCTTCTTGGGCATGTTCTTGTCGGAACGGATGAGGATGTGCGAGGCGCGCACCGCGGCGGGCACCTGGAACACTTCCTTGTGCTCGTCGTAGAATTTCTGCACGTCGGCATCACTTACGGGTTTTTTACTTGCTTCAGCCGCCACTTTTTCGGTGAGCACGCGGATTAACATCTGCTCCTCGATGCGGGCCATCACCGCCTTGAACTCGGGCGTATCCTGCAGTTTCTGCTCGCGGGCGCTTCTGCTGAACACCTTGGTGTCGACCAGGTCCTCAACGAGTTTGTGCTGGTTCTCCGGCGTGGAGAACTGCGCGCGCTGCCGCGGATCAAGCGAGTTGAGCAACCGGTCTACGTCGGCCTGCGTGATCTTTTCGGCGCCGATGGTGGCCAGCACCTTGTTCTCGGCCTTGCTCTCGGCTTTGGCATCGGCGGCAAAGGCGGCGGCCGAAGCCATCAGCACGGCAGCCAGCGAAAATGCGGCAATACGATACGTTTTCGACATAGAAATTTTCCTCCTGAAAGTTCAACGTTCCCGCGCGGGGCGGATTTTTTTGCAACGGGGCTATTATAGCTCAAAAAGCCGGTTTGTCAGGTGTATAATTTACCTATTCTTGAGGAAACGCTGATTTCAGTGTCTCCTTGAACATCTGTTTCAAAAAAGATTTTGCGGGCGCTATCAAAACGCGCGCCCGAGGGAGGAAAACGCCCATGCTGAAGATCGAGACGGAAATGATGGATTGGCGCGCTTTCTGTGAGCGCTTTACCTTTTTGCGCGACGAACTGGCCCCGGCTTTCAGATCGATCGATGAGGACACGATATCGCACCGCACCGAAAACTGGTCGATTTTGCCCGACTGGGACGCGGGCGAAATGACGTTTGAATATTACGGCGACGGCGGCGAAGACGAGATCCAGTGCCGCGTCACCGGCGTGCCGTGGGGAAGCGCCGACATGCTGCGCCCCTAGCGCCTTTTGCTAAATCGGCTCCGAGAGAGTACAATAAGCGCGCGGCGCGATCTCCTGGAGCGTCCGCACCCGCATCTTTGTAAAAAAACTTCGAGGCCGGGCGCCTTTTCGCAGACGCGGTCTCGTCATACGAAAGAGGGATCTGATGATGAAGACGACCTCCAAACTCAAATTTTTCAGCCTCGCCGTGCTGCTGGCCTGCGCGCTGCCCTGCCGCGCCGCGCCCGAAGACCCCGTCAGCGGCGACCTGGATGAGGCCGAGCCGGCGCCGTTCACCGAGGGCATCCAGGCGTGGAGCGCCAAGAAATACGATCTGGCGCGCGGCATCTTCAAAGAGAACGCCGACAAAGGCTCGCCGCAGGCGATGACCGCGCTGGGCTATATGTACGCCACCGGCACGGGCGTGAACAAAGATCTGAAGCAGGCTGTGCACTGGTATCGTATGGCGATCGCCGCCGGCGAGCCTTACGCCATGTACACGCTGTACGAGCTGATGAAAGCCGAGCCGCAGCTTGAAGAGAAAAACGGCGAGGCCCTGGCTCTGCTCAAGGGCGCGGTCGACAAGAACCTTTCGGTCGCCTGTCACGAGTATTATCACGTGCTGGCGGGCGCCAAAAAGGACGCCGAGGCGGAAGCCTTTTTGCGCAAATGCGCCGACGACGAGCAGCTGTGGGCAATGACGGCACTCGGCGCCAGACTGTGCGCCACGGAAACGCCGGAGAACGTCGCCGCCGGCCTTGAACTGCTGAAAAAATCGGCGGCCAAGGGCGACATGACGGCATCTTATATCGCCGGCAACGTCGAAAAAAAGCGCCGCAACTTTGACGCGGCCAAAAAGTATTTTGCCGAAGCGGAAAAACAGGATTACGCTCCCGCCATTTATGAGATGGGCTGCCTGCTGCTCGACGAGGGCCAGGGCGAGGAAGCCTTCGCGTATCTGAGCAAGGCGGCCGAGCGCGGCTACACCGGCGCCTATATCCTGATGGGCCGCATGAGCGAAAAGGGCCGCGGCGTCAAAAAAGACCTTGCCGGCGCCGCCCGGTCGTACAAACTTGCCGCTGACGCCGGCGACGCGGCCGGCTGCAACGAGCTGGGGCGCCTCACCGAGGAAGGGCTGGGCGTGACGGCTTCGCCCCGCGACGCCTACGCGCTTTATGCTGCGGGAGCTGCCGCGGGCAGCCCCGAAGCCCTCTACAACCAGGCCCGGATGGAACTGAACGGCATCGGCACCGGCAAAGATGTGGCCGCGGGGCTTGAAAAGCTGCGCGCCGCCGCCGAAATGGGCGAGTCGGAGGCCAAATGCGCCCTCGCCGCCCGATACATGAACGGCGAAGACGTGCCGCAAGACCGTGACGAGGCGATGCGGCTCTACCGCGAAGCAGCCGCCGCCGGCAACGTCCACGCGCAGTACGCGCTGGGCTCGCTGCTGAGGTCTGACACCGACAAAGCCGCCAACGAAGAGGCCGCCAAGTATTTTGAGCAGGCGGCCCGCGGCGGTTACGCGCCGGCTCAGTACGCCCTTGCGCAAAACTACGCCGATGACCGCTGGCATACGCCCGATCTGGTGCGCGCCCTCAAATGGTACAACGCCGCCGCCGAACAGGAACACCCGGCCGCCATGTGCGCGATGGGGCTGCTGCGCCTTGACGCCGCCGCTAAAGACGAAGAAGTCCGCGCCGCTGTGGCACAGATCGCGCGTTCTGCCGAGGCCGGTTACATGCCCGCGGAATTTGCGCTTGGCCTGCTCTATGAGCAGGGACGGCTGGGCGAGCGCGACATCCGCTCCGCCGTCATGCACTACCGCCGCGCCGCCGAGGGGGGCGACGTGGAAGCTCAGGTGCGCCTGGCCGGCATCATGGGCCGCGGCGACTACGGCTACACGGTCAACAAGGCCGAGTCGTTCAAATGGTATCTGACCGCCGCCCAAAAAGGCGACGCCGTCGCTCAGTGCAACACGGCCGCCCTCTACGCCTCCGGCACCGGTGTGACGAAGGACGAGCGCGAAGCCTACCGGTGGTACGAGCGAGCCGCCGAGGGAGGCAACGCCCAGGCGCAGTACAATTACGCGTTGATGAACCTGCGCGGCGTCGGCACCTGGAAAAACGTGGAGGCCGCCCTCAAGTGGCTGGAACGCTCGGCAGTGAGCGGCTACGCGCCGGCGCAGAACGCGCTGGGCACGCTCTATTCGGAAGGACGCGAGGTGACCAGGTCGTTCGAGACAGCCCGGCGCTGGCTGCAGTCGGCATCCGACGAAGGCTACGCGCCCGCGCAGTTCAACCTCGGATTGCTCTACAGCTACAGCCCCGAGGGCGAGGGCGATCCCGCGGCGGCGATCAGCTGCTTTGAGCAGGCCGCCGCGCAGGGACACGCCCGCGCCGCCTGGTACCTGGGCAGCGCCTACGAAGAAGGCCGCGGCGTGGAGCAGGACTTTGCCCGTGCGCGCGAATACTACCAGGTGGCCCGCGACGCCGGCAGCACCCGCGCCATCGAATCCCTCAAGCGCCTCGCCAAAAAGGAAAAGGAACAGCAGGGGCAGCAGCGCCTCGACGACCTGCGCAGTGAGAAGTGAGGCATCGGCCGCTCTGCGCTGAGGAGCTTGGCCACGATCAAGCCGGCACAAAGGCACGATGACACACACGATGACACAAAAGAAGAGCATCATAAAACGGCGGCGCGCCGGGGGAGTTTTCCTCCGACGCACCGTTTTTTTTGCCGCGTGATGATATTTGAATATGCTGATGTGTGAAACGTATATGTTGTAATGGTGCGCATGGATCGTAGGGGCTTAGGGAAACTCCGGATAATTCCCATTGTGCTGAAAATCAGCCAGCGTGCAGGACCTTGCGAAAATGCGTTGCAGCGAAGAAACCTGCCCGCGTTTCGTGACATTGGTGTAATAGGGGCTGTGATCACTTCAAAATTAATGCGGGGGGCTCTGAATGTTGCTGCATCCAACCACTGCGGCCGGTGTTGTCCTCGTGGTCCTTATACCGATCATGTGGCTGGGGGCAGTTGATTTTATATATTTCACGATAATTCGGTTGGTATGGCTTTTTCGAGAGCTTGATGACAGCATTAATTAATTTCCCGTTTGGTATCTCACTCATTAACAATATTGAACCTGTTCGAGCATTTGAATTTAGAAAATCAAGTGCTCGTTTTTATAGTCGGTTGCTGTGGCAGCATCCACTCAATTAAAAATTTGTCTTCACTGTTGATATTTTCGATGCTGAAAAAGCTTTTTTTTTAAAGAAGCTCTTTCGACCGCAGCGAATATGGCGTTCGTTGCGGAGCCGTTCAAACAGATCGGCAAGATTGCTCTGGAAGGCTCACGTCAGGCGCAGGAAAACTTCAAAAAGATCCGCGCTGGCATTGGAGCGACTGGTGAAATTCTGAACGGCCTGCCTGCTGAATTCAAAAAGTCAACGAGCAGACCTCGCCATCTACTAAATAGAGCATCGGCGCTTGGGTTGATTCGAATACCAGTCTGAGTCTTAGTAGTGAGCCCTTGCTAAAGATGACGCTGGCCGCTACCGAAGCCTCACGCATGAGGAACAGGAAATGTCAAGTCTGGTATACATCTGCGGGCAAGCTGGCGTAGCGGTCGACATGCGATGTGCTCCACGTCGTGCAGCGCCACAGTTTCTGAACCGTCTGCTGCGGCAGCGTCCACCAGAACGGGACCGCATAGCGTGCCTGGAAGAAAACATCGATGCTGTCGGCCTGGGCGATGGTGAGGTTGTCCCACTTGACCGTTAGCTTGTCGCGCAGGGCGTTCAGTCCGTCGGCCAGCGTCTGCTCGTAGCCGTCGCCAAACTCCGTGCCGATGGAACGCACTTCGCGCGAACGGTCCACGCTCGTCGGCGCACGGACAGGAGGAAAGGTTGTATAAGTCGCCAATGTCCGTCACCTCGAAAGTCAATTATAATGAGCCCAAATACCAAAACAGGGAGGTCTGTACCATGCTGAAACGTTTTGCCGCCATGCTGCTGGCTGTGGCCGTCTGCTCGCCCGCGCTTGCGCTGCCGAAGGCGCCGGAGAACCCCGCGACTGCATATTTCACGCAGTTCAACGGTTACCCTTGGGGGATGCCGATCGAGACGATCCTGAAGGACGGAGTAGTCAAATATTTTGTGTTGAAGGGGCCGCAGAAGTTCGACAAAACGTATGCCGAATCGGATAACCTCACAAAGCGCTTTCTGCGCCTGACGACGTGGAAGCCCGAAAAGGGCATCGTTCCCGTTATCGATTGCGATTATTATATGTGCCGCTATCCGCTGAAAAGCAATAAATACACATTTGTCTGTTACGCGGTCAAAGATGGCCGCCTGATCGCCGGCATGTTTGAGCAGTACAACGTGCGCAGAAGCTTTTCCAGCGACAAACACCGCTGGTTTGATCATGTTTTTGAAATCAGCATTTACATCTCAAAAAACATCAAGAATAAAAGCCTGAGCCTTACCGATAAACCGCCGTTTTACGTGTGGAACGGCAGATATTACAGCGAACACTCTGACCTTGAAAGCCTGACCATGGCCAGCGACAGCGCCGGTTCTGGCGTCGTGTGGCTGAAATACGGAATTTTGGATTCATTCTTCCTTCACGTCTACTCGCCTGAATGGCTGCGGCTTGTCGAAAAGGAAGCGCCGGAACGCAGGCGTATCCTGACCGAGCTGCGCCAAAAAGAGCAAAAGCGCGCGCCAAGTTTGTAAAAGTGCAGGGCAGTCTTCCCCACATGGAAAGACTGCCCTGTTTTTTACGCGAACGCGCCGCCGTAATAGCCCATGCGGCGATAGTTGTACAGGTCTTCGGCCACGCGCGCGTCGATGGCGTCGCGCAGGGCGCGGCTCATGTTCTCGGCCTGCTCGTCGCCCCTGTGCCGGCGCGGATCTTCTTGAAGGCTTCCTGCGTTTGACGTTAACCTTCCAAAGCAATCTTGCCAATTCGCTTGAATGCGTCAGTAACAAACGTCATATTCGCCGCAGTCGAAAGAGCTTCTTTGGACATTCTTTTCAGATGTCCAATAGTCTTGTTCATCGCCTTTTCAGCATTAGAAATATCAGCGGTAAATACGAATTTTAATTGAGGAGATGTAGCCATCATCAGCGACCTCCTATAAAAAATGAGCACTTGATTTCGTAAAATCAAATGCTCAAATGAGTTCATTTTTTAATGTGTGAGATACCAAACAGGGAAATTAAATGCAAATGCGGTCATCAAACTTACGATAA
>Ga0129306_1002754_pt1 | contig 14696 bp, 16 predicted proteins | sample P827metagenome_FD_94438 | JGI IMG/M metagenome (GOLD analysis project Ga0129306, IMG submission 94438) | Capybara group fecal microbial communities from Wisconsin, USA - P827 metagenome | ecosystem: Host-associated > Mammals > Digestive system > Large intestine > Fecal | place: USA: Wisconsin...
CATGCATTTTGTCAACATAACAGAAAAAAGAATGCCCTTTATACTTTATTAACAGTCGCTTTCTTGGTTTTATCTTAGAAATCATAATTTCTATTCTCGGTAAAAGTTGAAAAGCCGAAAATCGACGTCTTAGAAATTGCGCATAATTATTGTTATGATAAATTGAACTTTTAGGCACCCTCCCATTCGGGTCGCTGACGATATGTCTATATTTGGCCAAATGGCGGCAAAGATGCATTGATTTGGCCAGTTATAAACACTCTTTTCATTTGTAGTCTTTCTAATAAATCTTCTGCAATAGTTGGCAATAATTATCCAACTTTACTGTTAGATTATTGTAGAATGCTGCTTCCTTATGCCCATGAGCATTCCAATAATCCTGATACTCGAATTGTTAAGAAATGATAATATTACGAGGTTTATTACAGTAACCTGAAATTTTTCTGCTATCTTTGCACGCAAATTTGGGAGTTTTTTCATATAAATAAAATTTAATGAGCAAATCTCACTTGGTCACAAACAATCTTCAACCGCAGTTTGAGAAGTTCGGCATCTCAGAGTGCGAGTTTTGGAACCTTTCGTGGAAGGACATGAACCGACTGACGCAAGGCAAAACCATTGACGTGACGCTAAAAGCAGAAAACGGTGAAGGCAAAACTATAGAAAGAGTTGGCCGACTGAGGATGCAGAAGAACCCTGACGGCAGCGTAGAAATGAAGGTTTACTACCGCAACGATGAAGTGAAATCGGATGAATTAAAGCTGTCGAAGAATGACCAGGAAAAGATACAGGAGCAAGGTGTAATCTACACGGAGCTGAACATTGGTGGCAGCAGGAATAGGTATTTCGTGCAATTAGATAGAGAGACCAACTGCCTGCTGTATGAGAAAGCAGATCGTATTGGGCAGAACATTCCTGAAGACATTTTCGGAGTGAAGATAGACCGTGAATTACGTGACCAGATACGTGAAGGGAAAAAGGTTACAGTGAAAAGCGGTAATAAAGAATATACAATAGGTATTGACCTGCTGTCGGAAGGTGGATTCAGTGTCAGTGAAAAGCGAAAAGAGGAATAGTATGATTGATTATAAGGAAGCAAAGAAGAAAATAAGTATCATCAGCATACTAAGGGACTGGGGCTACAAGTTCGACAAGTCGAAGGGAAAAATCAGTCCGAACTTCGTGCTGCGCGATGAACACGGTAAGGAAATAGACCGCGTGATCATCACCAACCCCACGAAATCGGAGGAACAGGGGTACTGGAGGCGCGACGGTGGGAAAGGAGACCTTATTACGTTCATCAAGGAGAACCTGAACCAGTTTGGTGTGGTAGGACGCAACGAGACGGACACAGTGACGAAGATCTTGGCGAAGTTGATGAACATTGAGGAGGAGAAAGAACAAAAAAGGAAGGAGAAGGCATCTGCAGATACCTCTGAACAAGATTTGTTTGAAGACTGCGAATTAGATCAGTGGCTCGATGACAACGGTATTCGTGAGGCAAAGGAGTTTGACCTAGCACAGTGGGAACGACAGTCAGGGACAGAGCATATCGACGATATGATGGGATTCTTCACTGGCCGAGGAATTACACATGAGACGGTCGAGGACTTTGCTGAGTTTATCGAACTGGTGAAGAACAAAGGCCAGATGCCAGACGGTGCCCCCTACCCTACGAATATCGCATTCCCCTACAGAGTGCCTAGAAGTAACTGCATTGCTGGTTACGAACTGAGAGGATTCGGCGGCTTCAAAGGAAAGGCCGAGGGAACGAATAGCCGGAGCGGATTATGGCTTGCAGACTTCTCTGGTGGCAGACCCAGCAGAGTGAGAAAGGTATTCTTCTTCGAGAGTGCGCTCGATGCGATGGCCTTCTATCAGCAGAAACAGGAAGAGCTGTATCTGGAGCAATGCGTATTTGCATCGACAGGCGGCAGTTTCTCTGACCTGCAAGTGAAGGGAACAATGGATTATTTCGCCAGAGCTACAGCCGTCGACTGCTTTGACAATGATCTGCAGGGACGTTTGTATGGATGTCGTATGATAGCATTGCTCGAAGGACAATGGAAGATGGACGACCTGAAATGCGAGGTGAAGAACGGCATCGTGAACTTCAAGATCGGCAATCGTAATATGCAAATTGCAGCAGCCCTCTTGGATATCGACACCTTCCGGGCCATGACAGGACTTTATAAGAACAAGGTGGAGGAATGGATAGCTCCTGACGGATATAAGGACTGGAACGATGTCCTAATGAAAGAACAAAATAGGTAACAGATAGGTAAAAAGATTGAATGATGAATAGATATAACGAGACTGGCACTATCATCAATTTTAGTGCCAGAACCTATATGAACCATAAGTGCATCTGTACTTATGCAAGCGATGATGAAAAGTTTCACGCCATTATTGATGATTATGGTGTTATGTATAGCCCTGATGGAAAACGGCTGCTCGATACTGTCCGTCAACTGAAACACTACGAGGTTCCAGAGGGCGTGGAGGTCATCTGCGACGGAGCGTTTTGCTTTAGCGGGCTGGAAAGCATAAAGTTACCCGATTCACTGCTGGCCATCGGATGTAATGCCTTTGGCAACACAAGACTGACGGCACTCACCATCCCAAGGAACGTGCGACATATCGCGCCTGTGAATCCTATCGCCACCAATCAATTGTTGCTTGACAAGTTCGAATGTCTATCACCATACTTCAAAGTGGTCAAAGGTATTCTCTACAGCAAGGATAACGTCATATTCTATGGAGCAGTGACAGAAGACTATCCAGAAGAACTTGAGATTCTTGAAGGTGTAAAGGTTATCGCCAATGGTGCTATGAGTCATCGCGCACATCTTAGATCTGTATCTATACCAGATTCTGTTACCGTTATGGGTGACGGCGCTTTCCATTGCTCTGGGGTGAAGAAAGTGAAGCTGTCAAAGAATATCGACCGCATTCCAGCAGAATGTTTTTACGACTGCCGGCTGGAGGTTTTTATCGTTCCTGAAGGAGTTGTAAATGTCGATGATAGTGCGTTGGGGCATAACGATAATCTTATAACCGTCATCTTCCCAAAGACATTGAAGAATATGGGGTATAACGTGTTTAGTGGTTGTCCGTCACTTACACGTATTTCAGGTCCGAGAAAATCAAATTTCATGAACTTGAAAGATATGCAGAAAGCCGGTCTAAGAAAGGGAGTTCGTAGTACGCGCGAGAACTGTATCATCGATAGCTACGAAAGCAACATGGAAGGTGTTACGATGCACCTACACAATTAGACAATAAAGCTTCAAACCAGTATCTTGAAGGTGACCTCTCCCCCACCCTCTTCATAGGTGAAGGAAAGGTCACTTTTATTTTCTGCTTTCAGTGCGTCGAGTTCAGATTTGACATCATTGAGAATGTTTTGAATCGTGGGTGCTGGCTGAGGTTTCTTTGAAGATGTACGACTCAACTCCAGGCTATTACTATCTTGATTCATCTGTGCCTCTAATTCCTTTAATGGAATCCTATGTTCAACTTCATTTCGCCAACTAGCAAGCATAAGATAGATCTGCTGGCTGTATCGTGACTTACACGCCAGGAAAGCATCTTTACTCAATTCACAATATCCATACTCCTTTGATATGATATGATGTACCACATCTTTATCCAACTGGATCATGAAGTCCTTACTATCTCCCTCTTCGAAGAACACAGTACCAAGGCGATGATAACGATGATAAGACTCATTATTGAGCGTGCTTGGAATAATAACAGGAATGAGAGAAAGCGTAGATAAGCGGGAACGGAACTTAGAATAATCGGCTCTACGAATACCTAAATCCTTATAGCGGATAGACAGAATAATGTCCTCCTGAATTCCAAACAAATCTATCTGAAGCCCTTCACGAATATAAGGCTGTAATTTATCAATGATAGCGAGCAATACTTTGTTCTGCCAGTAGTCATAACCCTGGCGCATCATAATAACAGTCATAGGGACGATTAGTGACTCTCCCCTACCCTGCTCTATCTTCGATTCTCGCTTCGTAGGCATCTCTATAACCCTTTATAACTTGCAAATTTACGAAAATAAATTCAATTGATTGAAAATATCGCCAAAATTTTAAGGTTATTTGTAATAGGAATGGGGTGTTAATGGTCTATTAGAACTCCCCTACCCTACCCTATTTTATAATCATAAAGTAATATGTAGTAGTTCATAATTCATGTATTTCGAATCTCATGTATTATTTATTCTTTATTAAAGTATATGTTTTTTCTTTATTAAAGGTATAATTCAAAATTAAGGCCGAATAATATATTCAAGGCAATTATTTAAAACAAAGATATATAAATTAGTGATGTTATATATTGCTATATTTCAAATATTTAAGTAACATACATTTAATAAAGAATTTGTTTTATATATTAAAGAGTAATATTTTATATTTAATATATAATATTATTTGTATTTAATAAAGTATATATTTAATAAATAATAAAGAAATAATTCTCTCCCCTACCCTATCACTGTATTGACATCGTTGTCCTTCATGCATGTCAACTTGCCTACACGATTAGAACGATCATACCCAAAGACAAAGAAATGGCTGCAATTTTATGTCCAGCAAAATATGCATTCTAGAAAAATAACAGAGAAATTTTGGTGTGGCATGACAGATTGAAGAACAACGGCTACCGAACTCGGGATGAAAAATGCGTCATTCACAGAACTTGATTGCCTGAAGACACTCTTCCATAACAGCACTAAAATCATCCGACAGAAACCTGTACGTACTTATTATATATTAAAGATGATACCTTATTATATAATAAAGGATAAACTATAGTCTTTATTAAAGAGCTATATATTGTGAATATTAAAGACAATCTATTTACTTTATTAAAGTCTATACATTATATTTATTAAAGTTTATAATTTATCTTTTTTAAAGATTAATATGAGATAATAATAAAGATTATATTTTGTATTTATTAAAGGATAACTGAGCCAACACCATACGCCACATCGATTCTGACATACTTAATATTTATTAAAGATAAAATACTAAAAGTCTTTATTTTCAGACATATCCGACATTTAATCTGCATAAACCCTTCATATAGATTAAAGACGAGCGTAAGTATTTAATAAAGATAAAATACTGATATTTATTAAAGAGAAATATAGGTCTATATTAAAGACAAAGTATTTTCTTTATTAAAGGTTTTATTTCGTAATTATTAAAGAATATAGTTAATAATTATTAAAGATGATATTTGTTTGTATAATAAAGATAAAAGGATTGCTCTTTATTAAAGATTATTCTTTATCTTTGCGACACATTTAAACGCAACGAAGTATGGCTATCAAGAAGAAAGGTAACACGGGGTTCCTGAATGGAACGACAGTAGAGAAGCTCGATAACATCGTGCAAGCTCAGAGTGAGGCTCCAGCAGCCAATTCTACAACTGAAGCGACACCAGCTCCAGAAATCACTGAAACGCCTGAAAAACCGCAGGAAAATGCTCCTGTGGAAGCTCAGGCTAGCCCTGAAGCAGCTCCAGAAGCTCGTAAACCGCTTACTTTGGAAGATGTGATGGCTTCTGAGGATCTTATCAAGCAGGTAGCCCAGCAGATTATCAAACAGGGTGGTGCCAAAGGCATTGAGTTTGAACATCCAAAGCAAGGCCGTCCCCGTAAAGAACTCATCAAGGGTATTGACGAGGTATCTGTCAATCTACAACTGCCTGAAACTTTGGTCAAAGCGCTGCGTAAGAAAGCAAAGGAGGAGAAGAGAACTATCAAGGAGCTTATTGGCTACGCAGTGATGAATGCGTATCCAGAACTGGTTTAAATGATTATGAATATGGCAACAACAAAGAAAACAAGGATTATAACCGTCGTCAACCACAAGGGTGGGGTAGGGAAGACCATGACTGCGGCAAACCTCGGTGCCGCCCTCGCTAAGATGGGTAAAACCGTACTTTTGGTAGATGCTGACGGACAGTGTAACCTGACCATGCAGAGCGTTGAGGAAGTAACTGTTCCTACGCTCTCAGACTACTTAAACAACGACGATATAGAAGTAAATCCACAGCAGGTTTCAAAGAAGCTGTTCCTGATTCCAGGATCAACGGCTTTGGATGCTGATTCACATAACATCGAACTCTCTATCGAGGAGGATGCTGGTGCTACGAAATACATGTCAGAATGGCTTGAAAAAGTGAAGGGCGAGTATGACTACGTTATCATCGACTCTGCTCCTGGTTCCGGCGCTATGCTGGTCAACGTTATAGTGGCAGCTGACGAGCTGATAATACCCATCGCAGACAAGTTCTCGATTCCTGGAGCAAAGAAGCTCACGCAGATTATACGCGCGAATAACAAAGAGGTTCGTGGCCACTATCTGCTCACCAAACAGACGAAGTGGGGTGTCAGCAAGCAGATCAAGGAACTACTGCTCACACAGGCCCCAGAGAACCTGTATCACACGGCTATCCGTCAGTGTGAGGAGCTGAACAAGGCTGCAGCATGTGGCATGAGCATCTTTGACTACAATCCCAAATGCAACGGTGCCGAGGATTACATGGCCCTGGCAAAAGAGATAAACAAGGGTACGAAGGATAAAGATATGCCATTTTAGTCAAAAAAGTGGAAAAAGTTCCCTTTTTGTTCCAAAGGTGCTTTACTCGAATGTGAGGAAAGTACCTTTTTTGTGGCGGTGATAGCTTGAAACGCCTACATAGGCAAGATTTCCAAAGATTCCAAAATAAAAGCTATTTTGAACCATATAGGGTAGGGGAGAGGTTGCTACACTCTTCATAATTAGTTGAAAAACGACAAAATTTGTCAAGATTTAGAAATTCAGAATTAAAAAGTTCCCTATTTGTGGCGCAAAAGTTCCCTATTTGTGGCGGGTAAAGATAAATGTTACTAATTTGTGGCGATTACGCTCCTTTTTTGTGGCGGCAGGGTTACGAAATTGTGGCGATGAAGTTCCTAAGTTGTGGCGCAAATGTTACCAAATTGTGGCGGCAAATAATTGAAAAACCCTGTAAATAAAGGCATTTTGCATTCTCTATAGTTCTAATACTTGATTTTAATAAGAAAGAAAACTATCTTAAACAAGATTTTTCAACGGTAGGGAAAAGAAAAGGGAGAGGAATGAATATATATACGCTATAAAGCGGAACAAATCTGTGCACCTAATGCGGATAGAAGCCCAGTAGACAAAGGCTATCGAGCCGAAAAACGGAACAAAATAGGAACAATCTGATGAAAAAGCCACGAATTTGTGGCGGTTTAGCTGATGTCGAAGACACAAATCGGAACAAAATAATGCACTTTGAAGTAGGCGAAAGTTTCTATAAATGGCCGATTCAGCGATTTAGCGGAACAAAAAAGGAACATTTTGGCGAGTCGAAAAAGTGAAGATTTCTGTTTACTGAAAGTAAACTATAAGAGCGCATTAAAGCGGAACAGAATCGTGCAAGTTCCCTTTTTGTGGCGATAAAGCCATCAATCGGAACAAAATAATGCACCTCAATGTAAGGAAAAAGAGGGTATCGAGCTGTTGAGCGGAACAAAAAAGGAACACTCTGGAGCGGAACAAAATCGTGCACCTCATACCCTGTTTTTGAGCATAGATAAGGTTTTAGACGTTGTGATTAACATTTTTTATTATTCGAGCATGAAAGCGGAACAAAATCGTGCACCTCGACCCCTCGTCAGACCGCATATGCAGTAGAGTTTTGGGCATTTTGCGGAACAAAATAGGAACATTTTCGAAGCGGAACAAAATCGTGCACCTAAAAATGATAATATCTGACTATCAGTCAGTTAGTTAAGCCACAATCGGAACAAAATAGGAACAATCTAAAACCCATGTTCCCTTTTTGTGGCGGTAAAAAAATAGTCTCGTTAAAATTTGGTTGTTACGCAGAAAAAGCGTACTTTTACAACCGAAATTGAACGTTCGACATCAAATTATCATTAAAAATGGCTACCTCTAAGTCAACAACAACAAATGAAGGAGCATCTGCCAAGCAGACGAAGCCCAAGAAGAAACCTGGTCGCAAGAGCACGAAAGTGAAGCTGCCCGAAGGACTCATCCCTATTGAGGAAGAGACCTGGCTGTTGGCTCCGCTGACGCTCACCCTGATGCGCCACAACTATACGTCGGTGCAGAACAAGGTGCTCATGTCCATTCTGGAGTGTCTGCAGAATATCCTCCGCCAGATGCTGAATGCCGGCAATGGTGTGTCAAGCTTAGCCACCGTCCAGCGCGGTGAGATCGCCAACGAGAAAGGTGGCCTGTCGTTCAATCTCGATTTTCGCAGTTTCGGCATCGACCGTAACCACTACAATGAACTCCGCAGTTCCTTGAAGATGCTGCCTGCCATTCCCGTCGAGATTCCCTTCAAGTCGAAGGAGGGCAAGCGCTATCGTAAGGTCACCAGCCTGTGCGATGTCTTCATCCCTGAAGAGAAGTACAAGACCTACGTCGTGGTGCATATTGACAAGGAGGTGGCCGAGAAGTTGGTGACGTTCGAACTTGGTTGGCATCGTCTGGGTAAGGAAGTCGTGACTAGCAGTAACAACAAGTACACGCAGCGTATCTATATGTACATTACGGCCTGGACGCGAGTAGGGCGCAGTGTGATGTCTTCTCAGGAACTCCGCAAGTGGCTTCAGTTGGAGGATAAATACCGTGAGTTCCGTAAACTCGCCGCCCGTGTGCTCGACCCCGCTCAAAAGGAATTGGAAGAGCTGGCCCGTGCCGGTTATTGCGACTGTTACTTCACTTATGAGAAGAAATACACGGGCTACAAGAAGGCCGGTGAACCCGACCAGATTGAGTTCCGTATTTACAAGTCTCCAAAGTTGGTGAACAATGAAGATCAGGCAGTCTTTGACCGTCAGTATGAACAACTTCAGAATATGATCATGAAGCACTTCGGTTTCACCCAGCGTGAGATTGAGAGCTTGATGAAGCGCATCAACGAGCAGAACATTCAGGAGATGATAACCAAAGTTTCCACTATTTATATGATGGTGCATGATGACAAGAAGGGCGAAATCAAGGACATCAAGGCTTACGTCTATAAGGCGATGGACAACTTCTTGAATGAAACAATGGATACTTACGAGGAGATTAAGGACTGATTTCTTGTCGGAGCAATGCATCGGAACAAACGAGATTATCTGTTCCTTAATGTTTCTTTTAAATATAAAACTTTGTCAATTTGCGAAAATTTGAAATGTTAAATTTCTAAATAAAAGAATTATCCGAGTACCTTTGCAACCGAATTTTAAACATTTGGTATTATGCAGGTATATAAGGTAATTAAGACAGAGCATGTCAGGAAGCGTCCCAAATGGTTGATGCGATTCCTGATAAAGATTCCCACCGAACTTTACGAAGAGACCACATCTACAGAGACAGCAGCAGGCAACCTCCGTGCCATCGGACAGCTTGTTCTGGACTCTGGTGTATTGGAAAAGCGCAAGGGTCTGCAGTTGCAGCAGCGCGATGATATCGTGAGCATTCATAGTTCACGAGGCAGGATGTACGTTCGGTTCTCTATCAGCGAGTGTCGATGAGTGACGGATTGAACCAGCGTTTTTTTCATATCGGCGATGCCAGCATCCGTTTCGTCACCCCTTTGGATGAAAACGGATTGGAAATGCTGGAGTCTGTTGGATTTCCACAGGATGTTGTGCCAAAAACGCAGATGAAGCATGTGGAACTGTTGTGCCACAACCGCATCTGCCATGGTGTAGGCATCAAAAACAAGCATGGCGGTATGGAGTTCTTCAGTAGTGACCTTCCGATGACGCTACCCATCACCATTGATGAACCAGGCACAGTCTGCATCCCCTTCAAGAAAGCTATCCGTTGTAAACGGTGTTGCCTGTTTGTCGACTTGTTCGACTATTTGGCTTATAAGACACTGCTGCTAAAGGAACAGGGTAGGGGACTGCCTGAACGTTGTGACTGTATTGTACTGAACGACTACAGGAACCTGATGGATCTTTTGCTTGATATCGAGTATTATGAGCATGTCAGCTGCTGTTTTCCGACCTCACAGACGGGGAAGGTACTTGCGACGACTGTCATGCGTAGGTTCAAGAAGTCTATTAACTGTGACTACCTCTATGAAGGCTACGACAATCTTCTGGCATTGGCAAATGAGGTTGTGAACCGACACAAAAACGACCACATATATGTATAAGGGCGTTATCAACTTTACCAGACGTGATTCCGACCTTGACCGTACTCCTGAGTACTGGCAGGGTGAGAGCTATAGCGAACGCATCAAGACCATTCAAGCGGTGGTGCAGGAAAAGACAACGTACCTACCAACCAAGAAGTTGCAGTCTGTGCGCGAGGGTGTTTTCAAGGTGCCGTCAACAATCACTGTTGAACAGTTGGTGGATCTCTCAAAGGCATTGCGGCGTTGGTATAAGATTGATTGTTTTCAGATAGCTATTAACCGCACAGATAACACGGCCCACATGCTGTTTGACTGGATTGACCGTGAAACAGGTCAGAGCATCTATTACAATACCAGCGAAAGCATCATCCTGACAGTGTTCGTGCTGCGGTTCCTCAATCTCCCCAAGCCGGAGAATACGCGAACCTGGTTCCGTTACGACTTGTTGTGGGAGTATTACGAAGACCCGAAGATCTTCGACCATTTTCTGGACTTCCTAAAGCATAGCAGACCTAGCAAGCGAATCTATCGATTGGCATACGAGATGAAAACCTTCTCTGAGCTGCTATGTAAGGGATTGGTGAAGTGAAGACATATATATAATATAAATAGTAGATATTAGTTTTCATACGGTTTAAAAGATTAATAAAAAAAGGATAACCGAAGTCTTAGCAATCTGTAAGACAAGGGGCGATACAACTACCTGTGACGGGCGGTTGTATCGCTTTTTTTGTGCCTTTTGGCGAAGTTTTCTATCATGAAGTGTTAAGTCATGATAGGAAATTTTCTCAGGCATCCTATGTCCTCGAAAAGCTGTTATTTTGCAGCCGTAAAACTAAACAGACATGGGAGCATTTACAATTTATGCAATGGTAGTGACAGGCCTTTACATCCTCTACATGGGTGTGACGATAGCCTTCGATCTACATGGAAAGAAAGATAAGAAGAAAGAGGACGTCGAGGAGTTCAACACCGCCGATGCCGGAGAGGAGAAGTCGACCGTCATCGATGAGACAGCGGAGGGCTTTGTCGTTAGGAATGGCTATGATGACACTCAGGGCGACTTAGACAATTCTGACAGTTCTGATAACGCTGCTCAAAGTCAGCAGATGCAGCAGGTTGATGATGACGATGTGGCCCAGGAAGAGCAACCGGTAGAGGATAATCCTGATGACGAGGATCTATTGAACCAGGAGAGTGAGGCCAGTGTGCATCAGTTCGAGGAGCTGAAGGAATCAGTCCAGGAGAAGATGATCGTGGCTCGTCCGAAGTACCAAGAAGAGTTTGACAGCAGGGAGTATCATATTGCCTCCAGTCAGCCGATGGACAAGCCGATGCAGATGTACCGAACTATGAAGGCAAACAACAGAAAGTGAGACGATGGGCATGACGAAGTTGTTCTTAGTGACAATCAGCAATGGCGGTACGAATTACTCGCTGACGGCTCAGGCACTCGCCGAGATGACTGACGAGGTGGTGCTGACGATGGGCTATGTCGTAGGCTTGCTCTATGCCGTTGCAGCTCTGCTGGCCATCTACAATGCAACAGTTATCTATATCAAGTTGCAGGCAGGCGAGGGCGGTTTCACCAAGGCTGTGCTGATGATGCTTGGAGCCGTGATGTTCCTGATAGGCGCTACGATTGTGCTGCCGGCGTTCTTCGGCTATCACTTCGGCTCGTCGGGATTCTCCCCATTCGATTAGACAATACATTTTTTATTATAAAAACTAAATTAATCAACCAACACAAAAATGAAGAAAAGTAAGTTTAGTAAGGCCGTTTCTGGCATCCTGAATGGAGCCGTCGGCATGTGTGAGAAAGCAGTGAAGTCACCCCGTTTTGGAATGGTGCTGGCAATGCTCTGCATGGTAAGTGTAACGTTCGCTCAGAACTCTGCTGGCGATTATTCCGCCGGTACTACGGCTCTTGGAACCGTGACCACGGAGATTGCGAAGTACGTGCCTGTGGCCGTGAAGCTGTGCTATGCCATCGCTGGTGTTGTAGCCGTAGTGGGTGCTATCAGTGTGTACATCAAGATGAACAACGAGGAGCAGGATGTCAAGAATATCTTAGTCCTCCAAAATTGGTTGGAAAGGATAAGAAAGGAAGTGACAAATAAAGTGCTTAGTATCAAGCGAATAAGCGAATTTTTGAATTTTCCGATTCTTGCTCAACCGACTCTTAAAAAGATATAATAAAATGATTTTTGTTTCTGATTTGTTTCTCATATATGGCTTGATTTTCATATCTTTGCACATGCTTTCAAGGGCATAATCACGATGCAGAAACGATATATCAGCATCCGAAAAGCCCAAACCTCGCAGACCCTCTGCAAAATTCATTTTCCCTTCTTTCGGGAGTAAATTACCAATAAAAAATATACAAGCATGGCAAGACCAAAGAAACAAGTCAAACTGAAGGAGCCGATTAAGATTCGTCTCAAACCTCTCGCAGATGGCAACAAGAGTATCTATCTTGACATCTACTGGAAGGGAGTCAGGAAGTATGAGTATCTGAAACTCTATATCATTCCTGAGGTCAATCCACTCTGCAAGGAGCAGAACAAGGAAACGATGGCACTCGCAGAACGCATCAAGGCAGAGCGCATCAAGGCTCTCCATGGTCACGGAGTGCAGGACTGGGAAACCGTCAAGCAGGGTTCACAACTCTTGACAGGATGGATCAAGAAGTATTGTGAAGGTGGAGTCAGCACCAAGAAGTCAACCCTCCATTGTCGTGTTGAAATGCTTCACACCGTGGAAAAGTATCTTGAAGAGTCCAATCAGACCTTCATCACCCTTGAAGAGGTCAATGCTGATTTCTGCCGTGGGTATGTGAAGTTCCTTCGCACCTTCCCAAACTCACACTGCAAGTACATTGAGCCAAGACCTATCAGTCAGAACACGGCAAGCCGTTACCTCGGCATGTTCTCGACAACTCTCAACAATGCCGTCCGTCAAGGTATCATCCGCAACAATCCTATGAAGGAACTGGATGCCAAAGAGCGCATTCAACCAAAGGATGGCAAGAAGGAATACCTTACCATTGAGGAACTGAAAGCCCTCATGGCAACCGACAGTTACCGCCCAGAGGTCAAGCAAGCCTTCATCTTTGCTTGTTTCACTGGTTTGCGACTCAGTGACATGTACAAACTTGCACCGATTCACATTTTCAAGACTCCTGACGGCAAGGGCGAGTATATTGACATGGAAATGCAGAAGACTGAGAAGCCTGTCATCATCCCACTCTCGGAAGAGGCAAAGCGTTGGTTACCAAAACCAAAGGGAATAACAACTCCCTTCTTTGATATACCAACTACTCAGACCGTCATAGGCAGAGCCCTTCGCAAATGGGCAGAGGCAGCAGGTGTAGAGAAGCACATCAGTTTCCACTGTTCACGTCACACCTTCGGCACAATGATGCTGACACTTGGCGCAGACCTGTTCACCACGAGCAAGTTGATGGGTCACACCAACATTCAGACCACTGAAATCTATGCGAAAATCGTAGATAAGAAGAAGGAGGAAGCCATCAACCTCATTGATGGAATGTTCAAGTAAAGGAGGTGACTTGAAAGCACCCCCTTTGATAAACCAGGGTGGTGTTTTACCCCAGTGGTATAACCAATTATAACAATTCATTGATATGACCATCACACTCAGACAAAAAGACCTTGAAAACGATAACAAGAGCCTGTATCTTGACATCTATGAGAATGGCAAGCGCAAGTTTGAGTTCCTTTCCCTCTACCTAATCCCCGAGATTAACCAAGAGACAAAGGAACGCAACGAGGCTACCTTGAAACGTGCGCAGGAGATTCGTGCCGAGCGCATCCTTCATCCCGAGACCATTCCCGAGAAAGGTCACTTGATGGTCGTACCCGACATTCCAGATGATGATTCTCTCGAGGTCATTGACTGGATCCAGACCTACATGGAGTGGATGGACGGCAATCCCGAATATTCCAAGAGGACTGTCGAGCAGACTCAATACCTTCAAGAACGCATGAAGGAGTTCCTGAAGGCAAAGCGCAGACCGCACATCACTCTGATGAAGTTTGATAAGACATGGTTCAAGGCATTCTTTCTTTGGCTGAAGAACGACTATGTTCCTCAGAAGTATGTGAGAGTCAAGGCAAAGCCATTGAGTAATGCCACTTTGCGAAACGTCCAACAACGCATTGTCGCAGTATTCAACAAGGCAGTCAAGACTGGCAAATTGAAAGCAAACCCCTTCTATCAGTTGGAGAAGGAAGACACTATCTCCAAGCCAAAGGCAGGTCACAAGCTGTACCTTACACCCGATGAACTCAAACTCTTCATGGCATCAGAAGAGACAAACGGAGTCAGGGAAACCCAGTTGGCATTTGGCTTCGCTTGCCTTACAGGACTACGCATCAGCGACATAAGGGCTTTGCGATGGTCAAACATCATGAGGAACGAGGCAACGAACACACTTGTAATCGTCCAGAAGAAGACCAAGGAACTCA
>Ga0129306_1002755_pt1 | contig 14676 bp, 15 predicted proteins | sample P827metagenome_FD_94438 | JGI IMG/M metagenome (GOLD analysis project Ga0129306, IMG submission 94438) | Capybara group fecal microbial communities from Wisconsin, USA - P827 metagenome | ecosystem: Host-associated > Mammals > Digestive system > Large intestine > Fecal | place: USA: Wisconsin...
ACCCTCCGTCGTCACGGATATGGCTATCCTGATGATGAATACTTCTTCTTGAAGATCATGGATATGAGTCGGAAGGAGTATATCAGGAATCAGCCATCACATAAAATTTGTGATTGAGCCATCAAAGCTTTCTGCTCATCAGTCTTCTTAAGTATTCTCTCTGATACTACATAAGATGTTGCTTCCTTAGTTATGATAAGCTGAGTGAATCGATCACTGACCTTCTTCAACGTATCCGACACAAAACTAAACTTCGGATTATCAAAAATCTTTTCCTGTACGCCGAATACAACCCTGAGTTTTGACTTGGAACACATTTCACCTAGCGCACGGAAAAACTCAAGATCTAACACAATCTGTCTTTCATCGCGGGAAGTCAGATATGACAGAAACTCATCTACGACGATCAAATATCCTTTGTCCGGATATTTCTCCTCAAAATTCACCATCACATCCTTTATGACTTTCTTGTTATCCTTTACGTTTGACCAATCGGGCATTTCGAAAGAAACGCCTCTCTTTTGGAAGTCTTCCTGAATAAATCCGAAAAGAATCTCACGAAGTGGCATGGTGACACCGCCAATTTCAATGCGAAGCACTTCAAACTTCCCGGCTATGCATTCCATTTCCTTAGCGAAATTCTTATTCTGTAAATACTGGAGATTCTCAGCATCTGTTGCAACAGAAGAAATAACAGACATAAGGTGAGATTTACCGGTACCATAGTTACCAACGATCAGAACACCTTTGTTGTCCACAACCTCATCCATCTGAAGCTGTTCAAACACCGGCGCCTTCATGGTGTCTGCCATACTATCCGACATCACATAGGTCTGGACCAATTTCTTGGCCGTTTCTTTTTCTCCGGCCTCGATCAGCTGGATTGTAGATTCAATCGGTTGAAAGTGAATTAACTCTGAATATTTCATTCTGTAGCCCTCCTATATAACCACCGTAATGTCGTAGTTGCTTATCTCATAAACTTTATAATCTTCGTATCCCTCTTCTGCATAATACAAGCGACCATCCTCGTATCTTCCCGGCCAGATTATGCTAAAAGGTTTCTTTCGGCATGCACTGATCAGCAACTTTAGCACATCCGTTTGATATGAAGGATTGAATAAAACATCTATTTCCTTGATCACCGGTTCATCATCAAACGTCCCAATAACCCCAAGCAAAGAATTCTCTAATCTCATTGTCCGCATCATAGGTGAATCATATTTTTGCAACTCTTTTGCTATCGGAATGCTGACTGAGTACGCCGAATCATTTATCTCTTTCGAAGGATCACAATATATAATTGGCTTCATCATATTAGCCGTATCATTTTGATCAAACTGATACGCTTTAATAATGTCTCCCATTAAGATTCCTCCGAGTCTGTATCTTCATCCCCGGTTGGAATAAGATCCATGATGTCTCCTATGTTGCAGTCAAGCGTCTTGCAGACTTTCATAAGAACATCCATGCTTACCGTTTCCCCTTTAGACATCTTCGTAACAGATGCCCAGCTTATACCGGCCTTGGCTTGAAGATCTTTCTTCTTCATGTCTTTGTCTATCAGGACTTTCCATAGTTTCTTGTAGCTAACTTCCATTCTGTTTCCCTTTCAAAAAAGCTTGCAAAACAAAATGCGAATAGTATCTCCTACACGCATCAACATACGTGTGAAAATTATATCATAAAAGCGGGGATTAATAAAGGAAAAATCTTCACGTTTGCAAGAATTTTTGCAAAAGGTCCGCGCAATAATTATGTCATCTTTAAAGAATTATGGTAAACCATCTGCGTATAAAAAAGGGATCATCAATGTGTTCACATTCTGATCCCTAATAAAATCATGTTCTTAACCTACGTTAGACCGCTCGTAACTCATCTGCTCTGGCTCTTCCCAGGTTATATTCAACTGTATCTATCAAGTATTGATTCCTCTTCTCCGGTTTCAATGAATAATACTGATACATAAAAAGATGTTCTTGTATTTCTCTGACGCTCGTCTTCCCGCAGTTTCTTATACTTTTTAAATCAACGCCATTTGATAACGCGTCTACCAAGTCCCCAACTGTATCATATCCGGCTCGCTTCAGACAATGATATGATCGGACTCCCAAATCCAAAACTTCTAAGGAAGCATCACACATTGCCTGAGACAAAAACAATTGATAGTGAAACTGGCTTCCATGCTTCTCATGAAGATTCACACCATCCAATTGGTTCATGATTTCCATCACCGTTCGACTCTGATCGTTGCTCATATCTTATTCCTCCGTAAACATCCTTGATGACTTCTCTTACGGCATGACAGTAAATCTTTTCGATGTCATCTCCGCATTTTTTCTGAATCATCTTGGTAAGATACTTTAGGTTCTGGACAGAATCAGATACTGCAACAATATGGATATGATTCTCTTTCGTTGTTCCAAAGATTTGCCGAATATAGGCCGTCCTTGTAGATACATACTTAAGTACAGATTCGTATTTCCCCGGCACTGTCATGATATCAATAAACACGGTGATATCCTCTTTACGATAAATGCAAGTATTGTACCCGCGAATTATGCCTTCTTGCTCAAGCTTTTTAACACGCTTCTTGGCAGCAACACGTGACATGCCGATAGCATCTCCAAGCTCCTGAAAGCTCATCCTTGCATTTCCCTTTAACAATTCCAGTATTGTTTCATCTGTTTTGTCCAAATACCTCACTCCTTATCAGTGTCGACTCTGATTATCTTGAATTATATAGACAAGCCATATGCTTTTCAATACGTTTGGTTTCGTTTCGTAACCACTTGGTTTCGATGCGAAACAACAAAAAAAGACGGGCAACCACATCTAAATGCAGCTGCCCGCCAAGGAGGTCTATATTACAATATGTTTTCCGGTTTCGTCATTTTCCCGGTCCAGCCCATGCCTCGGGCCCATTCTTTCATGCTTTCCTTCTCCTCAGGATCATCGCCTTCCAGGGTAAGGAGCATTTCGTGGAATCCGCCAAGTCCTCCAACATCATCTACAACGTTTAGTCCATCCGCTGCAGTGCATCTGGGGCGTTCCTTGGCATCAACATAAGCAAGTATCTCCCTGAGCTCCGGATCAACTTCTTTGCCGTCTTGGAAATATCTGTTCTTCTTCAGTCGGTCTTTTTCTGTCATGATGTCAACAACAAACATGGATGAATTCGACAGATCTGCATTTGTCTTTCTGTCATATTTATCCAGAACCGTTATCTTTACACACCAGCCGTCACCGGGATCATACTCATAGTAAAGTGTATCCGTGATCGGGATCAGTTTCGGATTATAATCCTTGAATATCGGAGCACACAACTTTTCAAAGTAAGGGATGAATTCATCTGCCTGTTCAAGCCACTGTTTTGAGGATTTACCGGTTCTGGCCTTAATATCACTCTCTGTTCCGTAGTATTTCCATTCTTCGATACGATCACGGTTGTTGCGCCAGTTCTTCAGGTTGTCACAGGACATTTCAAGATCTTTTCCCCTTCGAGGTCCAAGCGAACCGATCTTGTCGTCAATGATCTGTTTCTTTGAATCCAGGCGTTTCAGCCAGTTTTTATATAATGCTTTTCGCTCCTTTTTATCATCCGGCAGTTTTTTCATAAGGAGCTGCCCTATGGTGATCCGTTCTGAAAGATAATTGAGCGGTTCTTCCATAATGACCTGTTCGTCCATCTCTTCCAGCGTCATATCATCCGTAAACTGAGTAAAGCGTGATCGGAAATCATAGATCTGTCTTCTCGTATCGAAATATGTATCATTTACGGACTTTTGAACATACGGACCGTTATATTTCTTCTTCAGCCAGCTCTTAACGCTCTGATCCGAACTGTAATCATCATCCCAATACATATCCGTTTCTTCGTCGGGATAATGAAGCAGACTTCCGCAGAGTCTCTCCCAACCACCGATCGTTCCACCGGTCAGTTGGTCGAACTCCTGCTCAGAAATGCTGAAATGATGCAGGTGTCCGTTCTGCCATCCGAACAGTCTTTGTATCATGAAATGCATACTGTGAAGGTTCATCGTGCTTGGAACAAGTACTTCTCGTATGATCCCGTTCTTTGCCTTGGACAGTCTTAAGAATTCTTTGAGTTCATCTTCTTTCATCCCCAGACTATCCCTGTCGCCGAATCTGAAATGATCGACCAGTTCCAATTTGAGTCTGTATACTGAAGCATCTGTCAGGAAAGGATTATTCTCTAACTCCTCTTCCGTATGCGGGGCAAGATTAATATTGCCTTGACCATTTGCTCCGTTTAAGTATGCCGTATCAAGATCAACATACATCGTGCCATCTTCTCTGATCTCAAACTCATCGTTCATAGCTTCCCTCTCTTTCTTGATCATCTTCTCCGCTGCTGTATTCATGCGGTCACGATAATCCTTGGAACGGGCAGCATCATCAGACTCAGATCTTCCATACTGGCCTCTGCTGTACGGCAGGAATGTTTGGATCGTCTTGACATCCTTGCCAAGCTGATCTGCGATCTGTTCAACAGATAAGCCCTGTGCTCTAAGCTCTGCTATCTGCTCTGTACGCTTCGATGTCCACAGACCTTCCGTGATCAGCACACGCTGAACTCTCACTTGATTTGTCTGAAGTTTCTCAGCGATCTTCGCTATAGACTTTGTCGTCTCATATTCATCTATGATAGCTCTGTTAAGCTCATCGACCGAGCGATTATCATTTGCCTTAGCTGACACAGCGGTGACTCCTTTCGTAAGATTTGGTAGCTACTGATCACAGAATACGATTATGGTTCTTTTGTGTCAACCTAGGTTTTTGAACTTTATGAAAAAAGTTTTCAAATAGGATCCCGGATACGGGATTTGTTCTTTCGCAAGCAGTGCATCTGTAGCCACAGATGCTCCTTGCTTGTTGGATGGCAGTGCCCCCAATCCCCCCAAACCTCGTCAGGACTCGGAGCTGCGCATCACACGAGTGTGACGCTTTTTATAAAACCTGCTCCTCCCTTTTCTTCTCTTTTTTCCTTTCGCGTTCCTGATCGATCGCATCTCTTTCAAGGAACCGGTCGATGTTGTATTTCGCAGTCTGATAGTCTTTCATCTCCTGCCTTGCTTCACGATATTCGGCATATGCCTTCCGCTTCTCAGCAAGCACCCGCTCATATTCGGCATTCAGTTCTTTTATCTTAGGGATCCTTCCCTCGATCTTGGAGAATGCCTCTTTTGCTGCTTTATGAAGAGTAAGCTCCTCGCGATGCTCTTCGAAGAACTTCTTACTGTATCCGCTCTTTCGATATGCTGCATAGACCTCTCTGGTCTTCGAATAGTTAATGATATGTTTCTTAAGTTCCGTGATCTCGGATAGTCTCGTTTCAAGCTGTTTCTGTCTTACCGTGATCTCTCCGAATCTGTCAGAAGCAGACTGAGCTTTCTTTGCCAGTTCTTCATATTCACGAAGACCGTGTTCTTCCAAAAAAAGAAGAGTCTGTGCCATCTGCTTGATGTTATGGACCTTCGCCCAGCGTTCATAGCCGGGGCCTTTTCCTTTGGCAATGATCTTCTGGATATCGACGAGCATATCGATCTTCGGCTCGGATCCGGTATCGAGAGTCTTTTCAGACCTGCCGATTTTCTGCTCCGGTGTATGCGCCATCTCTCCGGCAAATACTCTTTCAAGATCCTGCTCGGAATACCCTGCGCCAAGAGATCTGAAACGGACAAACTTCTTTTGATCTGCTCCTCTTACCGCAATGTTCTTTCCGCGTTTTATCTCATATCCCATCCCCTGGAGGAGCTTAAGGAGTTCATCCATGTCTTTTGGCTTTTGTTCCATACAGACATCGATCGCCTCGCGGATGATCTCACGAAAGCTTCTTCTTTCAGGAAACTCTGTACGCTCATCTCTTTCGCTCGGACGCTTCGGTTCTATGATCGATAATCCGTTTTCAAGACAGATCAGGTCACTCAGTCTCTGCAGCGCTATGCCCGAGAAGAAGAAGTTACGGAACTTCCTGTCACAGCTAAGGTTAGTGGAATTATATACGATATGATTATGGATGTGTTCTTTGTCGATATGCGTTGCAACGATAAAAGCATGCCTGCCCTTTGTCCATCGCATCGCAGTTTCATAACCGATACGGTTGGCTTCTTCCGGAGTGATCTCGCCGGGCTTGAATGCCTGACGGATCTGATAAGCGATCACATCCCCGGTATAGTGTCTTCCCGTATTGTGGGAATATTCCCTTTTAGATAATAAGAATTGTTCCTCAACGATCTTGGGATCACACTCGTAGCTGCTTATAAGCTGACCCTTATCCGTCTTTTCGGGATTCTGAACATAATCGGTTCTGTCCTTTATGGACTGGGCAATGGGTTTGCCTTTATTCTGATGCATCGCGATCAGCCTGGTCGCAGCCACGAGTCCTCACCTCTTTTCTCTAAATACTTGATAATCTCTGTAGTACAGCCTTCATCAATACCCAGATCTCCTCCTGTTGCTTTTCAACAGTTTTGATATCCGCCTGATAGATACAGCCGGTCTCATTTGCACGTTTTGCGATCTGATTGATGTTATTGGCGTTGATGCGAAGGAGGCGTGATACCTCCTTCACATCGCTAAGATCGAGCCTGATCACATATCCGTCGATCGCCATCTTGCGGATATAATCCGACATATTGGAAATGCCAGACTCCTTCATCCGCTTTTCAATGAGTTCCCGGTCTTCCTTGTGTATCCTGAATCTAATAAGATCGGTATATCCGCTCATCAGATCACTTCTCCCAGCTCTCTATCCGGAATCTTTCTGGGAGACTTGGTAAGCTCCGATTTTGCTTTTTCTTCCTTAAGCTGTTCGAGTACGGACGGCTTGCGGACAGGTTCCGGATCAGCGAAAGGGAGCTCGTCACCGTGCTCCTCCAAAAACTGATTTACGTCCTTGAAGATATCGATGTCACGTAGCTTCTCATCGATCTTTACGATAAGACCGGCGGCAGCTCTCCTGATCGTATCAAGACTTGCCTTGAGCTCCGGTACTTCCTTATCGGCAGACCAGGTCGCCACATAACCGAAGGAATAATCCGAAGTATCGATGCCGTAATGCTGGCATACAACGTAAGCAATCGATTCTGCTTCGGTCTCTTTCTGATTGCGACTCTTCTGTTCCGCGTCCTTCGACATTGCCTCTTTTGAGTGAAGAGCCTGATGCGCTGCCTCGTGAATGATCGTCTTGATCGTCTGCGCCTCGCTCATGTCCTTCTGTACAGCGATACGGTTCTCCTCGATGTTGTAATATCCCTTAGCACCTGATGCGATATCCTCAAAAGTGATCGGAACAGGCACAACCTCTTTGATAACGCCAAGCAGCTGCTCGTATCCGTCCACACTGCCGATGAGCTCGTTCACTCCGATGTTCGGAATGGGATCACCCTCGGTCTGACTGATATCAAAGGTGCTGACCGGCTTAAAAGCATTGACTGTGATCTCAACTGTTTCCTTTACGGGTTCACCGTTTACACCGATCACGGGATTGCCGTTTGCATCCAGTCTGTCCTGTTCAACTTCTTTCTTGAAAGGCGAGGGAGCCATGATACGGATCCCCTTCTCTCCCTTTTTAACGAAGCGGTTCATCTCCTTCCAGCCGGAGAAAGACTGACACATGGTAGCGTCGGGTCTCTGCAGCATGATCAGGATCTGATTGTTGATGGAATACCTGGGAAGCTTCGCACAGAAGTTAAGGTACTCCTTGAAGTTGTCGCCGTCGAAGATATCCTTGATACCCTTCTCAAGCTTTGTCATCATCGCATCCATTTCTTCTTTACGGGCTTCCGCTGCAGCCTTGGGATCAAAATCCTTCTTGTCAAAATCCGCCATCTTAGTTCTCCTCCTTATCCGTTTTTTCCTGTGTCTTTGCATCAGCCATATCAGGATCATCATCAAGATCATCCAGCAGGCCATCAAAATAATCGTCTTCATTCTCGTCATAGTCCGCATCGGGATCTTCTGTGCTTGTTACAGGTTTGCTCTTCTTATATTTGGTGAACCAGATATATCCTCCGATTCCACCTACCGTTGTAAGTAAAAGAAGCGCGATCAGACCGCCGTGTCCTTTCTTCTCGGGTTTTTCAGGTTCGGGCTCTTCCGGTTCAGGTTCGGGAGTTGGCTCTACTGTAGGAGTCGGAGCGACTTCCTCTTCCTTTTGCGTAGCCGCGATATACTTCTCTACCTCTTCATCATCCATAAGGGATAAAAGATCGGCTTCATCGACCATGTTTAAGAAATGGACATTCTCATTCCCGTCATCATCACGGTCAATGATGATGTAAAAGTAATTGCCAGCTTTTGTCACAACGGTTATGAACTGCTTGCCTCCGGCATTTACGGAACCGTAATCATCAACAAGGCTCATGTTTCCGTCGGGTGTAAGAGGGCCGTAATGCTCCTCCTCCGGTTCCGCAGGCTTTACGCTTTCGGGATCATCATCTGTCTTAGGCTCTTCGCCGCAGCACTGCGTGATGTCCTCCTTACAGAGCGGGCAATCCTCATTCACATGATCTTCAGTACATTTTTCTTCGCAGGTACACTCACATCCGCCTGCATAAGCAGTCATGGGCATCACACCCATGAAAAAAGCTGTAGCAACTGCCACAGCCCCTAAGATCTTTCCTTTGATCAGATATTTAGTTTTCTTCATCTTCGATATCCTCCGTATCATCATTGTCGTCATCTTCTGTATCCTCTGTTTCCTGATAACTGGTTATTCTTCCATATGAATTTGTCCTGTCGGCAGTCGGAAGTTTACCTCCTGCCGCAAGTTTTAAGAACTCAGCCAGCTGTTCGGGCTTTAAGTTAAGCGCACCGACATCTGCTAAGATCTGCTTATTCTCCTCTTCCTTTAACTTATCCTCCGCCGCTCTTAAGCGTACCTTGTCATCTTCGACTCTCTGACGTGCACGCTCAACTTCTGCGCGGAGCTTATCAAGTTTCTCGTACATGTATCTCCTTTCCGCTACTGCAATCGCCCATAGCAGTACATATGCTGTCTCCAGTAATTCGTGTCATAGCTTGCGTACTGGATCGGGTTGCCGCAATGGATCATGATCTTGTTTACCGGATCGACTACGATACCGACATGGCTCGCACCGGATGTGTTATAGGTTCCCTTAAAGAAAACCAGGTCTCCCGGGGCAACATCTCCCTGTGATACTCTCGCCGTAGCATTCTTCCAGCCGTTTGCCGTAAGTCTTCCGTAGTTCCATCCGTTACCGCAGTGATTGATCACGTAGCTTACAAACCCGGAACAGTCAAAACCGGAGCTCGGGCTTGACCCGCCCCAGACGTAACTCATGCCAAGGTACTTTTCTGCTTCGCGCATCATGTTCGCGAACTGGGCATTCGTCAGGTATTCGCCGGGGATCGCATAGTCTTCATACTCAAGTGTCTGTATCGCATAAGGATCACCCTCGAACAGATATGGCTTGTTTCCATAGGTCTCAAGTAAGATCTCATACCTTTCGATCTGCTCACTGTTAAGCCCGATATGCCTTGCGACATAATCAACGGAATAGTTGGTGAGCGTAACATCTAAGATCTTGTACTCATACTCAACTTCTACCTCATACGGATCGCCGGTCACATCATCGTACCTTGTCTCTGTCCGCGTCCTTGTCTCAACTCTTTCCACCAGATCGAGCTTGTACTGCTTTTCACAGATCTCCGTGAGCTTCGCCTGTACCTCTGCAGGAGTGTAGTCTTCATACAGTACTGTCAGAAGCGCCGCCAGTTCAAAAGGGTTATGAGATATCTCATTGAGCGAATAGTTATATTCGTCGTATCCGGGATAATCCGTTTCGATATGCTCTATCTTTTCCTGGAGCTCGGCTTCCTTGTCCGTGTACTGAGCGTTGACGGTTAAGATATCATCATCCTGCGCCGTGAAGCTTGTAACGATGACCATGTTTCCGCTTCCGCTTGCCATCATGGAGCAGGAACTTAATGCCCCTGATATGACCAGAACCACTATAAGGACCACACCGGCTATCACGATAGCCATCGGGTGCTCTGCAAGGAATTCCCTTACAAGTTCAGCAAGCCTTCCGACCATATCCTCCGCTTTATCAACGAACTTCTTTGCTGCGTTTCCTACGGCATTGGCGCTTTCCTTTGCACTCTGCTTATAGGCGTTTTTCTGGATCTCCTTTTTCATCAGGTTCTTCTGTACCTCTTTTGAGGATACCTTTGTCTCTTCCTTCTGCGCCCTGGCATGGAGTTTCTTGCTGTAGCCGTTCTTCGTCTCACTTTTTGCGGACTTTATCTTGGAACTGTATTTTGTCTCTGTTGTGACCTTATCAGCCACCAGCAGTCCGGTACTTACCGCATCACCACCTGCATTGTTATCCTCATTGGCCTTATCGACCTGGTTACGTACCTTGGCTGTAACGGCAGCATCTTTGTAGATCTTCTTTCTTCCCTGCTTCTGCAGTTTCTTCCGTTTTTTGATCTCAAGCTTGGTCTCCCTGTTATCAGCCTTGCCGGTACGAAACTTACCTCTCATGGCTTTAGCCCTTGAAGTATCATTCTTAAGCTTATCGGCGTGTGATCTGTCCTTTGGCTGCTCCTTTTCTTCTATGGTGCCGCGCGGATCTCTTGTATATAACCCTTCATTCATTTATCCATATCCTTTCTATGAAACCTCTTTTGCTTTCTCAGGCGTGATCTCGGACAATTTCGTTGTCATGATGCGGTACAGCTCGATATCCGTCGGGAATCTGTCAACGAACGGCAGGATCACGTTGCCGTAAAAAATAAGTCCTTCACCGGCTCCTGAATGTGTAACATACGAAAGCTGATGAGGACTGATATTAAGCTGCTTGGCTAAAATCTGTCTGTCTCCGACCGCCTGGTTGAGCATATATATGAAATCAGAGTTCTCAAAGATGTTCTCGACTTCCTTGGATGCCAGCAGGTCTTTTACGTTCTGTGTGATACCGGTAGGTATTCCTCCCCATTTACGGAAGCGCTTCCATATCTCAACCGTATAGGCCGCTGTCTGATCTTCCCTAAGAAGCAGGTGCATCTCATCCATGTAGTATCTGGTCGATTTACCCTGGCTCCTGTTTTCCGTGACTCTTCCCCAGACTTGATCTTGTACTACCAGCATTCCGATCTTCTTAAGCTGCTTGCCCAGATCCTTGATGTCATAGCACACAAGCCTGTTCGTGATATCCACGTTCGTCCTGTGATTAAATACGTTAAGCGAACCGCTCACATATATCTCAAGCGCCGTAGCTACGTGCCTTGCCTCGGGCTCATCCTGCTTTAAGAGTTCGTTATACAGATCTTCCAAAAGCGGCATATTATCCGGTCCCGGATTATCAAAATACCTGTGGTAGATCTGATGGATACAACGGTCAATGACTGTCTTTTCGACAGGCTGCAGGCCTTCCTTTCCGCCTACGATCAACTCGCATAACGATAAGATGAAGTCTGCCTTAAGTGCGATCGGGTTATCATCATCCGAATAGTTCATGTTGATATCCATCGGGTTTATATACTGCGTACTGGTGGGACTGATCTTGATGACCTGCCCTCCGAACTTCTCAACCAGCGGTGAATACTCTGCTTCGGGATCCGATATGATCACATCATCATCCGTGACAAGGAACGCATTGGCTATCTCCCTCTTTGCGGCAAAAGATTTACCTGAACCGGGAGTACCAAGGATAAGTCCGTTCGGGTTCTTTAAAAGCTTCCTGTCAACCATGATCAGATTATTGGATAATGCGTTAAGCCCGTAATAAAGGCTCTCATCACCTGACTGGAAGAGCTCCTGTGTTGTAAACGGCACAAAGATCGCAGTTGAGCTTGTCGTCATACCGCGCTGGATATCAACGAGGTTATTCGCAAGCGGGAGGCTGCTCATTAGTCCCTGCTCCTGCTGGAAATCAAGGCGAACCAGATTGCAGTTGTGCTTCTGTGCTATCGATTTTGCCTGGAAGACATTGTTCTCAAGCTCCTGCTCCGTCCTGCCTGTGTTCATGATGATGAACGTGAGCAAAAACATCCTCTCGTTCTGCGACTGCAGTTCCTTTAAGAGTGCCTTGGCATCCTTGCCGAATGTCGCAAGGTCCGACGGGATGATATCCATGTCGTAACCGGCTCTGACCGCCTTCTTCTGTTCCTCGATCTTTGATCTGTCAAGCTCAGTGATCGTGTGTTTTACGGTCTTTATCGCCTCGTTCTGGTCTACAGACCTTATATGCATCGTTACGATCTGGCTGGACTCCATGTTTAAGAAGTCTGCAAGCATCCTGTCGCTGATATCTGATGCATCGATGGATAAAAAGCTCATGGCCCCGTAGAGACTTCCCATCTTGAATCTCCTGCCGTTAGGAAACTCAAATCCGCTGGGGGCTATGAAATCTTTCACCGATAACCCGGAGCCTGTCAGATATTTCCAGTCAAAACAGAATTTCTCTTTATCTCCCATATGGAACTGCTGATGCATAAGGAAAAGCCTTTCCCTGCCGTTTAAGACCTTTGCCTGTACACCGAGACGCTTAAAGTTATTAAGGATGTCCGTCTCTATATGGATGATCCTGGGCTTTGCCACCTTCATTGATTCAGCGTGGATACCGAAGGTTAAGTACTTGGTCTTCGTAAGTCCGTTATTACCGGCTTCCATCTGATGAAAGAGCATCGTAGAGTATTCATCTCTCACGGAATTGAATCCGTCCCTCCTGTGCGGGATCGCAATGCTCGATCTGAAATCCTCCACATCAGTTGCCATGTTCATGAATGAAAGTTCGAAATGCACGGAGCTGTCGAAGAAGTTAAGGAATGAGCACCACTCCTCAAATATTTCTGTCTTATCCTCCTGCAATGCCAGCTGATAGTTGATGTCCTGAAACTGTATCGTTTTTGTGTAATAGTCCGTTCCGACTCTGCAGATGCCGTCCTGGAACATTCGCTCGAACGGAATGCTCTGCTGAGCCGTGCGCGGGATCCCGTCATCATTACGGGCTTTATCAATGATCGCTCTTACTTCCTTTTGTTCTGCACGGTTAAGATGTGCAGGCATTTTGATATCTCTCGTCTTCTGCTTCTTAAAAAAGGGTATCAAGCTCGTCTCCTCCTTTCGCCTTTTTCTCCGGTCTCATCGCGTAAGAGTACATCACGATCTCCATGATCTCTTCTTCCGCGTCTTTATACCTTCCAAGTGCGGCATAATTGTTATTTGTCTTATAAGGCCTCTGTCTTGGCCTTACGAATGTCGCCTCGATCAAATGTCCCAAGATGACCTCAAGGTGCTGTCCGTTCTTTTCATACATAGCCAAAAAGAAAAATGGCATCATGATCACCATCATCCCTATGGCTGCAGTACTTACGGATGCTATCTGCTTTATCAAAAAGAACGACGGCACTCCGAAGAGCGCCGCCACGCTAAAGCAGATCAGCTGTCTTTTCGTCAGATTGAACATCACCTTACTCTTCACCTTCGTCAGATCACGAGGTACCGAAATATATGATGCTGCCATAACCATTCCTTTCGTTTAATGTGCATGTAATATTGCCTTGGCTACTGATCCTGTCTTAAACAGCGTAAAAGCTAAAAGGATCGTGTAACCCATGACTCCCCACAGGGAGCCGATGATATCTGTCGAGAACGATATACCCTGAATGAGTACCGCATAGATCCCGACGCATATCATGATCAGAAATCCCTGGAATCCCAGTGCAAATAATGACCTTAAGTAGTTCTGCCCTATCATCCCCTGCTCTCTGTTTCCGAAGGTAGCAAAGGGTATCGGTGCAAGGCTTACCATGAGATAGATCTCGATCATCCTCGCGTATACGATGACGAAGATAAGCGCTGATAAGATGTATATCAGGAACTGCACGACAAACGACTGCAGGAATATCGAAAGAAGCGGTCCTATGTCCATCGCTTCCAAGGTGCTCTGCATAGTCGTTAAGGTGCTTGCATCTATCGCTGTTGAACTGCCGATGATGCCTCCTGCATTGTTCACTACATACTGCGCCACATCAAAGATCGCCATCGTGATGTTCATCGTGTTTGTGATAAGTGTCACTGCTACAAAAGTCTTGAATATCCACTTCCAGAAGATCCAGGTTTCAAAATGTGCTAGATTATTTCGCGCGATGACCAGTTGGATGAGCTCGTATACTGCCACGAATGTAAGGATTATCCCTGCTATCGGCATGATCACGTTCTCCGATATCGTCCGGATCATGTTAAAAATCGAAGGAGAAAAAGCCGCCGGTGTAGTTCCAACCTCAGCAGCTATCTGTCCTACCTGATTGTTTACCGAATCGAAGGTATTTCCCAGGTTATTCATGATCCCTGATACGAGCAGCCCCCTGAACCAGTCCTCAATCGACTGAAGTATGCTGTCCACGTTAACCTCCTCTTCCTTTTGCCTTTGGAGCCGGGATCCTTTGCCCCGGCTCCTGTCCGTGTGCTTAAGCTATCTCTCTTCGTCTGATCAGAAGAGGCCGGAAAGCAAAGGAACAAGAGTGATACCGATAAGTGCAACACCACCACCGGCCATGAGCTGTGTTATACCAAGTTTGTTGGAATTGTTTTTTTGAGTACCGGATAGCCGGGAATCGGCTACCCGATACGTAGAAGTTTTGTAGAATTGTGCTTAAATTGCCTTGGCTACGGGAGCCTTG
>Ga0129306_1002756_pt1 | contig 14671 bp, 14 predicted proteins | sample P827metagenome_FD_94438 | JGI IMG/M metagenome (GOLD analysis project Ga0129306, IMG submission 94438) | Capybara group fecal microbial communities from Wisconsin, USA - P827 metagenome | ecosystem: Host-associated > Mammals > Digestive system > Large intestine > Fecal | place: USA: Wisconsin...
CAACTATCGCCTGCCCTTACAACCGTCCTCAGATGGCAACCGTACGTCCCGGCGGTATGCAGAAGATCGAGCCTAAGAAGGGTGCAAAGGCAGTTGTTGAGGAATTCAATCCCGGATTCACACCCAACAACCGTTATGTGACCATCAAGGAAGTTGTTAAGGCAGTTAAGGATGCCGTAGATATCATGGATGCCAAGATCCTCGTATCCGGCGGCCGTGGAGTAGGTTCACCCGAGAACTTCAAGCTTCTTGATGATCTCGCTGAAGCTATCGGCGGAACGGTTTCCTGCTCACGTGCAGTTGTAGATGCAGGCTGGAAGCCCAAGGATCTGCAGGTTGGACAGACCGGTAAGACCGTACGTCCCAACGTTTACTTCGCAATCGGTATCTCAGGTGCCATCCAGCACGTAGCCGGTATGGAAGAGAGTGACATCATCATCGCCATCAACAAGGATGAGGATGCTCCGATCTTTGATGTAGCCGATTACGGTGTTGTAGGCGATCTGAATAAGATCCTGCCTCAGCTTACCGAGCAGGTTAAGGCTGCAAGAGCTGCCAAGAAGAACTAAAACCATTATGCGGCGCCCCGAAAGGGGCGTCGTTTTTTGTTTCGCCAGGTTGCCGACAGGCAGAACATAAGACAGTAAGAATATGAGACTGAACGAATTGACCATCGGGCAGACAGCCCGGATAGAAAGAGTAGGCGGAGAGGGCGCGCTCAGACAGCATCTTCTTGATATGGGAGTGATCCCGGGGGCTGTAGCGCGTGTAGTCAAATTTGCTCCCCTGGGTGATCCCATGGAGATCAAGATACATGACTATGAACTTACGCTCAGACTTGCGGATGCAAAGCAGATAGATGTTGAATTGACCGAGGCGGTCGACAAGACAAAGGAAGACATCGCTCCCAGACATGAACACCCCGGTCTAGGTGAGGGCGGACGTTTCCATATGAAGGGTGACGGAGATCCGCTGCCGGATGATACGGTCCTGACATTTGCTCTGGTGGGTAATCAGAACAGCGGCAAGACTACTCTTTTCAATACGCTCACAGGCTCCAATCAGCATGTGGGGAACTTCCCCGGAGTGACGGTGGATCGAAAGGACGGACCAATCAGAGGTCATGCCTCCACGATGGTCACGGATCTTCCGGGTATATATTCCATGTCTCCGTATTCTACCGAAGAGATAGTATCCAGAGATTTTGTACTTAAGGATAAACCGACAGGCATCATCAATATCCTCGATGCGACCAATATAGAGCGTAATCTGTATCTGACGATGCAGCTGCTCGAGATGGGTATCCCCATGGTCGTGGCTCTCAACATGATGGATGAGATGCGTGAGAACGGCGGCACGGTCGACATTAACGGGATGGAGCATATGCTGGGTGTCCCCGTGGTTCCGATATCCGCTGCCAATAACGAGGGCGTTGATGAGCTTGTTGAGCATGCACTGCATGTGGCTCACTACCGTGAGAAACCTCTGCGTCAGGATTTCTGTGATGAAAACGACCATGGCGGAGCGGTGCACAGGGCTCTGCATGCCGTATCCCATCTTATAGAGGATCATGCTGTCAGGGCATCCCTGCCGGTGAGGTTCGCCGCATCCAAGGTCATAGAGGGCGACGAGCGTATCATGGAGCAGCTTGCTCTGGATGATAATGAAAAGGATATGATCGAGCATATCGTTCTTCAGATGGAGAAAGAGAGAGGTCTGGACAGATGTGCCGCCATAGCCGATATGAGATTCGCCTTTATCGGCAAGGTATGTACGTCATGCGTACGTAAGCCGAAGGAGAGTAAGGAACGCACCAGAAGCGAGAAGATAGACCGCATACTCACCGGTAAATACACTGCGATCCCCGCATTCATCGGTATCATGGGTATCGTATGCTTCTTAACCTTCAATGTGATAGGAGCAGGACTTCAGTGGGTGTTGGAACAGTGCATCACATTATTGTCCGATGCGGTCAATAATGCTCTGACATATGCCGGAGCTAACGAGGTGCTTCACGGACTTATCATAGACGGTATATTTGAGGGCGTTGGCAGCGTGCTGTCATTCCTGCCTGTCGTAGTGTGCATGTTCTTTTTCCTGTCATTACTCGAGGACAGCGGATATATCGCACGAGTGGCGTTCGTCATGGATAAGATGCTCAGACGTATCGGTCTCTCCGGACGAAGCGTGGTGCCCATGCTGATCGGATTCGGATGTACGGTTCCGGCAGTCATGTCGACCAGAACCCTCCCAAGTGAGCGCGACCGCCGAATGACGATTCTGCTCACACCGTTCATGAGCTGTTCGGCCAAGATGCCCATATATGCATTCTTTGTGGATGCCTTTTTCCCGAGATATAAGGCGCTCATATTGATTGGGCTGTATGTTCTGGGCATTGCCGTGGGCCTGATGATAGCATTTATATATCGTAAGACTCTGTTTAAGGGTGAAGCGGTGCCGTTTGTCATGGAGCTTCCGAATTACCGTATGCCGCGTACCGGGAATGTTGTACGTCTTCTCTGGGAAAAGGCAAAAGACTTCCTGCAGAGGGCATTCTCGGTGATCCTTATAGCGACTATAGTCATATGGATATTAAAGAGCTTTGATATTCATTTCAGATTCCTGACAGATTCCACCGACAGCATCCTGGCGGATATATCGGGGCTGCTGTCTGTGGTCATGCGTCCCGCAGGCCTGGGTGACTGGAGGATATGTACTTCTCTGATAAGCGGATTCATGGCCAAGGAGAGCGTAGTATCCACGCTTGAGGTCCTGTTTGAAGAGAGCATAGCCGATTCGATGAGTGCGATCACGGCAGCATCACTTCTGGTGTTCTCTCTGCTGTATACACCGTGTGTGGCTGCAGTAGCAGCAGTCAAGAGAGAACTGGGTGCCAAGTGGGCTGCAGGCATGGTCGTATGGCAGTGCGTCGTAGCCTGGATCGCTGCGGTCATCGTGCAGCTGATCGGAAAGATATTATAGAATAAAAAAGGCGGGCTTATTTGCCCGCCTGACTTATTTGGTCAACTCACGTTATTCACGATTCCGACGGATATGTATTTATCTATCAGAGCATTGAAGTCCGTTCCGGGTTCCGATTCCAGATTCAGATCTCCCTCGACCATATATCTGATACCGCCGTTATCCAGCTCGGTCACTACGTTATAGTGATCATGATAGAATGAGCTGTGAGATGTCACGGCATTTCTGACGATTCCCTTACATTCTGATATTTCACATCCCGGGAAATTGATATTGACCACCTGACCGTATCCGAGGGGATAGTCCGCATACTCACGAAGAAGTTCTTCGAGATATGCATCGGTGACTGCATGTACGCCGTTGATATGCTCGGATACCGCTATGGCCTGATACCCCTGAAACGCTGCTTCGAACGCCGCACCTACTGTAGCGGAGTACTGGATGTCCGTAGCGGCATTGTATCCGAAGTTGATCCCGGATAATACGAGATCGGGCTTATAGGGCATGACGCTCAAGCTGCCTACACGGACGCAGTCTGCCGGAGTACCCGTGCAGGAGAATGCGTGTACACCCTTTACGGGAAAGTCGTGGGGATAGACATCTATGGGTTCCCTGAGAGTGATACTGTGTGAGGCGGCACTCCTCTGATGTATGGGTGCGACCACCCAGACTTCTCCGAGCGTCATTGCGGCCTGAGCCAGTCTGATGATGCCGTCTGCATCTATACCGTCATCGTTTGTGATCAGTATCTTTCTCATGCTCATATGTCGGACTCCGCCTTGGGAGCGTATTTCTCCTCACAGTATCTGCATCTGTATACTTCGTTTTCCTCATCGGCCAGAACGAATATGTGAGGCAGTCCCTGCTCTATCGAGGTGATACAGCGGGGGTTGTGGCACTTTATGACGTTTCGGATCTCCTTGGGGAGAACGAGTTCCTTTTTGTCCACGATCTCGCCGTCCTTGATCACGTTGACCGTGATGTTGTGATCGATGAAGGCAAGTACGTCTAAGTCCAATGTATTAATGTCGCATTCCACCTTCAGGATGTCCTTGCGTCCCATCTTGGCGGACTTGGCGTTCTTGATAATGGCGACGGTATCGGCGTTCTTATCAAGCCCCAGATGTTTGTATATCGACAGGCTCTTTCCGGCCTGTATATGATCCAGCACAAAACCTTCTTCTATCTTTCCTATGTTTAACATGGCGTTGATTCCTTTCTATATGATGAAGCAACTCAGGATACGGATTCATGGAAATCCGCAGCGAGTACTGTCGGGTCGCAGCAGGGATTTACTATGAATTCGTATCCGGAACTATGTCCAGCAAGGTTAATATGAGCGCCATCCTGACATATACTCCGTACTGGGCCTGCTTGAAATACACAGCCCTGGGATCATCATCCACCTCTACGGATATCTCGTTAACTCTCGGGAGGGGATGGAGTACGAGCATATCGGGAGGAGCAAGCTGCATTTTCTCTGCGGTCAGTATGTAGAAATCCTTCAGTCTGACATAATCTTCCTCGTTGAAGAATCTCTCTCTCTGAACTCTGGTCATATAGAGCATGTCCAGATCGCCGATGCGGTCCTCGAGGCTGGTCACCTCTTCATAGCTGATGTTCATCTTATTGAGGCGGTCGGTGATATAGTCGGGAACTCTGAGCTCGGGAGGAGAGATGAATATGAATTTAATCCCCTCATATCTGATGAGTGCGTTGATCAGCGAGTGAACGGTACGGCCGAACTTTAAGTCTCCGCAGAGGCCGATCGTAAAGTTTCCGAGCCGGCCTTTAAGTGCTCTGATTGTCATAAGGTCAGTCAGCGTCTGTGTAGGATGCTGGTGACCGCCGTCGCCGGCGTTGATCACCGGGATGCCGGATCTGCTCGCGGCTACCATGGGCGCACCTTCTTTGGGATGGCGCATCGCACATATATCCGCATAGCATGAGATGACGCGGATCGTATCCGATACGCTTTCTCCTTTTGCCGCTGATGATGAGGATGCTTCGGAGAATCCCAGTACCTGGCCTCCGAGTTTGATCATCGCTGCTTCGAAGCTTAAGCGCGTACGCGTGCTGGGCTCATAGAAGCAGGTGGCGAGAGTCTTGCCGTCACATACATGTGCGTACCTGCCGGTGTTTTCGGCGATGTCCTCCGCCAGATCAAAGAGTTTGTCGAGCTCCTCCACGGAGAAGTCGAGCGGATTCATCAGATGTCTCATATTCCCTCCCTTATATGTATCTGCAAAAGAAAAGGAAGATCAAATGATCTTCCTTAACAACTACGATCTAAATGAAACTAATTCAGCCACTTCCTTACGCTTCGGAGCTTCGGGATCGATATCGGGATAACCTATCGGGATGAGTGCCGATACGGAACGGCCTTCCTCCAAACCGAGGATATCAATGATGGTACTCTCATCATAGAGACCCATGATGACGGTTCCGAGCCCGTGAGTATGAGCCGACAGGCACAGTGTCTGTGATGCTACGCCTGCATCATACATGGTCCAACCGTCTCCCTTGGGAGTGGATGCGCTGCCGTCGCGTTCATAACCGCTTCTCTTATCTATGGATACTACGACGATGAGAGCGGGCGCCTGCCTGATTATGGCTCCGTTGCCGGGCCAGATGGTGGTGGCTTCGTCAGCAATACGGTCCTTGAGGGCTCCTTCGGCAACTATGTAACGTACGGTCTGTGAATTCTTCCAGCTGGGTGCGTATGCTGCATCGCCGATTATCTCTTCGATAACGGAATGATCTATCGCATCGCTCTTGAACTTACGGATACTTCTGCGAGTCTTGATACAATCCTGAACAGTCATGTGACACCTCCTGACTCCGGTCTTATTACCGGTGGGCTTCGTTTACCCTTATCGTGTAGTATAGCAAATTGATATCCCGCTTTCAATGAGGAATTATATGAATCGGAAGTGATTTGTGGTAAACTCGTAAACGTAAGCCAAGGCTATGCAAACAGAGATCCCGGAGGGATCGGATCGGAGGATTATGAGCGAAGAAAAGATGAATCAGGAAGCGGAAAACGTAAGAGAGACCGAGCCCAGAGAGTATGTGGCACGTAAGAGATGGCTTTTCCTGGGTCTTCCTTTTACATTCACAAAATATACGATCGGTGAGGATATACTGACGATCGACACAGGGTTCTTCACCCGCAACGAGAACGACTGCTATATGTATAAGGTACAGGATGTTCAGTTCACGGCATCCATCCTTGAGCGTATGGCCGGACTCGGTACGATCGTCTGCTTCACGGGCGATACGACCGATCCCAAACTCGAGCTTAAGCACATCAAGAAGGCCAAGGAGATCAAGAACTTCATACTTGAGGCATCCGAGAAGGCCCGCATCAAGCGCCGCACGATGAACATGCTCAATATCGGAGCAGCAGGCGAAGAAGCGGATGTGGATATGGCGGACTTTAACTGATGCTGTACGGTGCACTCGAGGCCGGCGGGACCAAGATGGTATGTGCCGTCGGAGATGAAAAAGGTCATATACTTGAGCGGACGGTCATCCCGACTCATTCACCTGCGGAGACTTTGCCGCAGATGATCGACTTCTATCTGGGTCATGATATCGCCGCGCTCGGGATAGCATGCTTCGGACCGATTGATCTTAACCGAAAGTCACCTACATACGGATATATAACATCCACTCCTAAGTTAGAGTGGAGAGATACCGATATAGCAGGTGAATTTGAACGCAAGCTGCACATCCCGATCGGATTTGATACGGATGTGAACGGATCGCTCCTCGGAGAGGCAACATGGGGATGTGCCCGCGGACTTGACAATGCAGTTTACATAACTATAGGAACCGGAGTCGGAGGCGGCGTGATGAGCGGTGGTAAGCTCGTGCACGGCATGCTCCATCCGGAGCTGGGACATATGCTGATCCCGCGCAGGGCCGGTGATGATTACCCCGGGATATGTCCCTATCACGGCGACTGCCTGGAGGGACTGGTTTCGGGACCTTCCATAGAGAAGAGATACGGTGTTAAAGCCGAGCTTCTGGGTGACAGATCGGATGTCTGGGAGCTGGAGGCTTATTATATAGCAGAGGCGCTGGTCAATATAATAATGACGCTCAGCCCGCAGAAGATCATACTCGGCGGAGGAGTCATGCATCAGGAGCAGCTCTATCCTCTGATCAGATCCGAGGTGGAAAGGATGCTGGCAGGTTATATCCAGGCAGCTCCGCTTGAAGATATGGACAGCATGATCGTTCCTCCTTCTCTTAATGATGATCAGGGTATAATGGGCGCCGTCAGACTGGCAATGGAGGCAGCAGGCTCAGAACCTCTGCCCGTGTGATACGGATACGGTCTATGAACATACGTGAAGCACATAAGTATACGGAGAGACTGGCTCAGGCCGGCATGAAGCCCGGACTGGAGAGGATGAGTGTGCTCTGCGATAAGCTGGGCAACCCGCAGAACGGGCTGAACTTCATCCATGTGGCCGGTACGAACGGCAAGGGATCCGTATGTGCTTTTGTATCAAGCATATTGGATGAGGCCGGATATAAGGTCGGCCGTTATACGTCCCCTGCGGTCATAGAGGACCGCGAGCGATACCAGATCGCGGGACGTAATGTATCTCAGAGTGCATACTGCCGTAACCTTGAGGAGGTCAAGGCGGCAGCCGATATGATGGTCTTAGAGGGCGGCGAGGAAAATGAGCCTACTCTGTTCGAGGTGGAGACTGCTCTTGCATTTATGCTCTTTGCCGAGGCCGGATGCGACATCGTGGTACTTGAGTGCGGCATGGGCGGTGCAAAAGATGCGACTAATGTGATCCATGCGTCGGCGGTGAGCGTGATCACGCGCGTCAGTCTCGATCACACCAGATATCTCGGACGTACCGTGGATGCGATCGCCAGAGAGAAGGTCGGGATCATCAAGAAGGGCACGAATGTAGTCACGATCTCTCAGGCTCCGGAAGTTCTCTCGGTCATCAAGGCCAAGGCTTCGCTCGAAAAGGCTTCACTGACGATAGCAGATCCCGCCGGCATCAAAAATGCCAAGGCAGGACTTAAGACCACTACTTTTGATTACGGTAAATACAAGGGCCTGAAGATATCCCTGATAGGTTCATGGCAGATAGAGAATGCGATCGTGGCCATATCGGTTGTTGAGGCACTTCGCAAAGTCAGGATCAGGATAGAGGAACAGGCTGTCCGTAACGGTCTGGCAAAGACCGTATGGCCCGGCAGATTTGAGATCATAGCGCATAATCCCATGGTCATCGTGGATGGTGCGCATAATGAGAACGCGGCCAAGAGACTGTCCAAGACGGTTGAATACTTCTTTCATAATGAAGAGGAGGCCGGCAAGCTGATATTCATCATGGGTGTCCTCGGGGACAAGAACTATCCCGCGATCGCGGAGTATATGGTGCCTCATGCGGCACACGTGATAACTCTGACACCGGACAATCCGCGTGCCCTGCCGTCTCAGGAACTGGCAGAGACCGTGAAGAAATATAATGAAATGGTAAGTGTTGCCACATCACCGGACGAAGCTCTGGAGATGGCATATCTGCTCGCCGATAAGGATTCGGTGATCATAGCATTCGGCTCGCTGTCGTTCCTGGGATCCATCAGGTCCCTCGTTGACAGCAGAGGCACTGCCCTTAAGAAAAAGCAGATAGTAACATGAGATTCATATCAGGATTAGGGAAAGAATCATGGTAGATGCAGAAAAGATAAAACAGGCCGTCAGGCTCCTGCTGGAAGGCATCGGTGAAGATCCGGAGCGGGAGGGCCTTATAGATACTCCCGACAGGGTGGCCAGAATGTACGGCGAGATATTCGCCGGTATGGATGAGGATGCAGCCTCACATCTGTCACGCACCTTTGCAGCTGACGGTACGGATATGGTGATAGAGAGGGAGATACCCTTTTACTCCATGTGCGAGCACCATCTGATGCCTTTCTTCGGTCATGCCTACATCGGATATATACCCCGGGACAGAGTAGTGGGCCTGAGCAAGCTTGCCAGGGTTGTCGATACATATGCGAAGCGTCCTCAGATACAGGAGCAGCTGACCGGACAGATCGCAGATGCGATATATGAGCATCTCGACTGCGCCGGAGTCATCGTAGTCCTCAAGGCCGAGCATATGTGCATGTCGATGCGCGGTGTTAAGAAGGGCGGTACACTGACCGTGACCGAGGCCAGACGCGGAGTGTTTGAGAGTGATCCGGCACTGGAAGATCGCTTTTTCCGGATGATCGAGATCAAATGACGTCTCCGGAGCAGGAGAAGACTTATGCGTATAGGTAACAGAGAATTCGACACAAATGCTCATACATATGTCATGGGCGTTTTAAATGTCACACCCGACTCATTCTGGGACGGCGGCAAGTACCGCGGTATGGATGTGGCTCTCGGCCATGTGAACCGGATGATCAAGGACGGTGCGGATATCATCGATATCGGCGGAGAGTCGACGAGGCCCGGTGCGACTCCCGTGGAGGCAGTCGATGAGATCGAACGTGTTCTGCCTGTTATAGAGGCAGTCAAGGACAGATTCGATATTCCCGTCAGCCTCGATACCTATAAGAATTCGGTCGCCTGGGCCGGCATCGGAGCCGGAGTCGACCTGATCAATGATGTATGGGGACTTAAGGAAGACGAACGGATGGCAGAGGTCATCGCACAGTCCCATGTCCCGGTATGCATCATGCATAATCGTAAGAATACAGCCTATAACGACATTGTGACAGATGTCATATCCGAGTTGAGAGAGTCCTTGAATATAGCAACTTCAGCCGGGATCTCCGATGAGAATATCATGATAGATCCGGGCATCGGATTCGCCAAGGATTATGAGCAGAATATGAAGCTGATGGCTCATCTGGATGAGCTTAAGTCTCTCGGCTATCCCGTCCTCCTGGGTACCAGCCGTAAGTCCATGATAGGACAGGCGCTCGACCTGCCGGTGGAGGAGAGACTTGAAGGAACGCTTGCAACTACTGTGTGGGGGATGATGCACGGAGTATCATTCGTCCGAGTTCACGATGTTAAGGAACATGTACGTGTGATACGGATGATTGAAGCGATGAGGGACGCCGGATAGCGCCTTCCGATCTGAAACATATGGATACGATCAGGATAGATAAAATGCATATCTACGCATATCATGGGGTGCATGACAGCGAGAAGGAGTCCGGACAGGACTTCTATGTGAGTGCATGTCTTAGTGTGGACCTGTATAAGGCAGGTCATACGGATGCCCTTGAGGATACGGTCAGTTACAGCGACGCGGCTAAGCTTATTAACCGCGTATTTACAGCTGCGAAGTATGACCTGATCGAGCGCGCGGCTTATGCGGTCGCCGAGGCTGTGTTGGAAGAATTCCCTGCTGTTATGGCTATCGAGGTCCGTGTCGATAAACCCGATGCTCCGATCGGACTTGACTTTGATACGGTATCGGTTGACATAACTCTATCCAGACATACCTCTTATATCGGCATCGGATCCAATATGGGTGACAGGCAGGGGTATATAGATAAGGCCCTCTCGATACTCGAGGAGACACCCGGCATCCGGATCAGAGCCGTATCGTCTATCATTGAGACTGAGCCCTACGGCGGAGTGGAGCAGGATCCGTTCTTAAACGGTGTTATCGGGATAGAGACCTGGCTGCCTCCTTATGCGCTTTTGGACAGATTACATGAGATCGAGAATGCATGCGGTCGTGTGCGCACCATACATTGGGGGCCCCGTACGCTGGATCTGGATATCCTCCTCTATGATGATCTGCATATGAACGAAAAAGAACTCACGATCCCTCATCCTGACATGATGAACCGTGAGTTTGTCCTTAACCCTCTTCGCGAGATCGCACCGCACCTGGTGCTGTGATCCGCCTTTATTTCTCCATAGCGGCATCTCTTGCTGCGGTGAACTCAAAAGCCGAACCGCCTGCCGTAGGTACGCAGTAGATCGGAAAGTCGGTATTAAACTCCCTGAAGTAAGTATAAGTGGACGTTATATTGACGTCGCATACATATCCCATGTATAAGCATTCTCTGCCGCTGCCGTCTATGCGCATGCGGTAAAGTCCGGGCATATCGCCTACAGACACCGTGTAATATACATATCCGTAGCCCACGTTGAAGTTATCCGCCCTGTCGTGGCAGAGGATATCGACCGTCTGGGCTGAAGGAGAGTATCTGCAAATCTTATAATCGTCGGATATATCCATATAGTAGAAGTATCCGCCCTCATATACGGGATTCCATACATCTCCGGCCCAGATCGCGCTGGATGAATCGCTCACCGGATTATAGGCGTAGAGGTAATGATCCTTCTGAGTTCCGCCGTAGTATATGATTCCGTCCACGGCGCACGCGGGATTGAGGACAAAACTGTCCTCGATGACAACCGGATCCTCCTCGCCTCTGATGTCGACCTTCTTAAGCCCGACGCCGGTGCCGGTGCCTGCCTGATAGTAGAGATTGCTGCCCACGAGATTCATGATCAGCGAATCGTCGGAGCTTAGACATTCCACTTTTCCGCCGTTTAGCTTGGAACGGTATATACCGGCTGTCTTGATGACGAAGCCGAGGCCCGTGCCGCCCTTGGGCGTTTCCATGCAGAAGTAGAGGTACTTTCCGCCGACGCAGATGTTGGAGCAGTCACTGTTATAGAGGCGCTTGAGCTCTGTCTGATCGGAGTTCATCGAGTAGAGGTAACCGTGATCGTAGGCATTGGAAAAGTAGACTTTACCGTCCTTCTCACAGAAGTATCCGCCGTTGTTTAAGTTGCCGGCCGCTCCGCCCACATAGGACGGATCGTTATCGGGTATCCTGGTCACTATCCTGACGATGATGGCTGTTATGACGAGCACCACGATAAGGCACGCCGCGATCACCAGCATCAGTATGTTTGAAGTGTTGTCTTTTTTCATCAGCAAAGCCCTCTCTCTAGCTTAAGTATAGAGGGTTTATAAGTTGCTATCAAGGGGAATTCGTGATACCATCGAGCATATAAAAACCTGTAGTTTACAGGGCTGAAAAAGGGAGAAATCATGGGATCCGACAAACCCGATCTAAGTACGCTCAGAGAGCGTCTGGATGATATAGATTCACAGATAGTTAAGCTCTATGAAGAGCGCATGGATATATGCGCCGACGTGGCTGATGTGAAGATCGCCACGGGTAAGCGTGTGCTCGATAGCGAGAGGGAAAAGAGCAAGCTGGCCGCACTCAAGGCTCAGACGCATAATGACTTCAATTCCAAGGGCGTTGAGGAGCTGTTTGAGCAGATCATGAGCATGTCGCGCAAGCTTCAGTATTCTAAGCTGGCCGAGAGCGGAGCGACCGGCAGGCTGCCCTTCATTGCAGTAGACAGGCTGGATACCGAGCAGGCCAGAGTTGTGTTCCAGGGAGCTGAGGGAGCATATTCACAGCTCGCGATGGAGACATATTTCGGAGAGAACGTGAGCTGCTTTCACGTGGACTCTTTCAGGGATGCATTCATAGCACTCGATGAGGGCAGCGCAGACTATGCCGTTCTCCCGATCGAGAACTCGACTGCCGGGACCGTATCCCAGGTATTCGATCTGCTGGTTGAGTTTGAGAGTTATATCGTCGGCGAGCAGGTCATTAAGGTTGAGCACTGCCTGATGGGACTTCCCGACTCCGACATTTCCAGGATCACTGCCGTATATTCACACCCGCAGTCTCTCCTTCAGTCGGCGAGGTACTTAAATGATCACCCCGGATGGAAGCAGATCGGTATGCAGAACAATGCCTTTGCCGCAGCCAGGGTCAGGGATGACGCGGATCCCACGCAGGCTGCCATAGCAAGTGAGCGTGCCGCCTCCATATACGGACTGAAGATATTTGAAAAGGGAGTGAATCAGGCCGAGGATAATCAGACCAGATTCATCATAGTCAGCAATCAGAAGATATTCCTGCGTGATTCCAAGCATGTGAGCATATGTCTGGAGGTACCGCATGCCAGCGGATCCCTGTATCATATGCTTTCGCACTTCATATATAACGATCTGAACATGACCAAGATAGAGTCCCGTCCGATTGAAGATCGCGACTGGGAATACAGGTTCTTTATAGAATTCGAGGGTAATCTGTCAGAGCCCGCGGTCAAGAATGCCATACGCGGTCTCAGAGAGGAAGCAAGAATGCTCAGGGTGATAGGATGTTTCTAGATCACGACGAACTCATAATTTACAGGGAACTGGCGGATGATGAGATACTCGCATCCATGTGCGAGTGCCTGTCGGCCTATTCAGCCACGGAGACGCGTAACACGGATATGGTCCGCAAGCAGCTCGCCGGAGCGATCGGGCCGCTGGTCGCATACTGTGAGGAGCGTTCATTCAGGGGTAATCTGTGGACCGCATATCTGACCGATCGGCTGCTCAATGCCGAGAACGCATATACATATGCATGTGAAGCCAATGCCGACACTGAGGGCAGCATAGCCGAACTTGTTCTCCATGACATGGAGATAATATTCCGCATGTTCAATGCCGACTTAAAGGGTGCGCTAAAGGCGTTCGGACTGGACGGACTGGAATGCGTGCTGAACTATACGCCCGCATGCGAGTCACGTATATACAGTAACGAGATACGTGACAGGATATGTGACCTCGCAGAGCAGCTTGCCTGCAGCGGTTCGGCCATACGCATGAAGGATATTCTCACACGCTTCTATATAGGATACGGGGCAGGAGCCCTGGGCCTTCACAGAGCATTCTCGATAGATACGGACAGAGACGGGCAAATGCACATAGTTCCCGTACTCAACATGATACCGATGACTCTCGATGATCTGATCGGATACGAGATAGCAAAGGCCAAGCTCACCGATAATACGGATGCGTTCGTGGAGAAGAGGCCTGCCAACAACTGCCTGCTGTACGGAGATGCAGGTACGGGCAAGTCGAGCTGCATACGTGCTCTGGCAACGCAGTACTACAGCCGCGGGCTTCGCATCATACAGGTTCATCGCGACCAGTTTGAGTATCTGTCCGAGCTGATCTCCGTCATCAAGCATCGTAACTACCGCTTCATCATATATATGGATGACTTAAGCTTCGAGGATTTCGAGACTGACTACAAGTATCTCAAGGCCGTGATCGAAGGCGGACTAGAGCAGCGTCCCGGAAACGTGCTGATATATGCCACATCCAACAGGCGTCATCTCATCAAGGAGACCGTATCCGATCGCGACGACTATGATACGGATATGCACAGATCCGATACCATGGCTGAGAAACTGTCGCTCAGTCAGCGATTCGGCGTACAGATCTATTTCGGCTCTCCCGCCAAAAAGGAATACGACAGGATCGTCACGGAACTTGCAAAACGTGAGAACATCACCATGAGTGAGGACGAGCTGATACTGGAAGCGAATAAATGGGAATTATCGCACGGCGGAAGATCCGGCCGTACGGCAAGACAGTTCATAGATCACATTCTGGGTACCGGACAGGGGAGGAGTGCGGATTGAAGACTTTTGCAGCGATAGATATAGGCTCGTATGAGCTGGAGCTCAAGTTATTCGAGATGTCCGTAAAGAACGGCATCAAGCAGATCGATTCCATACGTCACCAGATCGATCTGGGGACCGACGCATATGTGAGCGGCAAGATCAGCAATGCCAAGCTCGATGAAATGTGCCGTGTGCTCA
>Ga0129306_1002757_pt1 | contig 14670 bp, 12 predicted proteins | sample P827metagenome_FD_94438 | JGI IMG/M metagenome (GOLD analysis project Ga0129306, IMG submission 94438) | Capybara group fecal microbial communities from Wisconsin, USA - P827 metagenome | ecosystem: Host-associated > Mammals > Digestive system > Large intestine > Fecal | place: USA: Wisconsin...
TGCGGGTGACAAGCTGCAATAGGCTTGAACGTAAGTGAAAGCGTGGGACTTAAGTCTCGGCTTGAGACCCTTAGCCTTATAGGCTAAGAGCAAACCACCCGTTTGACGGGTGGTTATGATTTAGATCCCGAAATAAATTCGGGATGACATTTGTCATCCTCTGGCTTGACCAGAGGATCTAAATCTAGAGTGTAGCTCCTGGAATTTCTTTATCAAACTCTGGATTGCCGTGGTGATATGTTGGGAGAACCTTTGGAGAAACAGCGTTACCCTTAATCTTTGCAGCAGCTCTTTCTTTTTCAAAGTCCTTTACGTGCTGGAGAGAAAGCTCTTTAGAAAGCTTAATCTTCTTGAACATCTTACCAGCTTCGATTCCAGCTTCGCGTCCGAATACAACTACGTCGAGGAGTGAGTTACCCATCAAGCGGTTTGTACCGTGAACACCACCAGAAGCTTCACCGGCAACGAGGAGGTTAGCTACGTTAGTGTGGCAAGTCTTGTCGATTTCTACACCACCATTCTGATAGTGGAGTGTAGGGTAAACAAGAATTGGTTCCTTGCGGATATCGATTCCGTACTTAATGAACATGTTGTACATAGCAGGAATTGACTTAAGAATTGTTCCTTCTCCATGAATCATTTCGATCATTGGAGTATCAAGCCATACAGCATCCTGTACGTCGTTGTGAACACCACGGCCTTCACGAACTTCGCGGATAATACCAGAAGCGTTTACGTCGCGTGTTTCAAGTGGGTGAATGTAAACTTCACCGTCTTTATTGATAAGTTTAGCTCCAAGAGAGCGAACCTTTTCTGTTACGAGTTTACCAAGAATCTGTGTTGGATATGCAGCTCCTGTTGGGTGATACTGCAAAGAATCCTGATAAAGGAGTTTTGCACCAGCGCGGTATGCAATTACAAGACCGTCTGCTGTAGCACCGTAGTGGTTAGAAGTTGGAAATCCCTGATAGTGCATACGTCCAGCTCCACCAGTTGCAATGATTACAACCTTAGCCTTAGCAATGCGGATTTCTCCAGTTTCAATGTTCATAAGAACAGCACCGGCAGCTTCGCCTTTTTCGTTCTTAATGATTTCGATAGCAGCTGTGAAGTCTACTACAGTAATCTGGTCTGCGCGGTTGAAAGTTTCATCGCGGAGAGTACGCATGATTTCAGCACCAGAGTAGTCCTTACATGCGTGCATTCGCTTGCGGCTTGTTCCACCACCGTGAGTTGTTACCATAGTTCCGTCTGGCATCTTGTCGAATTCAACACCAAGGTCGTTCAACCATTTGATTACAGATGGAGCCTTGTTTACGAGTGTATATACGAGCTCTGGTTTTCCGTCAAAGTGACCGCCACCAAAAGCGTCGAGATAGTGCTGAGCAGGTGAGTCATTTGGCTTATCTGCAGCCTGAATTCCACCTTCAGCCATCATTGTGTTAGCATCACCAACACGGAGCTTTGTTACGAGAAGTACTTTTGCTCCAGCTTCAGAAGCCATGATTGCAGCTGATGTACCAGCTCCACCACCACCAATTACGAGAACGTCTGTCTCATAGTCAATGTGGTTAAGGTCAATCTTTTCTGGCTCGAGGCGTGGTTTAGCCTGAAGCATTTCTGCGAGCTCGATAGGAGCCTGCTGTCCCTTGTTAGGACCAATCTTGAGTTCTGTGAACTGCTTCTTAATGCGGTCCGGGTGGAACTTTAAGAGCAAATCGTCCTTCTGTTCTGCAGTAAGACGAGCATGTTCAAATTTAAGGTTTTCTTCGCGTTTTTCAGCTACGATTTTCGCAGCGTCGTCAAGGTAATTTCCGTACATATTCGTCTCCTTCCTTATTTTTCAATATCGCGTGTGTTGTAAAGTTCCTTGATTTTATCAAGGTTCTTAGTAGACATGTTTACAAAGTTCTTAATGTCTTTTTCACATTTGCCTTCATCAATTTCTGCAACACGGTCAATGAGGTGCTGGCTCTGTGGCTGAATGTATTTACCATTCAAGCGGCGAGCAAGTTCAGCAACCTGTGGATGGCTGATTCCTGCAGGACAGCGTGATGAACAGCATCCGCACATTACACAGTCGAATGAAAGATCTGCACACTTTGCAAAGTCACCGCGCTGAGCGTAAGCGATGTACTGCATTGTCTGCAAGCTCTGAGGGCAGGCACGAGTACAAGCATTACAACCTACACAAGAGTAAATCTCTGGGTAGAGCTGCATCATGATAGACTGCTCAGGTTTAATCTTATTGATATCGTAAAGCTGTTTTACGAGTGGGAAGAATGGAAGAGTAGCGATATACATATCGTTCTCAACCTTCTTAGAACAAGCGAGACAAGTCTGAAGCTGGTTCTGTCCCTTAATGCGGTAGATTGTAGCACAAGCACCACAGAAGCCGTTACGGCATCCGCAGCCTCTCTTGAGCTGGTATCCGGCATATTCCATTGCATTCATGATGGTAAGTTCAGCCGGAACATCATATTTTTTACCAAATATATAAATGGTTGCCATTTCTTTTGTTTCTGCCATTTTTTTGCTCCTATAAATTAATACTCAGGTGGAAGTTCACCAAGCTGGTCAAAACTGAATACCGGACCGTCTTTGCAGACAAACTTGTCGCCGATGTTACAGCGGCCGCATTTTCCGATACCACACTTCATGCGCATTTCCATTGTTGTGAATACCTGCTCGTCTTTAAAGCCGAGTTTCTTCAAAGCATCAAGGGAAAGGTGAATCAAAATCGGAGGTCCACACATGATTACTGTCATGCTTGGATCAGGATTAAGCTCTGTTACGTAAGGAGGTACGAATCCAACGTGTCCGTCCCAACCATCTTCTGCACGGTCGATTGTAAGATCGATAGAGCAGTTAGGCTGTTTCATCCAAACGTTCTTCATCTCTTCAAGGCGAACGAGGTCTGCCATAGAGCGTGAACCGTAGATTACCTGGATTTTACCGTAGTCGCTTCTGTGGTCCATCATGTAGTTTACTACAGAATGAACTGGAGCAATTCCGATACCACCGGCAATTACGAGGATATCTTTACCTTTGAGTTTTGTGTCAACAGGGAATCCGTTTCCGATTGGTCCGCGGAGACAAATCTGCTGACCAACTTCTGCGTTGTGGAGCCATTCTGTTACACAACCGCACTTCTTGATAGAGAATTCCATGTGAGTTTCGAGAGTAGGTGAAGAAGTGATGGAAATCATTGATTCGCCAACACCTGGAACGATGAGCATAGCACACTGTCCAGGAATGTGTTCGAACAATTTCTTTCCGTCAAGACCAACTACGCTGAAAGTCTTAACATCAGGAGTTTCCTGTTTAATGTCAATAATTTTTCCTACATAAGGAATGAATGATTCTTTTGTTTCCATTAGAGTTCACCCGCCTCCTGTATCATTTTAATAACTTTAACGATGTTCATGTTTACAGGGCAGCTTTCGAGACAGCGTCCGCATCCTACGCAAGAGAAGAGACCTTCGTGTGCCATTGGGTAGTAAACAAGCTTGTGCATAAAGCGCTGGCGGCTTCTTTCTTTCTGAGTATGACGAGGGTTTTCTGCAGCCATCTGAGTGAAGTCGTTATACATACATGAATCCCAGCAGCGTACCTGACGGATTCCCTTGTCTGTTCCTGTAGCGAAGTCGCGAACATCGAAACACATACAGGTCGGACAAACGTAAGTACAGGTTCCACAACCAAGACAAGCTTCCGAAGCCTTTTCCCAGATCTTTGTTTTGTTGTCTTTATCAAAAATCTTGTTCATCTGCTCTGGAGTAACTTTTCCGAGCTTAGAAATGTCGAGGTGTGCAAATGGAAGCTTTTCAATCTTTTCAGAAATTGATTTCTTTGTAGCTTCAACGGCCTTGTCGTCTGCATCTTTCAATACTGAGGCAGCAGCTTCGAGGAACTTCTTACCCTTGTCTGTGTTAGCGGCAAAGTAGAAAGTACCGTCTGCGCACCAGCTTGATACATCTCCGCTTGCCTTAGCAAGTGAAGCATCGATTCCGTAAGTAGAACAGAAACATTCTTTTACAGGTTCGTTACAAGCCAGTGTAATTACAGTTCCGTGTTCGCGACGGTTTGTATAGTAAGAATCCTGAGGATTCATATGCATATAAACATTGTCAATGCATTCAAAACCTTTTGCATCGCAGGCACGTACACCAAAAATTACAAAGTCTTCTACATCTTTTCTTGGATCTTCAACTTCAATTTCTTTTCCACAAACCTTATATGAAACCATATGTTCAGTTTTAGGGAAGAAGAAGTCTTTTGCAGAGCGAACAGTTTTAAGGGCAGAAGAAAGCTTTACACCTTTTTCCCACTTCTTAAAATCAGCCTTGCCTGAGTTATTGTCTACAGGCAGGTAAAGAGGCTGCTTTGAACCGATAAGCTCAAACAATGAATCAATTTTATCAGCAGCTATAGATAACATTATTCAGCCTCCTTGTCGTGTGAGCGGTCGTAAACGATTGTTGTTTCAGGATCGCCTTCTGCATTAAATGTAAGCATTGCAGGCTTTGTTTCCATATCAGAACCAGCCTGATATTCACCATAAATCTCGTTAATATCTTTGATGAACTTGCGGTTCAAAAGATACAATGGGATGTGCTGTGGACAAACGCGTGAACATTCACCGCAGTCTGTACAGCGGCCTGCAACGTGCCATGCACGGATAATATGGAAGAGGCTTTCTTCAAAGTTAGTTTCAGCAACCTTCTGTGAAGTATAAAGCTTGTTGTTGTCGAATACACACTTTTCGCAGGTACATGCAGGACAGATGTCGCGGCATGCATTACAGCGGAGACAGCGGCTGAACTCATTCTTCCAGAATGCATCGCGCTCGTCTGCAGTCATAGCTTCAAGTTTTGCAACTTCAGCCATGCGTGCAGATTCAACTGGCTCTATGTCAGCTTCAATTCCGATTAATTCGTCGCAAGAAACAGGCTTTTTGTTCTTGCAGTTTTCACAAACATCTCCGCCGTCGAGAGTATCCTGGCAAGGAACTCCGATAGCATATACGTCGCCGCGGGTAATGCGGTTTTCTTTAAGAAGCTGTGTGAAAGAATATGTATCACTTGGCTTAAGGAATACGAGAACTACTGCCTGTGGAATTGGTTTGTCCTCGGCATTAGGATCGCGCTGCTTAGCCATTGTGTTGTTCATTCTTGTTGTGCTCTTTGCAACTTCAATTTCTCTTGTGATTTTTACAAGATACTTTGAAAGATTAGCCTTGCAATATTTGTTGAACACAAAGTCTTTGTCTAATTCTTCTGCAGTTGTGAATACAGCTGGTGTAATATCGTCTTCGAAAAGACCTTTCTTCCAGCCTACAACTTTCTGAACTTTTCCTTCAGCAAGGAGTTCCTTTGCGCGTGCGATTAATTTGTCTTGCATCTTACATCCTCCAGCTTTTTACATTCGCCAAGCTCAGTAATCTGCTTTACGAAATCATTCATAATTCCGGCAAAGCGTACACCTTCTGCAGCAGAACACCATTCAACACGAGTACGTCCTTTTTCAATTCCAAGGAAGTCAAGCATAGAGAAAAGGAGAGTCATACGACGACGTGCAAAATAGTTACCAGTAGAGTAGTGGCAGTCACCTGGGTGACATCCACACAATATAACACCGTCAGCTCCACGCTGGAATGCGCGCAGAATGAACAAAGGATTCAAGCGGCATGAGCAAGGAATGCGGATAATTTTTACGTTTCCAGGATACTCGAGACGGTTGTTACCAGCCAGGTCGGCACCTGCATAAGAACACCAGTTACAGCAGAATGCTACAATCTTTGGCGTCCAGTTTTTGTTTTCACTCATAATCATTTTTAGCGATTTAACCGTCATCCCGAACTTGTTTCGGGATCTTTGTTATAGATGCTGAAACAAGTTCAGCATGACGTGTAAGTTATTACAGTACGCTATCTACCTCCGCCAAGATTTGTTTGTTGCTGAATCCCTTAAGATCCATAGCTCCAGAAGGACAAGCAACTGTACAAGCACCACAACCATGACACATAGCAGAGTTAACCTGAGATACGTGACGTGTAATTGTAGTTCTGTTTGGACCACGGAAATCCTTATCAATATAAGAAATAGCTCCGTAAGGACAAACGTTTGCACACTGACCACAACCGTTACATGCATTTTCATCAGGATTTGCAGTACAAGGGTCGTTCTTAAGCTTGTCTTTTACGAGCAAGCAGATTGCCTTTGCAGCAGCACCAGATGACTGAGCAACAGTTTCCGGAATATCTTTTGGTCCCTGACAGCAGCCTGCAAGGAAAATACCTGCAGTTGGAGATTCAACAGGACGAAGTTTAGCATGAGCTTCGAGGAAGAAGTCATTGTTGTCCATAGAAGTTGTAAGCATTGTAGCAAGTGGACGTGCAGACTTGTCTGCTTCGATAGATGCTGCAAGTACAACCATGTCAGCCTTGATATGAACCTGTTTGTTCAAAATCAAATCGCTTCCCTGAACATCAAGAGTTCCGTCGCTCTGTGGAGTTACCTTACCAACCTGACCCTTGATGTAGTGAACACCATACTGTTCAACGGCACGGCGATAGAACTCATCAAAGAGTTTACCTGGAGTACGAACGTCAATGTAGAATACATAGCAGTTTGTATCTGGGTAGTGGTCGCGTGTAAGGATTGCGTGCTTTGCAGTATACATACAACAGATCTTTGAGCAGTACTCGTGACCCTTTGTAGAATCAGCTGAACAGCGCGAACCAACACACTGAACGAATACGATAGTCTTTGGTTCTTTTCCGTCTGAAGGGCGGAGAAGGTGACCGTTTGTAGGACCAGAAGCGTTGCAGAGACGTTCAAATTCAAGAGAAGATACAACATCCGGGCTCTGGTTGTAAGCGTATTCATCAAATTTTTCAAGAGAAATAGGATTGTAACCTGTTGCTACAATGATTGCACCATACTTCTCTGTAATGATTTCTTCTTTCTGGTCAAACTTGATAGCCCCTGCCGCACATGCTTTTTCACAGAATCCACAAACGTTATCTTTACCGTTTGCAAGTCCCTTCATGTGGAGACAGTAAGTAGCATCAATGTTTGCAACCTTTGGAACAGCCTGGGCAAAAGGAATATCAATTGCCTTGCGGTTATTCAAGCCAAGGTTAAAGCTGTTTGGAACCTTCTTGTTTGGACACTTTTCGATACAAGCACCACAACCTGTACACTTTGTTTCATCAACATAGCGTGGGTGACGTTTGATATCAATTTCGAAGTTTCCGATGTAACCAGAAACTCTGCAAACTTCAGAAGCTGAAAGAATGCGAATGTTAGGATTCTGGCTTACTTCTGTCATCTTTGGAGTTACGATACAAGATGCACAGTCCAAAGTAGGGAAGGTTTTATCGAGTTTTGCCATCTTACCGCCGACAGTGTAGTCTTTTTCTACAATGTCTACTGGGAAACCAGCGTCTGCGATGTCGAGGGCAGCTGTAATTCCGGCAATACCACCACCAATTACCAAAGCGCGCTTTGTCATTGGAGTTTCACCTGCGATAAGAGGTGTGTCAAGGATTGTCTTTGCAATAGCAGCTTTACCAAGAGCAATAGCTTTTTCAGTAGCCTGCTCCATATCTTTCATTACCCATGAAGTCTGTTCACGGATATTTGCAACTTCAACTTTAAATGGGTTGAGACCAGCACGCTCTGCGCATGAACGGAAGGTTTTTTCGTGCATACGTGGAGAACATGAACAAAGAACTACACCAGTGAGTTTGTCGTTCTTGATATGGTCTTCAATCATTTGCTGACCAGCAGATGAACACATGTAAGTGTAGTGTGTTGAATAAACAACTCCGTCTACTTTTCCAAGTTCTTCTGCAACTTTTTCTACGTCAACTGTACCGGCAATGTTAGTACCACAGTGACATACAAATACACCAATTCTTTCCATTTTCTATGTCACTCCTTAACGTTTGTACTTTCTGAAAGCACTAACAATAGCCTGCTGTGGCATATCATCATCAAGATGTTCAGGAACCTGAACTGGATCAAGACGATGAGGACCGCGCTGGCCTTCAACAAATGCACGTACACCGTCAATCAACTTTGCAGGTTCTACCTGGCGTGGACAACGCTCAAGGCAGGCAAAGCATGAAAGGCAGGCATAGATTGATTTAGACTGCAAAAGTGGCTCAAGATCGCCGTTTTCTACCATCTGAACAAACTGATGTGGATGATATTCCATTGCATCGTAGTTAGGGCAGGTAGCAGAACACTTTCCGCAGACCATACATTTCTTTGGATTAACACCGCTCTTCTGGAGGATGATTTCTTTAGTCAAATCTGCTTCCATTATTTTTCCTCCTTCAAGCCAAGAGCTTCTGCGAGCAATTCTGTAAAGTAAATTACATCAAGCTTGCTGTCACCCTTATTCTTAATGAGATTATAGCGGCAGAGAGGACATGAAGTTACTAAGAAATCAGCTCCCATATCTTCTGCATTCGAAAGAATCTTCTTAGTTCTGTTTTTTGGGATAGACTCATCTTCAAACATAGTGTAGGCACCGCAGCACTCGTTTCTCTGAGCATAGATAACAGGAGTTCCGCCGATAGCCTTGATAAAGTCTTCGATAAGCTGTGGATTTTCAGGATCATCCAGCTGAAGTACTTTGCCAGGTCTCAAAAGAAGACATCCGTAATAAGCACCAATTTTTTTGCCAGTAAATGGCTTTTTAACGGCAGCTTTTACTTTGTCCCAGCCTACAACATCGCGCAGGATTTCAAGATAGTGAACAACCTTAGCTTCACCATGATACTCAATTTCATCCTGTTTGAGATAATTATTCACCTTGAAAGCTACATTCTCATCTGTTGCAACATCGTTATTAACCTGTTTAAGAACGTTGTAGCATGCAGAACAGAGAGTAACCAAGTCATGTCCTGAATCACGTGCATTTGCCAATGCGCGAACAGAAGAAAGCTTTGAAGCAATCTCGTCTTTTGCCATAGGGTATTCACCACCACAGCACTGCCATTCAGGAATTTCTTCAAGTGTGAATCCTAACGCTTCCGCAGACTTGCGCGCATAAACATCAAGGTCAATAGCCTTGTTTTTCAGCGTACAGCCTGGAAAATAAGAATATGTCATACTTGCTCCCAAGTCGCAACCTTACGGTTGCTTCCCTAGTTTTTGCTATGCAAAAACTAGTAAAATAAATTTTTTTGAAAACAAAGGAAGAGATCGGAAAAACGATTTTTCCCCTAATTATCCAAAAAGTATACTCTCTTTTCGTGTTTTTGTGAAGATTAAAAATGTCTAGATTTTGGGATTATAGAGCGTTTCAGACTTTGATAACACGATGTTTAAAAAAATCTATTACTGCTTCTTTTATTTCATCTGGAGATTTGCTCTTAAGAATGTAGCCATCCGGCTTAAATTGCATTGCGTTAATGACACTTTGTCTGTCATTGTTTGCAGTAAGGAAAATTACAGGAAGATTACTGATTCTGTCATCATTTCTGATGGCTTCGAGTACACTAGGGCCATCCATTGTAGGCATCTTATAATCAAGAAGTACTAAATCTACGGGATGCATGTCCAGGAATTCAATTGCCGTTTCTCCTGAACTAACTAACGAAAGTTCAAAATCATCACCAAGCCAGAGTTTTATGCTTCTAAGAATTATAGGTTCATCATCAACAACAAGAATATGTTTTCTTTTTGTGTCATTTCTTTCCATTAGTTCAAGAAGCTCATCAATATTAATTGTATAAGATTCAAGCTTAATAGATGGAATGCGTTTGAAAAACATGTCATCTTCAATGGCTAATTTAGAAATACGGCCAATAAAACATAATTGATAGTCGTATTTTTTCTGATAGACTACAATTTTTCTGATTACCATAAAATCAATGTTATCAGAAAGAAGAACCAAAAGATGAATTGCAAAATTAGGCAGGTTATCTACATCTTCATTGGTAGGAGCAAATACTTTAATTGTTAAATTAGTTTCCTTAAATTGATTTATTATGTTTTTAACAACAAGACGTGACTGATCTCCAACTATATAAAGTTCATTAATCATTCTTCATTGCTCCATTCTGAAAGTAAATTTCGTAACTCTTTAAAATCTACATTTTGAACATATTGTGAAATCTTAACAAATTTTTGTGAAAAATCAAGTGGAAGCTGGAAATTACTAAGTTCTTTTACAATACTGTCCAGACCATCTATATCAAAAGATTCTGCATAGTTGATCATAAGGTTGATTCTCTCTTGTAGTTGTTCTTTAGATATTTCCGGTTTTTTTGAATCGTCTGCTTCATGTTTTATAATAGGCTCAAGAATCCTTAGATAATCAATAAAAGTATTAATGAGTTCTTTATGTTTCAGTTGGATTTCATCAATATCATTTTGATTTGCTGACTTTTCCAGATGTTCTGCAAGATTTGAGAGTTCAATTGCACCAATAAGTCTAGAAGTACTCTTGAGGGCATGGACTTTAATTTCATAATTATTCCAGTCTTCTGCTTCAAAATAATTTTGCAATTCCAGGGCTTTTTGATTGATAGAAGAGTGGTATTGTTCTATTGTTGATAAGAGTAATTCTGGAGAGCCACAGTTTTTAAGTGCTGCATCTACATTAATTTCTTTTGTGTTTTTTAGTTTTTGAATAAAAACATCAGATGATGGATTTGTTGATTCATTGATATTTGTATTTTGGGTCTCGGGATCAGATGAATCTTCAAGATATTCTGGTGGGAGATAGGCTTTTATCATTTCTTCGAGTTTTGCTGGATTTACTGGCTTTGAAAGATAATCATCAAAACCTTCATTCAGATACATTTTTTTAACGCCGCTTATTGCATTAGCTGTAAGTGCAATGCAAGGCTTTCCAGAACTCTTATTATCTTTCATTTCCTTCATTGCGTGAAGAGTTTCAATACCATCCATTTCCGGCATGCGGTGATCTATGAATAAAATATCATACACATTATTTTTTACAGCCTCTAAGGCTTGTTTTCCACTTAGAACTGTATCAATTTTTATACCTGTATTCTTTAGTAGACCTTTTATTACATCAAGGTTCATTGCAGTATCATCTACAAATAAAAGATGTGCTTTAGGTGCATGAAGATTTTCTTTATAGTGCGACATTTGTTCTACACTTTGTGCATAAGCTTCAGTTAAATTACCGGCCTCTGTCCAATCAGAAACTTTTTGTTTTACACTAAAAGAAAAATCAGAGCCTTTACCATAAGTACTTTGTACTTGAAGTCTGCTGCCCATCATATCAAGAAGGCGGCGTACAATGCTTATTCCAAGTCCGCTACCTTCAATTGTTCTATTTTTTTCTTCATCAATTCGTTCAAAAGGAGTAAAGAGTTTGTCCATATCTTCCTGTCTGATTCCAATTCCTGTATCAACAATATGGACATTCAAAAAGATTTCAGCCTCACCAATTTTTTTATAATTAATAATAAAACTTATAGTTCCTTCTTTTGTGTATTTTATTGCATTTGTAATCAGATTAAGTATGCATTGCTTAATACGGACATTGTCGCCATAAAGCGTTTTAGGTAAATCTGGAGAAATATTCAATTCATAATTAAGTCCCTTACTTTGTGCACGTTCGCGGGTCATATTTACAAGATCAATAATCATTGATGAAACTTCGTAATTATCTGGCAAAAGTTCCATTTTACCTGCTTCAATTTTTGAAAAATCGAGAATATCATTAACAATCGATAGAAGGCTTGAGCCTGCAGTTTTTATGTTTGCAGCATAAGATAAGATTTCTTTATCTGAAGATTCACGAAGAATCATTTCATTCATTCCAAGAACTGCATTTATTGGAGTTCTGATTTCGTGGCTCATATTAGCAAGGAAAGCGCTTTTTGCCTGAGATGCTGCTGCGTTAATCTGACTTTCTGTAAGAGCTGCTTCTTTTGCCTCGCGTTCTTTTTTTGTCTGTTCACTTATATATTCAATATATTCCTTTAACTGGCTAGTCATTAAACGAATATTGTTTGCAAGCCTTCCAATTTCATTATTAGATTGATATGGAATATCTATATATAATTCACCACGGGCAAGTCGGTTAGTTGTTTTATTAATAATTCTGATTGGAGTTATAATCTTTTTAAAACTAAAAACAATTAATATTGAAAAAATGATTGAGACAATTATAAATGCAATTAATAATGCAATAATCTGCCCATAAACAGGTTTTAATAACTCTTTTTGAGAAACTGCTGTGATATAAGACATTCCATTATCAAGCTTTGTAAGAATACCGGAATAACTGTTGCCTTCCCAATTAAATTTCTGAAGCGGGTGTTTATCCGGATTATAAAATGTATCCATCAATAATGAAAGTTCAGCAGAACGTTCTACTGCTTTTGTCTGTTCATATCTTGTATTTAAATGAATTAAGTTTTGCTGATCTCCGATTAATAAGCCTTTTGCATTTTCAAGCTGAAGTGAGTTTACCATATCTTCAATTATTGCAAGGCTTAAATCAAGTCCGACTACACCTAAAAGTTTTTCATTACGGTAGATGGGGATACTGTACGAAATCATTTTTTGTCGTAAGCTTGCATTATTATATGGTGGAGTCCATACTGGAGCTTTTTTCCAAATCGGAAGATAATACCAGCCGACATGTTCAAGATCTCCAGGTGAGTATTTTGATAAATCTGTAGTCCTTATGCTTACAAAACTTTTTTGATATCCGCCTGTAAGAAAAAGCCCTCTGGTTGGCCCATATTCAGACATTTCCATTCTGAAGAAAGTACAAACTGCACCTTTTTGAAATGCAGCAATTGATGACATTACTTTTGCAAGATTTGTCATATACTCTTCTTCATATTCAGAATCTGTAAGAAGTCGTTTTTCATCTAATGTGGTAAGAATGTAATCTTCAAATTCTTTTACTATGTTTTCTGCTGAATTAAAAAAACTGTTGAGTTCAAGCTTTTTTTTATCTGCTGAAAGAGTAATTGCTTTTGTTTGCGAATCTCGCGATAAATTATCAAAATAAAAAAGCAAAATGCTTGCTGTTACTATAAAAGTAAAAAACATGCTGATGCTTAGAGTTAGAATTGTCTGATTTCGTAAAAGATTCTGCGACTTCTTTTTCATCTAACTCCAACACCATCTCCACCATTTTCTTTGATGGCATAGCAGGCTTGTACAGCACGATAATAATTAGTCTTAATGGATACTGATAAATCTACAGCAACAAGGCCAACAGAAACTGTAACATCAATTGAATTTTTTGCTTCATTACAGAAATGTTTGAACCTTTCTTCTGCTTCAGATATTTCCATCTCAAGGAAAAGTACAAATTCATCTCCAGACCAGCGGAACATTATTCCTCGTTCATTCATTGCTTCTTTTGCAAGTGCAACTATATCAAGAATAATTGTATCTCCATCTCGGGCATCATTTACTACCTTAAAATGATCAATATCGAAAACTACAAGGGATTTATAACGCGTTGTATTAAAGACACCTAATTCACCATATGATTCTTTAAGATAATTTCTGTTTGGAAGACCTGTTAATTCATCTTCTGGTAATGTAGTTTTTACGAGGTTATGACGGGAAACTTTCTTATGTGCAATAAATTGCAGGATGATCGCAAGAAGTAAAAAAGCGTAAATTAAAACTATGATTATAGTTCCAAATATCTGTCCTTCAATAACATTTTTTCCCTGTATAACAAGATACCAGTTCATATTGGTAATAAAACGAATCATCCTGAATCCGTTTCTGCTGGTTTCTGTATGATAAAAACCTCTGTTATTTACATTTTCTGAAATGGCATCTGAAATATATGCATTTTTAATATTGTTAAAATCTGTATCAATCTGAACTAATCCCTGATTATCTATGAGATTAATTTTAACTTTATATTCTTTTTCAACTGGAAGAAGGAAGTGCTGCCAGTCTTCCAATGGTAATCCAATTCCGCAAACTCCTATAATGTTTCCTTCAGCTCCAATAATTTTTGCATTTACAAAAATCGTCCAACGGTAATCAAAAAGCTGATCACGATTTGTATCTACCTGAAGTTTAAGACCAGTTTTCATAAAGAGAGGATACCAGTTATCGTATGGATCAAGCTGAGGATTTACAATTTTTACAATTCCGTTTGGAGTGTAAAATCGTTTTGTTTTTTCTGAAATTACATAAGTTGAAACATAACCAAACTGATTTTTTACAGAAGTAAGAAAGGAAGAAAACATTTCTTCCATGATTTTCTCATCAGTGTTTTCTTCACGTTCAAGTGCACGGATAAGAAACTCATCGGAACTTAAGCCTGTTGTAACTCCAATAGGACGTTCAATATTTCCTTCAATAAGTCCAAAGATATGAGAAGCAACTAGCTGATTATTATAAATTTCATGAGATTTGTTATGTAAAAAAGTAGGGGTAATAAAAGAAAGAAGAACTAGTGAAGCAGTAATTAAAAATAAAATAAAAATTTTCTGTTTCAATAAAAAGTCCTTGTGTTATTGAAAAATAAGCCAGTTCAGTTAAAACTGAACTGGCTTTTTGATTATGGGCTCGCGAGCCCATGAAAATATGGAGCGAAGCGGAATATTTTCATAATAAACCACCCGCTATGCGGGTGTGCGACAAATGCTTATAGCAAAAAAAACTTTCCTCCAAAGCGATACAA
>Ga0129306_1002760_pt1 | contig 14657 bp, 12 predicted proteins | sample P827metagenome_FD_94438 | JGI IMG/M metagenome (GOLD analysis project Ga0129306, IMG submission 94438) | Capybara group fecal microbial communities from Wisconsin, USA - P827 metagenome | ecosystem: Host-associated > Mammals > Digestive system > Large intestine > Fecal | place: USA: Wisconsin...
ATCGATTTCGCGGCCTTTTACCTTTTTGCCCGTGCTGCGGGGCCTCTCGGCAAAAAGGGCGGCGCGACGAAATCGGGTCGCCCTCATGGCTTTGCGCCGTCGCTCATCATGCTGCGCAACCACGCCGCGCCTCACACCCTCCGCTATATTCATGGCTTCGCTCGCGGAGAATCGCCCGGAAACGGCGGTGCTTCGTTGGTGGTGCGATTTATGATAGAGCGTCAATTGCTACATACGTCAACCAGGGGGTCCGTCGCTCCGCGACGGACAAGCAATAGCCGATTCACTGGCGACTCTTCTTTCTTCTTTGCTCCGTCGCGGAGCGACGGAGTCCCCTAAATTACCTCACCTATCCCCTTCTCCACCTCTTGCCTATAACTTAACTATATTTTCCTGTCATTGCTTTCGCTGCAGGGAGTTTTGGAGTTCTGGAGAATCGTATTTTTGAGATTTCCTCCCAAACTCCGAGACTCCCAATAGCGAAAGCAACAATCAAAGTTACCTTCATTTACATTCCCGTGCGGAGCGCGGGCGGCGAGTTACACGGCTAAGCCTCTCTGCGCACTCCGCGTCTCGGCGTTATAAATCCTGTCAATGCTGAACATCATGCCACTTGGAGTCTAGCAGATCGTGCAGCTTGTCCGTCCTCATCTCATGAACGGACGTTCTGCGCGAGGTATGCCTCTTCTAGCGAGCGGCCTGGCGTCACCGAGACAACACCAAATTCCAGAAGGCGCGGAAGAAGCACCGTGTTTACGTCTTCAATGCTGATGTCCCCAGAGAACGTCACCTCAAGACCATCTGCCGCCGCCGCGATACGAACTCCAGGACAGGACGATTCCAGTTCCGCAATGCTCGCCGGACGACTGCGGAGCGCATACACTATTCGCCCTGTGCCCGACGTGAGCGAACGCATCGTCTCCATGCGCTCGACCTTCCCGTTTGCAACAAAAGCGACGTGAGTGCAAAGCTTCTCGACGTCGTCAAGCTGATGCGATGAAATGACGAGAGTAGTCCTGCCGCGATGAGCGAGAATGAACGAGCGGAGCCTGTCTGCCTCCACCGGATCTAGTCCGCTCAGAGGCTCGTCGAGCATCACGACCTCCGGCTCGCCGAGGAAAGCCTGCGCAACCATCACGCGCTTGCGCATTCCGTGGGATAGTGATCGAATCAGGGCGTTCGCCTTCTCCCTGAGGTTGAACGCGTCAATGAGAGAGTCGGCGGAAGCCGCGGCCTTCGAGGCGGTGAGTCCCTGCAGGCGTGCGTAGTGGAGGAGCAGACTCCTCACTCGGCCTTCGTTCGGAAGGTCCGAGTCCTGGGGAAGAATCGTGAACTTGCCGCCGTGTCGGCGAGCGTCGAACGGACCCGATCCGAGGATGCTAATCTCGCCGGAGTCGGGAAGCGCGAATCCGGCGACGGACATCATCCATGTCGTCTTGCCCGCCCCGTTGCGACCGACGAGTCCGGTGATCGAACCCATGGGCACGGCGAGGGTAAATCCGTCGAGCGCCTTGCGTCGTCCGTAGCGCTTCACAAGTCCGCGAGAGACTATCGCTTCGTTCATCGCACATCCCTCCTTGCAAAGAACATGTGTCCGAACGAGAGCCAGAGGAGTTCGATCATTAGGAGCCAGACTGCCGCGTTCGCGACGGGAAGGAACGACGAGCGCCACAGCGAGTCGGTGACTGCGGACGGAAATAGCATGACGAGGATGCGGAACTTCCCGGTGACCGGACCTGTTGCATATGCCCTCAGAACGGCAGGCACTGCAAACCACGCGATCATCATGAGAATCGCGACTGCGTCTGCCTTCGCCCCGGATTTGAAGAAGTGAGAAACACCGAGGGCGAGTCCGAGCCACGCAAGCGAGAGGAACCACGCCTTTACGCTCCACACGAGCATCGCCGGGAAAAGCGCGGGGAGGTCTGCTCCCGAGAGTCTGAAAGCCGCCACGCACCACGCGCCCACTGCACCGAGGAGGAGTCCGACCAACATGAGAATTGCCTGGCCCAGATACTTCGAGAGCGTGAACTCTAGGCGCGTCACCCTGAGTAGCGCGTACTTTGCGGAGCCGGAGCGGATCTCCTCTGCAACCCGCCGGCTCGAGACAAGCACGGATAGCAGCGGCACAGAAAGGAATACTATCCATGCATAGAGAAGTTCGGCGGGGTGCTTTCCGACGATGTCGTCGTATACGAGCGAATCGCCCACCGCCCCGCGCACGAGTCGCTGGAAAGGCTTCGACTTCCAGAGCGCGGCGGAAACAACTCCGCTTTTTCCGTTCGGCGCGCGTTCCACCTGCAACACCTCAGCGAGCTGGTCCTCCATTTTCCCGAGCGCCGATATCGCGCCGTTCATCCCGAGCAGGGACGCGGCGAGGTAGAGAAGAATCAGCACGAGCGCCCTCTTTGTGCGCATCGCGCCTGCGAGCTCGAACAATGCTGCGCGGATCGTCCTCATCTCGGCCCCCTGAACGACTGAGGGTCTATTTTGTCCTGCACGGCGATGAGCGGCTCGGCCACGGACGGATCGATGAAGTCCACGAGCTGAAGGTTCGAGACCTCATCGCGGAGATTGTCTCCCACGCACGCGCCGATTGCGTCGTATGTTTCCGCAAGAGACGTCGAAAGATCTCCCATAAGCCTGACGCCTAGCTCGGGAGTCATAGTCTTTGCCGCTGCAATCTCGTCCGCAACGATCTGCATCGCCTCGCGCAGCTTGTCGTTCATCGCGTCAACTGCGTCGTTGAACGCCTGCGCCTTATCGCCGTCGAGCCCGAGCCTGTCGGCCGCGGCGGTGCGCGCGATCTCGACGCGTGCCCTCCAGAGATCTGCCGCTTCGTCGATGCGCGCACGCAGATCCTCCGGGGCGAGTCGGCGGTGGCGTCGCTCGGACTGCTGGTCCGACGCGTTGGTAGACGCGGGTTCCGAGCTATCCGACGTAGCCTTCTCCTGGGCGGCATGCTTGTCTGTGTCGCGCGCGCGGCGCGGACGCTTCGCCGCGTCAGGAATTTTTACCATCTGCGCGAACGATCCGAACGCGTTGTTGGAACGAGGCTTCGCCTTCTCCTCCTGTTCGCGCTGCTCGCGCGAGCGGAGTTCTTCCGATGGGCCGTAGTAGCCGACGAGTCCACCAAGAACAAACACCGCCGGCAGCCAAACGAGAACTGGAATCTTGCTCATGGGGGTAATTATACCAAATTTTCCCGCTACGGGCGCTCGGCGCGGCAGCTCGCTCAAACCGTCGGGTCTTGGCGTCGCTACGGCTCTCGCGCATCCAACAAAAAGCTTCGCTTAGCCTGCCGTGCCTCGGCATCTATCACTGGTTGCATGCGACACGCCTCCTACGCCTGCGAGCCAAGACCTCTCCTCTTGCGCGACTGCCGTGCCTCACACCCTCCGCTATATCCATGGCTTCGCTCCCCTGGAAATCGCAGATGAACGGTGTTACTTCGTTAGTGGTGCGTTTGCAACGCGAGCACTGACTGGGGGAAGCGGCGTCTCGCCGCTTCGCACTCTACGGGCGCTCGGCGCGGGGCGGTTGCTTGCCAGTGATTCGCTGCCTTGCTGGCGCAAGGCCCGGTGCGAAACCATGGCGCGACATCGATTTCGCGGTCTTTTACCTTTTTGCCTGTGCCGCGGGGCCTCTCGGCAAAAAGGGCGACGCGGCGAAATCGGGTCGCCCTCATGGTTTTGCACCGTCGCTCATCATGCTGCGCAACCACCCCGCGCCTCACACCCTCCACTATATTCATTGCTTCGTTCACGTGTGAATCTCTCGTGAACGGCTGGGCTTCGTTCTGGTTGCGATTGCTATGCGAACACTAACTGGGGGAAGCGCCGTCTCGGCGCTTCAATGTTGAAAAGTAGAACTCCTTCTTACTTTGGAGGTTCCCCAATTGTCGTCGGTACTGCCGCCCCTTCACGACAACCCGCGCGAATTTCAAAAACTCCGATGGTTAGTGTTCCCGCTACCGCTTCACTGCTTCGCGCTTTTCAACTACGATCAATTGGCTCCATTCATAGTGTTTAGAGCGGCCTTCGGCCGATTTATGCGACGCAGTCGCATCCCCAAACGCTTAACGTTGCACATACACAGTCGTTGAGGGACGCGAAGCTGCGGAGCGGGAATGCGCCCGCGCCGAAGGCGTCGGGTTGGCCGAGGGCGAAGCCCGAGCCGCGAAGCGGCCGCAAGGGCACGCGCGGGAGCCCAAACACTCGGAGTTTATGTTGCTTAGAGACATGCTGTTAAATTCTTTGAAGAACCGAGTTTTGGAGTTCAGGAGAATCGAATCTTCGAGATTTCCTTCCAAACTCCGAAACTCCCACTAGCGAAAGCAACAATCAAGGTTACGACAACTGTTTATAGTGACTAGTGCAAAATATTGTTATTCACTTATAATCTAAATCACACCCCCATTAAATATCAAATATACCCCTTATTGACTATGTAGATAACTTTATGATAACTGTTTACATCATTTCCTTGACAAGCATATTCATTTTTTCGTAATTCGCATATTCAACCTATATTCCTTCATAAATAATAACTTATATTATCAACATTGTCGCATAAACTATTTCAATTTCTTGTTCACAAAACAGTTGATAATTGCTATAATCTTGTCCGCTATGGATACATCGTTTGAACCGAAGGTTGTTGTTGTCGGAGGCGGTCATGCCGGGGCCGAAGCTGCCCTGGCTTCCGCCCGCATGGGTGTGCCCACACTTCTCGTTACAACCCTCAAAAGCGCAATAGGACGCATGCCCTGCAACCCATCTATTGGCGGACTCGCCAAGAGCCATCTCGTCTATGAGATCGATGCCCTGGGCGGCGAAATGGGAAAGAACGCCGACGCTACCGCCCTTCAATCCAAGACCCTCAACTCCAGCCGCGGACCAGCCGTACGCGCCACACGCACTCAATGCGCCAAGAAGGAATATACAGAGCGCATGCAGCAGGTTGTATCAGAACAGGCCAACCTTGAAGTTCTCGAGGACGCCGTTATCGGGCTCATCACCGAAGGCCAAACTTCGGGTGGATCGCTCTCGCCGCGACCTGAACCAACTTACCTCTCTACAGCTGTTCACACGACTATAAATTCATCCACTTGTCAAATCTACAGCCCTTCAAACAATGGCCTACCCCCCATTCATTCTCACTCTGAAGACTGTCATCAGCTCAAAATCAAAGGTGTAATCACCGAAAACCACGGAGAAATCCAAGCACCAACTGTCATTCTGACAACTGGAACTACTCTCCGCGGACGTATTTGGATCGGCAAAGAATGTCAAGAGTCAGGCGGGGACGGACGTCCAGCCGTCAATAAGCTGTCTGATTGTCTATCAAACCTTGGTTTTGAGTTAATCAGACTTAAAACAGGCACTCCACCTCGGTTAAAGTCTTCCAGTATTGATTTTTCAGCCTGCAGTAGGCAGAATGGAGAGCTTCCACGTCCATTGTTCCACGTGGAACATTCCATACAATCTGACAATTACAGCAAATTGTTCCACGTGGAACAATCTAGTAATTTGAATTCCAATCAAGGCGAAATGTTCCACGTGGAACAATCACAACAAAAACAAGGTGAAAATACTGCAATGTTCCACGTGGAACATTATAAACTCCCAGAATATCCGTGTTGGATGACACATACTACAAGTAAAACCCATAAGATAATCAGAGACAATCTTGCAACTTCGGCATTATATGGTGGAGAAATAGACGGAACAGGTGTGAGATATTGTCCGTCAATAGAAGATAAAATAGTCCGCTTTGAACAAGCAGAAAGTCATCATGTGATTCTTGAACCAGAGGATTCGGAAGGTGAAATCATATATCCGAACGGACTCTCATGTTGTCTTCCCCGTGAAGTACAGGAACAAATGGTTCATTCAGTGCCAGGACTGGAGAATGCAGAATTCACTGCTTACGCATACGCCATAGAGTACGATGGCATAGACGCAAGGGAACTGAAGCACACGCTTGAATCAAAGAGAATAGAAGGACTGTACTTTGCCGGACAGATCAACGGAACAACCGGATATGAAGAAGCCGCCGCCCAGGGAATCGTGGCTGGAATAAATGCTGCACTCAAAATACAGAATAAAACACCTCTAGTACTCAGCCGTCAGGATGCATACATTGGAGTTCTGATAGACGATCTAGTGACCAAAGGCACAAACGAACCATACAGAATGTTCACCAGCCGTGCAGAGCGCAGACTGCTGCTTAGACAGGACAATGCAAGATTCAGACTCCTGGATGAAGCTAAGCATGTCGGAATATGTTCCGAAAATTACATCCGCGCTGTGGAATGGGTAAATGCCAAACTTGAAGAGTTCGCCGCATCCGAATACAGCGATAAATTAATGGCTAATCTCGAAATTCCTGATTTCTGCAGACGATGGTTTGATCAAGACGATATAATAAATGAAATGTGTATTATGCGTCACTATGCGCCATACATAGAGCAAGAGCGGAAAGCGGCGGAGAGGGCGAAAAAGGATGAGTCCATCGCGATTCCGGCTTGGCTTGACTACGATCGGTGTCCGGCAGTTCGCTATGAAAGCAGGGAAAAACTCAAAAAATACCGACCTGAAACTCTCGCCCAGGCGTCCAGAATATCAGGAGTAAATCCAGCAGATGTGGCAATTCTCGCTGTTATCATCAAACGAGGCCATCACTGATTGAAAAGTTATCAACATATTTTGTAGATAACTAGTTCATATGTGAAGATTTTTTGCAAATGACAGGTATACCAGCTATATGCTATATTAGGGGCAACATGGGATAAGAGGCTTTATGAATAACAACAATCTAGACCCGGTCTCGGAAGGACTGTGGACAAGGGCACGCATGATCTGCATCTCGATGATGCAGGGAGACGACAAGCGTACCCGCGCGGAGCGCAATTTCTCCATGATAGAGTCGGTTTCGAGAGATGGAGACGTTATAAAAATATATCTTCTCAACAAACTGGCCGCCGATAGATTCGAAAACGAATACGGCGAGGAACTGAGAAAGAGCTTCCTGCTTGCCGGCGCCGACAGCTCTCTTAAAATAGAGATTACTTTCGACGAAACAGCCAAACGCGAGATAATAATAGACAACAGCAGGTCGGCCGCGCCTAAAGTTCCGTCTGCTTCTACTGCATCGCAGCAGGCGTTCATCTCTACGATGCCCCTTAAGGAATACTATACCTTCGACGAATTCGTAGAAGGTCCTTCGAACAGCTATGTATTTGCAGCTGCAAAAGGAGTTGCAAAGAATCCCGGTGCAAAGGCCCTTAATCCCCTGTTCATTCACGGAGGAACCGGACTCGGCAAAACTCACATAATGCAGGCAATAGGAAACGAGATACGAAGGACATATCCAAACTTCGCGGTATGCTATCTCACGGCCGAGGCCCTACTAAACGAATACGTCAACGCACTTACACAGGGCAGTCTTCCATCTTTCAGGGAGAGATACAGAAAAATCGACGTGCTGCTCATCGACGATATCCAGTTCATAGCGAAGAACATGCAGAACTTCCAGGAGGAGTTCTTCAACACGTTCAACGCCCTTACAAACGCCGACAAGCAGATCGTGCTCACCTCGGATGTCGCACCAAAGGACATTCCCGGAATCGAGGAAAGACTCATATCGCGTTTCGAGGGCGGAATGCTTCAGGAGGTCGAATCTCCAGGATACGAAACGCGACTCGCAATTCTCAAGAAAAAGTCGGAATCTATGGACCCGCCTGTAAGGGACAATACTCTTACATTCATAGCTACAAACATCAAAAGCCATGTGAGAGCTATGGAAGGCGCCCTAAGCAAGGTTAACATATACGCAAATCTTGATCCGCACATGCAGATGACGGATGCTAATCTTGCAATTATTCTTAAGGACTTCATAGAAAAGGAAAAGACAAGAAAGAAAATCACCATCGAAGAAGTCAAAAACTGCGTGTGCAGGAAGTACGGAGTCTCCTTAACCCAGATACTTTCACCAGAAAGAACGCAGTCAATAGTAACACCAAGGCAGCTTGCGATGTACATATCGCGCAAATTCACTACAAGAAGCCTGCCTGAAATAGCAAAGGAGTTCGACAAGAGCCATGCCACCATCATACACGGAGTGAAGAACATAACAAACAGGCTGGATGTAGATCCGGAGCTCAAGCAGAACCTCGAGGAAATACTCGACGAACTTGGCTGCTCTGCTGGTGATATGGTTGATGGAAACATGTAGACAACCGCGCGGGTTGTCTACATCGGGCGAGGTTGTCAAAGAATGTCGAATTAAAGCCGAAAGGAAGTAAACAGTGACAAAGTGGACTTCAGCCAATGTTTTCAAGGGTCAAAGCTATTTATTAACATTATCAACAAACCTAATAATAGTATTGTCCTACTTTAAATAACATAAACTATTTGATACAATTAAAAAAGTGTGCTGTAGATAAGGCAAAAGGAAAGCATCATGAAATTCAAAGTCATCCGTTCAAAGTTTCTCGATGGACTCAAGAGCGTCCAGAACATCGTCGCGGGAAAGGGGTCGCTCCCGATTCTGCAGAACGTAATGATAGAAGCCGGAGAGCGCTCCATAAAGCTCACGACCACCGACCTTGACATATCAATCAAGGCGGAGGTGGAGTGCGAGGTTTACGAGACCGGGGCTACAACGCTCCCGGTGAAGCTGTTGTTCGTTTCGATGACCAAGGCGGCCGAGGGAGAGATCGAGGTAGAGGTTGACCCCCAGGAGCGCGCGTCGATCCGCGCAGGCAGCGCACGCTTCAAGCTCCAGGGAATGCCGGCGTCGGAGTTTCCGCAGCTTCCCGAGGAGGGCGACGCATATTCCTATACCGTTCCGCAGGCGACGATAAAGGAAATGCTCCGCAAGACGTCGTATGCAGCTTCTCAGGACGACACACGCAGAATGCTCAAGGGAGTTCTCATGAGCTTCAAGGACGAGAAGCTCACCATGGTGGCGACGGACGGACGCCGCCTTGCACTTGTCGAAAAGGAACTGGAGTTTCCAAAGGCCTCCGAACGCGACATAGTCCTTCCTTCGAAGGCTGTTGCAGAGCTTCAGCGTTCCCTCGGAAATGACGGCGACGCGACGATAATGGTCAAGAAGAGCCAGATATGCTTCAACCTCTCCGGAGTGATAATATACTCCAAGCTGATGGACGATACGTATCCGAACTACAGGCAGGTAATTCCTGCTTCCTGCTCTGAGCACATCGCCGTCGACAGGCAGCTTCTTCTCGACGCACTTGAAAGAGCTAGCGTAATGTCGATGGACGATTCGCATTCGTCGAAGCTCATCTTCGAATCGAACACCCTCACCGTCACTTCGGCAGCAAACGACATTGGCGAGGCGAAGGACGAAGTGCCGATCAAGTATGCCGGAGAGAAGATCGAGACTATGTTCAATCCGACGTATGTGATGGATCCTCTCAAGGCCATTGACGACGACGAGATAACGATCGACATCAACGACGGACACACACCCGCCGTCATAAAGTGCTCGGTTCCGTTCCTCTACGTGCTTATGCCGCTTAGGATCAACTAATGCTGTATTGACGTCCGCCTGAATGGAATGCAGGCGGACTAAGATTCAAAAGCGGCAAGAAAAGTCTAAAAGGGCAGACTATGAAAATCTGGACGGACAAGAACTATCCGATCATAATTTCGTGCGCGAAGGAGCTTTCGCGCTGGACGGAAATTGAAGTCGAGGACATGGGCTACAAGCCCATTGAAGTGACCGAGAACACTGTCGTCATCAGAGGCTCGATGAGAGACGTGATGAAGCTTAACCTCAACTTGAGGACAGCGCATCGCGTTCTTGTTCCGCTTCTCAGGACAACCTGCAGAAACATCAAGGAACTCTACCAGGCGGCTGCTTCGATAGACTGGGAAAACCTTATCGAGGCTGACGGATACTTCTCAGTGTCTTCTATCGTGCATAACTACACGATCCGCGACACGAGGCTTCCCTCGCTGTACACGAAGGACGCAATAGCCGACCGCATGCGAGAGAAGTGCCAGCGCCGTCCGGACTCAGGAGGAGAGAACAAGGGCTCGGCAGTTTTCGTGTATTGGGAGAGAAACGAGGTACTAATATATCTCGATACATCGGGTGAGCCGCTTTCTAAACGCGGCTACCGGAAAATTCCTGGTTCGGCGCCAATGCAGGAGACGCTTGCCGCTGCATGCATAATGGCCTTGAGATGGGACAGAAAGAGTCCGTTCATTTCGCCTATGTGCGGCTCCGGCACGCCAGCGATCGAAGCGACTCTCATGGCCATGAACAGGGCCCCGGGAGCTCTCAAGGGACATTTTGCATTCCAGTCAATAAAGGGATACACCAGCATAATACCTGGAGAGTCAGCCCCTAATGTTGCACCGAGGCAACGCAACGGAGCGACTCCTGAGCAGATTTGGAAGGAAATAGTGCTGGATGCAAAATCAAAGGAGACAACGGAGAATCTTCCGCCCATCATAGCGACGGACATTTCTCCGGAGGCTGTGGAGAATGCACACAGCAACGCAATTTCCGCCGGAGTCGCGCCCTACATTACCTTCAAGGCGTGCGATTTCGGTGAGACCGATGTTCCACAGGGAGATGCCAAGGGTGTGGTGTTCTTCAATCCGGAATACGGAATCCGCCTCGGCACCTACGAAGAGCTGGCTCCCGTATACACGCGCATAGGAACATTCATGAACGAGAAGTGCCATGGATATACCGGCGGACTCATTACCGGCAATCCGGACCTTGCGCGGCTTGTAGATCTTTACTATAAAACCCGTGTTCCGTTTTTCAACGGACCTATCGACTGCCGGCTGTTCATCTATCCCGGCTGCGAACTGAAAGGGCAGAACATAAAATGAACTTCGAAGAATTTCTGGAGAAGAAGGAAGAGTCCACCTCCGTCGAAACCGTGGAAACCCCGGAGCAGTCCGAGGAGGAATTCGACTCTGCCGACATTACCGAAAACATCGACGTCCAGAAGGCTGTCGTTGAGTCTCTCGCCGCTGACAAGGCGGTGCAGGACGAAAAAATTTCCGAGCTTGAAAAGGAAAACAGCTCCCTTAAGGCCGAGAAGGAGGCTCTCGAGAGAGACATTGCTGCGCTCAGGGATGAAATCGATTCGCTTAAGGCCAAACTTGTCGACGAAAGCGAAGTGAATAGCCTTAAAAAGGAAGTCGAAGGACTCAGGGCAAAGTGCAGCGAGCAGGCAGCCGAGCTCGGAAAGATAGGAGATGTGCTCTCCAAAAACTCCGAAACCGAGCTTTCCAACAAGGTGGCGCTCCTTGACAGAGATACAGACATCCCCGATCGTTTTCCAGGCGAGACGCGCGAACATGTGCTCGAGGTTATTGCCGAGGCGAGGAAGACTGCTGAGGCCGAAGGACGTCTCCGCCGCGCCCAATTGCTTGAAGGCGTGTTGATAACGAATGAAGCAGAGGGAACTCTTGCAGAAAAACGTTCACAACTTGAGAAGCTTTTCAGCGATAACGCGAATATTTTATCTGGACCGGTAATCGAAGAACTTGAAAAAATGGGCATTTCCCATAAAAAAGGTGAAGATTATCTTCTTCCGTCGGAAATTATAAAGAGGACATACTGAGTTTATAAACAATATCAACAAAATTATGAACATTGTTTATAACAATGTTGATAATGTTTATGATTACCCCCTTGTCCGTTTATAAAATAAAGTCCATAATATTCGCGCTGTGAAAAACCTAAACCCAGAGTTCTGCAAAAGAGTCAAGGCCGCGCGCAAGGAAGCGGGACTTGGCCAGAGCCAGCTTGCGGCCGAAATCGGCTGCAAGCAGCCTGCTCTTTCCATGTTCGAGCAGGGCGACGGGACTAAACTCAGCGACGAGTATATTGAGAAGCTTGCGAAGAGGTTCAGTCTGGACCTTGCGTCCTTCCAGGGAAAAAATGACGCAGCCGCCCAGGTTCCAGTGCAGGTGGCGCCAGTCATGCCTTCATCCGCCATGCGCGGATTCTGTCCGAACCCGCATTGTCCCTCCAACCATGAATACTTCGTTGAAGAAATGCGGCTGCTGCGCCCTGACCGTGAATCGGCCGATCCCGTAGGAGGCAAGTTCTGCGCAGTGTGCGGAGAAGTGCTCGAGCGCAGATGCCCCAGCTGCGGAGCCCCTGTTAACGCCGGGGCAATATGCTCGCTCTGCGGTCAGCCCTACGTTGCCGCGCTCTGACGGAATATTTCCCATGGCCGACAGTGAGACATACAGACGCCGTGCCGTAGAGATAGGAAATCAGGGAATAACTTCCGCTTGGACGGAACTTGAGACCCTTGTTTCAGATGAAGCTCCTATGGTCAGGCGGGCGGCTGCTAGTGCGGCAGGAAAGCTGATGGAGATTTCAAGTGACCTTCGAAGGGGATTTTGCATTCCTCTTTACGCCGCCGCCATAAAGGAAAATCGTGAGCAGGTTCTTCAGTATCAGCTGAAGGCTCTGTGCAAATGTTCTGGATTAACAAGGAGAATGATAGACGACCTAAAGGACATCGCCAGAAACTCCACTCACACAGATTATGTCAGAGCAGCCGCGAATGAGTGCATCGCTGCGGCGGAGCTTGCGCTAAATGAAGCAGAATCGCGAAAGAAACACTGGTGTACGCGTTGCAGGCGTCCGATTACACAGTCCGAGTCAAAAGCCGGCATAGACAAATACGGAAAGCCCTACTGCCGTCACTGCCTTGATGAAAGGCTTCTAGAGGATCGCAATTTCGAGGCTGGTATCGAGGAGGCAAAGAGGCTACGCACGACTGATGATGTTGCCGTCCAATCTCAGGGAGAACGGAGAATAGGAGATTGGCTCGCCAAAAACAGAATAGAGTACGTCTACGACGAACGTTTCAGAATTGCCGGGGACGTATCGATACGTCCCGATTTCTATCTCCCTGAGTTTGACTTGTACATTGAGTACTGGGGCATGAACGAAAGGGATTACATAGCCAGGAAAAACGAGAAGAAATTTCTCTACCAGCGCGCCGGGAAGAAGCTCATCTCCCTTGAATGGCGTGACCTCGACAACTTGGAGAATGTACTGGCAGAAAAACTCTCGCGCTACATAAGGCTATAGAAAGTGTTGAAGAAGGATTATGTAGGGGAGAATTATTTCGTTACGGACTCATTCCCGCTTCGCGTCCATTCGTCCGTAACCTTCAATCACTTTGCAGTCACTCAAAGAAGTAAAATAACGGAAAAACCACGTTGAAGAGGAGAGGGTTAATAGAAAAGAATGAAAGAACGCTTTGAAGGAGAATTGAACAGAAATTGGGTTAAAAGCCGAACGTCCGCGTCGAGGGAAGGGTTGAATAGAAATGTGGTTAAAAGCCGAACGAACGCTTAGAAGTAAGGGTTGAATAGAAATGTGGTTAAAGGACGAACGCTTAGAAGTAAGAGTTGAATAGAAAATAGAAAAGTGATTATAGGACGAACGGACGCGAAGCGGGAGTGAGTCCGATAAATGAAAAAAAACAACCGCGGCACCCCGCCAACCGCGTCCACCCCGCCAACCTCGGCACCCCGCCAACCTCGGCACCCCGCCAACCTCGGCCAACACCTCAACCTGCAATCAAAAGCGAAGCCCAACAATCGACCGCCAACTGACGCTGAACGCCGAAGGCCTACGAATTCCGCCGAACGCCAACTGACATCAACCACCGCCAACCACCATCACCCGCCGAACAAAACCTGACCGAAACATAATCGAAGACTAAACCCTGGCGCAGAACAAAGCTCCAATCTGATTTAGATCATAGCTCCAACCTTAGACCTCCAGACAGCCTGCATAGGCAAAGTATTGTCGGTTTGAGGAATTATAACTGCGCCTTCACCTCAATCACGGGGGGCGCGGTTTTTGATATAATATCTGCGTATGAAAAAGATCATCATCACCGTAGTGGGCAAGGACGCCGTAGGCATCCTAGCGAAGACGTGCACATACCTCGCGAAGAACAACGTCAACATCCTCGACATCAGCCAGACCGTGACTGGCGGATACTTCAACATGATGATGATCGCCGACGCCGCGAAGTGCAGGAAGACTTTCGACAAGCTCGGCACGGAACTCGCAAAGCTCGGCAACGAGCTCGGCATGCGCATCCGCTGCCAGAAAAGCGAGATCTTCGAGAAGATGCACAGGGTATGAAGTTGAAAGGTTGAAAAGCCGAAAGCTTGTCTTCGCCATACAACTCCTGACTTCAACTTTGATAGAATCTGGCAAATCAACGGGCAAATGAAATGATTAATCTTTCCGAAGTCCTTGAAACAAACAAGATGGTCCTTGAGGACAACCTCGACGTCAGGACCATCACGATGGGCATATCGCTCCTCGACTGCGCGGACTCGTCTCTGAAGGCGACTTGCGACAAGATTTTCGCCAAGGTCACCCGCCTCGCGAAGAATCTAGTGAAGACTGGCGACGAGATCGGACGCGAGATCGGCGTGCCGATCGTGAACAAGCGCGTCTCCATCACGCCTGCCGCGATCGTCGGCTCCGCATGCTGCCGCAAGCCGTCCGACTTCGTCAAGATCGCGAAGACACTCGACCGCGCCGCGAAGAAGCTGGGCATCAACTTCATCGGAGGATACTCCGCCATCGTGTCGAAAGGGATGACCCCGGCG
>Ga0129306_1002761_pt1 | contig 14656 bp, 10 predicted proteins | sample P827metagenome_FD_94438 | JGI IMG/M metagenome (GOLD analysis project Ga0129306, IMG submission 94438) | Capybara group fecal microbial communities from Wisconsin, USA - P827 metagenome | ecosystem: Host-associated > Mammals > Digestive system > Large intestine > Fecal | place: USA: Wisconsin...
AATGCACTTAGCCTTCTGGAAGCGAATTCTGTTCATCCCTTGATAATTGATACTTCAATATATGGTATGGGGCGTGGCGCGGGGAATCTGAACTCTGAGTTGTTTCTCAATGAACTGAATAATCGACGTGGAAAGAACTATGAAATAAAACCGATTCTACAGATTATGGATAGAATTATTAATCGATTCTATGAAGAAAATCCGTGGGGTTATTCACTTCCTAATTATCTGTCTGCGGTTCATATGATACATCCCAATTATGCCGGATACTTAAATGAGAAGAAAACTCTTACGGTAGAGGAAATAGATGCAATTTTTGATATGATCAGTCCGGATAAGGGCTTTGAGTATGACGAAGATTATATAAGCGATCTCTACATTCAGTATATGTCCAGAGGTGAAAGCAGAAATGAGCACATGATTGAAATAAGACAAAAGGCCATGGGACGGGATGTCTTGATAATTGCCCCGGGAAGGAATGCTATAGCAGAAAAAGAGAAAGTGCTCAATTTTGTGTCTTCATATCATCCGCTGATAATCTGCATTAACCATGAGTATCCCCTTGTTCCTTCGGATTATCTGTTTGTCAGCAATATTCGGCGATTCTCTGATATAGATGAGTCATTGTATAGTAAGACCATTACTACATCAAATATAAAGGCGTTGGAGACGTTTGCCAGTGTGGACTATTATGGCCTTTTGAACAATGTTGATGCTGTAAGGGATAATGCCGGATTAATGGCTATGAAATTCGTCATAGAAGAGCTTGGCGTCCATAAACTGTATTTGGCCGGTTTAGACGGTTACTCACATGATTTGCATTCAAATTTTGAAAACGAAAAAATGGCCAAAGCTATGTCCATAGAGTATATGGATGCAGTTAATGCCGGAATTAAAGAAGTTATAAATGAAATGAGAAAGACGGTCAGCATTAAGTTTGTCACATCATCTCTGCTTGAGTAATTATATGGTATTCTTATCATCTATTGAAGATGCTGGAGGGGATAATATGCCAGAGATTTCAATTATTATGCCAATGTATAATTCCGAGAAGTATGTTGGGGAAGCCATTAATAGTTTGCTAAGCCAAACCTTTACGGATTTTGAAATAATCGCTATCAACGATGGTTCGAAAGATAACTGCGCCAGGGTTGTATCCAATATTGTTGATGAAAGACTAGTCTTTATAGACGATCCTGAAAACCATGGATTTCTTCCCACGTTAAACAGATGCATATCACTTGCTAAGGGGAAGTACATAGCTAGGCTTGACGATGATGATATATCATATCCTTCTCGATTAGAGAAACAATATGAATATATGGAATCTCATCCTGAAGTTGTTCTATGCGGAACTTTATTTGATTATATGTTTGATGGAGAGATAAAACGGGTTGATATGCCACCGATTTATACAAATGAACAGCTTCGATTCTCTCTCGCTTCAGGGAATCGTTGTATTCCGCATTCGAGCTTTATGATGCGGAAAGAAGCATTGATTAAGAATGATATTAAGTATGAAACCTATCTTCAAGTACCTGACTACCATATGCAGACAGCGATGAGTGAAGTCGGAGAACTGCATTGCATTCGTGAACCATTAGTGGTATATCGAGTCTATTCTGAGCAATCCACTGCTATCCGATCCTCTAAGATGAAATGGGGCGAGATAGATCGAGCCAGACTGTGGTACATTCATAGGCTTCCGATTTCTGATAAAGATAAAGCAATAATGAGTAGAGCCATTGTACGTAGATTGAGAACCCCTGGCGATTATAGAGAGTATATTGATACTATGGAACACTATTCCGAGCAGTGTGGAATGGGGGATTCGGTTGAAGACAAGGAATGTATTTCATATATTCTTAAAGCTATATTTAGTGAACAAAGACGATCGCCGAGTATACTAGCGGGATGCCGATATGCAAAGAGAAAAGGATATGATATCAGATTCCGAAAAAAAGAAAGACTCAGTTTTGTATTTGGATTCCATCCCGGATTTGTTAAATCGGATTATGAGGAAAGCGATGATGGGATGACAGACCGCCACCATGCTGACAAGTAAGAAGTCAAAAGTAAGATAAGCGCTCGTGGAGGGATTATAGCGAATTGGAGAGATTCTGTAGTATGGGTATTAATGATCGACACTTTAGAATAGCAATAATCGGTGCAGGAAGAATAGCTCAGAAAATGGTTGAGGCTGTAAAAAAGTCAAGCGAAATATCCATAGTTGCGATAGCGTCCAGAAACAAAGAGAAGGCGCAGTTATTTGCTGAAAAAAACAATATTCCAATTAGTTTTGGATCTTATGATGAGGTTTTAGATTATGATGAATATGATCTGATTTATATAGCAACTATTAATTCAACACATTTTGAAATAGCACAAAAGTGTTTGATGCGGCATAAACCGGTTGCTGTTGAAAAACCGATTTGTTTAGATTTGCAACAAACACAAAGATTAATAGAATTATCAGAGCAGAATAAAACATTTATAACTGAAGCCATGCCTCTTAGATATAGTTCCAATATGCGCCGAGCGGTAGAACTGGTAAGCTCGGGTGCTATTGGAGAAACCTATTTATTGCAATCTAATCTTGGTTTTCCCTGCTGGGGAGAGACGAGGATTAATTCCCCGGAACTCGGAGGAGGGGCTCTAAATGATCTTGGAGTATATGGAATAACTCTCTCTAGAATGTTCTTTCCATACAATATTGCAGATGTATCGTCACGGGCACATTTTGATAAAGGGGTGGATTCAGACAACACTGTGGTTCTTACATTTGACACAGGGCGTACAAGTATTTGCTTTCATAGCGTCAAAAATGTCGTAAGAAACAAGGCGGTCATATATGGAAGTAATGGATTCCTTATAGTATCAGAGAGTTATAATGCTAACAGAGTTTTTCGTTTTTCTGGGATTAAACATATGAGATATTACTCAAGTCGGAAAAGTGTTTATTTAGAAGAAATGGAATGCTTTAAGAATTCAGTGGAGCATGGATTGATTGAATGCCCGGAGTATACACATAAGGAAATCATTGAATGTGCAGAAATTTCAGAATTAGTTCGTGATTCATGGAATCAGAATAACAATCTTATACACTGTTCATAGAGTTTGTGTATAAATGCTGTTAAGATGAAACACATTTGCTTTAATGTTACCACGATATCTATTTTAGACTCATACTCACAATAAACGGAAAGTTATGAAAGAACAGTTCTGCCTGATTACATCAAGTGATAAAAGAATCTGGGATACAAGTAAACGTATACTTATTATGCACCCGGGATGTATGCGTTTAGAAGAATCTGCCCATCTGAGTGGCGATTGTATAGTAAATAGAACCAGATACGTCAACAGAGCCGAATATGATGCAAGTGTTAAATACTTAACTGGTTTATTCGCCAGGATTGAGGTTGATTTGGCCAACTGTTTAAACGAGTTACATTGTATAGATTATGATCTTAAGTCTTGGAGATTGATTTTCAAGTGGTGGCTTGTTCAATATGTAAGTCAGATATACTATTTGTATACCATTATCTCTGATTTAAAAGAGGATTATTCATTCTATGTTCCATATATAAATATGGAATCTTATACAGTATTCTCCGGTTTGGATTTTCAACGATATCTTGACGAATATGACACATATAATTCATGGCTGTCTTCGCGTATAGCCAAAGCGATGGGTATTCGTGTTGAAGAACTTGATTCGACAATCCAAGAACCCTCAAAAATCAACAACGGAAGGAAAACTAATCAGACGAAGCTTCTGATGAGATTGCGCCTTTTATTGCTGGAAAGAATCACATCAAGGAATTCTATAATATTTTATAATGGTATTGTTTATATGGGTTTACGAGGCATGTTGAGTTCGGCTAAATATGCTGATTTATCCTTCAAATGGTGTAAGGCAGCAAACTTGTCTTCGAAAAAACCGAACAGAGAAATGAGGAGCAGAATTGTTCTTAAACAACTCGATCAGAATAACGAATTTGAACAATTGTTGTCAGAAATGATAAAAGATGATCTACCAATTGCATATCTGGAAGGATTTGAGTTGTTAAAAAAGCAGGGGATACGACATTTTGGAAAGAATAAGAATGCATTCTATTCAATTAACTGCTGGTTTAATGATGAGATAGCTAAAGCATATGTTGCATATGCCCGAAAAGCATATGGAATGACGCTGGTTGGCATTCAACATGGAGGGACTGCGGTTTTTAAAGGTGATATCTTTTCGATTGACACTAGTATAGTCGACCGCTATTATACATGGGGCAACAAAAGAAGAATAGAAGGTTGCGAGATTATTCCTTTTCCGTCATTTGTTTTAGGTGATACCATTGTATCGTATAATACTCACTATTCGAATAATGACAAGACAGATATATTGTTTGTAGGAAGCCTAGAATCCAGATATCGAGTTCGGTTCAGATACCCATATGATGTAGTGACATATGATTACGTGAATAACCAGGTAGAATACATAAAAAGACTATATGAGTCTATAACCCCTTTTAGATGTAGATTATATTTTAATGATTATGGATGGGATTTGCTCGAACGAGCAAAATTGGAATGCCCCAATTTGGTTTATGATTCCCCCAATACTGGTTTTTTATCATCAATTAGTCATGCTAAATTATGTGTTTTTGACATCTTTATGACAACATGGACTCAAGCGTATGTTTTGGGTATTCCATTTATCATTATTACTCCCAAGGAAATGGAAGATTATTATGAGGATGAACTAGACCAAATTGAAAAGCTTAAGGAAGTTGGCGTATATTATAATGATATCAATGATGCAGTAGCTGTCATAAAGCAGATTGAGAATTCTGTTCTCGAATGGTGGAAGGAGCCAAGAAGACAAGCAGTTGTCGATGAATTTGCTCAAAAGTATTGTATGTGTCAGCCCGAGCATACGTGGGATGCTTGGAGAGATATGATTAAGGATAATACCAACAATAAGTATAATGCGAGGTAATAAACCATATGAAAATTCAATATTGTAAAAAATGCTGTCTCCCAATTACTAAGCCACATCTGTCTTTTGATGAGGAAGGTGTGTGTAATGCGTGTAGGAACTATGAGAATCGATCAAGCGTTGATTGGAAGGCGAGAAAGAGGGAATTAGAGGAAATCCTTGAGCGCTATAGGTCCAAAGATGGAACGAATTACGATTGTATTATACCGGTAAGTGGAGGAAAAGATTCGACATACCAGGTAGTAACCATGTTGGAAATGGGTATGACTCCCCTATGTGTTACTGCAACAACTTGTGATTTGACGCCTATTGGGAGAGAGAATATCGAGAACATTAAGAAACTGGGCGTAGATTATATTGAGATTACCACCAATAGAAAAGTGAGGGCAAAACTAAATAGGTTAGGTCTCATAGAGGTTGGCGATATTTCTTGGCCGGAACATGATAGCATATTTACCGTTCCGGTAAGGGTTGCTGTTAATTATCGAGTACCTTTGATTATTTGGGGAGAGAATTCTCAAAATGAATATGGGGGTCCTGCCGCGGCTGTTGAGAATAATACTTTGGATAGACGCTGGCTTGAGGAATTTGGCGGTCTGTTAGGTATGCGGGTTAATGATCTTGTTGGGCAGGATGGTATAACCAGGAAAGACCTTATTCCATTTACTTATCCTACTGATGAAGAATTGAAAAGCGTAGGTGTTACGGGGATTTTTTTGGGATATTATATTCCCTGGGATGGTTTGAATAACGTGCTGATTTCAAAATCATACGGGTTTAAGAGTTGGGGGAAGCCTGTTGAGGGGGCGTTTGATGATTATGAAAACCTTGATAACTATCAGGCGGGTATTCATGAGTACTTTAAGTATTTGAAATTTGGATTCTCGAGATGTTCCGATCAAGCTTCCATGCATATTCGCAGGGGGAGGATAAGCCGTGAAGAAGCCATGAAGATCGTTAAGGAAAGAGATGGTAAATTCAGGTGGACATACCTCGATAAACCCACCGAGGAAATCCTTAAACCATTAGGGATAACCATGGATGAATATATTAAAATATGTGATCAGTTTACAAATAAAAAACTGTTTAAAACAGACAGAAATGGGAATCTTATAAAGGATGCAGAAGGAAATCTGACTAAGATAAACTATGATAATGAGGATGCTGATTAGTTATGAAAACACTAATCATTGATTATGGAATGGGTAACCTGTGTTCCGTATTAAGGGCATTTGAAAAATGCGGAGCGGATGTTGGCATAACAACGAAACCTGATGAATTACAATATGCAGACAATATTGTTCTTCCCGGAGTGGGGGCGTTTCCTCAGGCGATGAACAATCTTGCTAAGTATGGGTGGAAGGAAGAACTTGATGAGTTGGTGATCAAAGAAGGAATTCCCATTCTGGGCATTTGCCTGGGAATGCAATTATTTGCAGATTGTAGTAGTGAAGGCGGGGAGAACAAGGGACTGGGATATATACACGGTAGAATCGTCAGGTTTGATGAACAAATAGGTGATAGAATCCCACATGTGGGATGGAATGATGTGGTTATTGAGAACGACTCACCATTGTTGAAAGGGATTTCTACTGGCGTCAACTTTTATTTTGTTCACAGTTATCATTTTGAAGTCGATGATGTGAATGATGTATTGACTTCAACTCCATACTGTGGAGGTTTTGTTTCTGCAATAGGAAAGAATAATATTTATGGCACGCAGTTTCACCCTGAAAAGAGTCAAAAGGCTGGGTTTCAGATAATCAAGAATTTCATCGGATTGTGAGTAAAAATGTTAAAGATAAGAATGATTCCAACATTGCTCGTCAAGGAAACTGGTTTGGTAAAAGGCGTGGGCTTTGACTCGTGGAGATATGTGGATACTGTTTTGCCAATGATAAAAGTGTATAATATGCGCGAGGTTGATGAGCTTATACTTGTAGATATAGAGGCAACGAGAAAAAATCAGGAACCTGACTATGATTCGATAAAGGAATACGCGAAGGAATGTTTTGTTCCTTTTTGCGTTGGCGGTGGTATTCACAGTAAAGATCAAGTAAGAGAACTGTTACGGAGTGGAGCAGATAAAGTATCGATTAATTCTGCTGCTTATGGTAATCCGGATTTTATTACAGATATTTCGGCCACCTTTGGAACACAGTGCGTGGTTGCGAGTATAGACTATCGCTCTGACGCAGGAAAACAAATATGCTATTCACATAGTGGCGAAGTATGTGAAGGAGTAGATGTAGTTGAGTGGGCTAGAATCGTTGAATCTAAAGGCGCAGGAGAAATCCTTTTGACTTCTATAGAACGGGATGGGACTATGGAAGGGTATGATCTGGAAACGATTAAAAAGGTCACATCCGCCGTGAGAATCCCCGTAATTGCTTCCGGAGGGGCCGGCAACTATGATCATATGTGCGAAGCAGTTATCCGCGGTGGAGCTTCTGCTGTAGCTGCTGCCAGCATTTTCCACTTTACAGAACAGACTCCCAAAGAAGCCAAGCAGTATATGCACGATAAAGGAATAGATACGAGACTAATATGATTCAAAGGAATAATATTGTATCACGATTGTGTGGATTCATTATATCGTTTGTTTTATCCATTGTTGTGATTTGTACTACCTGGAGTCTTCATATTTCGTATGATAACACGATTCGCTACTTCTCTGTAGTTATTGTTATTATTTGGGGATATCTTTTGATTCGCTCAAAAGGCTTGAGAGACTATTCTGTGAGCCAAATTGTTCTTATCTGTCTTCTCATATTTGGTCTGGCGTGTTATATGGGATCGGCGTGGCATAGAGGGTATTTTTCTGATACCCCCCTGATTGAGATTAACGCTGAAGATGGAGGGTTTACCTCTGATACACTTTACCACTCCACTATTGCGTCCAGTATGGCATACTATGGTTATCCGTCGTTATTGATAAACAAAGCGTCTTTTCATAATTATCATTTCGGAAGTCATTTAGTTCTAGGGTGGATAGCTCGCATAATGGGTATTCCAACCATATTTAGTTATTGCTATATTTACCCACTTATTTTTTTTCCGCTATTCCCAAGCCTTATACTTTCCGTGGGGAGCGGATTGAAAGGAATTCTCAAAAGGGAAGAGAAAATCGCAACTTCTGATGTATGCTTGTTGGTTTTTTTTGCATCGTATTGCATTATTCCACAATCGTGGTCCGATGAACTTGCAAATTGGAAATACTCGTGGCTTGTCAGTGAGAGTTTTTGTGTGGCTATTGTGTTTTTTTTGGCTTTTTTTCGATTGGTGTTGTATTTTTATTCATCAGGCTACTATTCAAATAAAACACTATATAGACTGTTTATATGGATTGCAATTCCTTTCTTCATCATCATCACATGTTTGACCAAAATATCTGTGGGTCTAATCCTCGCATTTATTGTTTCATATTATATGTTTAGAAAAAGAGGGATAGATATTAAATATCTAATTCTGGAAGCATATTATGTTATATTAGCATTTTTAGTTCATTTTATTCCATCGCTTATCCCCTCAGCTATTTCTAGTGCTACGTCAACTATGAGTCCGGATTGGTTTGATTTTCTGAAAAAATATGTCCGTCATTCGGAACTGTGGGGCCTCCATGTACTATGTTTTTTCTTTTTTTCATTTGTTTTTATTTCGTATAGAATAAGAAATATATCAAGCCTCAAGGAGCTGGCTGATCATATATTGAACAAGGAACTCATAAGCGAAGAGATTCTGTTTTGGGTTTGTATTCTGGGAGCGCTTCCGGGGATTGTATTTTCGATAGTTGGGGGCAGTGGCTATTACTTTATGGCGGTTGAACAAGTTGCTGCCGTAGTTCTGTTGATAGGATATAGTATTCCCTTCGAATTGATCGACGCCTTGAAGACACGATGCCGAATTGACGAAAAACTAGGCTATAGGATTGCAATAGGATTTTTTGTCGCGTGTATAAGTGTGAATTATCTGGTTTCATCGATCTATTATGCAAAAATGATATGGTTTGATTGCCATCAAGGAGAATTACAGAAAGAGGAAGTTGTAAAGAAAGATAGCTATTGGGGGATTGTTAATCAGATTAATGAGACTACGAACGGTAATAAGAAGGATTTTTACATATATGTGAGTCCCTCAGCTTCTGTATGGAATAAATATGAAAGTATTGGTTCAGCATTATTCTTTTATCCGGCGATGACAGGCATTGTTTGTATTGGTGAGATTTATATAGAGAATGGACGTTTATATGCTAATAATGGTTGTCCAGTGAGTGAAGAGTACAATAGTCTTGTGGAGGAAGAAGGGAGAATGACAGAGGAAGATGCTATCAGGATAGCCAAACGCGATAATAAAACCGCCGTGTTTTTAATACATGATAATACGGTTTCTATTGAGTTTATCCAATGACACTATGCATGGATTCTATATAATCGTTATCGAAATATATGTATTGGTATTCTGTTCTACGAATATTATTTTAGTTATTTTGGGTAAGAGTTGATTGATTCATATATTATGAATATGGTTTTTTATGAAAAAGTATTTTTTGCTTGATTGCACACTCCGTGATGGTGGATACATTAACGATTGGGAGTTTGGTCATAACAAAATTCTGAATATATATGAGAGACTTGTTGCGTCCGGAGTTGATATAATCGAGGTCGGCTTTATAGATGACAGACGGCCCTATGATATCAATAGATCTATCTATCCGGATACAAGAAGTATCAAGCGAACATACGAGGGTGTAAGTGCACGTCCACATATGCTGGTGGGTATGATTGATTATGGCACTTGTGCAATAGATAACGTGGAGGAATGCAGCGATAGTATACTGGATGGCATTCGTGTGATTTTCAAGAAACATCTAATGCATGAAGCTATGGAGTTCATAAGTGAGCTCAAGGCGAAGGGGTATCATACGTTTGCCCAGTTGGTAGCGGTATCTGAGTACACGGATTATGATATAGAAAAGATATCTGCACTGGTGAATGAAATACATCCATATGCGGTATCCATGGTTGATACATATGGCTTACTATACCCCGATACCATGCTTGAATTATACAGGAAGTTGGATGAGAGAGTTGATGCGGACATTCCTATAGGATTCCATGCACATAATAATCTACAGCTCGGATATGCGAATGTTCTGGCATATCTGAACCATATGACAGACAGAGACAAAATAGTTGACGGCACGCTCTATGGTATGGGAAAGAGTGCGGGAAATGATCCGATAGAACTGGTTGTACCATATCTGAATCAGACATATGATACACATTATGATGTTGCCCCTATGCTTGAAGCAATCGAGGAGAGCATCAAAGACATCTATATTAGCTCACCATGGGGTTATCGTACACAGTTCTATCTGTCTGCGGAGAACGAATGTCATCCCAACTATGTGAGCTATCTGCAGGCAAAAGATAACCTGTCTATAGCGGATATCAAAAGTATTCTGTCGATGTTAGAGATTACGGAAGAAAAGAATCGAAAGCTTTATTTCGACAGAGACTATATAGAGGATCTGTATCAGAAATACTTATCGCAGAATCTAAATGATGATGAGAACGCCCGTAAGCTCAGGGAAACCATTGGGAACAGACCGATACTCATAGTCGGTCCTGGCAAAAACCTCCAACTTCAGAAAGATCGAATAGATAGATTCATTGCTGAGAGAGATCCTGTTATCATTTCCGTTAATTTCATCCCGGATCAAATGAATCCGGATTATTTGTTCCTGACCAAGAAATCACGTTATCAGGAGATGACGGCAGCTTTGCTCCTGTCCGAAAAAGAAAAGACTATCGGCTTGATCACCACTTCGAATGTGAATCCCAGAGAGAAGGCAGATTTCATATTTGACAGAGAACCTCTGTTGGAGAGGAAAGAAGAGATAATTGATAACTCTTTCCTGATGCTTCTCAGAATACTTAAGAAATCCGGCATCAAGGAAGTCAATTGTGCCGGACTTGATGGGTATTCGGATCGTGAAGATAATTACTTCCAGAAGGATATGGAATACTCATTTGTGAAGAATTATGCTGTCAGACTCAATCATCATATCAAAGAAGTATTGGCAACAGAGTACAGGGATATAAGTATTACATTTATAACTTATTCACATTATATGGAGACAGAAGACTGATGATAACTATCAGTTCAGCCAGTAAACAGTATAGAGTGCATTTTGAGATTGATTTTGGTTTCATTCACGATATAAGTGAAACTGTGGAGTCATTATATGTGATCGATTCCAACGTATACAGGCTTTACAGTGACCTGTGGAAGAATATCCCGGAGGATCGACTGTATATACTTGAGGCAACTGAAGAGAATAAAACTATTGATACCGCTCTTCAGATCTGCGAGATGATCACCGGCCTTAAGGCGAAGAGAAATGCAACATTGGTTTCAGTAGGAGGCGGTATAGTCCAGGATATCACGGGTTTTGTATCCAATATCACATACCGAGGGATCAATTGGGTATTTGTTCCTACCACACTGCTTGCAGCCTGTGACAGCTGTATAGGCGGGAAGACCTCTCTCAACTATCATAAGTTTAAGAATCTTCTGGGAACCTTCTATCCTCCGGATGATATCTATATATGCCCTGAGTTCTTTATGACGCTTACTGACAGAGATTATAAGAGCGGTCTTGGCGAAGTTACTAAGTTCAATATCATGAAAGGCATGAAGGGGCTCAACAATATCGAACGAGATATATCCGGATTGCTCAGTCGAGACAATATGCTCATCAATCAATATGTCAGGTCTTCCCTTGAATTCAAAAGGCAATTCATAGAAGTGGACGAGTTTGACAGAGGAGAGCGGATACTGCTTAACTTTGCCCACACATTTGGTCATGCTATAGAAGTTATTTCTAAGTACGGAATACCTCACGGGACAGCGGTGGCTATAGGAATGATCATGGCAGATGCCATATCGCTTAAGCGTGGATATCTAAGTTCGGATATAGAGGAACGAGCACGCAGAGTACTAGATCAGGTCATAGATATTGATCCGAATGTCATGAAGGTACCGATCGATGAGTATCTGAATGCTATGCGTAAAGATAAAAAGCAGACCGATGATTCTCTTACAACTGTTTTGATTACTAAATACGGAGAAGAAGGGACACTGGAAATCGTGAAAGATACAACGATAGATGAGATACAGGATGCCATAGATTATTTCCTGACGCGTTATGAAGGTTAAAGTATCGGATTATATAGCCGAATATCTGGTTGAAAAGGGGATGCGGGCTGTCTTCACCGTAGTGGGTGGCGGTGCCATGCATCTGAACGACTCACTGGGTCATCATCCGGGGCTTAAGTGCACATATAATCATCATGAACAGGCTTCTGCTATGGCGGCAGAGGCTTATTATCGTGTATACAATGAACCTGCAATCTGCTGTGTGACCAGTGGGCCCGGTGCAATCAATGCCTTAAACGGCGTCGTGGGAGCATATCAGGATTCGATACCGATGATAGTGCTGTCCGGACAGACGAAAACGACTCTGATGACGCGTAACTCGGGACTGTCGCTTAGAACTCTCGGCAATCAGGAATATGATATCGTGCCGACTCTACAGAACGCGACCAAATACGCTGTTACAGTGATGAAACCGGAGGATATCCGTTATGAGCTGGATAAAGCGTATCATATCGCACTTGACGAGCGCCCCGGACCGTGTTGGCTGGAAATCCCTGTAGATATACAGGGGAGCTATGTCGATGATGACGAACTTATAGAGTATACAGAGGGTGAAGGTTCTGATGCATCGACTGATGTGGATGAGACTACATTGGATAATGCGATAGATACACTGCTTGATAAGCTTGCCACAGCACAGAGACCGGTTATCTATGCAGGCAACGGCATCAGAATTTCTGGCGGTACCGATGCTTTGCATGAGATGATCAATACGCTGAGAATACCGGTGGTAACGGGCTGGGTGAGCATAGACCTAATGGAGACTGATCATGAATTGTATGTCGGCAGAGCCGGTATCATGGGGGATAGACCGGGGAATTTTGCTGTCCAGAACAGCGATCTGGTAATTGCAATAGGCAATCGGCTCAGCATCTATCAGGTAGGCTATAATATAGACTCATGGGCCAGAGGGGCTTATGTGGCCTGTGTGGATATAGATCCGCTGGAACTTCGGAAACCCACTGTCAGGATTGATCTGCCCATATGTGCTGATGCGAAGAGATTCATGCAAAAGCTTATGGGCAGATTCATTGAACAAGATTTCGCTTCTATTGCCGGCAGATATGAAGAATGGTTAGGCGTATGCCAAAACTGGAAAAGAAAGTATCCCGTGGTTTCCGAGAGTCAGAAGCAACAACAGACACCCGTAAACGTGTATGCATTGATCGATACCCTTAGCAGAGCATTGCCTGATGGCTCTGTTACGGTAGCTGCGAATGGATCAGCAAGTGTAGTAGGAAGTGCCGCCTATTATATAGGCAAAGGATCGAGATATATCATGAACTGTGCTCTGTCATCGATGGGATATGAACTGCCCGGTTCGATCGGTGCAGCCACGGCAGTCAGATATTCATCGTATGTGAAGAATAAGTACAGACAGGTCATATGTCTGGCCGGTGATGGCAGTATCATGATGAATCTGCAGGAACTACAGACGATAGTCACAAACAGACTGCCCATTAAGATAGTCCTTATCAATAATCAGGGATATCATCAGATCAGACTTACACAGACTAATCTGTTTGACAAGCAGTTCGTGGGAATAGGTCCCGAGAGTGGTGATCTTGGATTCCCTGACTTCTCGCGAATAGCTGATGCATTCGGAATACCATATATCAGATGTGATAATCGCGATGATCTGGATGGAGCTATCAAACAGATGCTTGAGGCAACCGGATACTGTATGCTTGAGGTGTTTTGTGATACTGAGCAGGCGTTTGAACCCAAATCAGCGACGAAGAGACTGCCTGACGGCACATTGCTTTCTCCTCCGCTTGAGGATCTTGCACCTTTCCTGGAGAGAGAAGAATTGGAGAAAAATACATTATGGGTAAATTAGATGGTAAGATAACACTTATTACAGGTGGGACATCGGGTATAGGAGAAGCCGCATGCCGTTTATTTGCCGCAGAGGGTGCTACCGTTATCATCGTGGGCAGAAACTCTGAGACCGGAGAACGAATAGCTACTGAGATAGGTAACGGAGCCAAGTTCTATCAATGTGATGTCTCTTCCGAAGAGAGTGTTAAAGAACTAAAGCATAAAGTCCTTAACGCATACAACCGGCTGGATATATTGTATAATAATGCAGGAGTGTTACTTCTGGACCGACTTGAGAATATAAAGACAGAGGACTGGAAGCGAGCATTTGAGGTTAATACCGACTCGGTGATGTATATGTGCCGTGAGTTTGTGGATATGATTATCGACAGTCACGGGACTATACTTAATACGGCGTCAAACGTAGGCCTGCATTCTCATGTAACCGGAAGAGCAACATATATGTATGCCGCTTCTAAAGCTGCCATCATACAGTTCACACAGATTATGGCGTTGAACTATTCTGATAGAATCCGTGTGAATTGCTTGTGCCCCGGTACGACCGAAACCAACATCTTCACAAACAGGGATTTCGGCAGATTCAGGAACTCTATTCCTATG
>Ga0129306_1002762_pt1 | contig 14654 bp, 11 predicted proteins | sample P827metagenome_FD_94438 | JGI IMG/M metagenome (GOLD analysis project Ga0129306, IMG submission 94438) | Capybara group fecal microbial communities from Wisconsin, USA - P827 metagenome | ecosystem: Host-associated > Mammals > Digestive system > Large intestine > Fecal | place: USA: Wisconsin...
GAAAATCCCTTCAACGTGCTTGCTTAGTTGCTCTTTATAGGTTTCAGTCATTCTTTTATCGAATTATAAATTTGAAAATAGACAGGACTCTTTGATATTATTCTATCATTTGTTAGTTTCCCGTTCGAATCTATCTGGCCAATAATCCTCTGGCTGTGGGAAATCAGTAGGAATATACTGCCATTTGAAAGGTAAGTCCATTGCATCAAGTTCTTCAGAATGCTTGTCCATCAATCCGTTCTCCACACTGTAGAGATAGATATTCTTCAGGTAATGAACCATCACATTGAGCGGTGGCCATTCTTTGCGGACTTCAGAATACCACTCAAACAAGTCCATCTTACCCTTTGATGAATTACACTCCTTACATACCATAATGATGTTATCCAAATCGTTAGCTCCACCTTTCGCCCTCGGGAACACATGGTCTTTGGTCAGTTTCGATGGTTCCATCTCCTTGCCGCAATACCAGCAGTAGTTATTTTCCTTTATCTTAGTGATATTGAATTCAAACAAATCATGGATATTCCATCGCCCTTCCTTATAAGCCTTGAACGCTTTGGCACGAATCATATAGCACATACGGTTATAGCGCCGCACACCGTTATTCAGCGCATAGTGCAGCATCTGTATGTTGGCATAAGACCAATACAGGAACTCACCGAAATTTGCGTATGTCCTTTCCTCCTTTGCCATCTAAGCTTCTATATTATCATTGTCAGATAAAGCAACTCCAAATTCACGGATAGTATCTTCACTATCCAATCCGGCTACAGATTTTCCCATAGCCTTCTCGATACACTTGATGATCTTCTTTGTCCTATCGATAAAATAGTCATCGAAGTTGTCCGCAGAAAGATAATCATAGTTAATCTTATGCGATTCTATGGCCTTGATAATCTTTTCGTCATCCAGTCCTTTGCCAGCCATTGTCCTAATGTATATGCTGGGAGCATGACCACCTATAGACCTGTTGGAACTGGCATAGATAGGAGTTTTGTTGATAACAGAGTTCCATTTTTTAGGAGGATAATTCTGGCTTCTGCAATAAGTCTGAGGGAATATGTGGTGAATATCTGCCTCTTCGTCAATGTACGATGCAATATCCATACGATTGCCCGTCATGAAGTCTAATGGTGAATCCTGTAGGATCAGCGCCATAATACCTTTATATGCTGCACTATTACGCGTCTGCATCGTCAGAAGTCGTGTAGGTTGTAGGCTTGCTCTATATACGGTATCAGGCATATCGCCACCATTCATCCATCTCAACACACCCTGAATATCCAAAGCGAAGCGGGCCTCGTTGGCTCCACCATACTGTTCTCCAAATACACCACACCAGTACCACTTGGCCAGTTTCTCTTGGTTAGGGCCGAGTGCAAGCAGATGTCCGTTATCCCTATCGTAAGAGAAGATAGCAGCGAGAGGAGTTAGTTGAGACGAATACGGAAGATCTCTGGAACGGAATATACCCTGATGAACGAGGAAATCTGCAGCCTCACAAAAACCTTGCACCAGAGAATCGCGATACTTCTTATAATCCTCCAAGTCTAACTTCAGGATGTCTTTCTTCTTACATGTTACAGCTATGCGCTCATCGTCACCAGACTTTATTCTGCGATAATATGTCACCAACAGCGTCATGGCGGCAAGGAAATTCGCTCCAGTTATCTCTGTAAGCAGTTCTCCGTTGACTTTTCCCTTAAAAGTGGTCTGAGCATTTTCCCAATCATCACGCAGCTTGAAACCGTCGGCAGCGAAAGTTGCTGTAACTAGCTCAAATACGGTCAAAGGAACACCACCAGTGTTGACATTCTCGAAAATCTGGCATACAGCCTCTTTGGGCGTTTCTTTGTCCAGCTGAATAACTGGCATGTTGTAGGCAATGATGGGGCGCAGTATCTTCTGTGAGAATTCTCGGAACAGCAGACTGTATTCCCTGTTGTTTCCATAATACTCTTCCATTTCATAACGCCAGTCATCTGTATCGTTGGGTGAGAACGTGATATTCAAAGGGAACATCAGGTTCTCAAACTCTTTCTCTTTTGTAGAAAGGTCCAATAGAATCGTTCTGCCAATATCAGTGGTCAGTTGCTTCTTTTCTGATACGGAGATAATGGCATCAAGGCGGTCTATATCAGGGTCAAGACATTTTTTGATGTCAAGGTAGTAATAACGCTTGATGGTCTTATCCCTTTCTGTTTCCAAACGAGTGACAGTAGCACCTTTACTCTTCAATACCTGATAAAGCGTGGTGAGTCGCTGCTGACCGTCAAGCACCAGCCATTCAGGCGTAACCTCTTCAGTAGAAGTCACGCCTTCAAACTTCCGATAGCTGAATCTGACTTGCTCACCACCATTAGCCAAAAACATAGCGGCACCCATAGGAAAGCCTGATGTGATACTTTCTATGAGTTTACATATCTTGGTATCGTCCCAAACCCAACTGCGTTGAAAGTCTGGTAACTGCGCCTTACCGTCCTCTACCATCTTCAAAAGGTCATCAAGCTTTTTATCATGTGATTCTACTGCCATATCGTATTTTGTTTTTAGAACGCAAAGAACTTATCTTGCATCTTGTTTTTGAGATTGAACTTCTTGGTGGTGTCAAGAGCACGTTCAATGCAGATGAACTTGGTGTCTGTATGCTGCATGAAGTAATCTACAGTTTCATCATAAAGTTGTGAATCGACGGTAATAAACGCCGTTTTCACGCCGTCGGTAGCTTTGTAGACCCTGTTTTGAGTGAACTGCGACTGTACTTCCAGTTTATAGGTAAGCATAAAGCCCTGCTTAATCAGAATCTCCGTAATCAGTTCGTCTTCATTGAAAGCAAGGGTAAGCTGCTGTTCCTTCTGAGCTACATATTCTTGGAACAATGCAAGGTTCTCTTCTTCACTCTTATCTGGATTGGGAGCAAAATCCACACGGGGGAAGCTGGATTTACTCAGCGTGAATACCTTGAAACCAAGTTGGTCTATCTGTTGTTGGTCTTCTGGAGTAATGAGTTTCCCTTCATAGGAAGCTTTTATCTTATCATATACTGCCTTGTTGCGGGCAATGGTAATTTCACTAATGGTTTTGAAACCAGCTTTACGAGCAGGAGAATCTTCTTCTGTTGCCTCTGGTATTTGAACCAAGATGAATCTTCGACTACCATCAACTTGTTCTTTGTTAAGCAAGATGACAGCGTGTCCAGTGGTGCCAGAACCAGCAAAGAAGTCCAAAATGATGTCATTTTTGTGGGTTGCTATTTTCAATAATTGTTTTATAAGACGAGTTGGCTTTGGATTATCAAAAACATCTCCTGAACCGAGTAAATCTTTCAACTCTTTAGATGCTTCCTGATTATGTCCTACTTCTTTGTTTGTCCACCAAGTCCATGCGTTAGCACCATCTACTTCGGACAAGAAAACCTTTTTGCGAGGGCGTGAACTACCATCTTCACCAAACCAAATACGATTATCTTTGACCAGATCGTCAAATGTATTTTGGGCTAATGCCCAGCACCTGCCCACTGGAGGTTTATATTCCATTCCAGAAGGAGTGACGATAGTATAATATTGAGAATCGGTAGCATGACCTGTTTGCCCTGTTATATCCACAGAAGCCCACCTGCCCCTTGGGTCATTATCTGGATTCTTGTATTCTGCAGCCCTTTCCTCTGTCAACTCTACTTTGTTCAGAGTAGGTTTTAGCGATTCTTTGTCTTTTGCATAGACTAATATGTAGTCATGTGCAGGACCAAGATTAGTACGTGCATCAGGAGAAGTCCTTTTTTGCCATACGATATTTGCGACAAAATTGGATTCTTCAAATATTTCATCACACAATTTTTTGAGGTGATGTATTTCGTTGTCATCAATGGAAAGAAAGATGACGCCTTCTTTCTTTAATAAAGAACGAGCAACAAGTAATCTACTATACATCAAGTCAAGCCATGTACTATGGTACTTGCCATCAGCATCAGAATTGGTGTCAATTCTAATGCCGTCTTTTACGGTTTCTGTACGCTCCCAGTATTTTTCTGTGCTTTCTGCATAATCATCTTTATAAACGCGGTCTTCTCCTGTATTGTATGGAGGATCAATATAAATGCACTTTACCTTTCCCCTATAGCTTGAAGATAGAATCTTCAGAACTTCGAGGTTTTCTCCTTCAATGATGATGTTGTCGGTTGTGTCAGCATTGACACTACGTTCAGCATCGTAATGTAACGTAGCACGTGTAGGCGTAAAAGCATTACGCTTGGCAGCTGATTTGCCAAACCAACGGAACTCGTATCGTTCAGTCTCTTCAACGCTGTCCGGATTGACGGCTTTCTTGACTTCGTTGATATCAAGATGGCCTTCCTGCGTGAACCAGTCAGGGAACAGTTCACGGAGGGTGTTCAGACGTTCCTCGTTCATGTCGGGAGTTAGCGTTATGTGGTCTTTATATGTTTCCATTTGCCTGTGTATTTATTATTTGTTCAGCTTGCGCCTTGAATGTTGAATATTCACGTATTGGGGCTCTATAAACAGCCTCGATGCCAAGAGAGTTGAAATGCTTAATAGCACATTTTATTCGAGCTATTTCGTGAGGAGTAAGGGCCTTTTTGTCGTTAATATCATTGGTTCCTTTAATCTCCACAACGAAATAGTATTCCTGCTGAGCTTGATTATTCCGTAAAGACACACGCTTCAACACAACACCAAAGTCTGGCTCGTAGTTGCCAATCGGTGTGGGAATCTTGTACCATGAAGGGAACTTCAAGAAACAAAGCACATCAGGGTTCTTGTCTTTGTTGTCTGCATCAACTGCAAAATCACGTTCGAGTCCACTGTCATAGAGCGTTTTATCCCATACGCCATGATTAGGTGTTGAGACGTAATTGTCGCAAGCATCCTTGGTGAAGTCGGCAAAGTCGAAGGGATAGACCTCATTAGTAGGATTATACTCAACAAATCTAACCAATTCTTCAAGTTGCACCTGTTTTATTTTAAATACGGCCTGTTCCAAAAAGACTGGCGGATTCTTCAAATACTCCTTTTGAGTTTCTATCTCCTGAACTATACGCATTACAGAATTATAGCACAATCCCGTCTTTTCGCTAAGATCTTCCACCAAGTCCTGTGGCGAATAATATCCTTTTAGGTCACGATCTTCTGAACCTATATATACTCGTTGCGATAAATCCTCAATGTCGCCAACACGATAGCTGGAAACTTCGGCTTTGTATTCCGCAATAGAAATGGTGTTCAATTCCTCTATACTACGACGTATGATAGCATCCTCGTCAAAACTCACACGATAAGTGGTTTTCTTAGCTATTGTATTCCAGAACCTGCGGAACACGCTTTGAATGCCCTCGTCCTTGTTCAGTTTGAACGTTACGCGGTTCTGATGTTTGCCTTTATGTGTATGCTTGAGCTTGGCACCTGCACCAGACTTACCAAATGCTTTCTCGTTTTCGTCCTGATAGCTGCGGGCAAACGTTTCGTAGGTTTCATTAGGTACCACTGTGAGTTGATTGATAACTTCATCGTCTAGCATACTTTCTGCGTCATACACACGTTCACCTTGCTGGTTCACACAGATGCGAAGACCTCGGCCTATTTCCTGGCGCTTCTTATTCTCGGAGTAACTTTCATTGAGTGTGGCAATACCAAACACATTTGGATTATCCCATCCTACTCCAAGCGCAGAATGAGAGAATACGAACTCTATTGTACTGCCAAATGACAATAGTTTTTGCTTGTTATGCAGGATTTCGTCGTAGATTTCTTTATTACTCTTATTGGTCTTCTCATTATCGGTGAATTCACCTGTAGAGGTCTTTGCAAAGTAAAATCCTTGAACGGCTGTTACTTGTTCATCCGATGGGGTTTGCCCATTGTGAAACTCAGCATATACAGTTTTGTACTGCTGTTCAAAGATTCTCTTGATGACAGGATTTTCTGGGCTCATATAGTTAGCCACCTTGTCAATGAAGATGAGAGAAAGATTCTTGATGCCTTTAGGCTTCAAACGTAGTTGGTTTTCGAAATGACGGCGTATGAGCCATTCCAGCTGTAAGGACCACACCTGTTCTTTATTAGCCGACGACGCACCCTCTTCGATGCTGGTGCCATTGGTGAACTCTACCACCCATTTACGAGTACTCAACTTCTTGTATATGCGACTGATTGTAAAGTCAGAATAGGTGTCATTACCTGATTTCTCTGCAAGGTTATCACCTTTCTTCAAAAGGTTGGACTCTTTGAAGACGAAGTTCTCTTTGGTCTTGTTGTATTTCCAGAACTTCAACTTAACCTTTGGTTCTGTCTTAGTTTCCTGTACTTCGCTGATTTCTATTTTCAGAGTTGCTTCATCGTTTTTCTCAGTTACAGTAAGTACTTCTATCTTCTTCACCAATCCTAAACGATAGCTCTCACCTGGAGTTAGTTGATAGAGCATATTCACCTTCACGGCATGTGTAGCAGAATAGCGGAACTTGAACAACGGAGAAAGTTTTGAAAGCCAAAGCTGTGAATTTCCTGTGTCCATTCCTTCCTGCGGTTCGTCCATGAATACAATGGGGTGTGTGCGGGCAATAGCCTCGATGAAAGGCTTATTGTTGAACAGATCTTCACGCACCTCCTGATTCAGAATCTTATCTTCTGAGTTGAACGATGCCATCGTCATAATCATAATCTGAGGTGTCTCAGCGGTAATAAAATCACGAAGGTCACTCAACTTGGAACTGTCATATACAAATGCATTTGGGGTAAAGCCGTATTTGTCCTCCAACTGCGCTTTGAAATTCTCAAACGTATCTATGGCACCCTGACGAATAGGGATTGACGGCACAAGAACGATGAACTTGGTTAGTCCATATTCTTTGTACAGCTCGTATGCAGTCTGGAGATAGGTCAAGGTCTTACCCGTACCTGTCTCCATTTCGATACATGCGTTCCTGGATTCTTGAAGATATGATTGTAAAGGATCTACTCCGTTTTCCGCCGCAATCCTATTTATGTTTGCCATCAATGCCTCCAAGGATAACGAGCAGTAGTTTGCCCGAATGTCCTCATCCGTTGCATTGTCGTATGTATTCTTTTCCATCCCACGAAAGACCTCTACCACACTTTGTATGGCAGTCCTTTGGTGCTCTGGGGTTTCTAATTTGAATATCATTTATTTTTGTATTCTTGTTTACTTCATCTTTCTTACCCTTTATGGGGATTCTTACCTTAAGATTGACCTCGGCATGATCTCTCTATGGCGTATCTCGCACTCCTCTATGTCTTATACTACCTCAATAATACAATTGAGAGGAATATTAACTTCCCAGTGGCCCGAACGAGGGGAGCCGGTTCGGGATATATAACCTTTTTGTTTCATATTCGCGATTTCTCTTTCCAACGTGCGCTTCTTTACCGCCATCTTTACCGCCATTTGGTCGACAGAAATGGAAGAATCATCTCTTACTAAATCTATTATATCTTTCTGAAATTTAGTCAGTTCGAATAGTGGCGTATCACCGCCATCTTTGCCGCCAATATTACCGCCATTGTTATTGGTATAACTCTGTGAGACTTTCACTTCAACCTTGAATGCTGTGATAAGATTGATGTTGAACTCAGCAGGGGGATTGCCATTTTCATTCAAGTCAGTCTGGACTTGCCCTACACCGCGATTGAACATGTTGACATAGCCCATTGTCTTCATGGCACTGGCTATGAGAGGATTGCGATAATCGTTCACGCTGGGAAAATTCTCGGGGCGTGCATTACCATACAGCCCTCCTGCATTCAAAATTTCTAAATGCCCTGCATACTCATAGAAACGCAACGGTGTATTACTCTGCAGATCACGGTGCATGCAGGCATTGAGTAATAGCTCTCGAATGGCCGTGTAGGGGTAGTTGCTGACCATCTCCTCGCGTAGTATGGAAACGAATACGGGCTTCTTCTTAATGACTGACAATTCCAGCAGTGATTCCAGACGTGGTAGCAGTTCGCAATAATTGCCTTCCAACTGCATCTCATTCTCAACCTCACTTGTTACATCCTCTCCCTTGAAGCAAACATACTGCACGTACAGGCCAGGCATGAAACGTCGCGGCTCCATACCAAATAGTGCGATGGCGCCGTAGGTGGGGCATTGATGCTCTGTGTCATACATGCCAACGGCAGACATCTGTTCCTCAATCGGACGAGTGTCGGACTCAACTAATTCTTTACCTAATAGCGGTATCAGATATTTTGTTCGAAGCGAATCTGTGTTAATATCAATGAGTTTGGCTGCAAAACAGGGAGTGGCATCAAAGGAGGCCATAAATGACATCCTGCGTTCTGCCAAAATTCGTTCTTCAGCTTCCGTAGCTATATCACGCCTTGGGCCTATACGTATGAAGCAACGACCACGATAACGCACAGGAGGCAAATCGGACGGACACACCTCGGCCACCAGAAGGTCACCTTCAGGAAATGTGAACCTATCGACGCTCATCACAGGAATGGGCAATATGTTGCCGTTGCTTCGGATGGCTGCTATCTTCTTCAGCAGATCATCCGTTACCTTAAGCCCCGACAGTTCCCCGTTGTCGTGGGCACCCAGTATCAAGTAACCTTTCTTGCGCGAGTTGGGTAGGTCGTTGGCAAACGCACAGATGGCCTCTTGGAACTTATCCATATCGCCAGTTGATATGGTGCGCTCTACACGATAGGTTTCCGTGCTATGCAGCAATTCTTGTATTTCGTCTTTTGTTATCATTTGTTGTATTTCAATTCTTAAATTGTCATCCTTGCTTTAACTTATTTGTCTAGTTCTTCAAACCTGACGAGGTCTTTTAAATCCACATCAAGTAATCTTGTTATCTTCATCAGCATTTCTAATGGGGGCTGTGACGAGTTGGTACACCACTTCGACACGGTTGTAGGAGAGCAGCCCAACTCTTTGGATAGCCAAAGATTGGACTTCTTCTTTTCCACCAATATCACTTTTAAGCGATTGAGATCTTTGTTAGCAGCCATATCTTCTATATATATAATCGCTACAAAGATACGAACTTTATTCTGAAAAAAAGGCTTAAAGACTAAATAATTTGCGAAATTTAATGAAAAAAGTTCATTTTATCGATGTAAACAGGTCAAAATCATGAAGCCTCGCCATCTTCTCAGACAACGAGACTCATTTGAGGTTCCAAATAGCCGGCCAAAACTTAATGTTACCAACCTCGGCGGGATACGCCTATATCTATAACGCTTGGGAACCGTTTATATTGCAAAAAAGAGGGCTGGCAGCTCTGAGCTCTAATATTTTTGCCAAGAGCAGACGCAAATAGGAGTTTGGCTATAAAAGACTTTCAGCCAATGGTGGCCAGTCGATTATCGTCAATGTCGTATCTGACAGGATGGGCGAAGTAGATGGCCTTACCGTCATAGACGGCTGAGACATCAATGCCGCGTCGCTGGAACTCGTCGATGAGAGCCTGGTCGTGGTAGGCACGCATACCGGTCCAGCCGGTATTACCGACCTGATGATTGAAAACTGTTACTAACTCGGGAATCTGCATGTCTGCGAACTGCAGGGCATACTTGGTGTAATAAATGTGATCTTGCATAACGTTTTGTTTTGAAGTGAATACTATTTCTTCCGCATCGTACTGACCACCGTGGCTACGTTTTGCTCGGTTGGCGAGTTACCCTTTCGGGCACTGCTCTTGATGCTTGGGTGCAAAGGTACGAATAAGTGAGCAGAATACCAAAAGAAAAACCATTTTTCTTGTGAGTATTCTCGAACGTGAGTACCTTCGACTTCGACGAAGTCAGAGTTACACAAAAAGTTCTGGAACAGCCAAAGAATAATCAAAAAACCTTCATGGAATTAAGAAAGGATTAGGCAAAAAGTGCAATAAATAAAGGTTGCCCCGTTAATGAAGCAACCTTTTAGACTTTGTACCAATCACCAATTAGAATGGGTATTCGAATCCGTGAGACTCGTAATAGTCTTTGAAGTAATTATCGAACCCCCTCTCTTCGTAGTACTCGTAATTCCTTATCTTTGAATTTGTGGGAGCAGTATACTTGCTGAAGTCAAACTTGATCTTACGGCTAAGAACATCACCTCCAGTCTGCAAGTCTGCACCCCAGGCTATCATAATATCCCAGAGAACACCTTCTGACTGACTATCGGTATAATCCCAATCAAAATGTACGAACTCTCCTGTTTCATAAAAATGTTTCAAGATAGCGAGGAAAACCCAGCTGTAATGCTTATTCCACAGATGGTTAAACCAAAGTGCAGCTGCCCCCTTACCAAGGTCACGCTCAAAACATGCAAAGAACTCGTCATCGCTCATCGTGACAGTCTTAAGCCACGGAAACTTCTTGCTTTCTTCATCGTAATAAGCCTGCTCTTCAGAAGTCATATCTCTAAAAATCTTTCCCATATCACACGTATAAAAGTTATCTTATTTTGATAGTCCTTAATCATAAAGAACCTCTATTATTAATATCGAAATGCAAAGATACGAAATATCGTCCAAATAATAACTGGAATATGTTTTTTCCTATCATTTATAACTCTATAATAGCACTTTTATGGCAAAAACTACACTTTTCAATAACTTTTTGCCTTCAAAAACTACACTTTTCAATGATAAATGTAAAAACTACACTTTCAAAGCGCACCCCCAGCGACCCTGTCGCATCGATGCCGGAGCGGGCTAAAGGTTGTTTTTTTATCACTTTTTTGAGAAAAAATTTGGTTTTGCCACAAATTTGCTGTAAATTTGTGGCAAAATTCGTTATCATGGCTAATCAAAGTACATATAATGACATTAAAAAGCAAGTGGAATTATCGGAAAGGGGAACACTCTTCTTTCCCGATACATTCTCCCAGACAGGCTCTTCGGATGCTGTCCGTTCCGCTTTGGTGCGGTTGTGCGAGAACAATGTCCTTGTCCGTGTAGCACAGGGAATCTACTACTACCCCAAAATAGACACGAAATGGGGAAGTGGCCTGATACCTCCGTCTATAGAGGAAATAGCCAAGGGCATTGCCAAGCGGGATAAGGTGCGTATAGCCCCGACAGGCTCGTATGCCCTATATCAGTTAGGTTTAAGTACCCAGATACCTGCCAACATCGTCTTTATCACAGACGGCTCTCCTCGCCGTATAACTATCGGGAAAGGTAGGGGAATACTCTTCAAGCATACCTCTGAGATGCGCACATTCGCATACCAGTCTCAGATTATGACGCTGATAGTGACCGCCATGCGAGAGATTGGCGAAGGCAATGTTACTGATGAGCAGATGGGGATTATAAAGACCCATCTGGAGAAAGTGAACGAAGAAGACTTCAAGCATGATATTCAACTTGCACCTATCTGGGTGCGCAAGGCGCTAATGAACAAATGAAATTCATAGAATTATCCTTAGAGGAACGACAGGACATACTCCGTAGGGTACAGGCAGAGAACGGAATGGACCTGCAGATAATAGAAAAAGACTGGTGGGTAACCGCAGTCCTTCATTCCCTGTTCTCACTTCCCTATGCCAATCATATCTCCTTCAAGGGAGGAACGAACCTCAGTAAGTGCTGGGGACTTATCAAGCGCATGTCAGAAGATATAGACATCGCCATTGACAGAGAGTTTTTAGGCTTTGAAGGACAGTTGTCAAAGACACAGATCAGCGACAAGCTCCGTCGTGCAGCGTGTTCCTTTGTCCGTGAAAGGCTCCAATTTGAACTGGCAAACCAGATGGAGAAGGATGGCATCGGCAAGGATAGTTTCAATGTGCATGTCAACATTACGCCAATATCCACCACAGACCCGGAAATCATAGAGGTGGAATACAAACCCGTCTTCAACGATAATCCCTATATCCGCTCAAAGGTTATTGTTGAGGTTAGCGGACGTTCCATGAGTGAGCCTGTAAAGGAAGTCAGACTGCACTCATATATAGATGATGTATATAGAAATGCTCCTTTTACCGAGCCGGATTTTGAAGTGAGGGCTGTAGTCCCTGAGCGGACATTCCTTGAGAAACTGTTCCTCCTGCATGAGGAATACCACAAAGCGGCAGAAAACGTCAGGACGTCAAGGATGTCAAGACACCTGTATGACATCTGCCAGATAATGGACACTCCGATAGCAGAACAGGCATTGAAGGACAAGAAACTATATCTGTCTGTCATGGAACACAGACGTGTATTCATCGGTCTCCGGGGCTTTGACTACTCAACACTGTTGCCACAGACTTTAAACATCGTGCCACCTGCTGACATTTTGGAAAAATGGAGGCAGGACTATAAGGAGATGCAGAACTCAATGATATACGGTGACTCTCCGACCTATGAGCATCTTATTGAGAAATTGCGGATGCTAAATGATAAAATCAATAAACTTGAATATTGAATCTGCCACAAAAATATGATAAATTTGTGGCAAAACACTGAAAGGCTGTCATTGAGTAAATCATCAGTTGCGACAGCCGTTTGTGGTGCGGACGCATGATGTTGTTCAGATAGAGGAGCCCATTGTAAACATAACGTCTCTATCTATATAGTCCTACAACAGAGAAAAAGACTGCACCACCACCCGCATTATTTGATAGTTTTTACATTCTTTAGCAGAAAAAGCCCTTTTCGTGTGCCTCCGGGTCGGCATATCTTGGTTCGTCGCTGCTACAGGAAGCGAAGGAGAGCATGACAGCGGTCATTACGAGGATGTTTCTCCAGAGTTTCATAGTTTCCATATATGTTCTTTTATTTCCTTCCAGTTATTGAAAATGATGATAGTCACTGTATACAGACTTCCTTTGATAATTTCTCCTTTCCAATCATCGATGCCGTCGCTAAATACCATGTTTAACAGCCAGATGATTGCCATAAAGCTACAAAAGTAGAATAATGCTTGTAGCAAGACTTTTCTCCAGAGTTTCATTGTTTTCATATTGCTTAGAATTCTAATTATTTGAACTATTTCGTGTGGCAAAGTTACGAAAAGCCCCACGATAAAGCCCCCGACAAGGCCGAAAAAGTGTCTGCCGAGGTGAAAGTCTGAACATTGGTTCAGAAATTCAGGTGTTTTTTTGCTTCTGTAATGCATAAGATCCATTTTTTTTCAAAGCAGAATTTATTTTCTATATGGGGTTGATATGCTTCGCGCCTCATTATGTTATCGTCAAGCTAAAACATCTTCTTCATTCCAATGACTATATAGCCGGGCAATCGGCTTTCTACGATGGTCTCTGTGTAGTCGTTATCGGCATTGACACTGATGCGGTTGAAGCGTCTGGTATGCAACAGGTTCTTCCCGTCAACAAAGAACGACCAACGGCCGTTCGTGTAACTGGCCTGAACGCCACAATCGAAATAGCCGAACCGCTGGGGGCCGGACTGGTCATGAATATACGTCAGGGGCAGGCTGACATCCCACTTGTCTTTTTTCACAAGAAACGGTCTGACGTATGCCTCGTAAGACATCAGATTCAAAAGTGATGAGGTGAGCCCCATCTTGCTTTGCTGGTAACGGAACCGATAACCTACCTCAGCATTAAGCAACGAAGCCTTGAACTTGCTGGTCAGAGAGACTTCGCCCTCGGCCTGGGTATGCCGGTTGTTGCTTATTTGCTGGCTGTAGGCTGTCTGATAGAGACTGTTGACCAGCGTTGATTTCGCCGTCAGGATGAGTGGGAACCTGAATCCCTTCTTGATATTGATATACGCATGTTGAACCACTTGATTGCGGTCTGACTGTATCAGCGAGGCAATCGTGGTTTTGCCATGACTATCGTAACTGAAGATATACGGACGCTCCGTAAAGGAATATCCGGCATTCAAAATACAGGTGAAGTCTGACAGGATATTGAAGTAATGGGTGGTAAATGAAAAATCATGGTGCCTGTGCAGCAGGTCGCCCTTGCCATCATAGACAGTCATCTGCCGATAGTCATTCAATACCGTTCCATGAGCAAAATAACTGTCGTCCCGCTCATAGCCACTGCTGTAAGACAATGTTACGGCATTGATGGAACTCAGGGCCAACTCTACAGAGGCATTGGGCAACACGACAATCTTATCGGCAGAATGGCCCTGACCGAGATAGGCAACATCCAGTCCGGCATCCAATCGGAACAATCCCTTTTTCTTTTGGATAGAGAGGCCGTAGTCATATAGTCGGGTTGTTTCCGCATCCTTCGAGTCGGGGATTTGAAATCCCCTCCAACAGTGGATAGACATCGTGGAGTGGATGATGTTCCAAGCCGTGTTCATCTTAAACTGCCACGCCTTGGAAAGTCTGTGTACCCATGAGGCGGACAGGTGATGGTCTAACAAGGTCGTGCGCTGGCTTTGGCAGTCGGCAGATACCACGTCAACAGTCCGATGAATATTGTTATATACGAGTTGTGAACTGACTGACAGAAGATTGCGGTTGTTCCAGTTCTTGACAAAAGCCAGGTTGTTGTTGAAGTTCCACACGTCCGCATCCTCATCCCATGAATAGATGCCGGCGCGGTTCTGGCTTTCCTGAGGCATGGATGTCGCCATGAACTTCCAGTCAATAGCGGCATTGCCTGCCAACGAGTTCTTCATGTTGAAGCCAAGATGATGAAAACCTCGCCGCGTGTCAGTAGTCTGTTGCATCGTCTCAACAGCACTACGGCCCCAATAAGAA